>Ga0068855_100000039_pt1 | contig 154012 bp, 126 predicted proteins | sample KBSCornC52_FD_66592 | JGI IMG/M metagenome (GOLD analysis project Ga0068855, IMG submission 66592) | Corn rhizosphere microbial communities from Kellogg Biological Station, Michigan, USA - KBS Corn C5-2 | ecosystem: Host-associated > Plants > Roots > Rhizosphere > Soil ...
CCCCGCGGGTCAATCGATTGGCACCATCACCGTGACGGGCATCGAGCAGATCACCAACGTGGCATTCGGCGGCGCCGATCACAAAACGCTGTACGTGTCGGGGCAGGGCGGGAAGACCGGCAAGGGTCTGTTCAAGATCCCGATGAACGTCGCCGGCTTCCCGTACTGATACGGCTGACGCCAAGCGGGCGCGTTTCGTAGGCGCGCCGCTGGTTCCTAGCGATCGGACTTGCTCGATTTAGCGGCCGCGAAGTGCGCCCGGTTTTGAAACACGTCTTACAATGTAGAACCGGTTTCACAAAGCCGGTTCTTGGATGTTAAGCTGCCGGTAACTGATGTCTCAGAGGGCCGCCGTCGCCACACTGCAAGTCGAGCCACAAGGATTAGCCGCGGGTCTGGGTATCACGGCGCCCATGCAAGAGGCTCCCGCCCACGGGGACGTCGAGCTGAACTTCGTGTACGCGGGCGGGTTGCGCTATTTCATGGGTGGCCGCTTCGTGGACGTTCCGGCGGGGGCGCTGTCGGTTTTTTGGGGAGCGCTGCCGCACCAAATCGTCGAGGTCGAGCCGAAGACCGAGTTCATGTACGTGCGCGTGCCGCTGGTCACGCTGCTGCGCTGGAACCTGGGCAGCGCCTTCGTGCGCAAGGTGTTGGGCGGAGAGATCGTGATCGATCCGCAGAGCCCGGCTTGGGACTCGGATCTGACCCGGCGCTGGATAGCCGACGTCGGCAGTGCGGACGCCACTACTCTTCGCACGTGTGAGCTGGAGGTGGAGGCGCGCCTGCGTCGCCTGGCCGCCAAGCGCCAGCAGAAAGCCGCCGCCCGCTCCACCGAGCACAAGGCGCGCAAGCAGGTCGAAGCCATCACCAGCTTCCTGGCCGAAAACTACAAGGACGACATTTCGACGGCCGACATCGGGCGCGCCATCAGCCTGCACCCCAACTACGCCATGACCCTGTTCCGGCGCGAATGCGGCATGTCCATCTGGCAGTACCTGATTCGTCTGCGCCTGTCGCACGCGCAGCTCATGCTGCTCACCACCGACAAAACGGTGTTGGCCATCGCGCTCGAATCGGGCTTCGGCTCCCTCGCTCGCTTCTACGCCGCGTTTACGCGCGAATGCGCCATGTCACCGGGCGAATTTAGAAAACGCGGCGCTGCGACGTAACGGCTCGAGCGCGAGAGGAGGGGGAGGGCGGAAGAGGCGCAACGCGGATGCGTCGCGTGCGTGTCGGAAACCCGGCGAGGCCGGGCGCAAAAGCCGTGGCTAAACCCGCGAGCGTCGCAAGGCGGTTGGGCCGCCGAGGTGAAACCAAGAAAATCAGAGTTTGGCGCCGACAGGCGACAAGCTCCGGTTCTGCGCGAGCTTTGGGCCGATTTCGCCGGGTTCGAAGAAGTGCACGCGGTTCATGTCGAAGAACATGTTGAGCGTGTCGCCGACTTTGACGCCCGCGAAGGCGTCGAGGTGCGCGACGGCTTTGGCGTGTTTGTCCGTGGCAACGTAGACATCCATCTTGTCGCCCAGGGGTTGCACGAGCGTGATGCGCATCGGCAGCGCGTTGCCCTCGGTTTTGAAGCGCGCGTGCGAGGCGTCGGCGATGAGCTCGGGGCGGACGCCCATCACGACGTCTTTGCCGACGTGGGGCTTCAGTTGCTCTTGCGCCCAGGGGGCGATGGGCAGCTTGCCGGTGCCTTCATCGAAATAGAGCGCGCCGGCGTCGCTGACGAGCTTGCCGTCGAAGAAGTTCATCGGCGGGCTGCCGAGGAAGCCGGCCACGTAGCGGTTGGTGGGGTGGTGGTAAATCTCGAGCGCGCCCGCGCACTGTTGCACGACGCCCTGGTGCATCACCACCACGCGATCACCCAGTGTCATGGCTTCTTCTTGGTCGTGAGTCACGTACACGGTGGTGGCGTTCAAGCTCAGGTGCAGGTGCTTGATTTCCGCACGCATCTCGACGCGCAGCTTGGCGTCGAGGTTACTCAGTGGCTCGTCGAACAAGAAGCATTTGGGGTCGCGCACGATGGCCCGGCCGAGCGCGACGCGTTGGCGTTGGCCACCGGACAACGCCTTGGGCTTGCGCTCCAGCAGGTGCTCGATCATCAAGATTTTGGCGGCCTTTTTGACCTTTTCGTCGATGGTGGCTTTGGGCGTTTTGCGCAGCTTGAGCGCGAAGGCCATGTTCTCGTAGCAAGTCATGTGCGGGTAGAGCGCGTAGCTCTGAAACACCATCGCGATGTCCCGGTCTTTCGGCGGCACATCGTTCACGATTTGTTCGCCGATCTGGATCGTGCCGCTGGTGATCTCTTCGAGGCCCGCGATCATGCGCAGCGTGGTCGATTTGCCGCAGCCCGAAGGGCCCACCAAGACCACGAATTCGCGATCTTTGATGTCCATATTGAATCGGTCGACGACGCGAATGCCGTTCTCGTAGACCTTGACGACGTCCTTCAGAATTACGCCTGCCATGTTCTTTTCTCGAGCCACACATCGTCCGGTCGGTGCTCGCCGCACCGTGCTCGCGACGCATCGACGGGCATGAGGCATACCGTAGCCGGGCCAGCTTTGCCGTCAACCTAGCGGCCAACGCCGCCTTGCGCTCCAGAAGCGAACGCCGCGTGCGCTAGGACACCGCCTGGCCCCAGCCGGACGTGACCATCATTCCCGACGCGGACAAGGCTTCTCTTTGGGTCAGCATGTGGTGGTGAGGAGAAATAGGCCGGTTCTTCCGGCCAAAGGTCCGGCGAGCCGAGGTTCCTGAAATTAAAAGCGAAGCGGGCGTGACCCTGGCCGCATAGAGCGGTGATAAATTGATGCCGAGGTCACACGTGGTCGATGTCGCGCGCTTGAGGGCTGAGTTCCAAGCCCTGTATGCAGCAGAAGCTCAGGTCTTTTCCGCTCCCGGTCGCGTCAATCTGATCGGCGAGCATACCGACTACAACGAGGGCTTCGTCCTGCCGATGGCCATCGAGCGACGCGCCTACGTGGCCGGCGCGCCCAATGCGTCGTCCAAGGTGCGGGTGAAGTCGCTCACGTTGGGGCAGAGCTTCGAATTCGATCTGGAGCGACCGGGGCCCAAGCGGCGCGGCCAATGGATCGACTACGTCGAAGGCACCGCCCGCGCGCTGCTGGAGCGGAGTTTCCCGGTCGTCGGTACCGATCTGCTGATCGACAGCGACGTGCCGGCGGGCGCGGGGGTTTCGGCATCGGCGGCGCTCGAGCTGTCGATCGGCCTTACGCTCGCCGTGCTGGGCGGCACCCCCGAGCCTGATCGCGTGAAGCTGGCGTTGGCGGGCCAAGCCGCCGAGCACCAGTACGTCGGCACCATGTGCGGCATCATGGATCAGTACATCGCCGCCATGGGCCAAACCGATGCCGCGCTGTTGATCGACTGCCGCTCGCTCGAGACGCGCAGCGTGCCGATTCGTTTGAACGACGTGAGCGTGCTGGTCTGCGACACGCGCGTCAAACACGAGCTGTCGTCGTCGGAATACAACTTGCGCCGCGCCGAGTGCCTGCGCGGCTCGAACATCCTGGCAAAATCGCTGCCGGGCGTGCGCACGCTGCGTGACGTCAGCGTGGCCGATTTCGAACGCTTCGCAACGGAGCTGCCCGGCGTGGTGCGCAGCCGTTGCCGCCACGTGGTGACCGAAAACGCGCGCACCTTGGCCGCGGCAGAGGCGCTCTCGGCGGGTGACCTGCGCACGATGGGCCGGCTGATGTCCGAGTCGCACGTGTCGCTGCGAGACGACTACGCGGTCAGCTGCGAAGAGCTGGACGTGGCCGTCGACATCGCCCGGGCCGAGCCGGGCGTTTACGGCTCTCGCATGACCGGGGGCGGCTTTGGCGGCTGCACGGTGTCGCTGGTCGACAACGGCGCCGTCGCGCGCGTGGGCCGAGCGGTCAAAGAGGCGTTTGCGGCGCGCGGCTGGAAAGAGCCCGAGCTGTTCGCCAGCAAAGCCTGCCAGGGCGCGCGCCGAGAGTAGTCCGGGCGCCGATTTCGCCTGGCGGCGGCTTGGAGTAGCCTGCCCGCGGAGGCTTTCGGATGTCGAACAAGGTTGCCGTATTTTGGCCGGGTGACGCGCGTGAGATCCCCAATCAGCTGGCGTTGCCCAACGTTCAGGAGGCGACCACCCAGCTGGTTCAGGCGCTGAAGAAGCTCGGGCGGGAGCCGTACCTGGTCGAGGGCTACCTCTCCAAGCCGCACCACGCGATCGAGAAGCTGGGGCCGATCCGCGATCCGATGGTCGGGGTTTGCGTGCACTGGTTCTACGGCCCGCACACCACCGATGGCGTGGTCGGCAAAGACAACCCGCTGCTGCTGGCCAGCAACTTTTCCGGGCGTTGGCCGGGTTTGGTGGGTTTGCTCAACACCGGTGCCTGTCTGGCCAGCCTCAATCGCGCCTTTTCGCGGGCTTGGACGGACGCGCCCGACTGGACCACCGACACGCTGTTCATGGAGCGGCTGCGCGAGTGGTGCACGACCGGCAAGATTGCCTACGCCGAAGACGCGATTCGCTACCACGCGCCCATCTCCGTCGCCGCCACCAAGCTGGCGCGAGAGGTCGCCGACGAAATCAAAGCACGCCGCATCTTGATCATGATGCTGGGCGACACCTCGATGGGCATGATCAACGGCTACTTCGGTCCGCGCCTGCTGAACCGTCACGGCTTCACCGAGCACAAGATCGACCAAGCTTGGATCATCGATCGCGGTCGCCGCATCGAAGAAAAGCGCATCGACCAAGCCCTGGCGTTCGTGCGCGAAAAAGGCCTTACGTTTCACTGGAAAGAGGGCGACGCGCACGACTTCGACGAGCAGGCGAGCCGCGAGCAGCTGCGTGACTATTTGGCCGTGCTCGACATGGTGAGCGAGTTCAAAGCTGATTGCATCGGCTGGCAGTACCAGCTCGGCTTGATCCCGCTGCGGCCGCCCTCTGATTTGGCGGAAGGCTTGTTCAACTCGGTGTGTCGCCCCGAATCGAACGGCGACAACATCATCTGCTCCACCGAGGCCGACCAAGGCAACGTGGTGCCGATGGAGCTGATGAAGCGGCTACTCAAAAAGAAGGGCCTGCACCAAGCGGTGATGTTCCACGACGTGCGTTGGGGCGCCGAGCACGAAGGGCGGTTTTTGTGGGTGCTGTTGAACTCCGGCTCGTGTGGCGCCTACGCGTTCAATCACGACCCAGACACGCTGAAGGGCGCGCACTCGTACCGGCAGCCTTCGCTGTACTTCCCGACGCCCGGCGGCACCCTGGCCGGCGAAAGCCTGCCCGCCAAGATGACCTGGGCCCGCGCCTACATCTTGAACGACGAGCTGTGGATGGACATCGGCAAGGGCGAGGTGGTGAAGCTGCCGGAGGCCAAGCGAGATGCCTGGTGGGAGGGCACCACCCGCCAGTGGCCGTTCATGGCGGCGGACATGGGCATCGGGCGAGACACGCTGATGGCGCACTACCTCTCGAACCACGTGGCCGTCGCCTACGGAGACATCTTCGACGAGATGGTAGCGTTGTCACAGGAGCTGGGCTTCAAGGTGCGGGTGCTGGCCGACGGCTGAAGGGTAGGGGATCGATGCCCCGTTGAGGCAGTCACCTAGCCAAACGTGCTCAGGCGATGGGGGCGACGAGCCACACCGGTACCATCGTGGAATCCAGAGTTGCTCGAGTGCTGCGCGGTGCTAGCCATGCTTGAAAGCTGGAACCGTTTTCACTCTGCCGTAACGCTGCCGCGCTGCTGAATGGGTGCCGCTTTGGGCAACTTGCTCGGAGCGGTTCACGCCAAAAACTGGGACCGGTACCAGTTGTTAAATCTCCGCGCGCGAGTATGCTCCCGCGCATGCGCCGCGCCGCACCCTCGTCCCGGGTGAAGAAGCCAAGTCTCGTGCGCAGCTCACGCCGGCTCGCGGCCTGGTTCGTTCTCGGTGCCAGCGGCGCTTGCTCCGTGTACGGCAATGACCTGCTGGAAACGGCCAACGACGTCACCAACGGTGGGAGCGACAGCTCGGGAAACGGGGGCGCCCTGGCCGGCAATCCGACGACGGTTGCCGGCACTTCCAGCGCGGGCACTTCGGTTGCCGGCACGCCCGCCGCCGGAGGCGACGGCGAAGGCGGTGAGCCCGCCACGGGAATGGCTGGCGCGGATACCGGAGGCACGACGACCATGGCTGGCAGTGCCAACACCGCCGGCGGCGGAACCGGCGGCACGTCGGGCGGCGGGGCAAGTGGCGGAACCGCAGGCTCCGACGGAACTGGGGGCTCCGGCGGATCCCCGGTCGACATCAACTTGATCGATGACTTCGAGGACCAAAACCTCACGATCAAGGCGAGCGATACACGCGGCGGCGTCTGGTACCTATTCGACAACGGCACCACTGGCACGACCGGCCCCAAGCCCCTGGCGTGCGCCGCCAACGTCGGCGCCCCGGCAGCTCTGGGCGACTACGCCCTGCACATCACCGCTACCGGCTTTACCGGCACCGTCGACAGCGTTGGCAGTGGGCTCGGGGTCGACTTTCGCAATCAGAGGAAAGTCTACGATGGCAGCAAGTTCGCCGGGATCCGCTTCTGGGCCAAGGTAGGCGCGGCCGGCAAGAACACCACCCACCGCGTCCAAATCGCGGACGCCACCACGGACAAAGCCGGCGGTAAGTGCAGCTCGGCGGCTGGAAAGCTGTGTGACGACCACTTCGGCATCGCCCAAACGTTCACCACCACCTGGGCCCAATACACGGTGCGCTTCGACAAGCTGACGCAGCTCGGTTGGGGCAACTCCGCCGACGCGCTCGACACCGCCGCGCTGTACGGCTTGCAGATCACCGCCGCGCCCAAGCTCGAGGTGGATCTGTGGCTGGATCAGCTCGAGTTTTTCTGATTGGCCATCGCCTGGCACCCGGAATTTTCGCGCGGATCGAGAACCTGGCGCCGCAGTAAAAAGGCGGCTTCGCGATTGCGCGCGCTCGGGCTTGCTGGCTATGTTCCGCCTGCGCGCGGCTTCGCGCCCTTCTCGGATAGTCGAACTTGAGCAGACCTTCACTCTCGAGCCTGGGCGCCCTGGTTGCCTTCACGCTCTACGCCGCCGTCGCTTCCGCTGAGCCGCAAGATGGCGAGGCCAGCTCGCTCGCCAAGCAAGCGATGGACGGCGACTACCTTGGCACTCAGTTCAAAGAGGCCGAGCAGAAGCTGCAAAAAGCCCTGAAGCTCTGCGGCAAGAGCGATTGCTCGGCGAAGGTGCGCGCGCAAGTGCATCTGGACCTGGCCATCGTCTACATTGCCGGGCTCAAGAAGCAGGACCGCGGCAACCAAGAGATGCAAGCCGCCGTGGCGGCTGATCCTTCGGTGCAGCTCAGCTCCGACTTCTCCACGCCCGAGCTCGAAAAGGCGTTCGCCACCGCCGGTGGCGTCAAAGAAGACGCCCCCGCCGAGTCCGGCAAATCCGCTGACGAAGACGAAGACGAGCCCAAGGCCGCGCCCGCGCCGGCCGACGACGAAAAGCCGGCGGCCTCTGGCGGCGCGCCGCTCAACTGGTTGTCGGTGTCGTTTCAGCTCGACATGCTGTCGTACAAGGAGACGACGGGCGTGTGCTCCGGCGCCGCGCAATACCAGTGCTTCTTGCAGGGGCGCTCGTACGGCGGCCCGATCTATACGGGCTCCGGCAATCAGCTGGCGGGCGGCATCGGCTTTGCCACCAAGCGCGTGCTAGTCGGCTACGAGCGCCTGTTCGGCGCCAACGTGACGGCCGGCTTGAAGCTCGGTTTTGCCTTCGGCGGCAGCCCCAAAGCCACCACCGGCAGCGGCGCCGCCTTCTTACCCATCCACGCCGAGTTACGCGGCAGTTACTGGTTCGGCTCCGCCCCTTTCGCCAACGCCGGCTTCCGCCCTTACGCGGGCCTCGCCGCCGGCCTTGCCGAAGTCGACGGTCACGTCAGCGTCGAATACTACGAGGACGGCGCCGGCTACACCTCGGGCGCCAAAGGCACCCTGGACGCCTGGCGCAAAACCGGCAACTCGTTCATCGGCGCCCACCTCGGCGCCGCCTACGCCTTCAGCAAAGAGCAGCAGTTGTTCCTCGAGCTCCGACTGCTCCAGATGTTGGGCGCCACCGCCCTGGGCGGCGCCGTGCAGCTCGGTTACGCCTACGGGATGTAGGCGCCCGGGCTTCCTCGGTGAGACAGCGCGACGGCGCTGGGCGGCGCCGTCGGCAGTGGCTAAGGGCGGAGCGTGACTTTCAGTAGAACGTGACGTCGTCGATAGCGATGCTGAAGGTCTGACCCGGCGGGACCTGGAACTGCAGGGTGAGCAGCGTCGCCTTATCCAAGGCGATGGCCGGTATGACCCAGGTTGGGCCCATCGCGGTCGCGAAAGGTATCGTGAACTCCGTCCACGTAGGAGTGAGCACCTCGTCCGCACCCGTGGGTGAGAAGCCGCCGTTGCAGGTCGTTCCAGAACAGGTGCCGCCACCGTCGGGCGTCGAATTGGCGGTGGTGTTGAGCTTGATGGTGATGGGCACGTCGCCCCGCGCCCAGAACTTGATGCCCGTGTACGCGCTGGCGTTGTAGACGCACGGCTTTTTGGCGTTGCTGAAGTCGAAGCCAACGCCCGCGTAAGCGTACATGTTCGCGGTCGGGTCACCGGCGACCGTGGTGCCGGAAATGGCAATGCACTTCATGCCGCCGTGGCACATGGTCGAGCCGGGCACGAGCGGAGCGCCGGTGCCACCCGGATCGGGCTTGGGCACGATGGTGCTGCCGAGGGCGTCGCCGTAGGTGTACCAAAAGCCGGAGCGGCCGCCGATGCGCTTGACGCCGTTGTCCCCGTCTTCCAGGTCGTCGATGAGCAGGTCGGTCATGGTGCCGGCGGCGGGGGGCACCGGGCAGGACGTGAGGGCGCCGCCCGACATGCCACCAGCGGCCGTGCCGGCGGTGCCTACGCCGGTGGTGCCGGCGGTGCCTACGGCAGTGGAGCCGCCCTGGCCAGTGGCGCTGGTACCCGCGGTCGGGAGGGAGCCGGTGGTGCCCGCCGTGGGTAGCGCGGTGCCCGAGCCCCCGCTACCATTGTTGGAACCGCCCTGCGCTTGCGTGCTGCCCGTGCCCGATGGGCTGGGGGGAGCCGAAGCTTCGGCGCTGCAGGCCATGGCGGCCCAGAGACCGAGACCCGAACCCAACCATTTCAGTGTCGAGGGCAGAGCGTTCATGAAGCGACCTTTCCGTACAACCGCTGCGTGGCGCCGCGGACCAAAGCGGCAGTCACCATGGGTAAGTATCTTACTCACCTTAAAGCGCTTTGCACGGAAAAACTGGAACCGGTTTCGCATTCGGGTCAGGCGCGCAAATCAACGTGAATTGCAGAAAATCTGCAGCTTTGCTGGGGTTGCAAAAGTAAAGACTCCTGGCGCGCCGGCGAGCAACGCGCGGCGTCGCGCGCGGCAGTCAACCGGTAGAAGCGCCTATTTCCCGATCTTTTCGCAAGGTCGACAGCGGATCGCAGGATCCAAGAATCTCGCATCCTGTGATTTCGACGCCGGCTTCGGTTTCGTGAGATCACGATTTTTCCAGGAAACCACCGTGACTTTCGAGTCACGGTGACGTGAGTGTGCGCGTGACGAGGCGCGCGACTGGAACCGTTCTCACATTTGGTGTACGTTTGGATCATGGCGCTTTGCCCGCAGCGTTCCTCCCTCCTCGCCTGTGCGCTCGTCCTCGTTGCCGCTTGCGGCTCGAGCAACAAAGAGCTGCCCGGCTTGGACAACAACGAAGACCGCGTCGCCGATGATCTGGGCACGCTGATCGACGCCAACCCCAAAGACGGCACTGCCGACAGCATCGACATCAACCACGACGGCAAGCCCGACGGTCCGGGCGTCGACACCAATCACGACGGCAAAGTCGACGGGCTCGCGCTCGACACCGACTGCGACGGCTTCTTCGAATCGGTCGACACCACCGGCGATGGCGTGCCGGATCTCCGTACCAGCCGCCAAGATCCTCCGGAGGTCGTTCCGAGCTGCAAGTACAACCCGTTCGACACGGGCGCGGGCGGCTCCAGCGGCACCGGCGGCTCTACTGGCACCAGCGGCTCTACTGGTACCGCGGGCTCCAGCAGCACGGGTGGCTCGGGCGGCGGCACGACCGCCCCCAGCCAGCTGGGCAAGGCCACGTACCAGGGCACCGGGACCTCGACGGACCAATACGCGGAGGCCGACATTCTGCGCGATGGTGTGGGCTACAAGTTCATCGCCAACGGGTGGGGCTCCGGCTGGCAGAGCCACAACATTTCTTGGAACGGCACGTCGTTCAAGGTTCTTTCATTGAACGGTAGCCAGGGCGCCAACTATTCGCCCGCAGGCTACCCCACCATGTTTTGCGGGCTGTATTCGATGAAGCAGTCGGTGGGCGAGTGCGGTTTGCCGGGCACCATCAGCTCGCTGAAGAACGTGCGGACCGGGTGGCGTTGGACCGCCAACGGCAACAACGGCCAATACAACGCCGCGTGGGACATCTGGCTCGGCAACGGTGGCTCGCTGTCCGCCTACCTGATGGTGTGGCTGCGAGATCCTCCGGGGCAGCAGCCGGCGGGCTCCGCCGCTACGGCGGGCGCCACCGTCACTGGCTTGCCCGGTAGTTGGACGATTTGGACGGGTAGCGTGAACGGCCATCCGATCGTCAACTACGTCCGGGCCGAGGGGCAAGACTTGCCCGAGCTCGAGTTCGACGTGATGGACGTATATCGAGACGCCACCAAGCGCGGCTACAACCTGCCAGGCTCGCAGATTCTGGCAGTGGCCGTGGGTTATGAGGTTTGGAACGGTCCAATTACCAACCTCGTTACCGACGACTTCTACGTCGACGTAAAATAGCGCCGGCGCCGGATTTTCGCGGGTGTTGGCGACGCGGGATCCGTGGAAACGAGAAGTCGGTCGCGGGCAGTTCGCGATTTGTGGCTGCAATTTCCCGGCGCGCTAGGCGCGCAGGCGGTCCGTCCAGATGAGCGGGCGAATCATGCGAACGCCGCGGACAAGCGCGGTCAAACCGGTGAACAGCCTAACTACGCGCAATCATGCGGAACCGGTACCATGTTCGCTTGGGAACCGATTCCAATCGAGCAAATTGCATTTCTCGACTTGAAAGGTCCAAACTCGCGCGCTATGCTCGAGGTCATGAAGTCGGCACTTGGACTGATCCTGGGCGTTTCGTTTCTCGCAACCGTCGTCAACTGTTCCAGCAGCGGTGACGACAACAACGGCTCGGGCCCGCTCAACATCGCAGGTTCGTCGACCACGGCCGGCTCCGGCACCGTCGTCCCCGGTGGTACGACCAGCACCGGCGGCACCGGTAGTGACTTGCCCGCGGGTGTTCCGCTCAGCCCCATGAACGGCTGGGTCGACGGCGCCAGCAACACGCTGATGATTCAAGGCGCGATGTTCCCCTTCGGTGACGACACGTCCAAGATGGGCATGACTCCCATGGACTTCAGCATGAGTGGCACGGACGCCTGTCTCAAGGGCACGGCCGCCAAGGTCGACCTGAAGTGCACGCCGGTCGCCCCCGCCACCGACTGCTACGGCACCTTCTGGGGCGCTGCCATCGGCCTGAACATGAACCAGCAGATCGACATGACCACCATGATGGGTGGTGACCCGATGCCGTTCAACGCTTCGGCCATCAAGGGTTTCGCCTTCGAGATCAGCGGCGCCATGGTGCCAGGCCCCTCGTCGCTTCGCTTCAAGGTCGAAGACGCAACGGGCGAGTACTGCAACCCCGGCACCAAGCCGGTCAAAGCGGGCGTCAACAGCTTCATGTTCGAGGACCTGATCAAAGAGTGCTGGGCCCCCAAGGCCACGGCTGCCAACGGCTCCGCCGCCAAGCCCGCCGTGCTCAAGATCGCATGGCAGGTCGTGACCAACGCCATGGGCACCGTACCGTTCGACTTCTGCGTGACGAACCTGCGCGCTCTGCAGTGATCAGCCGCGCCTAGCAGGTGTGCGCCCCCCGGCGTGCATGACAACGAGGGCCACGACTTCAACGTCGCGGCCCTCGTTGCGTTTGTGCGCCCGAGGCTGGGCCGTGCCTCCCGCCATCTCCGGCGCCGCTCCTGGCGCCGCCGCCAGTCCAGCCCCTGGTCCCACGTCAGCGGACGCCCGGCGGTGGCGCTGCCGAGGCGCTAACGGCCGCTGGTGGATCGGAACGATCCGCTTCGAGAGCTGGACACGCTTGCTCCGGTACCGTCACCCGAACCGTCATCGGCGAATCCTTCGTCCACCGCCTCGCTTCCGCCCGAAGCTGAGTGTTCGAGAAACCATGCGCGCAGAACACGTACCGTAGGTACAAAAATGCAGCAATTGTGCGGCTGAATCGGCTCATGACGTTTCATGAGGCGGCCAGCCGGGGGCACACCTGCTGGCTGAATCGCTCAGAATCCTCGATATTTTCGGCTGATTCTGCTGGTGTTCGAGGATTACGTGAAAGAGCTTCCAGGATCCTTATGCTAGGGTCTGGAACCGGTTCCGGAAATTGCGTGACTGTGGGTCACCGAAGCGCTAAGTCGTTCGGCCAGATTTTCGGATTCTCACCACGGAGTCAGACCAAAATGCGAATCAACGTCACGTTAGCTCTCGCCGCCATCATGAGCCTCACCCTGGGCCTCGGCGCCTGCAAAAAGCGGGTGGCCATCACCGGCGCCGAAGTGAAAAACTCGGAAGAAGGCCGCGCCTGTCCCAAGGAAGTGGGCACGATTTCCGACGGTGAGAACAACAGCAACCAGATCAACAACATCCAGGACCGCGGCGGCTACTGGTACACGTTCGTCGACGACGCGGGCTCCACCGTCGTTCCCGAAGCCGGTAAGAACGGCGGCACGTTCCAGATGACCGAAGGCGGCGCCGACGGCACCAAGTACGCCGCACACATGACGGGCAAAGTCGGCGGCGGCGGTACCATCTACGCCGGCATGGGTCTGAACTTCGTCGACCCCAAGGGTCAGTACGACGCGAGCAAGTACAAGGGCATCACCTTCTGGGCCAAGAAGGGCCCCGGCTCGACTGGCAACGTGCGCCTGAAGGTGCCGGACATCTCGACCGATCCGGACGGCAAGCAGTGCAAAGAGTGCTTCAACGACTTCGGCGCGGATCTGCAGCTGACCGAGCAGTGGACCCAGTACACGATCCCGTTCACCAGCATGAAGATGATGAAGGGCTGGGGCTCGCCGCGTGCCGATGGCATCGATCCGAAGACGCTGTACGGCATGCAGTGGCAGGTCAACGAGCCCGGCGCGACGTTCGACATTTGGGTCGACGAGATCGCGTTCACGGGCTGCGGTAACTGAACCGTATGCGTCGTGCCCGGGCCTCCAGCTGGCTGCTGCTGGGAGTGTGCGCGCTTGCGTGCACTCCGCGCGGGGGTGCGCCGGCTTCCAATCCTGAAGCAGCGCCGGCGGGCGCGGGCACGGACGCGACGGCTGCTGGCGGCGGCGGTAATCTGCTGAAGGCCAGCACCTTCGACGACGGCATCAGCGTGCCGTGGACGACCTCGTTCACGGCGCCGGCGGACGGCTCCGCCGAGGTTCAAAGCGGTGCGCTGTGTGTCACGGTCACGAACAAGGGTAAGGACAACTGGGACGCCCAGTTTCGCCATCGTGAGATGGTGATTCAGCGCGGCCATACCTACACCGTGCAGTTCAAGGGTTGGGCCAGCGCCGCGACGCGGGCGCGCCCCAAGGTCGGAATGAGTGGGCCGCCGTACGCCGAGTACTGGAGCGCGGTCATCGACCTCGACCCGGAGCCCAAGCTCTATCGCGGCGCGTTCAGCATGTCGAACGCCGACGACGCGACGGCCGAGCTTGCGTTCCACATCGGCGGCTCCATGGCCCGCGCCGATCTGCCGTTCAAAGTCTGCATCGACGACATTCACCTCGACGATCCGGAGTTCAAGCCGGAAGCCAAATCCGCCGCGGCCGTCAAAGCGCCCAAGCTTTTGGTCAACCAGCTCGGCTACCTGCCGGGTGCGGCGAAGATCGCGACGCTGGAAACCAACGCCACGGCGCCGCTCGACTGGGAGCTGCTGGACGGCGCTGGCAAGTCCGTGGCCCAGGGCAAGACCACGCCGTTCGGCAAAGACGCCGCCTCCGGCGAAGACGTGCAGGTCGTGGACTTCAGCACCTTCAAGGTGCCGGGGCGGGGCTACAAGCTCAAGGTCGGCGCGGACGAAAGCTTTCCGTTCGACATCGATGCGAGCATCTACACGCAGCTCAAGCTCGATGCGCTGTCGTACTTTTACCAAACGCGGAGCGGCATCGAGATCAAGGCGGAGCTCGTGCAAAATCCGTCGTTGGCGCGCCCCGCGGGCCCTGCCGACACGAACGTGAAGTGCGGCAAACAGGCGGGCTGCGACTACGCGCTCGACGTATCGGGCGGCTGGTACGACGCGGGCGATCACGGCAAATACGTGGTCAACGGCGGCATCTCGCTGTGGACGCTGCAGAACCAGTTCGAACGAGCGCAGACGCTCGGCACCTCCGCGGCCGACTTTGGCGACGGCAAGCTGCGCGTGCCCGAGAAGGGCAACCACATGCCCGATCTGCTGGACGAAGCTCGCTGGGAGCTGGAGTTCCTGCTGAAGATGCAGGTGCCCGCCGGCAAGCCGCTGGCCGGGATGGTTCACCACAAGATGCACGACGTGGAGTGGACCGCGCTCGGCGTCGCACCTCACGAAGACAAGCAGCAGCGGGTGCTATTCAAGCCCAGCACCGCCGCGACCTTGAATCTCGCGGCCACTGCCGCGCAAGGCGCACGGCTGTGGAAGAGCCTCGACCCCGCTTTCTCGGCGCGCTGCTTGAAAGCGGCCGAAATTGCCTGGGCTGCCGCCAAGGCCAATCCCAAGCTGCTCGCTAGCAAGGAAATCAAAGGCGGCGGCGCCTACGACGACGACCACGTCGACGACGACTTCTACTGGGCCGCGGCCGAGCTCTACATTTCCACCGGCAAGCCCGAATACAAGCAGTTCGTCGAGGCCTCGCCCCTGCACAAGCGTCTGCGCATGGACGCCGGTGGCCACGTCTCGAGCATGAACTGGGCCGTTACCGACGCGCTCGGCACCATCTCGCTCGCCACGGCGGCGGGCGTGGACCCGGCGCTACAAGCTCAGGCGCGCAAGCAGCTGCAGGCGGGCGCCGACGAGTACTTGAAGATCATCGCGGGGCAGGGGTTCCGCACTCCGCTGAAGCCGACCGGCGACGGCAAGTACATTTGGGGCTCCAACTCGTTCGTGATCAACAACTTGATGGTGCTCGCGCTGGCCTACGACTTCACCAAGCAGCAAAAGTACTTGGACGGCGTGGCCACCGGTATCGACTACCTGCTGGGCCGCAACCCGCTCGGGCAGTCCTACGTCACCGGCTACGGCGAAAAGCCGCTGCAGAACCCGCACCACCGCTTTTGGGCCCACCAGGCCAACCCCGCTTACCCGTCGGCTCCCCCCGGCATCCTGAGCGGCGGCCCCAACTCGAGCATCGACGACCCCTACGCCAAAGCCGCCGGCCTGAAAGGCTGCGCCCCCGAAAAGTGCTTCGTCGACCACATCGAAGCCTATTCGGTGAACGAGATCACGATTAACTGGAACGCGCCCCTCGCATGGGTAGCCGCGTGGCTGGATGAGCGGGCTCACGCCCAATAGCCGACCGAAGAAGAGAAGAAGCAATGAAGTTCGGACATTTCGACGACAAGAACCGCGAATACGTCATCACGACCCCCAAGACTCCGTATCCGTGGATCAACTATCTCGGCAGCGAGAATTTCTTCGGTCTGGTCTCGCACCAAGCGGGCGGCTACTGCTTCTTTCGCGACGCCAAGCTGCGCCGGCTGACGCGCTACCGCTACAACAACGTGCCCACCGACTCGGGGGGCCGTTACTTCTACATTACCGAGGGCAAAGACTACTGGAGCCCCAGCTACATGCCGGTCAAGCGCGAGCTCGAGTTCTTCGAGTGCCGCCACGGCCTCGGGTATTCGAAGATCACCGGCAAGCGCAACGGCCTCAAGTGCGAGCTGCTCTTCTTCGTGCCCATGGGGCAAACCGCCGAGGTGCATCAGGTCACCCTGACCAACGAGTCGAGCGCCAAGAAGAGCTTCAAGCTGTTCAGCTTCGCCGAGTGGTGCTTGTGGAACGCCGCCGACGACAGCGCCAACTTCCAGCGCAATTTCAGCACCGGCGAGGTCGAAATCGACGGCAGCACCCTGTACCACAAGACCGAATACCGCGAGCGCCGCGACCACTACGCGCTCTATCACGTGAACGCTCCCATCGCGGGCTTCGACACCGATCGCGAGACGTTCTTCGGCCTGTACAACGGCTTTGGTGAGCCCGACGTGGTGGCCGCCGGTGAGTCGAAGAACTCGGTTGCCAGCGGCTGGTCGCCGATCGCCTCGCACTGCTTGGCCGTCGATCTTGCGCCCGGCGAGACCAAGACGTTCGTGTTCACGCTCGGCTACGTCGAGGTCCCCAAAGACAAGAAGTGGGAGAAGCCGGGCGTCATCAACAAGCAACCCGCCAAGAAGCTAATCGACGCCTTCTCCACCACCGAGCAGGTCACGGCCGCGCTCGGCAAGCTGCGCGAGCACTGGAACGGCCTGCTCGGCCTGTACGAGCTCGACTCGAAGGACGAGAAGCTGAACCGGATGGTCAACATCTGGAATCCGTACCAGTGCATGGTCACCTTCAACATGTCGCGCAGCGCCTCGTACTTCGAGTCGGGCATCGGCCGCGGCATGGGTTTCCGCGATTCCAACCAGGATTTGCTGGGTTTCGTGCACCTGGTGCCGGAGCGGGCTCGCGAGCGCATCATCGACATCGCCTCCACTCAGTTCCCGGACGGCAGCGCGTACCACCAGTACCAGCCGCTCACCAAGCGCGGTAACAACGACATCGGCAGCGGCTTCAACGACGACCCGCTATGGCTGATTTTGGGCGTCGCCGGCTACATCAAGGAGACCGGCGACTGGGCCATCCTCGACGAGCAGGTGCCGTTCGACAACGACGAGAACAACAAGGCCTCGCTGCTCGAGCACTGCAAGCGCTCGTTCGACCACGTGCTGAACAACCTGGGCCCACACGGCCTGCCGTTGATCGGTCGCGCCGACTGGAACGACTGCCTGAACCTGAACTGCTTCTCCGAGACGCCGGACGAGTCGTACCAGACGACCGGTAACCGCGTGGGCCGCACGGCAGAGAGCGTGTTCATCGCCGGCATGTTCGTGCACATCGGCCCCGAATACGCGGCTTTGTGCGAAAAGAAGGGCCAGCCCGACGAGGCCAAGCGCGCCCGCGCCGAAATCCAAAAGATGGAAGCCACCGTGCTTCGCGACGGCTGGGACGGCGAATGGTTCCTGCGCGCTTACGACTTTTTCGGCAAGAAGGTCGGCAGCAAAGAGTGCCCGCCCGGCGACGCGCAGATCTTGATCGAGCCGCAAGGCTTCTGCGTCATGGCCGGCATCGGCGTGAAGACGGGCGAAGCCAAAAAGGCCCTGGACTCCGTGAAGGAGCGCCTCGATACGCGCTACGGCATCGTGCTCAACAACCCGCCCTACGCCGAGTACCACGTGGAGCTCGGTGAGATCTCTTCGTACCCGCCCGGCTACAAAGAGAACGCCGGCATCTTCTGCCACAACAACCCGTGGGTCATGATCGCCGAGACCGTGATCGGTCGCGGTGATCGCGCCTTCGACTACTACAAGAAGATCGCGCCCGCGTACCTCGAGGACATCAGCGAAATCCACCGTACGGAGCCGTACGTCTATTCGCAGATGATCGCGGGCAAAGACGCAGTCCGGCACGGTGAAGCCAAGAACTCCTGGCTCACCGGTACGGCGGCGTGGAACTTCGTGGCCGCTTCTCAGTACCTGCTCGGCGTGCGCCCGGAATTCGAAGGTCTGTGGGTACGCCCCTGCATCGGCACCGAGATTCCGGAGTTCACCGTCACCCGCAAGTGCCGCGGCGCCACCTACAACATCAAAGTCAAAAACGTGCGCGGCAACGGCGACGTCAAGCTCAGCGTCAACGGCAAGGCCATCACCGGCAACCTGGTGCCGTACGCCAAAGCCGGCGAAGTCGTGAACGTCGACTGCGAAGCGTAACGGCTCGCGACACGGCACAATCACCAAGGGCTCCGAGCGCCGGCGTAACAGCCGTCGTCAGGAGCCTTGTGTCGTTTCTCGGCGTCGCCACGGTCACGTCCGGAGGCCGCCAGCGGGTGTGCGACGTTACCGCCCTCCGCGGGTCAATGCGGAGGGCGAACGTCAGTCACTTCGGAACGGCGACCTTGCACGGGAACGAGACGACCAGCTGACCGCCGGGCATCGACTTGAAGCTGTCGCAAGCGGCGCCCTGCAAGGTGATTTGCACCTTGTTGTCTTCCAGCTTCCAGCCGTTCGGGTCGTTATAAGGCACGTCCATGCCGTTGACCTTCACCGAGCCGAGGGCGGCATTGCCGACGACCTTGGCATTCATGTCGTACGTGCAGGAGACGACCGAGTTGAGCAGGCCCTTGATGGCGGTTTCGAGCTCGGCCGCGTTCGCGGCGGTGTAGTAGGGGGCCATGCCGGGGGTTTCGGTGGCGCCCGCATAGGTGGCGGCCAGCATCTGGGTCGGCGTGCAGGCCTGATATTTCAGCTGATCGGGTGGGGCTGCCACGGGCAGGCCTTGCCCGGCGTTGGCTAGATCTTGCAGATGCAAGGCGCCGCAACGGCCCCACGCCGGCTCGCAGCCGGAGTTGGTCGCGATGATGTCACCGATGCCGACCGCGAACGTGCCGATGCCGGCGGCCTTGGCGTCCTGGACGGCTTTGATGCTCTCGTCAGACCCACACTGAGGGTCGAGCGCGTGACAGGTGTTGGGATTACCGTCCGTAACCAGAACGATGTACTTGGGTCCGGGCGGATCAGCAGTGTAGGCGGCCAGCTTCTCGGCGGCCTTCTTGATGGCGGCGCCGGTGGGCGTTTCCCACTTTGCATCCGGCGTCCACTCCGCGCCTTGCTTCTTGTAGACCGTGTCGATGGCGTCGAAATTGCCGAGCTTGTAGTCGACCTCGAACAAGTTCGGACAGGCCGGATCATCGATGGTTTTGCTGCCGCGGTAGCTGGTAAAGCCGAAGCGCACCTTGTCTTGCAGTGAGGCGACGATGCCGTCCGTCGGCTTCATCAGCACGTTGTAAAGCGGGTCCCACAGTTTATCGCGGGGCTCGAACATGCTGGAGGAGTTGTCGACGAGGAGCAGGACCGTTGGGGTCACTTCCTTCGTCTCTACCGTCAGGTCGTTGCAGCCGCCGCCCGTGCCGCCGCTGCTGCTCAAATCTCCACCGACCGTGAAGCCGGCGCCGGTGCCGAGCGAGCCGCCGAGGATGGGCTGCGCCCCGGTGGACGTGGTCGAGCCCGTGCTGGAGGTCGCCCCGTCCCCGCCGTTGTCGACTCCCGTGCCGGTTTTCGAAGCACTACAAGCTACGAGCAAGCACACGCCAGTACCCAAGATAGACGACCACGCTCTCGCCTTCATGCCGGGGAAGTTAGCAGAAGCGTCAGATTTGGCGAGCGAGCAAGCGAGCGCGGGAACGCTTTTGTTTGGCTACGCAACGCGCAATCCAGCTTGAATTCAGCTCGATCGAACGCTGGCAGCGGTTCCGTAAGCTGAGCCGAATCAGGGGGCTCTGGGTACGGACGCGCTGACTCTTGGGTTGCCAACTGCGTTGTCGTTCAGCACCGACATGTCGGCATACAAAAAGACCAACGGGCGTCGCCGTGGTGGCAACGCCCGTTGGGGGGCTTCAATCTTCTTTCAGAGCCGCGAGCGGCGCTGGCTCACCACCAGAAGGTGGCTTGGATATTGAAGACGTTCTCGTCCGGGCGTTGGCTGGGCGCGCCGCGGTTGGTGACCGACTGGTTGTCGGAGTTGATGCCGAAACCATCCGGCGGCGTGGCGGCGGGCGGCGGCTGCACGCAAAGCGCCGAGCCCGTTCCGCGATTGCGAGAGAACCCTGCCGGCGAGGTTGCGGGCTCCGCGCATTCGCGCTGGCGGTAGATGTAGCGCGAGTACTGGAACGTCAGCTGTTCGCGCGTCACCCAATTGGAGGTGAACACGATGCGCGGCGAGATGATCGAGAACGACTGCTCGGGCACGTCCTTGTTCGGCTGCAGGCGATCGGCGCGAATCGCGGCCGTGATCGACGGCGTGGCATGCCACTGAATGTCGGTGCCGTACTTGATCTTGAGGTTGCCGTCCGTCGCACCCCAGATGCTCTTGTCGACGGGGCGGTAGTCGCTCTTCACCTTGTTGAGCATGCCGTACAGGGCAATCTTCAAGTCGGAGCCTTCGCCCCAAAACCGCTGTCCGCCCTCTTCGCTCATCTGCAAGAAGTTGGTCAGCGAGAACTCGTACTGCGCCTCGACGGAGTCGACGGAGCCGGTGCCCGCGCTGCAGCCGACCGGGAACGGAACGTTGCCGGGACCGGCGAGCGCGCCGGTGCGCGGCACCATCGGGTCGGCGTTCGCGGCGCGACAGCCGGGCCCAAGGTAGTTGTCGACGACGCCGAGCTGGTACTCGCCGCCGCCGGAGGCGTGAATCACCTCGATGGCGCGACCGACGACCAGCGCGTTGCTGAGGCCGACATGCGAGTACGCGCCGTACAGGTAGCCGAACGCGCCGAGATCGAAGCGGCCGTCGATACCCGCGACCCACATGTTGCCGTCCTTCGCATCGACGATGGAGTTGGCGTACTGGGTCGAGTCTTTCGAGATGTTGTAGGGGCGGTCCTCTTCCTGCGCCCAGCTGTACAGCATGTGCGCCGAGAACTGCATGTCGTTGCCCTTGTTCAGGCCGACGTGGCCGTGGGCCAACATCGTGAAGCGGGCGTTGTTGAAGCTGCTCGGATCCGGGCGCTTGCCGCCGATGCCTTCTTCAGCCCAAAGACCCCAGGCTTCGCTGATGTCGTACTCGGCGCGCAGGGTTTCACCCATCACGTGCGTGCGGCCGAACATGTACGTGTCGTACTCGCCCGCGTCGTACTTACCAGCAGCGCCGTAGCGGTCTTGGTAGGCGCCGACCTTGAGGCTCAGGCGCATGTTTTCGTAACCGAGATCGGGAGCGATGGTGACGTACGCCTGGCCGATGCCGTACTGCGTCTGCGGATCATCGAAGCTGACGTCGGTGAAGTTGTAGCCTTGCAAACCGACCGTCGCCTTGGCCCAGGAGTTACCGACACCGAAGAAGAGCTCGGCCCAGTCGCTGCGGTTGTGCGACGTCGACTGCCAGCTCAAGTACTGCCCGTCGGGGATCAGCGGGGCGTGGAAGGTGGTCTTGCTTTGACCGGGCGCCACGGTGCTGGTGTCGGTCTCGCTCGAGTCCATGTCGATGGACTTTGGCGACGGGCGCGAACCGATGCCGACGCGGAAGGGCACGCGGAAGTAGCCGTGAAAGTCCGTCTTCCACTCTTTGCTGGCTTCACCCGACTCGTTGCCACCCTTGGTGACGGGCGAGGCGGCCAGGCTGCTGCGCTTGGCCGGCGCCGGGGCTGCGTTCCCGCCCATGTCGACCGTGGCCGTGGCTTCGGCCTTGGCGGCGGGGGCGGCCTTGGCTTCAGCGGCGGGTGCCTCTGCTGCCTTGGGCGCTTCTGCAGCCTTGCTCGGCTCCTCGGCCGCCTTGGCTTTGTCGCCGGCCGGGGCGGGGGCGTCTTGGGCGAAGACCGGGGCCGCAAAGACCGACAAGCTGCTCAAGATCGGAAGAATGGTGCGGATTTTCATCTCGTTTCCTCAGGCGGGACGGCCGAAAAGCGGTGCGCTAGCATGCGCTACCGGTTCGCGACGCCGATTGGTTGGTTCGTAGCAGGTTTGATGATGTGTCGGAAGACAAATGTGGAAACAGTTCCAGTCGACTTCCAGAAAGCTCAGCTTTTGCGCAATTCAGCTCGCGGCAATATGCGGATTTTTGCCGTCCTGGCAGACATTGCGGGTGAAGCGAGCGGTACCGGTTCCAGGTCTGGCGTCAGTCGCGGTGCAAGGTGGCTTACCAACACGGCAGTGGCGCGCTGATGGAGGCCGAAAATAGCACGAAACGACTGGCCATCTTTGCTTACGGCTCACTGTTGTTCCGCCCTGGTTTTGTCTACCTCGAACGGCGTCGGGCCGTCGCCCACGGCTATGCGCGTAGCTTCTCGCAAGCGTCGCCCGACCATCGTGGAACGCCGGCGCAACCGGGCCGCGTGGTGACGTTGATCGAGCGCGCGGAGAGCAGCACCGTGGGGGCCCTGTATTTCGTCGAAGGCCCGGCGTTGGAGCTACTTTCGGAGCTGGATGAGCGCGAGCGTGCCGGCTACGTGCGCGTTGCTCTCTCGGTGGCAACTGACGGCGAGACGCACCAGGCGGTGACCTGGATCGCGCCTCCTGGGAATGCTTACGATGCGGGACAGCTGAGTCCGGCCGAGCTCGCCGCGCATATCCGAGTGTGCACGGGGCCCAGCGGTCGCAACGACGATTACGTGTTTCGCTTGGAGCAGGCGCTGGCCGAGCTTGGGGCTAGCGACGCCCAAGTCAGTGATTTGGCGGCGGCGCTGCGGCGTTGACGGGCGCGCCGGAGCCGTTTTTGGCTTCGGGGCCGCCCGACCAGACCACGTAAAGCACCGGCACGGCCGCGCCCAGCAGGGCGATCACCGCGCCGCGCCCGACTAGCCCTTTGCGCCCCGGAATCATGAACAACCCGGAAAAGGCCAAATACAAGAGCACGACGGCGTAGGTGTCAGCCACATAGGTCCACGCCTTCTTGCCGCGATTCAAGTGCAGCCAATTGGCGGCGCGCAGGAACCAGCGCGGTGACTGACCTTCTTCCACCACTTTGCCGCTCGAAGGCGTGACGTGTAGCGTTCGGCGATCGAACACGACGTCGACGGCGTCGTCACCCACCGCGTACACCTCGCGCGGCGTTTCGCTGATGCCGAGCGCGGTGCGCACGGCGTTGCCGGAAGCTTCGGCATCCGTCGGCAGGTGCGGCGCCAGCTGGTGGGTCTTTTGAATTTGCCGAAAGCTCGGATCCCAATCGGCGATGTGATTTACCGCCAACCCGGACAGCGCGTACACCAACGTGAGACCGACGCCGAAGTAGCCCGCGTCGCGATGTACGGCGCGCAGCCATGGCCGGAGCTGAAAACGCCGCTGAACGCGCGCCGGAGAAGCGGAAGCAGACATGCCGTCAGCCATAGCGCTCTTCGCGCCACGGGTCGCCGTGGTTGTGGTAGCCGCGCGTTTCCCAAAAACCCGGCTCGTCGCGCGCGACGAACCGAATGCCGGTCAGCCACTTGGCGCTCTTCCAGAAATAAAGGTGCGGCACCATCGCTCGCACCGGGCCGCCGTGAGTGCGCGGCAGCGGCGCCCCCTCCAGCTCGCGCGCGACCATGACTTGAGGGCCCAGCGCCTCGCGCAGCGGCACGTTGGACGAGTAGCCGTGCGCGGCTTCGAAGATGACGTGGCGCGCGCTCGGTTTGGGCTTGGCGCGCTCGGCCAACGTGGAGAGCAGCACCCCTTTCACTTGCGCACCCATCACGCTCCAGCCGGTCACACAGTGCACGTCCACCGCAAGTGCCGCTTGAGGCAGCGCCAGCAACTCCGCGTAGCTGAGGCTGAACGGCGTCTCGACCTCGCCGTGCACTTGTAGGTGAAAGTGTTCGAGGCTGGGGTCGCCCGGCTCGCCACCCATGGGTTTCCACGCCTTCAGCACGCGCTGGCCGGGGGGCAGGCGAGGCTTACCGTCGGGGCGGGTCTGGGCCTGCGCCACGCGGGTAAGCTCGTCAGAGATGAGGTACGAGCCGCCCAGTACGGCCAGGGCGGTGCCGCTGGCGGCCAGGCGGATGAAGCGTCGGCGTTGCTCGTCCATGGGTCTTGAAAGCCCTACGCCGCCCGGAAGCCGACGGTTACGCTTCCGCGAAATACCGAGAAAATGTGAAGGTTCGCCGCATCGGCGCTATGCTTGCGGTTGCCTTATGTGCCGCCTCTTCGGGTTTCGTAGCGTCATTCCCAGCCAAGTTCACCGTTCGCTGCTGGCCGCGGAAAACGCGCTGGGGGTGCAGAGCAGCTTTCACCCCGACGGATGGGGTGTGGCGTTCTACATCGACGGCGCCCCGCACGTGACGCGCAGCCCCAGCACCGCCCTGGGTGACGCGTTGTTTCATCGTCTGAGCGGGGTCGTAGCGTCGGAAACGGTGCTGGCCCACGTGCGGAAGGCGACGCAGGGCGACAAGACGGTCTTCAATTGTCATCCGTTTCAACACGGCCGTTGGGTGTTTGCGCACAACGGTGACATTCCGCGCTTCGAAGAGCTGCGCGGCGCGCTCTTGGAGCTGGTGGATCAGCGGCTGCGGCGCTTCGTGATGGGTGACACCGACAGCGAAGTCGTGTTCTTCGTCTTCTTGAGCGAGCTGGGGCGCGCAGCAGGTGCCGGTCAACGCCCGGAGCTGTCGCACGCCATGTCGGCGCTGCGCAGCACCGTCAAGCGCGTGCGGCAGCTGTGCGACGGGCGGCCCGGTGTCGATGCCGCGCTCTTGACCTTGATGGCCACCGATGGCGAAAACCTGGTGGCCACGCACGGCGGCAAAGAGCTGTACTTCTCGACCTACAAAACGCGCTGCTCGGATCGCGAACACTGCCCCAGCTTGTCCGCCGCGTGCGAAGCCCCTTCGCAAAGCGGAGTCGTGAACCATTTCATCGTCTCCAGCGAACCGCTCCAGGGCGAAAACGTGTGGCTGGCGCTCGAGCCCGGCGACATCGTCGGCGTAGACAGACGCATGCAAGTCTCTAAGTCACACCTGAATCACCTCGCGTTACCAGTCGCTTGACGTGCCCTGACGGCTCTACGCGGACCCAGATTTTTTTCACAGGGAGGATGGGAGGACGGGAGGTTTGTGGGCGCCAAGCCCAAACGGACGTCGCGTCACGCCGCACGGGTCCGTGAGTGCGCACAAATCCGTTGACCGTCCCCTTCGGCCTGTTTCGCCACTCGCCCGGTGTCGTGAACCCGAGCATCATACAAATGCGAACGCGGCTCTGCCGCGGGCGCTGCCACGAGGTCAGCCGACCTTGGCAGAAAAGATCACGATCGGGACGGAGAGGCGAGTCGAAAACCCGGCGAGGCCGGGCGCAAACCCCGTGGTGATACTCGCGATGGTCGCAAGACCCTGCGGCCGCCGAGGTGAAAAATCATCCCGCGACCGCTGTCGTTGGCCCTAGCTCCCAGCTCCCTACAAGCTTCGGTCCACGAGCTCTTGGGGTAGCAGCGGGCTGGGGCGGCCGACCACGAACAGCCACAGCTGGTGCGCGGCGCGGGTGGCGGCGATGTGCAGCAAGTGCCTGGCTTCGTCGTCGTCGGGGTAGGACGAATCGGAGGCTTCGACGATCACCACGTAGTCGAATTCGAGACCTTTGACCTGGCGCACGTCGGTCACGTCGACGCCCGGTTTGAAGCTGAAATCCTGCTCGGCGACGCGCCGCAGGTACGGCACCTCCGCGCGCAGGAGGCCGCCAAAGTACAGGTCGGCTTGCTCGGGGTAGCGGGCGATGACCGCCACGGAGGCTTGCGGCTCGCTCTGCATCAAGTCGCGCAAAGCTTCCGAAAGCGTGGCTACGGCGTCGCCGGTGTGGCCGTGCGTGAACAAGTCGACCGGCGCGCCTTCGCGGGTTGCGACGGGAGCGTCGGTGCTGGCGAGCGGCCCCAACACCGCGCGCGAAAAGTCGATGATGGGCTTGGTCGAGCGGTAGCTGAGCTTGAGTGGCTCGACCTCGACGTGGCTGAGCGAAAGCTCGCCCAGCACCGTTTTCCAGTCGGAAAAGCCGTTGTCCATCATCAGCCGCTGCTGGACGTCGCCCGAGAGCGTGATGCTGCGCGCTTGGCTGGTGGTGTCGAGCACCACCGCTAGCTCGACCGGGCTCAAGTCTTGCGCCTCGTCGACCAGGATGTGCTCGTACACGATGGGATCTTTGCTCAACTTGCCGCGCGTGAGCGGCCCGCGCAGCCGCTGATGCAGCCGTAGCAAGATGGTGTCGTCTTCGGGATCGAGCTTGGCGTCTTCGGCGATATCGAAGCCGTCGATACCTCGGCGCATCTCGTCATCGTCGTCGGCTTCTTCTTCGCGCTCGCTCTCTTCTTCGTCCTTGCGGGCGCGCTTCTTGCCGCCTTCGGCGTCGTCGGCGTGGGCCCGCTCGGCGCGTTCTTCACGCTTTAGCTCGATTTCCCCGACTATTTCGGCGCTGCGGGCGCTGCACCAGGCCACGATGCGGTCGAGCTCGCCGGCGGTGAAGCTGCCGGGCGCCAGCTTTTCGACAGCGGCGCCCAGCGCGCTGCGGTCGCTCAGCAGCTCGGCCCAGGTGGTGGAAACGTCGCGCGTGGCCTTGAGCAGCGCGCGGCAGGCGCGCTCGATGCCGACCCGTACGTCGGTGGGCAAGCTGCGAGCGGCGTCGCTTTCCACTTGGGTGATCAGGCCGTGCAAGCGGTGGGCGAGGGGGCGCTTCTCGCTCTTGGCCCAGCCACTGCGCAACTTCTCGCCCAGCTCACCGGCGTTGGCGGTCAGCGCAGCCACCCGCGCGGTGATCTGGCTGCCCAGCTTGGCCACGTGGTCGTCGATCAAGCGCAGCAGGAGCGGGTGCTTCTTGAAGCGCGAAACCGCCGTCGGCGTGTCCTCGCGGTACTTGGAGGGGAGGCGCGTGTACAGCGATTGACGGATCCGCCGCACCCAATCTTCGTAGGTGCGAATCGCCACGCCTTCGATGCCCAGCGCCGGCAGCACGCGTGCCACGTAGCGCGCCAGCGCGTCGTTGAAGACGATGACCAGCAGCTTGTCGGGGCGAAAACGCCGGGCGTCCTGGAAGGCCAGGTACGCCAAACGGTGCAAGCCGATAGTGGTCTTACCACTGCCGGCGCCGCCCTGAATGACGACCAGCCCTGCGTCGGAACGCGTGATCAGATCGAACTGGCGCGGATCGATCAGCGCGGTGATTTCGCGCAGATGCTTGTCTTCACCGCCGTCGCTGCCGATGCCGAGCTTGCCGGGGCGGTGATGTTGCTCGGCGCGAATGGCGGTGCCGGCGCCGCCGGTGAGCTTGAACGCCTGCGATTCGACGCGGCGAAAGCCGTCTTTTCCGCGCACGAACGTGCCCTGGGGGCTGGTGATGCGCCGCAGCTCCGACTCCACGATGCTCAGGCTGCGCCGGGTTTTAATCAGACCGGTGACCTCGCGATCGCCGAACACCTCATCGTAGTCGTCGCCTTCTTCGTAGCGGTAGTAGAGGCGGCTAACGGGGGCGTCACGCCAGTCGACGATGCGGACGCCGCTCTTGGTGTCGAGGTAGGTGCCGCGGCCGATGAGAACCTCACGCTTTTTGGGGCCTTCTTCGATGACCAGCCGGCCAAAGTAGGGCGAGCGGGTGTCCACCGTGACGGCGTTGGTGTCGCGCCGATGCACCATCAAGCTTTGCAGCCGCTCCATTTCTTGCACCAGCGGCGGCACGTCCTCCATGCGCGCGCTGCTGATTTGGTCGCGCAAATCCAAAAGGCGCAGCTCGTAGTCGGCTGCCGCGGCGGCGGCGCCGGGGCGATCCGACCCACGTTGCGCGCGCTCGCGCAGATGATTCTGCACGCGCTCGAGACAGGCGAGCTCTTCGGAAACGACGGCGTCGCGCTCGGAATCTTCGGCTGCTTCTGACATTTGCTGCTTTGCGACCCCGAAAAATGGGGCCAGAGCGCGTAGCATCGACCCCGCGCCATGAAAAGGGCCTCGGCGCGTTCTCGCTGCGAGACGCCGAAAATCGGGCGAAACCTGGCCGATGTAAGAGCGTTGCAGCGCGCCCCGCGATTGACCTCGGGGCTCTGCGCGCGTACTCTGGCTTTCGCTGGCAGACTTCGGTTCGTCAGCGAGGGATCTGACGCTTTGGCACCCAGCATGCGCGCCATGGTGCTCGAGCGGGCGTCTCGTGCGCTCGTCGAGCAGAAGCTCCCCGTTCCCGAGCCAGGGCCGACGGAGCTACTCGTGCGCGTGCGCTGCACGGGCGTGTGTCGCACCGATCTGCACATTCTCGATGGCGAGCTGCCGTCGCCGCGGCTGCCGCTGGTGATGGGGCATCAAATCGTCGGCACCGTCGTGCAACAGGGCGCGCTCGTGGAAGGGTTTGCCGAGGGGCAGCGGGTGGGCGTGCCGTGGTTGGGCTGGGCGTGTGGCGACTGCCGGCTGTGCCGGATGGGGCGCGAAAACTTGTGCGAAAGAGCCGAATTTACCGGCTATCAGCGCAACGGCGGCTACGCCGAATACGCGGTGGTGTCCCCGCAGTTCGCGCTGCCGCTGCCCGGCTCCTACCCCGATCTGCAAGCGGCGCCGCTGTTGTGCGCAGGCCTGATTGGCTACCGCGCGCTGTGCCTGGCCGGCGACGCTCAGCGCATCGGCTTGTATGGCTTCGGCTCGGCCGCGCACATCATCGCGCAGGTAGCGCGCTATCAAGGCCGCGAGGTGTACGCCTTCACCCGGCCCGGCAACGAAGCCCAGCTGATCTTCGCGCGCAGCATGGGCGTCGATTGGGCCGGGCCGTCCGACACGCCTCCGCCGGTCACACTCGACGCGGCGCTGATTTTTGCGCCGAATGGCGCGCTCGTGCCGCGCGCCTTGGCGGCGGTGGGCCCCGGCGGCAGCGTGATCTGCGCCGGCATCCACATGAGCGACATTCCGTCGTTCCCGTACGAGCTATTGTGGGGAGAACGCACGCTGCGCTCGGTCGCGAACCTGACGCGGCGCGACGGCGTGGAGTTCATGGAGTTGGTCCCGCGCGTGCCCGTGCACAGCGAGGTCACGTCCTACTCGCTGAGCGAGCTGCCCCGCGCGCTCGACGATTTGCGAGCGTCGCGGCTGTCCGGCTCGGCGGTGGTCAGGCTGTGACGCGAGCCACGAGCTTGCTCAGCGCCTCCACGGCGCCGTTCGGAATGCCGTGCCCGCCGTTGAAGGCGATGAACTCGACCGCGACGCCGGCAGCCGTCAGCTCTTGGCGCAGCGTTTCGGCGATCTGAAAGCTGAGCACGGGGTCGGCGCGGCCGTGGCTCTGGAGCACCGGCAGGCCCGCGCGAGCCTTCATCAGCGGCAACCACTCGCCCTGGGCGATCAAGCTGCCGCTCAGGATGGCCAACGCGGCCGGCGGGCGCTCGGCTCGCAGCGTGACGTCGGTGGCCAGCATGGCGCCCTGAGAAAAGCCGCCCAGGACCAGCTTGTCGCGGGCAACGGCGTGCTCTTGCTCGAGCACGTCCAGGAGGGCATTGATGGACGCACGGGCTTCAGCCAGCCCCTTCGGCACCCGGCTCTTGAGCGTTTCGAAGTCGTTGGTCATCACGGCGCGCTGCAGCTCCACCATGTCGATGTGCCACCAAGCACGCCCGGAACCGCCCAGGCCCATCTCCAACACGTGCGGGGCCGCCGGGAAGGCAAAGCGAACGCTCGGATCGACCACGAGCTGGCGGGCCAACGGCACCAGGTCGTCCCCTGGCGCGCCGTAGCCGTGCAAAAGCACCAGCATCGGACCCGTACCGCCGCCCTCGCGGTCGGGGCCGCCTCCGAGCACCACGTCGAGGTTTGCAAGCCGGGCCCTACGCATGGCGGCACTCTAGCTCAAATGCGCCAAGTTTCTGAGCGAACCCGTGCCTCTTCAGGCCGGGGGCCTGCGGCCCGCCGCTCGCTTTGACGGGAAGACGCGCACGTGGTTCCCTTGACGACGTGGATCTCAAGCACCTCATGCAAGAGCTGCTCGACGAGCTCGGCAAGGTGGCCAAGGCCGATGCCGTGGTCGGCGGTGTTCGCGATGCCGGCCGGGCCAAGGTTTTGCCGCTCGCCAAAATCAGCGTCGGTTTCGGCACTGCCATGGGCAGCCTGGACGGCAAGGCCAAGCGCGGCACCGAAGAGAGCGACGCTGGCGCGCAAGCGGGCGGAGCCGGGGGCGCGGTGGTGATCGAGCCCCGCGCGTTCGTGGTCGTGGGCGAAGACGGCGTGCCGCACATGTTGGCGTTGGCCAACGGCAAGCAAGCCGTCGTTCGGCGTGGCGTGCGCATCCTGCCCGAAGCCACGCTCACGCCGGCGCTGAACGGCACCGAGACGCCCCGTCTCGGCGACGGCAAGAGCTGACGAAGGGCGACATACCGATGGCCTGGGCGTTCGCGGCGCTGCCCTGGATCGGTCTCGTGCTGCTCGTTGGCCTGCTGTTCACCCTGTTGTGTCATTGGCCGTTGCGTCTCGATGTGAGCTTGCGCGCCCGTGGTACGGCGGACGGGGGCTGGGTGGTGGCGGGCGGGTTGGCGCTGCCGGTCGTTTCCCTGGCGTTCGTGTGGGGGCGGGGAATGGCCCCGCAGCTGAGCCTGCTGCTGCTCGGACGGAAGCTATCGTGGCGCCCGAATTGGAGCCAACGGTTGGCGCGACCAGTGCCGAAGCGAGTGAAGGTCGCTTCACGCCGCGCCTGGTCTCGTGTGGATCCGCTGAATCTGGGCTTGAAATTGCTGGAGGAGCGGCGGCACCTGCGCCTGCGCTACCTGGTCATCGACTTGGCCTACGGCTTTCGGGACCCACTCTTGACGGGGCGGCTGGTCGGGGCGCTTTCCGTGCTTTCGGCAGTGTTGCCGGCGGTGGTCGAGCTGCGCCAGGCGCCGCGCTGGGACTTCGAAGACGGCTGGGACGTGACGGTAGACGGCCGCGCCGTGATGAAGCCTTGGCTCATGCTGCTGGACGTTGCAGCATACGTGGTAAGACAAATGAGCACGCGGCGTCCGCCGCGGCAGCCCTTGGCCGCCGAGGGCCCGAGCCAGCTACGGTAAGTTCATGAGCGAAAGCAAAATCGCCGAGGTCGTCGAAAGCCTTTTGAAGGGTGTTCAGGGCATTTCGAAGAGCGAGACCATCATCGGCGCCGCCCAACAAGCCGGCGACGCCACGGTGATTCCCGTGCACCGGCTCAAGATCGCGTTCGGCGCCGCCAGCGCCAACGCGGGCGCGCGTGGCGCCAAGGTGGGTGGAGACTCGGGCGGCTACGGCGCCGGCGGCGCGGTCGAGCTCGAGCCGGTGGCGGCCATTGCCGTCGCCAAAGACGGCAGCGCGCACTTGCTCACCGTCGAAGGTGACGAGAAGGCGGGCTGGTCGGCCCTGCTGCAAGAAATGCCGGACATCGTCTCGCGCCTGGCCAACGCCGTCGGCGACCGCGTGCGCCACGAGCTGGCGTCGCGCGGAGTGCAGTCCCAGCTGCCCGAGCAAGCGGCCGAAGCCAAGAACGCCGAGCTGCCGGGCAAAAAGGGCTAGAGCTTTTCGAGCGCGCGCGACAGGCGCAAGAGCATTTCTTGAACGTGCTCGCTGTGCACGTTCAAAAACGGGCGGAACCGTACCGTCTGCATGCCGCAAGGCAATAGCAGCAGGCGCTGCGCGAAGGCTTGCTTGATCAGCGCGGTGCGCTGCTCGGGCGTCGGCAGGTCGAGCGCGCACATCAGGCCGCGCCCCCGTACGTTGCGAACCAGGGCAGGGAAGCGCTCGGCCAAGGCGGCCAAGCCGTGCTGGAGCTCGAGGCCGCGCTGCGTGGCGTTGGACAGCAGCTTCTCTTCCTCGATGGTCTCCAAGATGCGAGTCGCGCGCACCATGTCCACTAGCGACCCGCCCCAGGTGCTGCTGATGCGGCTCGGCACCCTGAATACGTTGTCCACGTCGTCCACGCGCTCCGACACCAAGATGCCGCCGACCTGCAGCTTCTTGGCGAAGCAGATGATGTCGGGCACGACGCCGAGCTGCTGGTACGCCCACCAGCTGCCGGTCAAGCCCAGGCCGGTCTGCACTTCGTCGAAGATCAAGAGCGCGCCGCGCTCGTCGGCCAATCGCCGCAAACCCTTTAAAAATTCCGGACGAAAGTGGTTGTCGCCGCCCTCGCCCTGAATCGGCTCGATCAAGATCGCGGCGATGTCGGCGCCGTGCAGATCGAACGCGCGCTCGGCCTTGGCCAAGGTGAGCCGTTCCAGCTCGCGCACGTCGTTGACGGCGGCTTGGTCTTGCGGAAAGCGCATGGCTGGGTTGGGCAACCGCGGCCACGGAAACTTGGGAAAGTGCAGGGTCTTGGCCGGGTCGGTATTGGTGACGCTGAGCGAGTAGCCGCTACGACCGTGGAACGCCTGCTCGAAGTGCAGGATTTGGCTGCCCACGTCGCCGTGCCCTTCGAGCTGATTGCGGCGCACCTTCCAGTCGAACGCCACCTTCATGGCATTCTCGACCGCCAAGGAGCCGCCCTCGACGAAGAAGTAGTGCGGGTGCGTCGCGGGGGCGGCCGTGCGCGACAGCGTTTGGACGAACTCCGCCAGGTACGTGGTGTAGAAATCGGGGTTGGCGACCTTCAGCGTGGCGGCGCGCAAGAGCCGCTGTTGAAACTCGGGCTCGGTCAGCGCGGCCGGGGCAAACCCCAGCGGGTTACTGGCGTAGAAGCTGGAGAAGTCGAGAAACTCCTGGTCGCTCTTGGCGTCCCGCAGGAAGGGTCCGGAGCTGCGCTCGAGGTCGAGCACGAAGCTGTGTCCGACCGTGAGGAGGTGGCGGCCCAAGGTGGCGTGGACGTCGCCCGGCGCGACCGGATACTGCGGCATGGTCCCCCTAAACCTAGCATCCGCTGGTGCTTCCGGCGAGGAGCTGTGGCTTACTCGGCGACCCATGCAAGAGCTGAAGGCCGTCCTGGAAGCGGGGTCGAAATACCTGCGCGATCATCCCGAAGAGCTACTGCGCGCGCTGCGCAACTTGCTGGCACTCCGGTTCGGCGTGCCGCTCGACGCCCTGCGCTTCTTTGCAGGCCGTGCCGGTGGCAAGAAGGGCCCGAAAGACCTTGTGCTGGAGGCGGTGCCGCCTGGCCTTCGCGTGCGCGCCACCGTCGAGCTGATGGGCACCCCCGTGCGCGCCGACGCGACCGTCTTCATCGAGCGCGTCAGCATCAACGCCGAGGAGCTCCGCTTCGAGATCCGCTTGGCCAACGTGGCGTTGAAGGTTGCCGACGATGCGCCCGAGTCGCCCATTGCCGCCTTACTGCGCTCGGGAGCGCTGGATTTGAGCAAGCCGGGCAACCTTGCCGCGTACATGCCCAAGCGACCCGCGCTGCTGGTCGACGCCAAGGACGATCGCGTCGTGATCGATCTGATGCGCCACCCGAAAATCGCCAAAAATCCGCGCGCTATTCGCACGCTGGCCGTGTTGGCGCCGCTGCTCACCGTCGCCGGCATCGAGTCCGACTCCGAGCACTTGGACGTCACGCTGCGCGCGTTTCCTGACGGTCTGCGCGAGGCGGTGGGCGGTCTTCGACGTCGCATTCTGGGCTGAGCCGCGTCGACCATGCCCACGCGCGTCATCGAAGCCGTCGCCAACTACCACTGCGTCACGGGTGAGAACCCGCTCTGGCGTGCCAGCGAGAGTCGCATCTACTGGGAGGACATCGAAACGGGGCGGCTATTTCGCGCCCAGCACCTGGCGGCCGAGCACGAATGCTTTTATCGCGGCGGGCGCGTCGGCGGCTTCACCTTCCAGACCGACGGCTCGCTGCTATTGTTCGAAGAAGACCGCATTGCCCGCCTCGGCGCGGACGGCGAACGGCGCGAGCTCAAGAGCGGCTTCGACCCGGCCATGCAGCGCTTCAACGACGTGATCGCCGATCCGGAAGGTCGCGTGTTCGCCGGCACCATCGGCAGCTCCGACCAAAACGGCGGGCTGTTCTGCGTCGAGCGGGACGGCAGCGCGCGGCTGCTCTGGCGCGGGACCGGCTGCGCCAACGGCATGGCCTTCACGCCCGACGGGCGCGGCTTCTATTGGACCTGCAGCACCACCCGTCGCATCTACCTGGCGGACTATGATCGCGCGACGGGCGCCCTCAGCGACCGTCGCCTGTTCTACGCGGCGCCCGAGGCCGAGGGCACCCCCGACGGCCTCACCGTGGATCGGCAAGGGCACGTCTGGACCACCCGCTGGGATGGCAGCGCCGTCTATCGCCTCAGCCCTCAAGCCGAAATCGTCGAGCGCATCGAGCTGCCCGTCGCCAAAGTGTCCAGCATCGCTTTCGGCGGCCCCGAGCTCGACGTGGCCTACGTCACGACCGCCGGCGGCACCGGCACCGCCGAAGGCGGCCCCGAAGGCACGCTGTACCGGATCACGGGCCTCGGCGTGCAGGGGCAGCCAGAGCACCTGTCACGGGTGCTGGTGTAGGTCTAGTGGTCTAGTTCTCCTCCGCACTTCGCTTGGTGCGTCCGGCGGCCCTCGTGACCTGAAGCGGGGCGGGCGCTCGGCCTCGCCGAGTTTCGTTCACTCCGGTCTTCTGTCTCGATCGCGATCTGCCTTCGCCAAAGTCGGGTGACCGTGATCCAGCTCGCGCGTTGCGCTCGCGCACGCTGGCCAGCAGCTGCGGCGCTCGAGGCCGCAGCTTCGGCGTGAGAAAGGAATTACTCGGCGGGCGTGACTGTAAGCTCGGGAGTCGGCGCTTTGGGCTTTGGGGCGACGTCGGGCTTGCCACTCCACCAAGCTTTGAGCCGGGCGAGCGAGAAGGGGCGGGAGTAGATCCACAGGCCCATCAGCGACAAGCCGATGAACAGGTACGCCTGCGCCACGAAGCGGTCGTCGACCCAGTAATACCCACGCGGCGGCCAGAGCATGAACGAGCTCACGCCGGCAATCACCAGCATGGGCGGGCCGAGCGCCTTCCGCACGTGCACCAGCGCGCACAGCGTGATGAACAGCGAATAGTAGTAGCAGGTCATGTTCGAGAGCGCGCAGACCAGCGGCAAGCTGAGCGGAATGCACAGCCAGAGCAGCTTCGTCCGCCGCATCGCCCACACCATCCAGGCCGTGATGCCCACCAGAATGGCCAGGTAGATCGGCTTCATCTGCTTGAAGCGGTTCGACCGGTTCATCTTCCAGCCTTCGAACGGATCGTCCTGGTTGTCGTTGCGCAAGAAGCGCATGCGACCGTCCCAGTTGTGCACCATCACCGACTCGAGCCCCATGTGGTTCGTCAGGGCAGTGTTGCCGAGCGTCTTCAGGGTGTGCTCGTAGAAGGCGACGTAGGGCGTGTAGATGTGCGGATCGGAAGGACCGCGCGTCGCGATCATGCTGGTGGGCACCAGCAGCGCCAGTGCCAGCACCGCACCCGAGATCAAGCGCCAATGCTTGGGCTCGAGCAGGTTCAAGCCGGCCTTCTTGCGCAGCGAGGCGTCGATGCCGGTGCCACCCTCGGAAGGCTGACGCACGCCACGGATGCGCAAGGCGACGTGAATCAAAATAGCGAAGGCCCAGCCGAAGAAGAAGATGCCCGGGAAGATGCGCAGCAGCGTCGACCACATCAACGCGAAGCCAGCCAAGAAATAGTACTTCTTCTTCGTCAGGCACAGCGCCGCCACGAGGAAGAACCACCAGTCTTGGCGCAAGAACGCGCCGCCCGTCCAATAGAAGTCGGCGGCCTTGTTGCATCCCCAAAAGACGACACCTATCGCCGTCGTTTCCCAGCCGAACGCCCACACCAAGAGCGCGACCGCGCCCAGGTGCAGCAAGATATCGATACTCGCCAAGTACTTGAAGAAAGCGTCGTCGGCGACGCCCATGTTGGCGAAGAATTTGCCAGTCATGGTCCAGACCGGCGGCGGGTTGTAGCCGTGGTCCTTGATCATGTTTTCCCAGTAGCTACCGGCCGCCGATTTGTAGAACCAATCGACGTCTTTCTTGAACGCGTCCCAGCGCGCGGGACTGAAATGAGCCGTGCAGTGCTTGGGATCTTTGACCACCTCGGTGTCGATGATCGGACGGATCAAGTTCACGCGCAGATCGCGGATGTCACGCTTGCGCACGTTGGCGGCGCGCCCAAGCTCGATCTCGGCAATGGCGGTGCACTCGTAGAGCCGCTTGTAGCCAACCTCTTGGAAGAACTTGGACCCGAGGTAGTAGTGATAAAATTCGTGCCGGTGGTAGTACTCGGAGTAACGCGTGTTGGGGTTGAAGTAGTCGAAGTAAACTCCGAACCCGAGCACGGTGAAGAGGATCGCGACGTTGCGCGCCAGCTTCTTCGGTACCGGCTGGCCTAGCTTGTAGGCGCGCGCTTGGTACATCACCAGGGCCGCACCGACCATGGCCAGGGTCAGGCGTGTTCCGTTCAGGAACATCTCCCAGTTTTCCTTCTGCAGTGGCTTCATCTGCCAGAAGGAGTTCTTTCCGGAGATCAGCCAGAACAGCCAAGGCCCCTTGTCGTCGGTCGGCGCCAAGGCGTCCGCGAGCAGCGCAGCAAGCGTCATCGGGACGGGTAAGTAGCGCGGCGCCGGGGGTGGAGGCCACAAAAGAAAAAAGAGCCGGGCGGCACTTTGGAACCGCCCGGCCCTTTCCAGCTAGCCCCAGGAGCCGGTCAAAACCGACACCCGTTCCCGGAGGAACTTTCGGGCTCTGGCAGGAGGGTGTGCCGCGCGATCAACGCGCAGGTACCCGCCTACCTCTCAGCCGGATCCATTCGAACAGGAGCTAGTAGTGGCTCGCTGGCCGAATGAAACGTACCGGCTAAGTCCGAGGGTCCACCTCCGGTTTAGGGGCACAAGTACTGTTCATTACGCACTTCCTCCTGCGGCAGCAGCCGCACGCCCTAGCCGAGGTCGTGGAACGAGAGCCCTTTCCGACTCTATCGCCACGTTCGGCATATTGGGGCGCTTCCGAAAGGAGACCATAGGTCTCAGCCTCAGTGCAGGTGCGAGGGTTAGCCCCCGCCGGATGATTCCGGGAGAAGACTCCAGCCTGCACGTTGGTTCAGACATAGCACGGGCCATCGGCGACGGCTAGACCCCCGGCGCAATTTCTTTAGAAATGATCGACGCTTACACGCACGCTGGTCGGAGCGCCGCGCGGCCCGAGCCTTGCTTCTCGGCGGGCGTCGAGCGCGCCGCGCGCGCCGTCTCGGGCTCGGGCGTCTCGGGCTACTCGGAGACGAGCGAGCCGGTGAGCGAGTAGCTGAGCTCACAGGGGAGCGCGAGCGGTTGGCCGTTGGTGCCCGTCGTGAACTCGCTGCAGTCGGAGTCGCTCGAAGCGTCGTAGGCGTAGCTGAGCTTGCCGCTGAGCGACGTGGCTGCGCTCCCGAGAGTGCCGCTCGCGGAGTCGTGGCGCACGATGGTGCAACCTTTGGCCGCGCCATGCTTTTCGGCGAGCGGCAGATCGAGGTGCGTCTCGAACGCGAAGCGTCCGCTGTCGTCGATGTCGCCGACGATCGCCTCGCGACCGTTGAGCCAGTACAGCGTCCCGCCTTCACGCGAGAGCTTCACTTGAAAGTTCCAGGTCTCGGGCGCGCTCAGACTCTCGGCGCCGCAGCTGTCGTCGCCAAGCTTGCCCGTCACCGCGAACGCGCCCAGCGCGTCGCCGGGGTGGTGAGGGTCCTGATCGTCTACTGGTTGCTCACCGGGCTGCACGCACGCGGAGGCGCCGCAGGCTACGACGAACAAAATGCAACGAGCACGCGTGGACGCACGCATGCTCGTTGCGATAACCGGTCCGGCGGCTGCCGGCCAAGTTAGCGGCGCTTCACTCGGCGGCGGGCGTGTCGGTCGCGGCGGCAGCGGCAGGGGCCGCCTTGCGGTCGATGGCCTCTTGCAAGCCGACGCGGGCGCGCTTGCGCGCCTTGAGGTGCTTACCCTTGAGGGGAGTGGTCAACCACTCGTGACGCCTGCGAACATTCCAGAGAGATCGGTTAGACATGAACGGCGCGGGGATGTAGCCGGACGCGGGGCTCGACGCAAGGGGGACGGCCGTCTCGAACGCTCGGGCGGCCCCGGAAATGCCCCGGCCGATGTAGGATGGTGCTCGATGAGCCGATGGACAACGGGACAAATTCCGGTTTTTCCCGCCCCGGGCGGGTCGGTCCAGTCGCCGCGAGGAGCCAGCTATATTTTGGGTGACTTGATGGGCGAGGGGTCGTTCGGGGCGGTTTTCGACTGCCTGGGCCCCTTCGACCAGCCCTTTGCCCTGAAGCTGTTCCGCCCGGGCGAGCGCCCCTATTCGGAGGTGCGGGCGGAGTGGCAGAAGGAGGCGGAACGACTCTACCGGTTGCGACACCCGAACGTGGTCTACGTCTTCGACTACTTCGAGTCGCAAGGGCTCTTCTATCTGGTGCTCGAACGCTGCGACCACAGCTTGTCGGACATGCTGGGCCGGCCCTTCACCGATCGCTTGGTCGTGGATCTGTCGCGGCAGATTTTGTTCGCTTTGCAGTACCTCTCGGATAGCGAAATCATCCACAACGATTTGCACGCCGGTAACATCCTCGTGCAACAGGGTGACGAGCTCACCCTCAAGCTCAGCGATCTCGGGATTGCGCAAGATCTAGCCGGACAGCAAGCGGTGCGTCCGCAGCTGGTGCAGCACCGGATCATGGCGCCCGAGCTAGTGGCCGGCGGCTACAGCACCAAACAAAGCGACCTGTATCAACTGGGATTGTTGATGTACGAGATGCACACCGGCCAGTACCCGCTCGATACGGCCCAAGGGTACGAAGCGATGGTGCAGCAGATCAAAGAGGGCGTACCGCGCCTGAAAGCCGAAGCGCTCGGCACGCCAATTGGCAACATCGCGAGCGTGCTGTTGCGGCGCAACGAGCAGTACCGTTATACGTCGCCGGCGCAGGTGTGGGAGGAGCTGCGGCGCCTGGACGTTTGGGCCGACGTGCCGCGCGGTGTTTCCAAGACCATGCCCCCGGAAGCCGTCGCGCCCAAGGGCTGAAATCGCAGCCCCGCGGCGGACCAGCAGCACTTGCCTCGGCGGGGGCCGGCCCCATACTCTGCGCCGGCATGCACGTCACGATGGTCAAGAAACGGCTCGCCAACGGCCAGCCCTGCGATAAATGCGTCCAAGCCGAGGAGCTGCTGAAGCGGCGTGGCCTGTGGCAGCGCATCGACGAAGTGGTCTGGGCCGACGAGAGTGATCCGAGGTCACCCGGCATGCAGCTTGCCGAAGCCAAGGGCGTCAAGCTAGCGCCGTTCTTCATCGTGAAAGATGGCTCGGCCGAGCAGGTGTACACGAGCGCGCTCGGCTTCATCAAGGAGCGGCTGAGCGACGCCGCGGCTGCGGCGGTGCCGTCCGCGGCGGGCGCGCTCGACGAGCTAGGGGCGGAGGCATTGGGCGCGGAGCTCGCGGGCAGATCTCCGGCCGACGTGATGACGCGCATTCTGTCCCGTTTCGGGGCGCGCGCCGCCATCTCGTTCAGCGGCGCCGAAGACGTGATGTTGATCGACTTGGCCGTGAAATCAGGCCAGCCCTTTTCGGTGTTTTCGCTCGACACGGGTCGGCTGCACGCCGAGACACTGCGTTTCATCGAACGCGTGCGAAAGCACTACGGCATCGAAATCAGCGTCACCGCGCCCGACACGGTTGCGGTCGAGGACTTGGTGCGCAAAAAAGGCCTGTTCAGCTTTTACGAGGACGGCCATCACGAATGCTGCGGGGTGCGCAAAGTGGGCCCGCTGCGCCGCACGCTCACGCGCTACGCTTGTTGGATCACCGGGCAACGGCGTGATCAGAGCCCCACGCGCGCGGATGTCCCGCTCGTCCAGCTCGACACCAATCAGGGCAGTGACGGCCGCATTCTCAAAGTGAATCCGCTGGCCGAGCAAAGCCTGACCGACGTGTGGACCTACCTGCGTGACGAGCAGGTGCCGTACAACCCGCTCCACGACGAAGGCTTCGTCTCCATCGGCTGCGAGCCGTGCACCCGCCCGCCCCGCCCCGGCGAGCACGAACGGGCCGGGCGCTGGTGGTGGGAAGATTCGACGAAGCGCGAGTGCGGCCTGCATCTCCCAAAGGGCTAAAATTAGCCCGCTTGCCCGATTTCGGGCAGAAAACTAGACCCGGCTCGGCCAGGCTGGCAGAGTGGCCGGGTGAACAGCTTGGTGAGCGAGGTCCAGCAGCGGCTCCAGAGCGTTCTGGGGCTGACCCGCACGCAGGCAACGCGTGCGGTGGACGAGGTGCTCGATTCACTGGGGCTCGAGGTCGACGAGTACATTGCGCGTCGGCACGGTGAGTTGCAGGCGCAGGGCGAGAACAACAGCGAGATTTTCGAACGCATCGCCGAAGAGCTTCGGGGGTTGCGCTTCAAGGCGCCTGAGCTGAGCGCGCGGCAGATCCGCCGACGCATCTACGGATAAGAGAGGGAGTCGAACATGTGCGGCATCATGGGTTACGTCGGGCGTGAGGCAGCGTGGGACATCGTCGTCAGTGGGCTACGGCGACTCGAATACCGCGGCTACGACTCGGCCGGTGTCGTCACCGTCTCGGACAAGGGCCTGCACCTGGGGCGTCGAGTCGGGCACTTGGCGGCGTTGCAAGACGCGCATCCCAAGGGCCTGCCGGGCAAGATTGGCATTGGCCACACCCGCTGGGCCACCCATGGTGGAGTCACCGAAGCCAACTGTCACCCGCACGTGGACCTGCGCGATCGTGTCGCCATCGTGCACAACGGCATCATCGACAACGTCGAAGCGTTGCGAGCCGAGCTAGTCGCCGCCGGCGCCAAATTTCGCTCGGAAACCGATACGGAAGTGTTGGCCGAGCTGATCGGGCGGGGCGTCGACTCCGGCCTGACGCTGCGCGACGCGGTGGTCGCGGCGATGAAGCGCGTGGAAGGCACCGCCGGCTTGGTGGCAGTCGACAAGAAGGATCCGGAGCGACTCGTGGTGGCTCGCATCGGCAGCCCGGTCGTGATCGGCTTGGGTGAAGGGGGCTCGTTCGTGGCTTCCGACGCGCTGGCGCTGCGCCCGTATACGGACCGCATGATCGTGCTGGACGAGGGCGAGGTCGCCGAGATCAGCTCGAGCGGCATCAAGACCGTCGATCTCGAGCAGCGCAGCCGCGAGAACCGCATCGAGAAGATCCTGCATCAGGCGGACGACGCCGACATGGGCGATTTCCCGCACTTCATGCTGAAGGAAATCCACGAGCAGCCGGCGGCGCTCGATCGCTCGATGCGCGGCCGCCTGGACGCGGTGGTGGGCTCGTCGCGCTTGGGCGGCTTGCAGCAGCACGAACAGCGGCTGTTCGACATTCGCCAGGTGGTGTTTTTCGCCTGCGGAACCAGCCTGTACAGCGCTCAAGTAGGCGCGTACTTGATGAGCCGCTACGCGCGCATGCCGGCCGCCGCCGAGGACGCAGCGGAGCTGGCCGTCCGAAATCCGATCGTCGATCGCCACACCTTATACATCGGGATCTCGCAAAGCGGCGAGACCGCCGACACCCTGTCGGCGTTGCGCGAGATCAAGCTGCGCGGCGGCTTGGTCGCCGGCATTACCAACGTCGTCGGCAGCTCGCTGTCGCGCGAAACGGATTTGGGCGTGTACGTGCACGCCGGTCCCGAGATCAGCGTTTGCTCGACCAAGGCCTTCACGGCGCAGGTGCTGGCGACGGAGCTGCTGGCGCTGCGCTTCGCGCGCATGCGCGATCTGGCCGCCGGGGACGGCCGCGCCTGGGTCATGGGTCTCGAAGGCGTGTCGGCCCAGCTGCGGCTGATGCTGGAGCACGCCGCAGCGTGCAAGCAGCTCGCGGAGCGCTTTTGCGACGCACGCTTCACGCTATTCGTGGGCCGCGGCGTCAACGTGCCGGTGGCGGGCGAAGGCGCGCTCAAGCTCAAAGAAATTGCGTATTTGCCGGCAGAAGGCCTGTCGGGCGCGGCGATGAAGCACGGGCCCTTGGCGCTGATCGAGCCGGGCAGCCCGGTTTGGGCGCTGGTGCCGCCGGACGAGACGCGCGAGCGCATGCTCGGCAACCTGCGTGAGCTGAAGGCGCGCGGTGCTTTCATCATGGCCATCGCTGGGGCCGACGACGCCGAGACCAAGAGCATCGTGGACCAAGTCATTCCACTGCCGCCCCACCATCCCGCCGTCTCGCCCCTGCTCAACGCCGTGCCGCTGCAGCTCTACGCGTATTACGTGGCATTGGCCAAAGGCTACAACATCGACAAACCCCGAAACCTCGCCAAATCCGTCACGGTGATGTGAGTCTCGAGATTTTTCCACAGGGAGGACGGGAGGACGGGAGGACGGGAGGTTTTGTTGGTTCGAGCCGCTGAGTGGCGCGCGAAGACTGCCCGGTCAACGTTCGTCGTGGTGCGTCTCGCAACCCCAAAATTCTCACCTTCTGTACCTCCCGTCCTCCCGTCCTCCCTGTGAAAAATCTGGGTCCGACGAGTGACGTCACGGAAGCCGGGCGACGATGAGGTCGCGTTGGATCGAGGTGTCGACGCGGTGCTCGAAGGCTTCGTGGGCGGGCGTGGTGCAGACTTCGAGGCCGTTTTCGGTCAACAGCTGAGCCAGCTTTTCCCGGCGTAGGACGAGGTTGTTCCAGGCGATGCCGATGGCGCCGCCGGGGCGCAGGGTGGCACGCCAGATGGGGAGGGCGCTGGCCAGCAGCTCGAGCGGCTTGCGCGAGGTGGCGTCGCCGGATTGGGCGCCGTGCTGCACGCCGTAGGGCGCGTCGGTCACGATCAGGTCGAAGGAGCGCGGCTGGAAGACGTCGGCGATGGCGTGAGTATCGGCGCTGACGTAGTTGAGGCGCAGCGTGTCGCCGGCTTTGAAGCGTTCTTTGGTCACGCCCAGCTCGAGATCGAGCTTGGAGTGGCCTTTGACGTGGCCCATGACCGCGTTGTGCTTCAAGCGCTTGTCCTTGACCCAGCGCAGAATGAACAGCGAGTACGCCTCGAAATCCTTCTTGTCGAGCTCCACGCCGGTGGCGTGAAAGCCGTACATCAGCGCTTGGTTCAGGGTCGTGCCGCGGCCGCAAAGCGGGTCGAGCACGGAAAGGGTGCGCCGTTCACCGGCGAAGGCGCTGGCGGCGAGCGTGACGTTGAGCAGCAGCTTGGTGAAAGCTTCGTTGGTTTTGCCCGAGTATTTTTGGATCGAGACCAGATCCGAATCGAGCTGGTCCCAGCGCCGTAGATCGAGCGGACTGAGCTTGCCGGCGTCGTCCAGGCTGAACAGCGCGAAGGTGGCGGCCAGGTTGGACAACCAGCCGAGGGCGCGTTCGTCGAGCGCTTCGGCGCGAAAGGTGACGTAGCCGACCGAGCCCAGCGTCTGCTGCTCGATGTCGGAGAGCGCGCCGCCCAACGCTTGGGCGCTGACGACCTGGAGCTCGGCCGCGGCCAGCGCGCCCGCGGCTTGTGCGTAGACGCGGTTGGTCGAGGGCGAGACGAGCAGGGCGTAGCGCAAGCGCGGCCGACTTACTGGTTGACGATCTTCACGCCGCGCCCGCGCAGCTTGGCGAAATTCATCGGATCTTCGTCGGCGGGGGTGTCACGACCGTCCACGCTCTTGAGCTTCTTCAGGCCGTCGAGCGGCGAGAGATCTTTGACCTTGGTGCCCTTCACGCTGAGCGTTTCTAGCAGCGTGAGCTTGGCGAGCGGCTTGAGATCTTCGACTTGCGTGCCGTCGAGCTGAAGCTCGGTCAGAGCCGTCAGCTCAGCGAGCGGCGCGATGTCTTTGACCTGCGTGCGCCCCAAATCCAGCCGATCTAGCTTCTTCAGCTTGCTGAGCGGCGACAGATCGCTCACCTGATTGATGGAGGCGCGCAGCGACTCCAAATTGGTGGCCGCCGCGATGGGGGAAAGATCGTCGAAGGTGCCTTCGCCCAGGAACAGCTCCTTGAGACCGGTCATGTGCGAGAAGATGCAGACGTCCAGCTCTTCGAGGCCTTTGACCTGCGACATGTTGAACGACTTGAGCTTCTTCAAGTCGGCGATGGTGATGTCACCTTCGGGCTTGGGCAGTTTGCGGCGAACCTCGTCCTCGACCGCCTTTTGCTCGAACGTGACGTTCGGGCCTTTGGGGCAGTCGGCCAGTTGCTTCTTCGGCTTCTTCGCCTTCGGCTCCTCTTTGGGGGCCGCGGCAGGAGTCGGCGCCGGCGTCGGGGCGGGCGCCGCGGCGGCCGTCTCGGCAGGCTTTACTTCGGGCTTCGGCGGATCTTCGCACGCCGCGCTAGCAGCGCACAGCGTGACGATGCTCAACACGACCCAGCGGGCGGCGGGGAGAGGCGCGTAGCTCATGCGCCGGGGACACTATCAGCCCTCGCGCGGGACGTCGCCAGCCTTCATGACCCAATCGAGATCACCATCGCCAAGGGCTTTGCCCATCGCGTGGTAACCGTTGTCCACGTACAGGGTGGTGCCGGTGATGGCGCTGGCGAAGGGGCTCGAGAGGAATACCGACGAATGCGCCACGTTTTCCGGCGTGAGCTGGACCGGCAGCGGTGAGTTCTTTTCGTAGAAATTGACGATGGCAGCGATCGCGCCCGTCACGTTGGCGGCGCGCGAGGCGTACGGGCCGGCCGAGATGGTGTTCACCCGGACGCCGAAACGCCGGCCGGCCTCGAACGCCAAGTAGCGCGTGTCGGCCTCGAGCGCGGCTTTCGCAGAGGACATGCCGCCGCCGTAGCGGGGGATGACGCGCTCGCTGGCCATGTAGGTGAGCGAAAGGAAGCTGCCGCCCGGTACCATCAGCGGTGCGAAGCGCCGCACCATCGAGACGAACGAGTACGAGCTGGCGCTGAGCGCGGCGAGATATCCTTCGCGCGAGGTGTCGAGCAGCGGCTTGGCGACCTCGGGCCCGTTGGCGAGCGAGTGAATGACGACGTCGACCGGGTGCTCGCCGAAATCGCCCTTCATGCGATCGACGAGGCCTTGGATCGAAAAGTCACCGCGCTCGGCGTAGCGCTTGTTGGTGCGAATCGACTCGGGCGCTTGCTCGAGCGTGTCGAACGAGGCATCCAGGGGATAGACGCGCTCGAACTCGAGCAGCGAGCCGTCGGGCATCTTGCGCGATTCGTCGAGCTTGCCACGGCGCAGCAGGGTTTCGAAAATGCCCAGCGCCGGCGGCCAGCCCGCGATGCACACCTTGGCCCCCGCCTCCGCGAACTGCTTCGCGATCGCAAACCCAAAGCCGACATCGTCCGCGACGCCAGCCACCAAAACTCGCTTGCCAGTGAAATCGATCTTCACGGCTCGGACTCGTAGATCCGAATGCCGCGCTGATCAACCGGCGTGAATGACGCCCTGCGTTCAAAGGGCGCCACGTGAGAGAATCGGGTCGGGGTGAGAGGATTTGAACCTCCAACAGCCGGCACTCGGCGTGGCTGGGGCCGGCAGCGGCACCGCGCGCGCTAGGAATGAGAATCGGGTCGGGGTGAGAGGATTTGAACCTCCAACAGCCGGCACCCAAAGCCGGCCCTCTACCAGGTTGAGGTACACCCCGGAGTAGCGAGAGAATTTAAGAGGCGCGGAACCTAGCGTAAGCCTCGGGCGTTTGCCAGGGGGGCCGAGCTCGGGGCGCGGCAGGCTGGTGGAGTGGCCGGTCGAGCCGCGTGAGGGGCGGCGCGCGGCTATTCCGCCTAAAGCCGGAGCCCCTTCAGATCGCTGGCCTTAGCCATCAAGAGCCGGGCTGCCTTGGACAGAGCGTCCGAGAGGAGCGCGTGCTCGTGGGTCGCCTCTTGGGCGGAGACACCGCTGTCCGCCACGTCCAGCGTGTAACCGTGGTTCGCCAGCTCGGTGACGACAATGGTGATGGTTCGCTGGGTCATCTGGGACATTAGCACGAAGCGCCCCCACGGGCTCCTAGTCGCCTTTGAGGAGAGCCGTGATCTTCTTGAGCGCGGCGGCTTGCGCCTTCCTTTGAGCGATGGCGTTGGCTTCTTGCTGCGAGACCGCCTTCTTCAGCGCGCTGAATTTCTTGGCGCGTTGGGCAGCCAGCTTGTTCATCTGGGCGCTGGTCTTCTTCAGCGAGCCGAGATCGGTCTTGGGGCTGAGCGCGGCGGAGGCGATGGCTTTGTCGAGCTGGGTGATCTCTTCGATGGCCTTGAGGATGGTCGCAAAACTCATGTGGCGTGTGGGATTGCCCTTAAGTGAGCCCGGAGGTCAACACGTGTATCCGAGCGGCCGGTGCTGGCTTATGGTCACCAGAACGCCATGCAACAGCCCGCCATTCAAGCCGCTCTGAACAACCTCGTCGAAGTCATTCGGACGGCGCTGACGGCGGAGTTCCTGGAGTATTTTCGCGACGGCGACCCGCGGCCCGCGCGCGCAAAGCCCGCGTCGAAGCCCAAGAAAGCGGCTCCGCGGGCGGTCGCCAAAAAGGGCAAAAAGGCCGTCGCCAAGAAGGCCGCGAAGCGCGCTGCGAAATAGCGCCGCCGCGCCGCTCAATCCGGAATCGGCTCGAGCGTGACGTCCAGCTTGACGGGCTGCGTTCCCGCCGTGACCAGCCGGTCCCACGGGAAGAAACCGGTCTTGGTGACCGAGATGCGGTGCTGCCCCTCGGGCAGACGCACGCCGTGGGCGGCCACGTAGCCCAGCGGGCCGATGTATTGCTCGTCGATGCTGACGCTGGCGTCGGCGGGCGTGCCCTTGGCGTAAGCCATGCTCATGGAGACGGCGGCGCGCGGTTGCGGCCCGCAGCCTGGACAAGCCCCCAGCAAGATGGCGATCACGAAACCAATCGCGCCCAGCAATGACAACCAGGGCGTGAGGCGTTCGGTGAAGCGCTCGGCTTTGGTGACGGTCACGAGACGCCGCTCACTCCCACTCGATCGTGCTCGGGGGCTTGGAAGAGATGTCGTACGCCACCCGGTTGATGCCTTTGACCTCGTTGGTGATGCGCGCGCTCATCTTTGCCAGCAGATCATGCGGCAAACGGGCCCAATCGGCGGTCATGCCGTCGCTGGAAGAAACCGCACGAATCACGCAGGTTTCGTCGTAGGTGCGGTCGTCGCCCATGACGCCCACGCTGCGGATCGGCAGCAGCACCGCGAACGCCTGCCACAGCGACTCGTACAGGCCCGCCGCCTTCACTTCTTCTTGCACGATGGCGTCGGCCTTGCGCAGCACGGCCAAGCGCGGCTCGGTCAAGTCGCCCAAGCAGCGCACGGCCAAGCCCGGCCCCGGGAACGGCTGGCGATAGAGCACGTCGTGCGGCATGCCGAGCGCTTCGCCCACCCGCCGCACCTCGTCCTTGAACAGCTCGCGCAGCGGCTCGATCAGCTTCAGCTTCATGCGCTCGGGCAAGCCGCCCACGTTGTGGTGGCTCTTGATCACGGCGCTGGGGCCCTTGACGCTGACGCTCTCGATGACGTCCGGGTACAGCGTACCCTGCACCAAGAATTGCGCGTTCTCGACGCGGGCGGCGTGAGCGTCGAAGACGTCGATGAACACACGGCCGATGATCTTGCGCTTCTTTTCCGGATCCGTGACGCCGGAAAGCTCGTCCAAAAATTGCTTCCTCGCGTCGACCGGGATCAGGTTCAGGTGAAAGTGCTGGCGCATCATCGCCGTCACGCTCTCGAACTCACCTTCGCGAAGCAGCCCGTTGTCGACGAAGATGCACACGAGGCGTTCGCCGAGCGCGCGGTGACAGAGCACGGCCGCCACCGACGAATCCACGCCCCCCGAAAGCCCGCAGATCACTCGGGCGTTCTCCGGAACCGCCTCTTTGATTTTGGCGATGGCTTCGTCCACGAACGAGCCCGGCGTCCAGCTGGGCGACAAGCCGGCCACGTCGAACAAGAACGACTTCAAGATCTCGAGCCCGCGCGGAGTGTGCGCCACCTCGGGGTGAAATTGGATGCCGTATAGCTTGCGCGCCGGATCGGCGATGGCGGCCAAGGGGGCGTTACCCGACTTGCCGATCGGGCGAAAGCCGGGCGGCAGCGACGTCAGGCGGTCGCCGTGGCTCATCCAGACGTTGATCTTCTCGCCCGCCTTGAAGCTGGCCAGGATGCCGACGCTTTCGCCTACCTCGAGCTCGGCGGGGCCGTACTCGCGTTCGTCCGACGGCTCGACCTTGCCACCCAGCTGCTGGGCCATCAACTGCTCGCCGTAGCAGATGCCGAGCACCGGCAGGCCGAGATTGAAGAGTGCCGGATCGCTCTTGGGCGAATCGGCCCCGTACACGCTCTGTGGACCACCCGACAAGATGATGGCATTCGGGGCGATGGCTTTGATCTTCTCGACCGGGATCGTGCCGGGATGGATCTCGCAATAGACGCTCGACTCACGGATGCGGCGCGCAATCAGCTGCGTGTATTGCGAGCCGTAGTCGAGAATCAGAACGCTTTGCCGGCTTTCCATCGCGCTTCGCTATCACGTCGGCCCGGGAGCGCAAAGCACGGCGAAGGCTAGCGAGAAGTCGGCGTTTTTCCGCTGCTAGGGGGCGCTGGGCGCGTGAGGGTGCGGCCGATGACCGCCGCTTCTGGCCGCAGGGTGGAGGTGAGCCTGCGCAGCGCTACCGCGTCGACGGCGGGGGCAGGCGTGGGCTCGAGCAGCTGCACCAAGCGGTACCGGGGATCGAGGGCAGTCAGGCGCCGCGCGCCGCGTTGCCGAGCCAGCACCGCTTCGATCTCGGCTGGCGTCAGCACGCCGCCGCTGGCCAAACGCTCGAATAGCTTTTGAATGCGCGAGACGGCTTCTTGCTCGCGCCCTTCGAAGGCGCTCACTTGCACGACCAAGGCGCGCGCCGACGCGCTGCCGAAGACCAGCGCTCGCGCCGCGCCCACCAAATCCGGGTCGGCCAGGCTGCGGGCGAGCGCGCCGCCCGACAGGTTGAGCAGCTCCGCGAGCACGCTGGCCTCGTTGCCGAATTTGGGCGAGATGCGAAACGCGACGTAGCTACCCTCCGGCGTATCTGCGGGCGCCAGGCTCAAATCACCGCGTACGGGCGGGGCGATCTCGGTCTCGCACGGGGAAGGACGCGGCGCGTCGGGCGTCTTCAACCAACGCGACAGGGCGCGCGACACGAAGGCGGCGTCGCCGGCGTTGGTAGGCGAAAGGAGCGCCAAGCGATGAGGTAGGCGCAATAGCTCACGCTGCCGCGCCAGCACCGCCTCGCGCGACGCCGCTTGCAACGAGGTCACGCTGCCGCGCGGGGCCAGCGCTCCGACGTGCCCGGGAGCCAGATTTTCCAGCAGCGCATCGAGCAAGGGGTGCGGCTCGCTGCCGGCTGCTTGCAGCAAATCCCCGCGCGCAGTCGCGACCTCGAGCGCGCTGGGCGGCGCCAGCAGCGCTTGCCCGAGCGCGTCTCCGAGCCGCGTGGCGGCGTCGGCGTCGGATTCTCCGGGCGCGCGCTCCGCAAAGCCCAAGATGCCGAGCCCATCGCCGCCCACCCACGGCTCCAGCCGCACGCCGCGTTGCGCCTTGGCGGCGGCGGCGAACAACACTGCGGCGTGACCGGCGTTGTCGGCGCGCTCGCTGGTGGCCGCGCACGGGGTCGTCACGAGCGCCCACAGGCCCGGCTGGCCGGCTTCGACGCGCAGGCGCGTCTCGAGCACGGGCGCTTCGGCGCGCGCCTGCTCGACCGCGGCCTCGAGGCTGGGCACGAGCGGGGCCTCGTCGGGCGCCGTCAGGGCGACCATTCGTGCCGTCGCCAAACCCTTGTTGGGCTCGACCAAGGCGCTGTACGCGGCGGCGCGGGCGGCCAGTCGCGGATCGGCCGCGGACAGCGCTGTCGCTTCAAGGCGATTTTCGTCGCTGGTTTTGGCGAGCGAAAGGCCCGCCTCTTCCTCGATCAGCTGGATGGCAAAGCCAAGTCGACGCGCTTCGGGCAGGGGGGAGCCGTCCACGTCGCTGTCGACGCGCAAGCAGGCGCCGACCGGGTGCGCCGTGGCCTCCACGCGGCGCAGCCGAAAGCCCGAGCCCAGCGCCGCCAGCCGCAGCGCCAGGCTGCCGTTGGCGTCGCCCAACGCGGTCGCGGCACCCAGCGCGCGGTTGGCGTCGCCCACGCGGAGCGCGACCGACAAAACGGGGCGTTCACCGCGCACGACTTCGATCACGTTGTGCTCGGCCAGGGTCGAATGCACCGGCCCGAGCTCGGGCCAATCGGGCCCGGCCGAGAGCGCCGCGCCGACCGCGGCCGCCGCTTCTTCGGCGCCGACCACGGCCCAAGCCGCTCGATCGCGAGCAAAGGACGCCACGCGCTCGCGGTCCAGCTCCGCGGCATCCGTTACGCGGCGGCGCCGGGGTAATTCCGCCGAGCATTGCGCCACCGCGCTCGGGACCGTGCGCTCGTTCTCGGCGGGGGCAGGGGCGGCGTTGAGCTCGGCGGCCGTAAGCGGTTTGGCCAGCGCTTGTAACAACGCTTGCGTCGCCAAGCGGGCGCGGTCTGCGTTTTCTGCCAACAAGATCAGCTCGAAGCCGAGGCCATGGGCGACGAGCTGGGTCGGAAACCCCGCGCGCGACAGGCGCTGGCTCAAGACCTCACCGAAGGCCGCGTGCAACTCTGGCGCCGCGGCAGCGAGCGAGGCAAAGGCGATGGCGACTTCGGGATCACCCTCGCGTTCGATGATCGACAGCGGGGGACGGTCGGACAAGGAGCGCTCTTCGATGCGGCTGCTGGGGCCGCCGGCTTCGATCGCGCGAGCGCGCGCCGTGGCTTGCCCGGAGCCACAACTCAGGAGCGCACTGCACAGCAACCCGGCGACGCCGAGGCGCGACCTCGGCCAGGTCGTGTCGAGCCCGTCGCGCGAAAGGCGCAGCACGCAGCCGGTTTACCCCGTGCTCGGCCGCAGACGCAAACTGAAGCGTCCGCCGCGCCGCGCCGAAGCTCAGAATCTCAAGCAACTTCGGCGGGCGCACCCACGATTTCACACAGCTTGCGCTGGATCTTGTGCTTCTTGGAATACACGGTCTTCACGCTGATGCCGAGGCGCTCGGCCACGTGTTCGGGGCTCAGGCCGTCTTGGTAATACAGCGTGACGAACTGCCGATCCTTGTCGCTGAACTCGGCCAAGAGGTCCTGCACCAGCTTGGCGCGCTCGCTGAGCATCGCGCTCTCGCACGGGTCTTGGTTCTCGCTGCTCAACGTCTCGGCTTCCGTCAAGCAAACCGAGCTGGGCTCGCGACGCACGCTGCGCAGGTAGTCGTAGGCGCAGTGGGTGGCGAGCATGCCCAACCACGTGCCCAGCTTATTGCCGCGGCTTGGTTCGAAGCTACGCAGCTTGTGCTTGTCGTTGGCGAGCAGCTTGAGCGAGAACGTCGCGTAAATCTCTTCGACCGCGTCGACGCTGACGCGACGAGCGAAGCGGGCGACGACGCGCTGAATGCAGCTGGTGACCAGACGGGCGTAGCGTTGGTTGAGCTCACGCCAAGCGTTGGCGTCGCTCACCAGCAAGCGGTCCAACAGCTCCGTCTCCGACCAAGCGCTCGGCGTGGCGGCGGAGCGGGGGAGCGCAACCGGGGTACGGTCGATGATCTGGAGGAAGGGGGCGGTTTTGACGGCAACGGGGGACCACATCGCAGGCTCCTTTTCGCGGGCTGTGCCGCGGACGAGGAGCTGTTTTGCAGGCGCCGTACCATCGCTATTGCGTAATAAATACGTGCGGTTACATGTGTTGCGCCCAGCGTAACAGGTGACGGTGACGCGTCACGATACGCAGGCTGGCTGAATAGATCTTACGGCGGCCGGTCGGAGCTTCTCCCTCTCGAAGCTCTCCGCATGTCACTCTGCACGAGTGCCCCCGCGTTTGAAGGCCTGGCTACTCCTGACCGTAGCGATGCTCAAGTCGCTGCTGCGGCGCGTGTTCGGCAAAGCGAGCGGCATCGCCGCGTTTCGTCGCAACTACGACGCGGATGGCTTGCCGCCCGTGACTGCTGCCGAGCGAGCCGAGCTGTCGACGTTCAGCCGTTGTGTGGCCTGTGGCCTGTGTGACCGCGGCGAGAGCGAGCGGATTGCGGCGTCGGGTGGCGCGTACCGCGGCGTGATGCCGCTGATGCTGTCGGCGTCGCGCAGCATGCCCGATTTTCGGGCGGCGGCTTACAGCCTCGGCTTCGTGACCGACGAGGTGCTGGCCGAGAAAGAAAAGATCTGCCCGGCCGACGTGCCGATGCGGCGCATTGCCGCTTTCTTGCGGGCCAAGGCGGCCGAGGTGGGCGGCCCCTGGCCGCTGCCACCCCGCATCGAATCGCTGCGGCCTCGGTCTCCCGAAGCCTAGCCAGCAGCGGCGCTCATTTCACGAGTGAGAGCCGCGGCGCCACCGAGAACGCCGCCAAATGGCCGCTCTCTTCGGCGATGTACGCGCCGCAACGCTCGTCGACGCGCAGCAGATCCGGGATCAAGTCGCTGGGGAGGGTACCCAGGACCTCGCCGTCGCGTGGGCGAATCACGTGCACTTGGTGTTGCGGCACGAACAGCGCGCCGTTGCGGAGCACGGGCTCCAACCGGCGCGGCTGATCTGCCTCCACGTGCCGTGAAAACACGTGGCTGTAGCGGGGCAGGCCGGTGCTGGCTTCCAAGCAGAGCAGCGCGCCCGAGGCGGTGTTGGCGATCAAGGCGTCGTCGACGACTAGCCAGGCCGTGGTGGGCGATGCCAAGCCGGGCGGCTGCTCCCAGAGCGGCGCGCCGGTGTCGCGAGACAGCGCGCTGGCGCCGACGCCGCGCTTGTCGCGTGTCGGGATGATCACGGTGTTGCCGCTGACGAGCGGGGCCTGGCCGGTGCAGGGACGTTCTTCGAGCTCGCGGGCCCAGCGGAGAGCGCCGGACCACAGATCGACGTGCAGCAGCTTGCACGGACCGACGGGGCCGCCCGCGATCGCGAAGGCCGAATCGTGGTCGATGCAGATATCGCCCGAGAATGGCAGCCGATCACGCACGCGCCACACGACCTCGCCGGTGAATACGTCCAGCGCGATCAGCGCCGAGTCGCCGCCGGCCACGATCAGCAATTTGCCGGCGCGACGCATGCGGTAGCTGGCGGGGCGCTTGCCCGTGTAGCGCCAGCGCACTTCGCCCGAGATCAGATCGACGGCGGTGACGGCGCGGTCGCCTTCGGCCACCACCAACAGCTTCGGCAGCGCCGGGCCGTTGACGAGGGCTCCGGTGGCGCCACCCGCGGCGCGTGGGGCAATGTGGGTGGTGAAACGCACGCCGCCCGTCTCGAGGTCGTGTAGCTCCACGCGACCGTCGAAACCGAGCCGGGCGAGGCCGAACGGGGTCACCACGCTGGCGGCACGGCTGGCCGCGACGCGCCAGAGCACGCGCCCGGAATCACGCAGCAGGCAGGCGGTTTCGCGCTGGGAACCGACCAAGATCTTGTCGCCGCACTGGAAGGTCGCGCGCAGATCGATGTTCGGAACGGTGGCCACCCACTTGGGCACGAAGCGCATTTTGCCGCCGTGCTCCCAGGTGCCGCGACCCGTGGCCGGGCGCGGCAAGCCGAAGCTGCGATAGCTGTCAGGCTCCGGATTTTGCAACGAGTCGTTGGCGGTGGTGTCGCTGACCACGTCCACGATCGCGCGCGCGCCGCGGGCCAAGGTGCGCAAGCGCAGGTTCTTGCTCTGCGAGGCGTCGGCGCGCTCGAGCGCTTCCACCAGGCTGAGCGCAAAGCGCGCGCAGGCCAGCACGAAGCCGCGCGGCGGCACGTCGGCGAGGGTCGTGCCCTCGTTGTCGGCGGACGTGGCGGCGCCGACCAGCGCTACGCGCAGCGGGCCGTTGCCGGGGCCACGGCGCACCGACAATTGCGCGCCGTCCAGCTCGGCGCGGCGGAACACCGCGCGCTCGCTCCGCCAGGCGTCCAATACGTCCTCGGCGATGGTCAGCAACCGTTCGGCCATCAGAAACAGCTGCACCTGCGGTAGCTCGAGCGAGCGATTCTTGACCGTGAGCGCGAAGCGGCCGCTGGCGAGCAGCGAATGCAGATCCGCGCGCTCTAGGCCGGGGGCTTCGGCGGCGGCGGGCTTGCGGTGTTTCAGCTCGACCTCGGCGCTGAAGGCGACGTTGCCGGCCGACTTCGGCGAGATGCTGAGCTTGCGGCGCTCGAGCGGCGCGTGCGCGTAGGTCGGGTAGGGCAGACCCAACGCACGGCGTGCCGGCGCGACGGCGGCGGACGGGTTTTGCGTTTCGGCTTGCTCGAGGGCGCGCGCCACCGCGGCCGTCAGCGTCGCCAGCGGCAGACGCCGATCGAAGATGGCCACGCGCGGGCTGGGACCGACGCGATAGATGCTGAGCAGGGCGTCGACGCCGTCGGCTTCGAGCCCGATCTCCCAGGCTTCTTCCTCCGAGTACAGCGGGAAGCAGGCGCGGGCGCGCTTGCCGCGGTTCAGTTGGGAAAGGGCATGCCCGAGCTCGACCAGCAACGCTGCTTGGGGCGCTTCTGTAAGTCGAGCGGTCAGGTTGATGCCGTCAACGAACAGATCGAAGAGGCCATGGAGCGGGGTGAGGGCTTCGGGGAGCGGGGTTGCGGCCTGGGGCCGAACGACGACATCTATCGCAGTCATTCCGTGGAACGAATCGTAGGAACCCGAGGCGGGAAACGACACTTTTCAGACGCTTTCGCAGAGGAGTGGACAGGCCGAGCGAAAGAAGGCTAGGCGCGTCAGCGCGGGCTTCGTCCGGCCACGACCCTTGCCCTTACTCAAATGCTCGGGCTTTGATGCGCTTCATGCCATCTAGGCCGACCCCTCCTTGACCCAGCCCGCCGTTCTTCGCTCCGAGGCGTCGCCCTGGCCCGTACCGCCGACACCGAGCGCCGCGCGTGGCTGGCTCGGTGGCTTGACGGGTTCGGCGACGGTCGCGCTGGCGATGGCGTGGCTTTGGGGCTTCACGGTGGATGACGCGCTCATCACCGGCCGGGTCGCCTCTCATCTGGCCCGCGGGCTGGGCTACCGCTTCAACGCGACTGGCCCGGTCGTGGACGCAGTCACACCGCTCGGTTTTGCGTACCTGCTGGCGCCGTTGGCGACGGGCGGCCCATTGGCGGCGCTCACCGCTGCGAAGTGGCTGGGCGCGCTGCTCACCGCGTTGGCGGCCTTTCTTTTGGGGCGTCGAATCTTGCAGCGCACCTCCGCCGCCTATGGCGAGGCGCTCCTACTCTGTTTAGCCGCGACCGCGCCGGTGGCGGCTTGGGCCGTGTCGGGGATGGAGACGGGGCTCGTTACCTTGCTGGCGGTGGGTGCCCTCGGCCAAGGCTGGCTGGCAGATCTTGCGGCAGCGGTGGCGGCCGCGTTGCGGCCGGAGCTGGCACCGTGGTGTTGCGCCGTGCGGCTGGGGTTCCGTCTTCAAAGCGGAGCGGCTCTGGGGCGAGCGCTGTCGTCGCCGGTCTTGGTTTTGGGTGCGGTGGCGATGGTGGGGGCGCTCCGGACGCTGCTATTCGGTCGGGCGGCGCCGCTTTCGGTGTTCGCCAAGCCTTCGGATCTGGCGCACGGGGCCAGCTATGCGCTGCACGCCTTCGTCCAAACCGGGCTGCCGCTGCTTTGCTTGGCTCCGTTCAGCTTGCGCCGCGGGGCGCCGGTGGCGCGGGTCGTGGCGCTGAGCGGGGCCGTGCATTTTGCGGCGCTCGTGCTCGCGGGCGGCGACTGGATGAGCTTGTACCGACTGGCGGTGCCGGTGCTGCCCAGCTTCGTGCTGGCGGGCGCCGAGCTGTGGCGGGTCGCGCCGGCGTGGGCGAGCTGGCTGCGCTTGGCGCTGGCCGGAGCCATGTCCGTCTACTTGGCGGCCGCCGTCGGCCCGAGCGCTCGCGGAGTCGGACGTGACCGCGAACGACTCATCCACGACGCCGTGCCGGCGCTTTCCGGCGCCAAATCAGTGGCCGCGCTGGACGTGGGCTGGGTCGGCGCGGTGGGCGATTTTTCGATCGTGGATTTGGCGGGCGTCACCGACGAAGCCGTCGCGATGCTGCCCGGTGGGCACACCTCGAAGCGCGTCGGCGACTCGCTGTTGCGCAGCCGCGACGTGGACGCGCTGGTGCTGCTGACCGCGCCGCCACCGTTCGAAGGCTACGCGCGCGAGGTCGAGCGCCGCGTCGCGCTCTTGCCGACAGCGGAGCAGTTTCGCGTGGTCGCCAGCCTGCCGCTGGGCAACGGCGGTCAGCGTTACGTGATTCTGCGGCGCCCCTGACTTAGGCGCTGGCGCTGTGATGCGGTTCTCGGCCGAGCTGGGCCAAAGCTTCACGCATGGCGCGTGAGTCGGCGAAGCGCTGCTGCGGCAAAGGCGCCATGGCCCGTTGAATGAGCACGCGCCAAGGCTCTGGAATGTCGACGGAGGCGCGATGGACACCGCTGTCGGCGCCGCGCTCCCCCGACCACAGCGAGCTGGGCGAAAGCGGCGGAGGCTCGCCCGTGAGGCACTCGTAGAGCACGCTGCCCAGCGCAAAAATATCCGCGCGGTGATCGATCTCGAGGCCCTGCTCTTGCTCGGGCGACATGTAGCCGCGCGTGCCCAGGGGCGAATTGGCGTTGGTGAGCCGCGTTTCCGCCCACTCCACGCGCGCCACCCCGAAATCGAGCAGCTTCACGTGATCGGACGGCTGCCCTTGCTCGCCCTGGAGCAGCTCCAGAAAGATGTTACTGGGCTTGATGTCTCGATGGACGATGCCGGCGGCGTGCACGGCGCCGAGCGCGTCACACATCTGCAGCGCGAGCGGCAAGAGCGTGCTGGGCGGCAGAGGCCCGACGCGATGCAGACGGTTGGCCAGCGACTCACCGTGCAGCCGCTCCATCACCAGGTAGCAAGTGCCGTCCGGCAAATAGCCGTCTTCGAACACTTCGACGACGTTGGGATGCCAGGCCAAGCCGAGCGCCGCCGCTTCGCGTCGCAAGCGATCGGCCGCGACGGTGTCGTGAGCGACCGCGGCTCTGAGCAGCTTGACCGCGACCAAGCCCCCGTCCGACAACCGTTCGGCTTCCCAAATGGTGCCGTTAGCGCCGACGCCCAGCTTTTCGGTAAGCCGGTATTGGCCCGCCACCACCACGCCTTGCTGAAAGCCAGCGGTGCCGCGATCGCGCGTTTCGCGCAGAGTTTGCGAGCGTTCGAGCGCGTGGATGCGCACCAAATGCGCGCGCGCTTGAATACGCCGACGCCACTCATGGGTGGCCAGCAGGCCCAAGCCCAAACCGATCGCGAGGCCTGCCCCGGCGCCGAATGACAGCTCGAGCAGCTCCGATGCCGCCGATGCCGTTACGCCGAGAACGCCGCCGAGCCCGAGGCCGATGCCCACTGGCCACAAGCCAGGCACGCGCCACGTCACCAAGAACTCGTCACTCTCCGACGCGGGCCCTTCGGAGCTGGGCACAGCGCTGACTTGCCCCGCCGGCAAACCGAAGAGCAGCGGAACGCTCGCCAGCTCGGCCTGGCGCGCCAAGGAGCAGAGGCCGTCGCTCTCTTCCGCGGACGAGCGCCGCACGCGGATGCTGCCGCGCCACCAAGTGGGCCCAGACGACAGCGTCCGCCAGCGCTCGGTTCGGCCCTGCTCGCCGCCCAGGAGCTCCAGCTGGCGGTAGGCACCACCGGGGTCCGCCGTTCCGCGTAAGACGTGGGCCCAAGCGCCAAGACTTTCGGCACCCACGATGTGCGGAGCTGTCTGCAGAACTGCCTCGCGTCCGAAGCGCGAAGCGAATGCGACTAGAGCGGAATGCCACAGCTCGACCGGGACCAGGCGCGTCTCGTCGTCGAGGTAGTCGCGGTCCAGCTTGGTGCTGAGCAGGAAAGCGTCGGCTTCCGCACGCCCGTGCTGGGCCTGGACAAAGCTCAGCAGGCTCTTGATCCGCGAAGCGGTCGTCTGCCCACCGCCAGAGCGCCTATGCACACCGAAAGCCTACTGGCTGTCCGTCAGTCCGACAAGCCAGTAGGCCGGCCACCGAGCGTTATTGCGAGAGCGCGGCGTCTTTGCGCCCTCGATCGCTGAAGCCGCCGCGCGGTAGCGGCCCCGTGCCCGACGTTTCGATCCGGTTTCAGCGGAAATCCCTGGAGATTGTCGAGTGCACGAGGGCAGGTAAGTGTTATCCTCAGGGTATAGGGATGGAGAGCATGACCAAAGCACCGACCACACCAAGCGCGCTCAAGCGCTGGCCATTGGTCGCCCTGGTCCTGTTCTCTCCGTTCGTGCTCAGCAGCGCGCAAAGCGCTCATGCTGATCCGCTGGCGGTCGTCGAAGGACAATCGCTCGACGTGCGTGCCGATCATCTCGACGTAGACATCGCCAAAGGCACTGCCGTCTTGCAGGGCCACGTGCACGCCGTGCTCGGTGAGCTCGAGGTCGAGTGCGGCAAGATCGACGTGCGTTACGACGAAGCTCCGGTCGTGCGCTACGCGCGTGGCTCCAACGACGTCACGGTGCGCCTCAAGGGCATCGAAGCCAAAGCGGCGGCGCTCGAGGTCGACGTTGCGCGGCGCAGCGTCCGGCTCCAAGGCGGCGTGAAGGTGAGCCGCGGGCGCGGTTGGGTGACGGCCGAGGCCGCGCAAATCGACATCGCCACGCGCCACGTCACCTTGGACGACGTCAAGGGCTCCATCCCCGTTCAGGCGCCCGCTCGCTGAGGCGAAAGCCCCCGCGCGCTTACGCCCCGTTCGTCGGCGCCCCGGCGCTAGCGCCGCCCGAAGCCGCCTGAAAACAGGAAACGGCTGAAACAAACCGTCTTCACCCGCGCTTTTTTGTGAGGCGTGGTTCTTGCTTCGTGGTTTAGACTCCGCCTGTTGGCCCTCAGCCAACTCGGGTCCCATGGAAATCAAGCAACAGCTACGCCTGTCCCAACAGCTGGTGATGACACCCCAGCTGCAGCAGGCCATCCGCTTGTTGCAGCTTTCGCGCCTCGAGCTGATCGAAGAGGTCGGGCGAGAGCTCGACAACAATCCCGTCCTGTCCGACGAGGACGCCGGGGAGGCCCGCAGCCGCGGTGACGAGCCGCGCGGGCGGGTCGAAGGCCAACCCTCCAAGCTGGACGAGCCGGAGGCGTTCTCGCGCACGACCGAATCGAACACGACGGAAAAGGCGTCGCGCGAGGTCGACTGGGAGAAGTTCCTCGAGAACCGCACGCTGCAAACGGCGCCGGGCGGCGGCCGCAACGGCTTCGACGAGCTGCCGCCCATCGAGCAGAACCTCACCAAGCCGCGAAACCTGCAGGACCACTTGCTGTGGCAGCTGCAGATGAGCGACTTCAGCGACGACGAACGCCGCTTCGCCGAGCTGGTGATCGGCAACCTGGACGACAAGGGCTACCTGGATCTGGCCGGCGTGGAGCGTCCCGACGGCACCCGTACGCCCGATTTGACGATCGAAGAGCTGGCGGAAGAGAGCGGGCTTCACCCCGAGGACGCGCCGCTCGTGCTGGAGATGCTGCAGAACTTCGACCCGATCGGCGTGGCTGCGCGCGACCTGCGCGAGTGCTTGCTGATCCAGGCCAAGGCCGCCGGCTACGAGGAAGGTGAGCCGGTGCTCACCATCATTCAAAATCACCTGCACCATCTCGAGCGTCACAACTACCAAGCCATCTCGCGCGAGATGAAGCTGACGCTCGAAGACGTGTACGAAGCGGCCAAAGAAATCCAAGATTTCGAGAGCCGGCCGGCCCGCAATTTCTCCGACCAAGACGACCGCACCATCGGTATCACGCCCGATGTTTACGTCATCAAAGACGGCAGTGACTTGGTCGTGCTGGACAACGACCGCGGCGTGCAGCGCCTGTTCATCAACGAAGCGCTGACCAAGCGGCTGATGAAAGACCCGTCGGCCAAAGAGTTCATCGGCGAGAAACTGCGCAACGCGCAGTGGCTGATCCGCGCCATCGAGCAGCGCCGGAAGACGATCATTCGTGTTTCCGAATGCATCGTGGAAAAGCAACGCGACTTTTTCGAAAAGGGCGTGTCGTACCTCAAGCCGATGATCTTGCGGGACGTGGCCGAAGCCGTGGGCATGCACGAATCGACGATTTCGCGCGTGACCACGAATAAATACATGCACACGCCGCAGGGCTTGTTCGAGCTCAAATACTTCTTCAACTCGAGTATCCGGCGTGTTGCCAACGAAGACATCGCCAGCGAGAGCGTCAAGCAGGCGATCAAGAAGCTGATCGACGAAGAGGACAAGAGCAACCCCGTCAGCGATCAAGCCATCGTGGAGATGCTGGAGAAGACCGAAGGCATCAAAATCGCGCGCCGCACGGTCGCCAAATACCGCGAGATGCTGGGCATCCTCGCGTCGTCGAAGCGAAAGCGGCTGTTCTAGGCACGAGCTCGAGGAGGAATCGACGGGAAGGCAGCCCGAGACGAGCTCTTCTTGGCGGTGTTCCTGGCGAAGTCGACCCAGATGGCCGGACGATTTCGCCCTCTTTCGTGTTGCCGCCCGGCCCCGGGGAGGCTGCTACCTCGTTCGCGAGCGCAAAGCGCGAGCTGGAACCACCTCGGCCGACCTTGGCAGCAGCAGATCACGATCAAAAGAGAAGGCCGGAGTGAACGAAACTCGGCGAGGCCGAGCGCCGATCACGCTTCGGGACGATAGCCTCGCCACGCGCAGGATGCGGAGCACGGAGGCGAACTAAGACCCCCCGGAAGCCCTGGCGGGCTTCCAGCACTTGGGGTCTAATGAGGCAAGCCCTAAGGAGCCTCACAGAACATGAACGTCAGCATCACTTTTCGCCACATGGACGCGAGTGAAGCCATCAAGAAGCACACGGCAGCGAAGCTCGGCAAGCTGCAGAAGTTCCTGCGCCAGCCCATGACCGCGAAGGTGACTATCTCGGTAGACAAGCTCAAGCACGTAGCCGAAGCGCGCATCTCCAGCGGCGGCGCGCATTTGGAGGCCAAGGAAAGCAGCGGCGACATGTACACGTCGATCGACCGCATGATCGAAAAGCTCGATCGACAGATCCGCGTGACCAAGGGCGCCGCGGAGTCGCGTCGCCGCGTGGCGAAGGCGGCGGCCGAGGCAGAGGCCGAAGCGGTGGTCGTGGCGCCCGCCAAGAAGGCGGCGAAAGCCCCGCGACCTGCCAAGAAGGTCGCCAAAAAGTCGAAGCGATGAACCTGCAAGCGAGCGCAACCTCGAGTCCACTAGCCATGCGCCTGTCCGACATCATCACTAAAGACCGAATCTTGGTGGACCGCGAAGGTGCCCTGCCCAACAAGGCCAAAGCGCTGCACGCTTTGGCCGCTTTGTTGGGCTCGGCGGTCTCCGCGCCCGAGGAAGAGGTGCTGGCGCTGTTGCTCGAGCGCGAGCAGCTGCAGAGCACGGGCATCGGCGACGGCGTCGCCATTCCCCACAGCGCGCTCGAGCATGCGGACGCGCAAGCCGGCGCGCTCCTGCTCTTTCCCAAAGGCATCGATTTCGACGCCATCGACGGCCAGCCGGTGCATATCGTGTTCGGCGTGGTGGGGCCGAAGCGAGCGACCGGCGAGCACCTACGCACGCTAGCGCGGATCTCTCGGCTGCTGCGCGACGAAGCCACCCGCAAGCAGCTGGCCAACGCCGAAAGCTCGCAGTCCGCCTACGAGCTAATCGAGTCTCACGACGCGACTGCCAAATGAGGTAAGGCGAGGGTGACCTACGAGCCCCCTCCACACGCGCTTCGCTCCATCTCGGTGCGGGAGCTGTTGGACGATCCTCATCTGGGGCTCAACGTGCGATTGGTGGGGGGCGCGGCAGGGCTGGGCCGAGAGATCGCCCACGCGCGCATTCAGAAATCGGGGTTGGTGCTGGTCGGGCATCTGCACGGCGTCGTGCCTTCGCGCATTCAGGTGCTGGGCGAAACCGAGCTGAGCTACGCCGAGAGCCTCAGCGAAGAGCAGCAGGAGCGCGCCGCGCTGGCGTTCTTTTCGCTGCCGCTTTCGTGCGTGGTGGTAACGCGCGGTGTCGATCCGCCGAAGGCGTTTTGCACCGAGGCCGAGCGCACGGGCACGCCGCTGGTGGTCTGCACCGAGCGGTCGTCGCAGGTGATAGCGTCGCTGCACACGCTGCTCGACGAGCGACTTGCGCCGCGCACGCGCATTCACGGCGTGCTGGTGGACGTGTTCGAGGTCGGGGTGCTGCTCTTGGGCAAGAGCGGTATCGGCAAGAGCGAGTGCGCGCTGGAGCTGGTGATGCGCGGCCATCGGCTGGTCGCCGACGACGTCATCGAGTGCGACTATCGCCCGCCCGGCATGGTTTTCGGTCAGCCAGCGGCGCTACTTCGCCACCACATCGAAGTGCGGGGCCTGGGCATCTTGAACATCAAAGACTTGTTCGGGGTGACCGCCATTCGCGAGCGCAAACGCGTCGATTTGGTGGTCGAGCTACAGCTGTGGCAGCCGGACGCGCCGTACGACCGCATTGGGCTCGAAGATCGCTACCGCGACGTGCTCGGGGTGTCGGTGCGCGAGGTCGTGCTGCCGGTTCGTCCCGGCCGCAACATGAGCAGCATCATCGAGATCGCGGCTCGCAACGAGCTCTTGCGTCAGGCCGGTCACCACCCCGCGCGCGAGTTCGTGAAAAACCTGGAGCAAGGGCTGCTGCGACCCGAGACGCCCGAAACCCGCAGCTTCCGCCCCCCCAGCAGCCAATTTCGTGCCTACTCGGCCAACGAAAGCTCGGCGCCGCCGCCGGTGGCGCCGTTGCCCGGCGCGGAGCGCAAGCCATGACCGACGAGCCGGTCAGCAGCAAGCCGCGGGTGACCTCGGTGGTGGTGGTCACCGGTTTGAGCGGCGCCGGCAAATCCACGGCCATCAACGCGCTCGAGGATCTCGGTTACTTCTGCGTCGACAGCTTGCCGACGCCGGTGTTGCCGAGCACGCTTTCGGCGTTCGCGGCGGCGGGGGTGCACCGCGTAGCGTTCGGCATCGACGTGCGGGTGCGTCGCTTTTTGGATGACGCCGCGGCCGTGCTGCAGAAGCTGGAAAGCCCCGGCGAACGCGAGCTTTTGGTGCTGTTTCTTGACGCCTCGGACGAGGCGTTGCTGCGCCGTTTTTCCAGCACCCGCCGGCCCCATCCGCTCACCACCACGTCGGAGGCGGGCAGCGAGCAGGGCGCGCTGGCGGTCCTAGACGGCATTCGCATCGAGCGTGAGCTGCTCACCGCGCTCCGCTCGCGCGCCTCCTTGGTGCTCGACACCACGCGCATGAGCGTGCACGACCTGAGGCGCGAGGTGCTGGCGCATTTCGGCCCCAGCGCCGGCGGCGCGCCCAAGTTGAAGGTGCGGTTGTTGTCGTTCGGTTTCAAGTTCGGGCCGCCGGTGGACGCGGACATGGTTTTGGACGTGCGCTTCTTGGACAACCCGTACTTCGTGCCAGCGCTGTCCAAGTTGCCCGGCACCGATCCGGCCGTCCGCGACTACGTGCTGGCCAGCGACGGCACGTCCGAATTTCTGGAGAGGAGCGGCAAGCTGCTGGAATTTTGCCTGCCCCGCTTCGCGCGGGAAGGCAAAAGTTACCTGACCGTCGGCATCGGCTGCACTGGTGGGCGACACCGTTCGGTGGTGGTCGCGGGGCAGCTGGCGGAGCGCTTGCGGAAGCAGACGGGTCTCCCCATAGACGTCATTCACCGCGACGTGGAGCGCGTAACCATCGCCGGCCAAGGCGGCGATCCTGACCGAATGAGCTCGACATGACTATCGCCAAAGGCACCTTCGAAGTCAGGAACAAGCTTGGTTTGCACGCCCGGGCCGCCACCAAGCTGGTCCAGCTGGCCGCCAAGTTTCCCTGCGAAATCACGGTTGGTCGCGCCGGGCAGACCGCCAACGCCAAGAGCGTGATGGGCGTCCTATTGCTGTGCGGCTCGAAGGGCACCAAGCTGGACGTGGAAGCGAACGGGCCTTCGGCGGAAGAAGCCGTCGAGAAGCTCGGTCAGCTGATTTTCGATCGCTTCGGCGAGGACGAATGAACGAAGGCGAGGGGCAAAAAGAGACGCGCGCCGAAGTGGCGCTGTCCGGCCTGCCCGGCTCGCCTGGCGTGGCTTTGGGCAAAGCGGTCGCGTTGGCCATCGGTCGGACGGGCGTGGTGCACCGTCACATCGAGGCCGACGGCGTTGCCGACGAAATCGAGCGTTTCAAGGCCGGCGTGGCCAAGGCCGCCGCCGAGCTGCGCGAGCTGTCGAGCCGAGCGCGCCAAACCGCGACCAAAATCGAAATCTCGGTGCTCGAAGCCTACACGCTGATGGTCGAGGACGAGCTGCTGTTGGCCGAGGTCACGCGCCGCATCGAGAGCGAGCTGGTGTGCGCCGAGTGGGCCCTCGACGACTCGGTGACGCAAATGGCCGCGCAGCTGCGGCGCGCGGGTGACGCGTATTTGGCCGAGCGCAGCCACGATTTCGAGTTCGTGGGGGCGCGCATCCGTCAGTCCATCAGCGGCGGCAACAACGCCGTGGTCCCGGAAACGAGCGAGCCGCGCATCATCGTCGCCCACGATCTTTCGCCGGCCGAAACCGTGGGGCTGACGCGCGACAAGGTGCTGGCGCTAGTGACCGAGGTGGGCACGCGCTCCAGCCACACCTCCATCGTGGCGCGCGCTCTGGAAATTCCGGCCGTGGTCGGGGTGGCGGGCGCGCTGTCGCGCATCGGCAGCGGAGATTCGCTGATCGTCGACGGCTTGCGCGGGCAACTGCTGCTGCACCCGCGCGCCGAAACCGTCACCGAGTATCAGGCGCGAGCGGCGCGCTTTCGTGAGCTGACTCGGCTGCGTCGCGAAGCGCGCGACCGACCCAGCAAGCTCGGCTCGGGCGAGCTGATCGAGCTCCGCGCCAACATCGATTTGCCGTCGGAGGCGCTGGGCGCGCTCAGCCACGGCGCGCGCGGCATCGGCCTTTATCGCACCGAATTTCTGTACATGGATCGCAGCGAGCCGCCCAGCGAGGACGAGCAGTACGACACCTACCGGCGCGTGGCGGAGATCATGAACCCGCTGTCGGTGACGCTGCGCACCTTCGACATCGGCGGCGACAAGTTCGCTTCCGTGTTTCGAATGCCGTCGGAAATGAACCCGGCTTTGGGCCTGCGCGCCGTGCGCCTGGGCTTGGCGCGCCCCGAAATCTTCATGACCCAGCTGCGGGCGATGGTGCGCGCTACTGCTCACGGCAAGCTGCGCATCATGCTGCCGATGATCGCTTCGCTCGGCGAGCTGTTCGCGGTCAAAGAGCTGTACGACCAAGCCGTCAGGGACGTGGACAGCCGCGGGCAGCCCCGCGCCGAGCACATTGCGATCGGGATCATGGTCGAGGTGCCTTCGGCGGCGGTGCTGGCGCACGAGTTCGCGGAGCACGCCGAGTTCATGAGCATCGGCACGAACGATCTCGTGCAGTACACGCTGGCGGTCGATCGTTCCACGCCGGAGCTGGCGTACCTGGCCTCCTACTTCGATCCAGCCATTTTGCGCCTGATCCAGAACGTGATTGCAGCCGGCAAGGCCCGGCAGCGGCCGGTTTTGCTATGCGGCGCCATGGCCAGCGACCCGATGGCGGCGCTGCTGCTGGTTGGCATGGGCTTGCGCGAGATGAGCATGGAGGCGGCGGCCGTACCGGAGGTGCGCGAGGTGCTGGCCAACGTGACGCTCGAGCAGACGGAGCGCGCCGCCAGCGACGCGCTGGCGGAACGGACGGCGGCGGGCGTACAAGCCGCGCTGACTCGTCATTTCGGGCGCTTGTTGTCCGAAGGCTGAGCGCCACGCTTTTCGTAAGCAACCGCGGGTGTGCCCGACCGATGAGGGGGCATGCGGGGGCGAAGTGGGCTTTGGGTGCTGTGCGGCGCCTTGGCGCTGGGGTGCGGGAACGCACCTGTTGCGATGGAGGGGTCGGTACGGACCCTGACGCTGCTCCACACCGCCGATCTCCACTCCCGAGTCTGGCCCTTTCGCTCCCGCATCTCTCGTTTCGAGGCCGAGCTCGGTTTGGGCGAGGCGTCGAGCCTGGCCGAGGTGGGCGGTCTCGCGCGGCTGGCCACGTTGCTCGCAGCAGAGCGGGAGCGGGGGCCAACCCTTTGGCTCGATAGCGGCGACGCGCTGGAGGGGGCGGAGGTGTTTCGGCGCTCGGGTGGCCACGTCGAGCTCGAGCTGCTGAGCGCGCTCGGTCTGTCGGCAATGGCACTCGGCAACCATGAGCTGTCGCTCGGGGGGGCGGACCTTTCCGAGTTGCTGGCCACGTCGGCACGCTTCCCCGTGCTGGCCGCGAACGTGGAGCCTGAGAGGGGCTCGGAGCTCGAAGGGCGTCTGGCGCCCAGCGCCCTGTTCGACGTCGGCGGTCTGCAAGTCGGGGTCGTGGGCGTGGCCAACCCCAAAAGCCCGCCGAATTTGGCCAGCACCGGCAATCCGTGGCGGCTCGCGCTGCGGCCCGATTTGGCGGCCGCGATACAGGCTGCGGTCGACGACCTGACGCCCCGCGCCGCGGTGGTCGTGGTGCTCAGCCACTTGGGCCTGGACGAAGATCACGCGCTCGTGGCCGGCACGACCGGCATCGATTTGGTGCTGGGGGGGCATCAGCACGTGCTCACCGCTGAGCCTGAATGGCAGGACGACTGCAGCGGCGCCGAGCTGCGGGAAGCCCGCGGTTGCTCACCGCGGCGGGTGCCCATCGTGCACAGCGGCGCCTATGGGCGTTGGTTGTCGAGCGTCGAGCTCGAGCTCACGCCGGATCCGACGCGCGTGGGAGCATTCGAGGTTGCCAACGTAGCGCTGAAGCACCTGCCCAACACGGCCAGCGTGCCGCCCGCGCCTCGGGTGGAGCAGTACCTCGAGCAACGGCTGCCGCCGCCCGAGCCACCGCTCGCCTTTTTGCCAGCTCCTCTGCATCGGCGCTCGGCGCTGGCGGGCGATTCGGCGCTGGGCAACCTGACCGTAGACGCGGTGCGGGCCGCGACGGCGGCGGATGTCGCGCTCGTGAATAGCTCGGGCCTTCGTGCCGATCTGGAAGCGGGTCCGCTCTTGCGCTCGGATCTGGGGCTCGCTTTTCCGTTCGACGAGCCCTGGCGGCTGATTTGGCTGAGTGGGCGGCGCCTGCGTCGGGGTCTCGAGCGCGCGGCGGTGCGTTCCGCGCAACGCGGCTGCGAATCGGCGTTGCAAGTGGCGGGGCTGCGGCTGCAAATTCATTGCGCGGCGTGTGCGGCGGAGGGCGACGGCTGCTTGGAGATCGAGCGGCCCGGTCCTCAGGGCGAGGTCGCGTTGGCCGACGACGCTTGGCTGCTGGTCGCGCTGCCCGCGTACGTCACGTTGCCTGGCGGCGATTTTGCGGATGTGGGCGAGGGCGGTGCTGAAGTCGCAGAGGGCGCAGTCGACCTGCTGGCGCGCCGATTGGCGACCGGGCCGGCCCTCGGTGAGTCCCCGGCATGCGCTCGGGAGCTACGGAGTTGGTCGGCATTTCGCTGCCAAGAAGCCTTCGGCAAGGTGGCGTGTCCGCTCAGTTCCGAGGGCGCTCGCGCCGTTTGTCGCGGCTTGCCGGTCGTGGAGGGAGGGCGAGATGGTCGCATTCAGATGTGGCCGTGAGCTCAGCCGTTTGGCTTTGGTCGTGCTGGCTTGCGGCGGCAGTGCTCGGGCCCAAGCCAGCTCGCGCGCCGAATTGACCTGCTTGCTCGACAGTGGCGACGTGCTGGGGGCCGACGCATTGGGGTCGGTAGAAGAGCCGCCCTGGCAAGGTTTGGCTAGCTTGCGCCGCGGCGATGAAAACCGCGCGCGGCTGGAGTTGTCGACGTCGCAAGCCGGCTTTCTACCGAACGTGACGACGAGCGCGCTCTTACGCAGTGAGCTGGGCTTTGGCTCGGCGACGGCTGGCTCGACGCCACCGCTACGCGACCTTTCCAGCTCGTTGGGTATCGCGTTTCGACTTGCGCCTGCCTTCGAGTTGGCGCTGCGCGCGTTCCCGTTCGATACCGATTACCTGCGCCTGGGCTACCTGCACGCGCTCGACTGGGGGGGCACCGATGCGGCGCGGGGCGAGGCCGTCTTCTTACAGCAAGCCGGCGCCGTGCCGGGGCTGCAATTGGCCCTGACCACCGGCAAAGTCCAGCTATTTTCGGCCGTCAAATGGGCCACCCTCGACGACCCGTTGCGCGGCCAACGGCGATTGTGGGGCGCGCTCTCGGGCGGCAGCGTGGCGCTCGGGGCGGCATGGCGGGTAGATGGCGGCTTTGGCTATTTTCAGCGACCGAGCGGAGCGCCCTTCACTCGCTTCACGAGCTTCGTCGAAGGAGCATCGCTGCGCGTGGTTTGGCACCACGGCGTGGCCGAGCCCGAGCTCAGCGCCGAGCCATTTCGCCCGCCGCAGCTCGGCCTGGACCCGTCGCGTTTCGACGAAACGGCCGAGGATGGTTGGGCGCTGGCGCTGGAGGGCGTCGCGCTCGTCGAGCGCCTTCGACGCTTCGAGCAACCGTCGGGGGGCGATTTGCAAGCGGCGCCTGCCGCCGCATTCTACGGCTCGGCGCGCGGTCATGGTCTGGCCGTGCACGGCGCCCTCAGCTGGCGCTCGCTGCCGTTCGTGCTGAGAAACGACGCACGGCTCGGCCGCGGCGAGTCGCTACCGCGCAGCGCCGTCGAACGAGCTGAGATCGCGGCGTGGTTGGGTGGCAGCGTCACCGTGCTGCCGCTGTTTCTCGTACCGAGCATCGAGCTGGGATTGCGTTTGCCGGCCGCGCTTCAGGCCCCCAGCATTTTGCCGGGGGTCGCCCAGACTTTCTTGGCGGGTGGAGCGACCGGGCTCAGCGCGTTGCCGCTGGGAGCCGGTCGTCTACCGAGCGTCTCCGTGCGCTTGGGGGCGCGCTTTCAGGCATCCAACAGTGTGGCCCTGTCACTGTTCGGTGAGCTGACGCGCGACCCGAATCGCTCCCGGTTCGAATCCACACCCTCGGGAGTGACGCGCAGTTTCGTTCGCCCCGAGCGCTTGGCGCTGGTGGCGGCGGCTCAGGCCCGCTTCTAGCCGGTGCCGTTGCCGGCCGGCGGGAAGGGCTGGATTTTCGGGCAAATGTGGAGGAATTTTGTCGGAAATATTCGGCACCTTAAGAAGACCCGGGCGTCTCCGTATCTACACTTGGAGTGAAGCGTCTTACCGGGCTGATTTGGTTGAGCGCGCTGCTCAGCGTGGCTCCAAGCGCGTGCGTCTACGACGCGGGGCAGCGGTGCGGGCCTCACCAAACCGAGATCGACAAGGATCGCTGCATTTGCGAGGCGGGTTACGTGCCCGGCACCGCCGGTTGCGTCCCGTGTGGGGCGCATGAAACCGCCTCCAATGGTGCTTGCGTCTGCGACGACGACTACGCGCGGCCGGCCGACGGCGCCGCGTGCGAGCCGATTCCGGCTGCGCTCGGCACGGGGTGCGACACCACCACGGCGCCGTGCCCCGCCGGTCCGTATCCGCTTTGCCACGTCACCGACGGCAGCGCCGGCTATTGCACGAAGGGGTGCGGTGCCGACCAAGATTGCGACGGCGGCTACAAGTGTCACGTCGACGGCGCCGATAGCTACTGTCGCCGGCCGCCGCTCGGCTACGGCGACACGTGCCATTCGGACGATGATTGTGCGACCGGCGAGGCCACGTACTGCGAGACCTTGCAATCGAACTTGTGCTTGGTCCCGTGCGCGGCCGGCAAGACCGACGTCTGCTTCGAAGGCGAAGTTTGCTGCGACTTTTCCGTGTTCGAACCGATTTGCGTACCGAGCAATGCATGCAGCGACAAGGGTGGAGCGCCGCTGCAATGAGGCGCCTGGTCTCGTGTTCGGCGATCGTGGTCAGCAGCGTGCTTGCTGGCTCCGTGGCGGTGGCGCAGCCCGCGCCCGAGCCGGCGCCCCCAAGCGAGGTCGCGCCGGTCACGACGCCTCCCGCCGGCGGCACCGCTAGCGCTGGCAGTGCCAACGTCGAAGCCGCCCCCGCGCCCACCGCTGGTGGCGCTGCCGTTGCGGCTGCGCCCGCCGCCCCCGCCGCGCTCCCCGAAAAGAGCGAAGGCGACGGCTTCGGTGGCGAGCCTGCATCCAACATGCTCGTCGGCGAGGAAGGCCCCAAGCTGGAGTTTTACGGCTTTGCCGACTTCAGCTACCTCCACGTATTCGGCAGCCAGGACAACGTCAACAAGCAGTACGTCGCGCCCTATCCGCGCTTCTATGTCGGCCATTTGAATCTGTACATGGCGTCGACTCTCGGCGAAAGGTGGCGCAGCCTGGCGGAGGTTCGCTTCACCTATTCGCCGCTGGGCGACGACGACAAGACGGCCGCCAATGGCACTTTTCCGGTCGCCGATACGACGGTCATCGACTACGCGGAATTTCAACGCAACTTTTCCTGGGGTGGCATCGAAATCGCGCGGGCGTGGATCGAATATCAGCCGTTCGACTTCTTGAGCATTCGCGCTGGAGAATGGCTTACGCCTTATGGCTACTGGAACGACGATCACGGCTCGCCGACCATCATCGCCGTCCACAAACCGTTTCCGATCGGCGATCAGTTCTTTCCCGAGCACCAGACCGGCCTCATTGCGCTCGGGCGCTACTTCATCGGCTCCACCGCGATTGGCTACGCGGCCACGTTGTCCAACGGCCGCGGCCCGTACGACACCGTCCGCGATCTGGACAACAACAAGGCCGTCGGCGGTCGGCTCTACGTGGAGTCTTCGGCCCTCGGCAACCTCACGGTGGGCGTCGCCGCCTACCGCGGCCGCTTCACGGCGTCGACCAAACGCTATCGCATCGACACCTCGGGCGGCGAGCCCGTCGCGGTCATCTACCGCACCACCGACTCCGCCTACGACGAGCTGAGCCTGGGCGCGGACGTGCGTTGGTTGTGGAAAGGCTTGCACGTGCAAGGCGAATTCATGACCAACGAAGCGCGCTACGACGACCGCTACCGGCCGCGCACCGTGAGCTTCGACCCGACCCCGGCGTTTGCCGCCGACTACCGGCGGATTGGCGGCTACGTGCTCCTGGGCTACCGCACGTCTTGGCTCGGGCTGATGCCGTACGTGACGGGTGAGCATTCCAGCTACACCGACACGGATCTGGCGCCACCCACTTGGGCGTGGTCCGGAGGCGTGAATCTTCGGCCGACGCCCAACGTCGTTCTGAAGGCAGAGCTGGCCGCCGCGACCTTCGTCGGTACTGGCAGCACCGGCCTCGGCAAAGACAACCTGTCCTACTTCGGTACGCAGGCGGCCTGGGCTTTCTGACATGAAGCGCCGAGCTTTCCCTCTACTCGCGCTTGCGGGAACCCTGGTGGCGGCGCTGCTGGCGCTGGCACCGCGTCCCGTGCGGGCAGGGAACGGCGACGTGGCGCTCGCGATCATCGTTGCCCCCAACAGCAAGCTGACCAACATCGCAGTTGCGGACCTGCGGCGCGTCTTCGAAAGTGAGCGGCTCACGGACCCCGACGGCAATCGGCTGATTGCCCTGAACCACCCGCCCAAGACCGTCGACCGCGTCGGCTTCGATCAGGTGGTGCTGGGGCGTGACGCGGAAGAGACGGGCCGGTTCTGGATCGATCGCAAAATCCGGGGTGGCAGCGGTCCGCCCCGGACCGTGGAGAGCCTAGCCACGCTGCGACGCGTCGTAGAAAAGCTCCCGGGGGCCATCGGTTACATTCGGCCGGCCCAGCTTTCGAGCGAGGTCCGCGCGATCCGCGTGGACGGCAAATTGCCGGAAGATCCGGGCTACCCGGTCCGCTACAAGCCCTAAAAAGGGCAGGTGAGGGCTCCCGGCCCGAAAGGCCTGAACGGACGCCGAGCGTGCCGCGGTTGACCGGCCTAGAACCGTGCGTATACTCGCGCGCTCAAAAAGGAATTGAAAGGAAGCACATGCCCCTCGCGCCCGAGGCCAAGACGTCCACGATCACCAAGTTCCGCACGCACGAGACCGACACGGGTTCGCCCGAAGTGCAGATCGCGCTACTCAGCCAGCGCATCGAATATCTGACCGAGCACTTCAAGACCCACAAGAAGGATCATCACTCGCGTCGCGGCTTGTTGAAGCTCGTTGGTCAACGTCGTCGCCTGCTCGATTACTTGAAGCGCTCCAACGTCGAGCGCTACCGCAAAGTCGTGAGCGCTCTCAGCCTACGTAAGTAGGTCTTCGCGCTTCGCTCGTCATTCCGGGCGCGGGCTGGCCCGCTTTCATCTTCGCTTCGTGGAGCGCTGCTGGTCAGCGCTCCAGGAATCGAGGCTGAAGGAGGTGCCCGCTCCCGGCGTTTCGTCGCACGTCAGCGACTATCCCGTTTGGAGGGAGCAACATGTTCGTACGTGAATCTGTGATGGTCGGTGGGCGCCAGCTCACCTTGGAAACTGGTCGTCTCGCCAAGCTGGCTCACGGCGCCGTCCTCGCCACCTATGGCGAGAGCATGGTGCTGGTGACCGCGGTCTCGACCGAAGAGCGGCCCGGCCTCGACTTCTTCCCGCTCACCTGTGAGTACGTGGAGAAGACCTACGCCGCCGGCAAGATCCCGGGTGGTTTCTTCAAGCGTGAAGGGCGCCTGCGCGACTACGAAGTCTTGTCGTCGCGTTTGATGGATCGCCCGCTGCGCCCGCTGTTCCCGGACGGCTTCAAGAAGGACACGCAGGTCATCGCGACCGTGCTCTCGTCCGACCGCGAAAACCCCACCGACGTCTTGGCCATGTCGACGGCCAGCGCGGCCCTGCACATCTCCGACATCCCGTGGAGCGGTCCCATCGCCGGCATGCGCGTGGCGCGCGTCGAGGGCGAGCTGATCGCCCTGCCCACGTTCGATCAGAGCGCCAAGGCCGACATCGACCTGATCGTCGCCTGCACCAAAGACGCGATCGTGATGGTCGAAGGCGGCGCCGAAGAGGCGAGCGAGACCGAGATCATCGATGCGCTCTACTTCGCGTTCAACGAGGCCCAGAAGGTCATCGGCCTGATCGAGAAGATTCGCGCCGCCGTCGGCAAGCCGAAGCGTGAATTCTCGGTGCCGAAGATCGACGCTGGCATCGCCAGCAAGATCGCCGGCTTGGCCGATGAAAAGCTCAAGGCCGCGTGCGTCATCAAAGAGAAGAAGGCGCGCTACGACCAATACGGTGCGATCAAGAAAGAGGTCGTGGCCGCGTTGACGGCCGAGCTCGGCGACGAAGCCTTCAAGGCCATCGAGAAGCTGGTCAAAGAAGAGATCGAGAACCGTAAGGCGTTCGTCGTGCGCGAGATGGTGCTCAACACCGGCAAGCGCATCGACGGTCGCGACACCACGACGATTCGCCCGATTTCGTGCGAAGTGGGCCTGCTACCGCGCGTGCACGGCTCGGCCTTGTTCCAACGCGGCGAGACGCAAGCCATCGTCACCGCGACGCTGGGCACAGCCAGCGACGAGCAGAAGATCGACGCGCTCACCGGCGAAAGCTGGAAGCGCTTCATGCTGCACTACAACTTCCCGCCCTTCAGCACCGGCGAGACCAAGCCCATGCGCGGCCCCGGCCGACGCGAAGTGGGTCACGGCGCCTTGGCCGAACGCGCGGTCACGCGGCTTTTGCCCTCGCACGAGGACTTTCCGTACACGATCCGCATCGTGAGCGAGATCCTCGAGTCGAACGGCTCTAGCTCCATGGCCAGCGTGTGCGGCGCCAGCTTGAGCCTGATGGACTCGGGCGTGCCGATCAAGAAGCCGGTCGCCGGCATCGCGATGGGCCTCATCACCGAGAACGGCAAGGTCGCGATCTTGAGCGACATCCTGGGTGACGAAGATCACCTGGGCGACATGGACTTCAAGGTGTGCGGTACCGACAAGGGCATCACCGCCATCCAGATGGACATCAAGATCGAGGGCCTCGAGCGGCGCGTGCTGGAGCAAGCGCTCGAGCAGGCCCGTGCCGGCCGCATTCATATTCTCGGCAAAATGGCCGAGACCTTGAACGTGCCGCGCGTCGAGATCAACCGGTGGGCGCCGCGCATCACGACCGTCAAGGTCAAGCCGGACCAGATCCGCATCATCATTGGCCCCGGTGGCAAGACCATCAAGGGCATCATCGACCAGACCGGCTGCAGCGTCGACGTGAACGACGACGGCACGGTTGCCGTCGCCAGCGCCGATTCGGAAGCGGTCAAACGCGCGATCCAGATCATCGAGGGCCTCACCGCCGAGCCCGAAGTGGGTCGCATCTACAAGGGCACGATCAAGCGCTTGGTCGACTTCGGCGCGTTCGTCGAGATCTTGCCGAACAACGAGGCGCTGCTGCACGTGTCCGAGATCGCTCACGAGCGCATCGAGAACCCGGCCGACGTCTTGAAGGAAGGCGACGAGATCGAGGTCAAGGTGATCAGCGTCGAGCGCGACGGTAAGGTTCGCCTGACCCGCCGCGAGCTGGTGCCGTTCCCCGAGGGCCCCGAAGGTGAAGCCGCTAAGGAGCGCATTGCGCGCGCCCGCGAGCAAGGTGGCGGTCCGCCCCGCGGCGGTGGTGGCCGTGGCGGCGACCGTGACCGCGGCGGCCGCGGTGGCGGCGACCGTGACCGCGGCCCGCGCCGCGATCGTCGCTGAAGTCAGAGCCCGGAGCTCGCTGCCTGTCAGACGACGGGCAGCGAGCGCTTGCCGACGAGGACCTCGTTGTGAGACCCCGTTCGGTAACCCGCCAAATCTAGCGTGATGTAAGTGAAGCCGTGAGTCTTGCCAGCCTTGACCACGGCTTCACGCATTCGAGGCTCCACCAGTCGCGGCAGATCCTCGAGCTCGAGCTCGATGCGCGCGATCTTGTCGTGATAGCGCACACGGCTGCGCCGAAAGCCGAGCGCGCGTAGCTCGGCTTCGAGCCCGCCGACTTGGCTGAGTCGCTCGGGCGTGACGCTGGTGCCGTACGGAATGCGGCTCGACAGGCAAGCCGCCGCCGGCTTGTCCCAGGCGTCCAAGCCGAGCTGCTTGGCGACTTCACGCACGTCGGCTTTGCTGAAGCCCAGCTCGACGAAGGGGCTGCGCACGCCCGCCTGCTTGGCGGCTTCGAGCCCCGGGCGGTAGTCGCCCAAATCGTCCAGGTTGGTGCCATTGAGCACCCAGCGCAGCTGCCACTCGACGCGGCGCTTTTCGGCGATCTCGTAAAGCTCGCTCTTGCAATGGAAACAGCGGTCGGGGCCGTTGGCCACGTAGCCCTCGCGGTTCAGCTCCAGGCTCGGCTCCAAGCGATGGTCGGCGCCTATTTCGCGAGCAATACGCACGGCATCTGCGTGCTCGCTGGCTGGCAGGCTAGGGCTGACGGCGGTCATACCGACGGCGCGGCATGACGGCGCGCGCTGGGCGGCGGCCAGCAAAGTCGCGCTGTCGATGCCTCCGGAATAACAGACCAAGACCGACCCGGCCTCACTCAACAGGGTGACGAGTCGCTCGAGCTTGGCCTCGGCGGTCATAGCGGGCATGCGGAGGCATAACACGAGCGCCGGCATTCGGCTGGAAGCTGTGGGGCTCGGCCCCCAGAATCACCCCAGAAGTACAACCGAGGGCGAGCGGATAGGGATGGACGGAGAAGAGCTGACACCCGCTTTGCTCGTGACGTTTCGCTCCGAGAAACGAGCGCGAACGCGGCGAGCGGGTCAAATTGTCCTTCCCAGCCCCCGCTAGCCGCTGTATGTAGTGTCAGGCGTATTGCACACGCCGAGGAGCCGCCAGTTATGCACGTCAAAGGTATGGTTCAGGTTGCCGGCGTCACGTACCGCATCGTTCGCATCGAGCGCGGCATGTACGACGTGGTGCGCATCCTGGACGACCAACGCGTGGGCCAGTTCCGGACGATTCCGCGCGTCGAAGTGACGGCCGCCGCCACCGCCGACGACACCATGGCGGAGATCGCCAAGGCAGCCGTCAAATGGGGCAAGACGAGCTGGGTCGGTCGCCTTAGCTTCGCGTGAGCCGTTCCACTTCCACACCCAGTCGGCCTAATCGGGTCCGAGTCGGCTCGCTGGAGCTGGACGTGCTCGGACGCACCGAGGCCATCGACGCCATCGTCCAGCTGGTACGCGACGGTCGTGGCGGCACCGTGTTCACGCCGAACGTGGACCACGTGGTGCAGGCGGAGCACAACGAAGCGTTCCGTGAAGCCTATAGCCGCACGGCGCTTTCGCTGGTCGACGGGACGCCGGTGTTGTGGGCCGCGCGCTTGCTCGGCACCCCGCTTCCGGAAAAACTGTCAGGCTCCGATCTGTTCGAGCCGTTGCTGGAGCGAGCCGCCAAAGAGCAGCTGCGCGTCGTGCTGTTGGGCGGCGGCCCCGGCGTCGCCGAGCTGGCCGCCAAAAACCTGAAAGATCGCCTGCCCGCGCTGCAGGTGGTCGACACGCTCTCGCCCCGCATTGGCCTGTCCTCCACCGACGAAGAGCGCGAATGCGTCGCCCGTCTGACACGCGCCCGGGCCGATCTGATCTTCGTGTGCCTGGGGGCTCCGAAGCAAGAGCTGTTCAGCGACCGCAATCGCCAAGCTTTGGCGCCGGCGGTGTTGGTCGGCTTCGGTGCCGCGGTCGATTTCGCCGCGGGTACCGTGCCGCGCGCACCCGGTTGGATGTCGCGCGCCGGGCTCGAGTGGGCGTTTCGTCTCGGACGAGAGCCGCGACGGCTGGCGGCTCGCTACCTGCTCCGCGACCCGGCGTTCTTCAAGATCATCGCGCGCCAGGCTTGGTCGCGCAGCTAGAGTCACAGCAGCGCTACGAGCGCCCCTTCGCCGAACTGCACGCTGGGCGGTTGCGCGGGGTGCGCCAGCACTGCGCCGTAGGTGACGGTGGCCAGCTGCCGCAGCTCGCTCGCCTTGTCGAGCGAAGGGGCGTGGATGATGAGCGCGTGGTGCTGGCCGCGCAGCTCCTCGAGCGCGTTTCGGAGCACGCCCGGCGCGAGCTGTCCCGGAGACCGCAGGCGACCTTCGACCAGGACGTTCAAGTTGGGCGTGCAACGCGCGACGGTCCACGGTTGCGGTGCACCGTCGGCCGCCCGCGCGCGGAGTTGTTGCGAGAAACCGGCGCCGGGCGGCGCCGATACCCCGAGCGCTTGATGCAGCTCCGGGTGGTCGAAGTCGGCTTCGACCAGCAGCACCCGTGCCCCACCTTGGGCCAGCATCACGGCTAGAGCCGCCGCCACTTGGCTGCGTTGCGGCCCCGCCGCACCCGTCACGGCCAAGCTCACCCGACGCGTCGAGAGTTGCTTGAGCACGGCATCGCAGAGCGCGGAAACGTCGAGCCCGGCGGGAACGGGCTTTGGTCCCCAGCCGTGCACCTCGTGGTGCACCAAGGTGACCGCCTCGACGGCGGACGCGGCCCGAGGAGCTGGGGCTGGTTGTGGCTGAAAGCTGTCGGGCTCGCTGAGCGGCGGGCGCTCCTCGCGGGCTTGGGACACCTCGAGCGGCACCATTGAGCCCATGACTTGAGTCTTCCAACGCCCGCTACGCTTGCGCGGTGGCTCCTCCGCGGGTGGCGCGGGCGGGGGTACGGTTTCGAAGCGCGCCGCCCAGGTTTCCGCTTCCGGATCCAATGCCGGCGGTCGACTCACGATCATCGGCGAGTCTGCGCCGCCGCTGGGTGTGGACGAACGCCGGCCAGCGGCGGGCCCCGGCGGACGCGCGGACTGCAGCGGCGAAAGGCGCTCGACGGACGTGCGGGCGCCAGCGCTCGGCCCCATTGCCGGGGGATGCGACGAAGAAACCGAGTAACTGCCTGCGCCGGGGGGCGGGCGCGAGCCGAACAGCGGAGCGGCGGGCGGCGAATGCGCACCGGGCGGCGGCGCCGCGGCGGCATCGGCCAAGGCGGTGTCGCTGGGTGCTTGCGCGCCACCCGGCGTGGTTTGACTGCGCCGGGCTGCGACCGCGGGCGGAGCCGTGCTCGGCGAGGCCGAGTTGCCCGAAAGCACGACGGTGCGCTGCACGGCAATCGGACCTGGAGGGTCGGAGCTCGGGCGAACGGGCGGTGGCGCGTCGCTCCGTTGAGGCAACGGATCGGTGCGCGCCAGCGGTGGCTCGCTGCTCCCGCTGCGCTGAGGCAACGGATCGGTGCGCGCCAGCGGTGGCTCGCCGCTGCGCTGAGGCAACGGATCGGTGCGCGCCAGCGGTGGCTCGCTGGGACCCACGCCCGGCGGCCCTGGGCGGTCGCTACGTTGGGTGGACGGTTGGGGCGGTGGCGCGTCGCTGCGCGGCCCGGGTGGCGCGCTGCGCGGCGCTTGGCGCTTCGTGGGGGTGGCGCGGCGCGGCAGCACGTAGGCGATCATCGCCGCGGCCGCGCTCAATAATGCGGCTACGATGCTCAATACGAGTCGGTTCGGGGTCAGCGGCGTGCTGGGCAGCGGAGCGCGGGCAGTGACATGGCCGCTCACGGGTGGTGGGGCGGGGACGACCGCGGCGGCTTGAGCGCTGGCAAGGTCCGCCAGCAAGGCCCGCCATTGGCTGGTGAGCTCGGGCGCCACGGCGGGGGGAGAAGCAGCGCGAGGTTGCTTCAGCGCCGCTTCGCGCCGCGTGATCGTGGTCTTGATCTCCGCCAAGCGCAGGCTCAGTACCTCGGGGCTCTGCCCGAGATCGGCGTAAGGGTTGTCGCTGGCGCCGGAGGCGAGGCGCTGTTCGATTTGCCGCTTCTCACTGCGAAGAGCGTCGAGCCCACTATCACCCGAGGGGTTGGGCTTCCCGCCGCTGGGCTCGAGCGTGATCTCGGGATGAGCGGTCAGAAACTCGGTGACGGCCCGGCTGCGTTCGGCCAACAGCAGCGCGGGCGCGGTGTCGACCGGCGAGGTTGCCAGCTTGGGCGTGAGTTGGACCGCGCGCTCGACCAAATGATTGGCGATGCGCTGCACGCTTTGCGGATCGCTGCCACGAAACTCGACGGTGAAGCCGAGCGCGCCGCGTGACTGCACGCGAATACCGGCGCGCAGCCGTCCGATGGGATCGGGCGAACGCAGCTCCGGCGGGAGATCCATGGCGATGGTGGCCAGCTCTTCGCGCTCGAGCAGCGAAGCTTCGATGCGTTCAGCGAGCGCCACGGGGTTGCTGACCCGCGAGCCGCTGTCGAGCACGAACGTGGCCGCCGTGCCGTACGTCCGTGGCCACAAGGCGACGACGGTCGCCGACAGCAGCAGCACGGAGCCGCCGGCGGCGAGGGCAGTGACGAGCCGGCCCCCATCCGTGGTGCTCATCGCCGGCGGGGGGCGAGAGCTAGCGGGCCCTGGGCCCTTCGGAGGACTCTGTGTCATGAAAAAGCGCGCGGGCGGGCGAGTTTGCCCGTCAGGCGGGGATTTTGCACGCCTGGTTCGATGGCGGCAAAGTAAAGGTTTTCTGTCCACGGCTCCGCAGGCCGCTAGACGACGAGCCGGAACATCGGTTCACGAGCCGGTGCCGCCCAGGACCACCGGAATCGTCCGCGCCAATACGTAAATGTCGAGCCAGGGTGACCAGCTGCGGACGTACTCCACGTCCATGTGCAGGCGGCGCTCGAAGGTGGAGGCGTTGCGCTCCGTCACCTGCCAAATGCCGGTGATTCCGGGCTTCACCCGCAAAATAATGGCCTCCTTCTGCTCCATCTCGGGGATCTCGCGCTCCAGATAGGGGCGAGGCCCGACCAGGCTCATATCGCCGACCAGCACGTTCCAGAGCTGGGGCAGCTCGTCCAAGCTGTACTTCCGTAAAAACCGCCCGACGCGGGTCACGCGCGGGTCGACGGTCAGCTTGTGAAACTCTTCGTATTCGGCCCGCAGCTTCGGGTCGCGCGCCAAAACCTCGGCCAGGCGCTTTTCGCCGTCGCCGTGCATGGTGCGGAACTTGAGCGCGGGAAAGCGCACGCCGTCCTGCCCGAGCCGCTTGTTGTAGTAAAATATCGATCCCGGCGAATCGAGCCGAATCGCCAGCGCCACCAAGGCCAAAATGGGGCTGACCAGCAGCAGGGCGAGACCCGTGATGCTGATGTCCATCGCGCGCTTGGCCAAGCGCGGTCCGGTGAGCAGCAGCTGCCGGCGCACTTCGATGCCCAACACGCCGCCCAGGTCGCGGGTGGCGGCGCCGAAGTAGGCGAGATCGAACAAATCTGGAATGGCGAGCACGCTTTGGAACGACTCGGCGTAGCGCTCGATGATGCCGAGCAGCGCCGAGGCGTCGGCTTCGGGCATGGCCACGACCGCGAAGCGGATGTTCAACCGTTGCGACAACACCGGCGCCAGCTCGAGCCCGCCCAGCACTGGAACCTCTTCGACCTGCGAGAAGTTCGCCCACGCACTGCGCGCCGAAGGTGTGTCCGGCGTCGATTTGGGCGGCTCACCGGTGCTCTCGGGCACGGTCTCGACCTCGATGTCGTCGTCGCCCCAGGTCGCGCGCAGCGTACCGTGCTTGAGCGGATCATCGTCGAGCACGGCGACCGGCTTCAGGCCGAGCTGCGGGCGCTGCTGCAGCGTTGCCACGACCGCGCGCCCGACACGCCCGGCGCCTAGCACGACCACCGGCTGCCCCCACCAACGCCGCCGGGAGAACCGGTGGCGCAGCGCGGCCCGCAGCAGCGGAACCAGCAAAACGGCGACGATCCAGGTCAGCACCCAGGCCACGTGCTGGACGCCGGCCCAGCCGCCGCTGCGCACCAAGAACGATACCAACCACAAGCCGGCGCACACGAAGCTGATGGCCAGCGTGCTGCGACGAATTTCTTCGGGAGGGCTGGGTGGCGTCGCCGCGTACAGCTGCACGTAAGTGAAGATCAACACGCACAGCGGCAGCACGGCCAGGATGCCGTAGCGCTGCACCCGCCCTTGCGCGTCGTGGTTGAAGAGCAACCAGGCCAAGCCGGTCGCGCTGGCCAACGCCAACACGTCGGACAGCACCACCACCACCTTCGTGAGGCGCGGGCGGCACTGCACCGTGAGGCCCATGATGGACGGCGTCTCGCGCGCTCGGTTCTCGAGCTCGCGCGCCTTGCCCTTGTCACGGGTGACTCGCACCTGCTCGAGCAACGCCTCGGCGATGGCTCGACCGTCGCAAGCGCCCATGCGCTTCAAGATGGCGCCGAGGTGACCGCCTTCTTCGGTCTGCAGCTTCAACGCGGCGCGCAGCTGCTCGGGAGTGATCTGCCCGCGCCGGAGCAACACCTGGCCAAGCTCGTCGCCACGCTTGCGGCGTCGTTTGTAGAACGCGGGAACCCGTTGGTTCGCGTCTTCGTTCTGCTCGTTGGGCACTACTTCCGTCAACTTAGTGCGCGGGTCATAACGCTTCTGCCTTCACGCTGGAAGAGCGGGCTGCGCATGCCGCTAGATTGAGACGCTCGGCCTCGGCCACATCGCCCCGGCCGCCAGATCGGCCCGGTGTCCGCCAGGGGCGAGCTCGATCCGTACTGGCCGCCGGGGGGCGTCGTTTCGGGACCTACCTCGTGCCTACCTGGTGATCGGGCGATTGAGCTGCCTACTGAGCCAGGATTTTTCTGAAGTAGTTGACCGTCTCCTTGAGACCGTCGTCCAGGTTCACCTTGGGCTCCCAGCCGCCCAGCTTGCTCTTCGCCAGATCGATGACCGGCTTGCGCTGTTTGGGGTCGTCCTGCGGCAGCGGCAAAAACGTGAGCTTGGACTTGGAACCGACCAGGCTCAGGACCTTCTCCGCTAGCTCGAGCATCGTGAACTCACCGGGGTTGCCCAGGTTGATGGGACCCGTGAACCCCGGCTCGGTATCCATCATTCGCAGCATGCCTTCGACCAGGTCGTCGACGTAGCAGAAGGAGCGCGTCTGAGCGCCGGTGCCGTAGATGGTGATGTCCTGCCCGCGCAACGCTTGCACGATGAAGTTCGACACCACGCGCCCGTCGTTCGGGTGCATGCGCGGCCCATACGTATTGAAGATACGGATGACCTTGATGTCGGTGTTGTGCTGGCGGTGATAGTCGAAAAACAGCGTCTCTGCGCAGCGTTTACCCTCGTCGTAACAGCTGCGAATCCCGATCGGATTGACCTTGCCCCAGTAGCCTTCGGGCTGCGGGTGCACTTCAGGATCACCGTAAACCTCGGACGTGGACGCCTGCAGAATCCGAGCCTTCACACGCTTGGCCAGGCCGAGCATGTTGATGGCGCCATGCACGCTGGTCTTGGTGGTCTGGACCGGATCGAACTGGTAGTGCACCGGTGAAGCCGGGCAGGCCAAGTTGAAGATACGGCTCACCTCCACGTACAAGGGGAAGGTGACGTCGTGCCGCTTCATCTCGAACAGCGGGTTGTCGAACAGATGGCGCACGTTCTGCTTCGTGCCCGTGAAGTAGTTGTCGACGCAGAGAACGTCGTCACCACGAGCTAGCAGCCGCTCACAGAGATGCGAACCTATGAAGCCAGCGCCACCGCTCACCAACGTCTTGTGCATGGACGGTGGATCATTACTCGTCGCGTCTCCGACTGTCGAGATCTGCCACGCCCAGTGGGCGGCACTTTCCTGAGCGCATTAGCGCGGTTCCAAGACATGCCGCCAGCCCGCGCGACGTCAGCCCGTCGTCAGCCTGGTTTGTTGGTGACAGCGGCCTTGGGGCCGGAATTCGCGCGACTGCGTGCGGTGGGCAGCACGACGACCGCGCTACCCACTTGTCGACCGACGCGGCTACTTGCAGGCGCCTTGGCTGGCTACCGAAAAGCCCTTGGCGTTGGCCTCGCAGGAGTTGTTGTAGGTCTTGCCGTCGCAACCGCACACGAGGTTGAGCTCCTTGGTGCAGGCGCTCGGGATCTTGGCGCAGTCGCCCTGGCCGTCGGCGTTGCCGCACGCCATGTCAGCGGGATAGTTGCAGAAGTACCCGCTGGCGCACTGCGAGCCCAAGAGTCCGCCGCATTTGCCGCCCGATTCGCACGTGCCGGTATGATCCACGGAGACTCCGACGCGGAGCGCCTCGCAGCCGTTGCCGTAGGTCATGCCGTCGCAACCGCACACGGGGTCGTAGTTGGCGGTGCAACCGACGTCCTTCATGATCGTCGCACACGTGCCGGTGGCGTCGGCGCGGCCGCACATCGCCTCCGGCGTGTATTGGCAGAATTCGGTGGTGGCGCAGGTGTTGCCGCTGCGGCCGCCACAAGTTTTGCCGCCGCCTGCGCATTCGCCGGTCTTCGCGACCGAAACGCCCGCGCTAGCCGCCGCACAGTCGCTGCCGTAGGTCATGCCGTCGCAGCCGCAAACCGGCGCGTAGATCAAGTCGCAGGCGTCGGGCTTGGTCGCGCAGGTGCCGGTTTGATCGGCGGCGCCGCACTTCGCGCTGGCCGGGAAATTACAGTACTGATCGGCCGGGCACGCGGCGCCGGTAATACCGCCGCACGTCTTGCCGCCGCTAGCGCCACCGCTGCCGGTGCCGCCCGTACTGCCGGTGCCGCCGGCGCCGGATGCGCATTCACCTTCGCTAGCCACGGAAACACCCTTGGCGTTAGCCGCGCAGTCGCTGCTGTAGGTCATGCCGTCGCAGCCGCACACCGGCGCATAGATGGCGTCACAGGCCTGGGGTGTGGCCTTGCAGACGCCGGTTTGATCAGCCGCGCCGCACGCGCTGGCGGGCGGGAAATCGCAAAACAGGCCTTTGCTGCAGCTCGTGCCCAGCAAGCCGCCGCACGTCTTGCCGGCGCCGACGGACCCACTGCCGCCCGAGCTGGAGCTGGAGCCGGCGCTGCCGCTACCACCAGTCGGGCACTCGGCGGTCGTCGGACAGTCGTCACCGATGACGCCTGAATTGATGCAACCACTCTCGGAGAAGGCAAGCGGCGAGAGCGCCAAGACGGGCAAGAGCCAAGCCCAATTCGTGCCAGAAACCCGGTGCGACGTATTTGATTGGTTAAGCTTCGACATAACGGTTCCTCCTTCTCACTCTCCCCGAGACAGCTCCGAAAGTCTGGTCTTGGCGCGCTCTCGCTCGCGCTGCAGCAGCCCCGCGGGGAAGCGCGTTTCGTGCTCGTGAATCAGCGCCGCGGCGCGCGTCAGGTTGCTGGCGGTCAGGGCGGCGAACGCGCTATCCAAAAGGCGCGTCTCTTCCGCCAAGCTGCTCCCGGGCGCGGAGGCGGCGGGCGCCGCTTCGGCGGGGGCGGCAAAGTCAGCCTGCGATGGACGCGCGGGTGGCGCGCTCACCCGGCTAGGAGCAGCCGCCTCCACGAGCGTGGCTTTGGTGGCAGCGGCCGGTTGCGGGCGCTCGGCCGCCGGAGCCACCGGCTCGGCTTCGGCTTTGGCTGCGAGCTCCACGGGCGCTGGCGGCTCTGGCCTCGCCGGCTGCGCCGGAGCTCGTGCGCCACCTGGCCGCGCCGACGCCACCTGCGGAGCTCCCGGGCCACCCGAGCGCTCCGAGCGGCTGTCCAGCAGCAGACCCACGCTCGGAATGGCTACCGCGGCGACCAGCCCGAGCTTGAGCCCCCAAGATAGCCCCGCAAGCTTCGCGGTGGCGCTGGCGCCGGCCGCGGCGGCGGTCGTGGTGGCGACGCCGTTGCCAACCGCAACGCCGGCCGCCAACAGCCGACGCCGCACGCGCGCTTCCGCGTCCGGCGTGGGCAAGTCGCCACGCAGGGCCTCTTCCAACATGTCTTCGGGTTCAGTGCTCATGGCTGGTTCCTGGTGGCGCCGCGACGCCGAGCGACCTCGGCTTCGAACGCCAGGCGAGCGGCGCGGAGCCGCGAATAGACGGTGTTGAGCGGCACGCCCACGACGCTCGCGATCTCCGGCGCCGACATTTGCTCGACGCGCGCCAGCACGAACACCTCGCGCTGCTCGTCGCTGAGCGTGGCCAAGACGGCATGCGCCAAAGCCAGGCGTTCGTTCGACAGCAACGCGCTTTCGCCGCCGCTAGTCATCGGCTCGGCTTTGTTGTCGTGCCCTTCGTCGCGCGCTTGCTCGAGCGAGGCCGGCTCTCGCCGCAGCCTCTCTCGGTACTTGCGCGCGATGCGCAGCGCGATCGCGTAGAGCCAGGTGCGGAGCGCGGCGCCGCCGTCGAACTCGCCGAGCTTGCGCTGCACGACCACGAACACGTCCTGCAGCGCGTCGTCCAAGTGGGCGTCGCGGACCCCCAAGCTGCGCAGGCAGCGCCACACGTAGCGAAAGTGGGCCTCGTAGACGGCCGCCAAGTCGGGCGTGGGCGCAGCCGTGCCGCGGAGCTCGTCCGCAGCAGAACCCGGCGGGACTTGGCGTCGTCCCAGCGCTTCAGCGACCATCGACGTTTATCCGGCGAGGTCCGGAAATCCGTCTACCAGACCAGCCCTAAGCGTACGAAAGCCGACGCCGCGAGCCACGGCACCGGATAAATTTCGTGCGGCGGGTCCGTAACGTTCTGAGAATAATGAAGAATCTCGAAGCGGCCGCGCACCGCGTTCAGTTGCCCTTCGGCCCCGAGCCCGGCCCACAACGGTCCGGCCTGAACCGGAATGAATGCCAAAGCCAAGGTTGGTCCGGCGGCCCACACGCTGTCGTCGTGGGTTTGGGCAATGCTGCCGGCGCCGTGACCGCTCAAGCGCTGCGCAGCGAAGCCGAGGCGTGCCTCCCACGAGCGCGAGGGCCGGAACAGGCCGCTCACGCCGGCGCCGAACGCTTGCAGCCGGACCCGCTTGGCTTGGTCGTCGACCTTTTCGGTAGGGGTCAGGTAGCGCAGATTCACGCTCACCCCTAGGTATTGCCAGTAGGCTTTGCTCTCGAGCTCGAACGCGAGCACGGGGTGCGGCAGCGTGCCGAGCGCCAGGCCTGCGCCGGCTCCCACTGCGAAGCGCGGATAAGCAGGGCGCGACGGCGGCGCGGGACGTGGGGGCTTGGGGGCGGCGGCTGGTTCTGGCGGCTCATGCAGCAGCATGGCCACTGCAACCACGACCGCGGCTCGAAATAGCTCCGTACAACTGACGTCGTCCAGCTCGCGCAGCTCGTTGCCGATCTGCACGCGCAGGTGATAGTGGCCGGAGGCTTCAGTGATCGACAGCTGGACGGCGCTCGGCTGCACGTACGGAAGGCGCTTGAACAGCTCACTGTCGAAGCTGGCGCGGCTTCCGCACTCGGGCGGGATCTCGGGAGCCTCTACGGCGTTCGCCGGCGAAGCGCCGAAGACGGCGGCAGCAATGGTCAAAGCGCTCGCGAGCACGCGGACACAGGTTCTCCTCGACCAGTGCTCGTTTGGCAAGCAGCCACGCCGGGTTAGCGGCGTGGGGCAGGAGGCGGCGAGGGCTCCCAGGCGGACATTGATTGTCCGGGCTGGGGCCTCGAAAGCGCTCAGGTGGCTTCCTTTTTTGGTGGCTGCTACTATGTTCAGTGTATGGCTCTTCCGGCCCACCTCCTCGAGCAGCTTTCCCCGGCGTTCACTCAAGCTGGGGTCCGCTTTGCGCGCCCGGCCGAGGGGCCATCCCAAGGGCTGTCCTTCGGAATTCCAGAGCTCGACTCGCTGCTGCCTGACGGTGGGCTTTTGCGCGGCAGCGTGGTCGAGCTGTGCTCGGCCGGTGAGGGAGCGCTCGGTACGTCACTCGGCCTGGCTGCCTGCGCTCAAGCTCAGGCCGAAGCGCGCGCTCGCGGTGGCCATACGCCCTGGTGCGCCTTCATTGATCCTTCGGGCACCTTGTACGGCCCCGGGGTGGCGGCAGCCGGGGTCGAGCTTTCACGACTGCTCGTCGTGCGGCCCCCGCTGGCGGCCTTGTCGCGCGTGGCCTTGCGGCTGGCCGAGTCCGAAGCCTTCGCCGTCGTAGTGATCGATCTGGCGGGAGTCGTGGGAGAGCGTGTAGCCATTCCGCTCGGCACTTGGCCGCGCGTGGTCCGGCGCTTGGCCATGGCTATCGAGGGCACGGGTCACAGCGTGCTCTTGCTCACGCGCGAGAGTGATCGGCGGCCGCTGCCTTTGCCTGTCGCTCAACGGCTCGAGGTATCGCGTCCCACGGCCGACAAGCTCATGGTGCGGGTCGCCAAAGATCAACGGGGGCGCGTCGCGCCACCGCGCCCCGTAGCGTGGACACGCCACGGCGTGTGGAGCACCCCTCAGAACGAAAACGCCAACCGCGCTCCAGGGGGTCATGTCCGAAGGCTCGGCTAACCCCCGCAACCGCCGCGTATTGGCGCTGATTTTGCCAGATTTGCTGGTGGAGCTAGCGCTGCGCCAACGCTTGGCCCTCGCGGCTCCTTCCGAGCTGCAGGCAGAGGCGCACAAGCCTCTCGGGGTGGTCCTGGTCAACGAGCCAGAGAAGAACGAGGCTCAACAGCTTTCGCTCAGCGTGGCCGGCAAGCCTTTGGCGCCCGAACAAGAATTGCCCGCTTCGCTGCCGCTCTCGGCGGTCAATCGCGAAGCCGAGCGCTTTGGCGTGCGCGCTCTGCAAACCATCGCCGAAGCGTCGGCGCTCGTCTCTCAGCTCATCGTCACCCCAGTAAAGCGCGTCGAGGTCGAGCGGGCCCTCAGCGGCCTCGCGGAGGTGGCGCTCGGCTACGGCGCCACGGTCGCGCTGTCAGCGCCCGACACGGTGTGGGTCGACATCACCGGCTCCGCCCACCTTTTTGGTGGTGAAGAAGCGCTAGCGCAAGACCTGGCAGAGCGCGTGCGCGAGCTGGGGCACCGCGTAAAAATCGCCGTTTCGGTCGGTCCAGAGCTAGCGCGGGCGTTCGCGCGCTGGGCGGCGCCGCCTCGCCGCAAAGAGGGCGGGGGCGTGGGGGCGGCGGTGGTCGTGCCGCCTTCGCGCACCGCGCTGGCCGCCGCTGAATTGCCGATTCATGCGCTGCCGCTCGGTCCCGACAACTTGGGCTACCTGACGCGGCTCGGCCTGCTCACCTGGGGGGAGCTTTCACGTCAGCCTCGCTCGGCGCTGGCACCGCGGCTGGGCAAAGAAGCCGCGCGTGTGCTCGAGCTGTGCGCGGGTGAAGACAACGCGCCGCTCGTGCCCTACACGCCGCCGCGCATCCTCGAAGAAGAGAGCACGTGGGACGACGCAGTGGCCGGTACCGAGCCGCTGGGCTTCGTGCTGCGCGGGTTGGCTGCACGCATTTCCGCGCGGCTTTGCGCCCGCGGCGAAGCCGCAGAGGTGCTGGACGTCACGCTCTTGCACGACACCGTCATCGCGCGTTTTCGCGGCGTTCCGCCGCAAACCGTGCTGCATTTCAAGCTTTCGCAGCCGTTGCACCGCGAGGCGGAGCTGCGGCGCATCGTGGCTTCAAGGCTCGAACGGCTGAAGCTAGCGGCGCCCAGCGTGGGCATGCGGCTGACGGTGCCTCGGCTGGGGCCCATCGTCACTCGCCAGTTATCGCTTTCGGAGCTGATGGTTGGCGACACGACCAGCGGAGAAGAAGATCTGCCGCTCGTTTTAGCCGAGCTTTCGGCGGACATCGGTGAAGATCAGCTGGGCGTGCTCAGCTTGGTGGACGCGCACCGGCCCGAAGCGCGAAGCGTGCTCGGTGCCGCGTTGCCCGAAGGGCAAAATCACGGCAAGCGGCCGCGCAAAAAGACCAAAGCCGAGCCTCGCAGCGCGGCGCCCAAGTCCTCTTTGCGCAAAACCGAGCCGCCCATTTGGTCTCGGCTGCCCAGCCCGCCCACGCGCCTTTTGCCGCATCCGGTCGAGCTCAGCTCGGTCATCAGCGCCGGTAGCACGCTGGTGCTCGGTCACACGCTTTACACCATAGAAAGGCTGCGCTTCGAGCAGCGGCTCGACGCGGTGGAGTGGTGGAGCCGCCCCGTAGCGCGCGATTACTTGCGCCTCTGGCTCCAGAGTGAATCCGGCGGCATGGAAGCCTTGGTCTACGTCGACCGCCACTCCGGCCGCCGCTTCCTCCAAGCCGTCGGCGACTGAGCGAGCACGAGCACCCTCAGCCGCGATGGTGGCGAGAACCGTGGCCATGGCGTGGAGGTGAGCCAGACCCCATCGACCTTCTACCTTCGACGATGCCGCCGTCGGCGCTCATGGCCAAGATCAAGCCCGCATCGGCGATCAGGCTCACGAAGGGCGCTTGAAATGTCGGGTCCTTCCAGGCTTGAACGAAGGTCTGACCCGAGCGTGAGTCGCGCGTCCACAGCGTGCTCAAGCTGGCCGCCCACTCGCGATCGAGCACGTCCACGGCGGACGACGAAAGATCGGGCGTGCCGTGAACCACCGCCACTGCGCATTGGTCGCGCTCGATGCGCAGCGTTACCCCGTTGCTGCCGACTACCAGCGCCAGCTCTCGCTCCACGTTGCTGGACCCGCCAACGAAGGCGCGCGTTTGCGGCACGTTCAGCGCCAAAAGCTCCCACTGCATGGGCGAATAAATGGCGGCAAAGCCGTGTCCATCCACGAGCCGGCCGCAAACCACCCAACGCGCGTCGTCCAAGCGCAGCAGCCCCGACACGTTCTGCACGCCGTCGAGCACCATCGGCTTCATCCAGCGCCGCGACGACATGGCCAGCAGCATGGGCGGCTGCCCCGGCCGCCGCCCCACGGCCGTGATCAAGTCATCGAATCTGCCGTTGGCGTCCAACAGCTCCACGGAATTGTCCGGGTACAGCACCAAATCGCGCACGCCGGCGGTGGTGCACACCGCCAAGGTGCCGCCCGAGCCGCCCACCAGCCACCCGCCCGCCTCGTAGCGCCGGCTGAACGACATGCCTCGCGGCAAATCTCGCAGCGCGCTCTTGGCGCCGAGCCAGGCCTCGCCGCTCCAGAAGAAGGGTCCGCGCGGCGTGAACGCAAAGCAATGCCCGTCGGTATCCCAGGCCGCGCTCTGGATGATCATGTCCTCGCGTGGGCGGTGACGAATCTTCCAATCGAAGCCTGCCAGATCCGCGGGCGCCGACAGGCTCAACATCGAGCTCATCAGCCGTCGGCTGGAGCGCGGCGGCCCCAGCTGATCGCTGAGCCAGGGTAGGACCGATGCCGCGAATTCGTCGGCGGTTTGCGGACGCAGCGCCGGCTCGAGCGCGGTGGCGCGGGCAATCGCGGCGTCGATCGCGCGGCAGGCATCGGGCCGCTCGCGCAGCTCCGGGCTCAAATTGGCGCAAGTCGAAATGCTGCGGCGTTCGCGCCCGCGCGTCAGCTCGTAGACGAGCAGCGGCGAATCACCCTCGAACAGCGGCTCGTTCGTCAACACCGTGAACAAGATGCTGGCGAGGGCGAACACGTCGGTGTGGAACCCGAGCGCCGCCTCACCCTGTACGACCTGCTCCGGCGCGGCAAAGCCCGGCGTGCCCAGACCCAAACCGGCGAAGGTGCGGCCGAGACCGGTCGGGCGCGCCAGACCAAAATCGGAGATCTTGAAGATCTCCGTCTCACCGAAGCCGCAGCACAGCACGTTGCCGGGCGTGAGATCGCGGTGGATCACGCCGACGCCGTGGATGGCCGAAAGCCCGGCCGCCATGCAGCGCAGGGCGTGCGCTGCTCGCGCGGAATCGAAGGCAAACCCGGTTTTGTGGACCGAGTACATCAAGCGATCGTCGAGCGTGGTGCCTTCGACGCCGCCGTGTACGTACTCGATGGCGATCCAAGGGGTGGAGCGCTTACCGAACAGCTGGGTCGCGCCGGTATCGACGAAGCGCACCACGAACGGGCAAGTCGGCACGCATTCGTTCAAGCGGCCGAGCGCCACCGCCTCTTTTTGCGCCACCAGCTCGGGCGACACTTGGTCGCCATAAACCCCGGGGGTGACGACCTTGACCACGACCGGTTGCACGCCGTCGGGCGCCTCCCGCCAGGCCAGGTACACCATGCCCATGCCGCCTTCGCCGACGTGCCGATCGAGCTGGTAGCGAACACCGGGTTGAACGTCGGACTCGATGATCCGACCGCGCAGCGTCGGCGGCGGTAACGACGATGCGCTCACGAACGCGATAACCCTTGGTAGATAGTCAGCGCCGACGCCCGCTCCGCCATGAGCCGGGTGTGCCCCCGGGCAGCGAGCGCGTAAAGCGGCATTATTTCACTTCGGGTGGATGAGCGTCATCTTAGGGAAATTTGAGCGTTCTCTGAGTCGAAAGCGCGCGCCTGCCACATTCCGCTTCGTAGCTGGTCGCGGTTCGGACCACAGCTTTTCGGCAAAGGCGCCGACGAGCTGTTGACCGGTACCAGGACACGGCATTTCGAGCGGGGAGCTCCCGCCGACCGTGAGAAATTACCTATGAGGTAGGCATTCAACCGTTGGAACTTATTCGCTTATAAGATTCAGACTTGGCTTCGGTACTGGCACTGATAGCGTGTTCAGCTCCTGATGTTTGCAGAGCTCCTCGGCCGTTCCTCATTTTCATTCTTACGCGGCGCCTCTCATCCCGAGGAGTTGGTGGCTTGTGCCAAGCAGCTGGGGCTCACGGCCTTGGCGCTCTGCGATCGCGATGGCTTGTATGGCTCGGTGAGGGCGCTGCGCGCCGCACGCGAGCTCGGGCAACGCGTGATCGTGGGCGCCGAGCTTTCGGTGGGCGAGCACGTGAAGGGCAGCGAGCCACCGTTGTTGGCGTTGCTGGTGGAGACGCACGTCGGGTATCGGAATCTGTGCCAGCTGCTGACGCTGGCGCACGCGGGGCGAGAGAAGGGTACCAGCGCGCTCAGGCTGGACTGGCTGGATCGTCACCACGAAGGCTTGGTCGCAGTCGTTCCGGCGCCGCGCCGCCCCGGTGACGAAAGCACGCCGCCACCCGCGCTTCTGCAAACGGTTCGTGAAGTGTTCGGGGCGCGCGGCTATTTGGCGGCGCACCGGCACCGTGACGGCTTCGATCGCGAGCGCATTGCCGCCGTCGAGAGCTGGTCGGCTCGCTACGGGCTCGAGGTGGTGGCCAGCGCTCGACCACAGTTTCACGAGGCGTCGCGCAAGGCGCTCGCCGACGTGCTGTATTGCATCCGCCAAGGGACGACGCTGGAGCGCGCCGGCACCGCGCTTTCGCCCAACGCCGAGGCCGCGCTCTCTTCGGAAGCCGAGATGTTGCGTCGTTTTGCCGACCATCCGGCGTGGGTCGAACGCACCGCCGAGGTGGCCCAACGGCTGGTGTTTTCGCTCGGTGAGCTCAAGTACCAGTTTCCGTGCACGCTCGAGCCGGGCGAAAGCGCCGACCAGAAGCTACGGCGGGTGACGGAAGAAGGTCTCCGGCTGCGCTTTGCCCTTGGGTTACCGAGCAACGTGCGCGAACAGGTCGAAAAAGAGCTGGCCGTGATTCAGCGCATGGGGGTGGCGCCCTATTTTTTGAGCACGCGCGAGGTCGTGGAGATGGCGCGAGCGCGCAAGATTTTGTGTCAGGGGCGCGGCAGTGCGGCCAACAGCGCGGTCTGTTATGCGCTCGGCATCACCGCGGTGGATCCGGCGCGCTCGAATTTGTTGTTCGAGCGGTTTCTCAGCGTCGAGCGCGCCGAGCCGCCCGATATCGACGTCGATTTCGAGCACGAGCGCCGCGAAGAGGTGATTCAGGACATCTACGAAAAATGGGGGAGGGACCAAGCGGCCATGGTCTCGGAGGTGATCTGTTATCGCGGCCGTTCGGCGCTGCGCGAGGTCGGCAAAGCCTTCAGCTTGCCGCTGGAAACCGTGGACCGGCTGAGCGCGTCCATCGGCCATTGGGACGACGCCGAGCAGAGCGAAAAGCACGCCCGCGGCTTGGGCCTGGACGTGGAGGGCCAACGGCTGAGCCAGGTGATCGAGCTTGCCCGGCTATTGGGCGGGTTTCCGCGGCATTTGTCGATTCACGTGGGCGGCTTCGTGCTGTCGGCGGAGCCGCTCTACGGTGTGGCGCCCATCGAGCCGGCGCGCATGCCCAACCGCACGGTGGTGCCGTGGGACAAAGACGACATCGACACGCTCGGCTTCTTCAAAGTCGACGTGCTCGGCCTCGGCATGCTGACGGCCATCCGCAAAGCCTTGGCCATGATTCACGCCGACGGCGCGCTGCCAGTGCCGAAAGGCGCTTCGCCCATGAACGGCGAATTCGATCCGATTTTGGCCATGACGCGCATTCCGGCCGAAGACCGCGAGGTGTACGGCATGATCAGTCGCGCCGACACGGTGGGCGTCTTTCAGATCGAGAGCCGCGCCCAAATGGCCATGCTGCCGCGCCTCCGCCCCAAATCCTTTTATGATTTGGTAATCGAGGTCGCGATCGTGCGCCCGGGCCCGATTCAGGGCGGCATGGTGCACCCGTATTTGAAGCGCAGAAACGGCGAGGAAGCCGTGGCTTCGCCGCACCCCATCCTGGAGCCGATTTTGTCGCGCACGCTCGGCGTGCCGCTCTTTCAAGAGCAGGTGATGGAAATAGCCATCGTGGGCGCCGGCTACACGGGCGGCGAGGCCGACCAGCTGCGGCGCGACATGGCAGCTTGGAAAAAGAGCGGCCGCTTGCTGCGGCACCGCGACCGCCTGCTGGCAGGGTTCGAGAAAAACGGCATTTCGCGCGAGTTCGGCGAAGCCTTGTTCGAGCAGATCAAAGGCTTTGGCGAGTACGGCTTTCCGGAGTCGCACGCGGCGTCGTTCGCGCTCTTGGTTTACGCTTCTTCCTGGGAAAAGCTGCGATTTCCGGCGCATTTTGCCTGCGCGCTGCTCAACTCGCAGCCGATGGGTTTTTACACCCCGTCCACCATCATTCAAGACGCCGTACGGCACGGCGTCACGGTGCGAGACGTGGACGTCACGCGCAGCAACTGGGACAGCACGCTCGAGCGGCTGACGGACGCCCAAGGCCGCACGGTGGGCGACGCCGCCACCGGCTCGGCGTTGCGGCTGGGGCTGCGGTTGGTCAAAGGCATCGGTGAAAGCGTGGCCAAGCGCATCGAAGAAGTGCGAAGCGAATGGCGCTTTGCGAGCGTGGATGACGTGGCGCGCCGTTGCGAGCTACGTAAAGACGACGTGGAGGCGCTGGCCGAAGCCGGCGCTTTCGAAGGCTTGGCGCCTTCGCGCCGGGCGGCTTTGTGGCAGGCTCGTTTGCCGCGCACGCCCGGTCTTTTCGAAGAGCGCACGGTGCAAGAGCCGAGCGAGCGTTTGCCCGAGCTGCGCGCCGGAGAACGCCTTTTGCTCGATTATCGGCACAAGGGTTTGTCGGTCGGGGATCATCCCATGCGCCACTTTCGCGAGAAGCTCCGGGCGCGCCGGGTGGTGACGGCGGAGGAGCTTTTCGACTGCCGGCAAGGGCAGCGCGTGGAAGTGGCGGGCGTCGTCACGTGCCGTCAACAGCCGGCCACCGCCAGCGGCGTCGTGTTCATCACGCTCGAAGACGAAACCGGCTTTTTGAACCTGGTTTTGTGGAACCGTGTGTACGAAGAGTATCGGCTGCCGGCTCGGCATGCGTCCATCATGCTCGCGCGCGGCACCATCGAGCGCCAAGGCCGCCCTCCCGGCGTTCGCGTCGACACCCCGCACGACCCGCTCGTCGACGAAGCCGCCGACGTCGCCCCCGTGATTCACGTCATCGTCGACGCCCTGCTGCGCCTCGACGTACCGGGCCGCGACATCTCGAAGGTCTCGCGCGACTTTCACTGAGCGACTCGCATTGCTTGAGCTGCCCCGCCGCCGCCTTCTTGCAGAAACTACCGTGGCGTTGCCAGGCCACCCTGCACGAGCGCTTCGGGCTGCTACCGTTCCGACAGCGCGTGTCGAGACCCTGATTTCACAGGGAGGACGGGAGGACGGGAGGTCCGCGAGGCAAGAATTTTGGGGGCCGCGCTGCCGCCAGCGAGTCTGAAGAGCCATCGCGGGTGAACCCCTCAAGCTTTCTCTCGAAGGAAATATTTTTGGTTTTGGTCCTCCAAAAACAAAAATGCGTTTCTCACCTCCCGTCCTCCCGTCCTCCCGTCCTCCCTGTGAAAAATCTCGATCGCTCGAGGTGGCCTGGATCCGGTACGGAGGCTTCTGCGATTGGGGCTGCGATTTGGCAGCCCCTGATTCATCGCTGTAGCTCGGCCAAGAGATCTTCCATGCGGTCGTAGCTGGTTTGGGCGCCCTTTGCCATGCCGGTGCTGAGGACCATGTCTCGCACTTGTTCCGTGGGATAGGCGACGGTGGCGATGAGCCGGGTCTTGCCGCCTTCTTCGATGAGCTCGGAGGTGACGACCGACACGACGTCAGGAAAATCTGCGAAAATTTCGGTAAAAACGCAGCGACTGGGCGGGTTCAGCTCGCGGTATTCGCCGTAAAACGTTGCCTCACCCTTGGGGTGACGATTGACGAACTTCCACTTGCCGCCGACCCGCAAGTCAATCTCGCACACGGGTACGGAGTAGCCTTCGCCCAGCTGGCCCCACCAGCGCTTGACGTGCTCCGGCTTGGTCATCACCTCGTAGACCAGCGCACGCGGGGCGTTGAACAGGCGCGTCATGCGCACTTCGCAGGCAGAGGGGGTGCTGACGTCGAAACTATTTCTGTTTGCGGTGCTTCCTTGCATGGCTTTTTTCCTTTTGACGTTGGGCGGGGGCTTGAAGCTCGTTCAAATAATCTTCGAGGCGGTTCAGGCGTTGCTCCCAAAGCGTGCGGTAGTGCTCCGCCCAGTCGGCCACCTGCTTGATGGCCACGGCTTGGATTTGGCAAGGGCGCCGCTGGGCGTCGCGCCGTTGCGCAATGAGGCCCGCGCGCTCCAGCACCCGCACGTGCTTCGAGACTGCCTGCAGGCTCATCTCGAACGGCGCCGCCAGATCGTTCACGGAACACTCGCCCTGCGCTAGCCGCGCCAGAATCGCCCGTCGCGTGGGGTCGGCCAGGGCTGAAAAGGTCGCGCTCAGAGCATCAGTTTGCATATTCAACTAGTTGGTTGAGCAACCGTAAGGTTTAATAGACTCCGGAGCGCAGTCTGTCAAGACAGTCCGGGCGAAGAAAAATATCGCAACTGGCAGTGGCGCTGGTCGATTGAGCGGTATGGGGAACAAGCGCAGATGCTGGGGTTGGTTGCTGCTTCTTTGGGGCAGCGTGGGAGCTTGCGATCAGGAGCTGGTCATCCCGAAGGGGACGAAGAGCGAGGCGACGCCGAGCGACGCGCCCAGTGAAGGCTTCACGGGAGTGGGCGGTGCTGCCGAGGAGTCGCCTCCGGCGGGACGGCTTCCGGTCGCGACCGATCCGGTGTTCACGTCGTTCGGCGGCGCCGGGGCGGGCGGTGATGGCGCTGGCGAGTCCGAGGCCGGCGCGGGGCCGCCCGCCGTCGTCTCACGCGGTGGCACGCCAGCAACGGGGGGCGTGAAAGGCGCTGCCGGCTCGGCAGCAGCGGCGGGCGGCACCAGCGGCCACGGCGGGATGGGGGAGGGTGACGACGCGGGCGGTGGCGACGCGCACGGTGGCGACGGCGCCGCTGGAGCTTCGTTGATGTTCAGCGAATACGTCGAGGGTTCGGGCAGCCTCAAGGCGCTAGAGATCTACGCGCTAACCGCCACGTCGCTCGAGTCCTGCGAGCTTCAAACCTATTTCAACGGCAAGCTCGAGCCTGCGCGACTGGCGCTGCACGGCTCGCTCGCGCAGGGCCAGACCCAGGTGCTTTGCTCTTCCGCGCTCGCTACGGCGGAGCCCGGCCATTGCGATCGCTCCACGAGCTTGACCTTCAACGGCGACGACGCCTTAGCGCTCGCCTGCGGGCCGGAGCTGCTGGACGTCATTGGGCAGATCGGCGTCGACCCAGGCGATTCTTGGGGCGTTGGCGCCACCTTGGATCACACCCTGCGCCGTCGCTGCGAAGTGCTGGGCGGCCGCCGCGACGGCACCTCGGCGTTCGAAATCGACGCCGAGTGGCTCACGCTCGGCGTCGATACCTTTTCGGACCTGGGCGCGCGCAATTGCACGCCGTAGCGCCGCTCAATCGTTTTGTGCGGTGAGCACGACCTTGCGCTCGCGCGGGTCCGGTCCGGTAGCGGCCGGCGGCAGCGTCTGGAAGTAGCGATAGATGGCGCGCAGATCGGTGTCGGTCATCGTTTGAAAGGACTCCCAGGGCATGGGCGAGTCGTGGTGCACCCGCCCGGCGTGGACGCGCGCCACGAAGGCGTCTTCGGTCCAGCCTTGTAGCCAGCCCCAGCGCGGGTCGGGCGTGAGATTGGGAGCAATGTACTTCTTGGCCGGGTTGCCCTGGGCCTCGTGCTCGGCGCCACCGCCAAACGCCGGGCCCGCGAATGCGCCCGTCCGCATATCGATCTTGGTGTGGCACATCACGCAATTACCGATGCTGTGGGTGATGTAATAGCCGTACTCCGGCGTGGGCTCGGGCGTGAAGCTTTTGCGCACCGGACCGCTCGGACCCTTCGGCTCGAGCACGAAGGCCTGCACGATGCGACCGAGCGGATTGATCTCGTGCTCGGGAACGGCGTGCTTGACCGGCTTTTGGGTGCGCAAATACGAGATAATCGCCGTCAAATCGTCGTCGCACAGGTCGGCGTAGGGCATGAAGGGCAGCGCGCCGTGCCCGTCGGGCTTCACGCCGTAGCGGATCATCCGCGCCAGCGCCTGATCGCTCACGCCGCCGATCCCCGTCTCGGGGTCGCTGGTGATGTTCGGGACCCGAAACGTCCCGACCGGGAGCTTGAACTCTTGCCCGCCGATCAGCGGCCGCCCTTGACGTGAAACCGCGAACGGCTCCACGGCGCCGTGGCATTCGCCACAGTGGGCTGGCCCCTCGACCAGGTAACGCCCACGTTCGATGACCGCCGGCTCATGGCTGGCATGGATATCGGGGTAGGGGGCGTCGATGGTGCGGTTTGCGCGCACGTAGGTGACGGCGCTGCCGACGACGGCTAGGGCAAGTGTAACGAGGCCAATCCGGGAGAGCTTTCGTTGCCAAGACTTCTGCATGGGGAGTACCGGCTCAAGTGGCGCGAGCTCGAATTCCGTTACGGGCCAGCGCGTTTTTTGGATCGATTGAACGGCGGGCCGAGGGCTGCACACGGCACAAAAGGCTGTTAATCTCGGCGGGTGACGGCGGTTTCGTTCGAAGCAGTGTCGGAGCTGGTCCTGGCCGCGGGCCGCGGTGAGCGCCAGGCGGAAGAAGTTTTGTGCCAGCGCTTCGCGCCGGTGGTGCGCGCGTTTGCGCGACGGCGTCTGCGCGGTGCGGACGCCGTCGAGGAGTTTTCGCAAGACGCCCTGCTGCTGATGATCGAAGCCGTGCGCCAAGGGCGCGTCGAGCAGCCGGACCGTATCGGCGGCTTCGTGCTCGGTATCTGCCGCTCCTTGGCCTTCGATCGAGCACGCCAACGCGAGCGGCGCGCGGCGCTGTGGCAGGCGTACGGCCCGGCGCTGGAGTCCGTTTCGTTGGACGCGGTCGAGCGTGAGGCGTACGAAATTGCTCATCTGGAAGACTGCCTCAGCCAGCTATCCAAGCGCTCGCGCGAGCTGCTGCGCCTCGGCTACGTCGAGGCGCGCGCTCACGAAGAAGTGGCGGCGGCGCTCGAGATCAGCCCCGCCAATGCGCGGGTGATGCGCCACCGCACCCTGGCCAGCTTGCGCGAGTGCATGTCCAAGCGCATGTCGTGGGAGGCCGCATGACCGAGCCGCGCGTCCCCTTCGAGGCGCTCGACGCCTACCAAGCCGGCGTCATGCCGGACGAGGAAGCGGCCGCGTTCGAAGAGGAGCTGTTCGCAGCTGCAGCCACGGGCACCGCCGACGAGGCCCACTTGGTGGATCGCCTCAGCTTGATTGGACGTTACCTGTGGCCGCGCGGGGGCTGGGACATCGGCAGCAGCCGTGCGCGCGTGGACGAGCTGATCGCGGCGGGTCACCGCGTCCAATTGCTCGTGCCTCAGCCGGGCCCGCCCGGCCAGCCGCTGGTCGTGCCCCGCATCGACGACGACGCGGAGCTGGTAGCCACCCACGTGGCGATCGACGTGCGCGGCTACGAATCGGTGGACGTGGTGGTCGAGAAGCCCGACGGCACGCTCCTCAAGACTTTCCGCGACATCGGCTTCGATCCTACCGACGGCAGCGTCTACGCCCTTTGCGAAGCACCCCTGGCTCGCATCTCCGCGCAACAGACGCACATTTGCTCGCGCGTCATCGGAACGCGCAACGGCACTCAGTACCTGATCGCCAGCTTCGAAGTCGTTAACACGCCGTAAACGCCGCACGCCGCGAGGAAACGCACGCCGCGAGGAAACGGCAAAGGCGCCGGCTCCTCGCGGCAGGGCCGCTCGTCAGGCCACGGCCGTCGACGATTCGGCTTCGCTCTCGCCCGAAGGCGCCGACGCCGGCTTTTCGGTCTCGCGCCCGCCGTGCGCCAGCGAATCGCTGCGGCTGACGGCTTTCTCGTTCACCTTGACGCTGACGATGCGGGAGACGCCAGGCTCGCCCATCGTGACGCCGTACAACACGTCCACGCTCTGCATGGTCTTCTTGATGTGGGTGATCAAGATGAACTGCGAGCTGTGCGTCATCGAGCGGATCGTCTCGTTGTAGCGAGTGACGTTGGCTTCGTCGAGCGGAGCGTCGACCTCGTCCAGGATGCAGAAAGGCGAGGGGCGGTGCTGGAAGATGGCGAAGATCAGCGACACGGCCGTGAGCGCCTTTTCTCCACCGCTCATCAGCTCGATGTTGCCGAGCTTCTTGCCGGGCGGCTGGGCCATGATCTCGACGCCGCTGCCGAGCAAGTCGTCCGGATCGGTGAGCGAAAGCTCGGCCTTGCCGCCGCGGAACATCTTCTGGAACGTCTTCTTGAACAAATCGTTGACGGCGTCGAACGTCTCTTTGAAACGACGACGCGACTCCTTGTTCATGTGCTTGATGGCGTGCTCGAGCTCCACCAAAGCCTTCTCGATGTCGACCTTCTGGTCGTTGAGCTCTTTGAAGCGGCGCTCGGCGTCGTCGTACTCCGCCTTGGCGTCGAGGTTCACCGGACCCATGCGATCGATGAGCTGGGTGAGCTCGTCGATGCGCCGGCGCTGCTCGGCGTCGGGCGGCATGCGCATGTGGTAGTCGCCGACCACGCGCCGCAGATCCAAGCCGCGGAAGCGCTCGCGCACCTTCGTCAGCAAGTGCTCGCGCTCGAGGCCGATGCGTTGCGCGGCCATTTCGTGGCGCCGCACCGCTTCGTCCTGCACTTCTAGTGCGTCGCGCAGGGTCTTCAGCTCGGCTTCTTGGCCCGCAAGGCTCTGGCGTACCTGCTCCAGCAGCGCCCGGGCTTCGTCCAGCTCGGCGTGCGCCTGCTTGGCGGCCTGCAAGGCTTCGATGCGCTGCTCGCGCGCTACCATGATGCGCGCAGCCGTCTCGCCGAAGGCCACCGAGGCCTCGTTCAATTCTTCGTCGAGCTTGGTGCCGCGCGCTTCGAGCTCGACCAGCGCGTTCGCCACGCGCTCGAGCGCGGCACGAGCCGCCTCGACCTGCTCTTTGACCTGCGCCAAACGCACTTTGCGCTCGGTCACCAGCGACAACTGGGTCGCCACACGCTCGCGCCAGGCCGCGGCGGTGCCCTCGGCGCGCGCCAGCTCTTGGTTCAACGCTTCCAGCTGGGTGCGCAAGGCGTCGAGCTGGGCGCGCGATTCGCCTTCCAAGACGGCTGCTTGCTCCAGCGAAGCGTCGATGTCGGTCAGCTCCAAGCCGAGCTTGGCGATGCGCGACTCGGCGCGGTCGATCTCGTTGACGGCGCGTGCCAGGTCTTTTTCGGCCGTGATGTGCGCGACCTCGCCCACGTGAGCTTGCTCGCGAGCGCGTTCCAGCGCCGTCCCGACCTCGGTCAAGCGCGCGCGCAGCGCGGTGTGCTCGGCTTGCACCCGCGCGTGCTCGGCTTCCAGCCGCGTCACGTCGGCGCGCAGCTCTTTCATCTCGCGCTTCTGCTCGATCATGCCGCTGGCGACGTCGTCGCCGCTGCCGCCGCTGACCACGCCGTCCGGGCGGGCCACGGTGCCGTCCAGCGCCACCGCGACGACGCCTTCGGCGCGCGCTACCGCGACCGCATCGGCCGCATTGTTCACATAGACGGCGTCGCCTACGAGGGCGCGCAGCGACTCGTCACCTTCGGCAAACGTCAGGCGATCTGCCACGCGGCCGAGCACGCGCTCGTCCGACATCGTCTTCGGCTCGGCTTTGGCGCGCCCCGGCTCGAGGCCGATCACGTCGGCGCGGCCGCGCGACGACTTCTGCAAGTCGGCGAGCAGCTCGAGACCCACGGACGTCTCGCTCACCACGACCGCTTGCAGGGTACGCCCGAGCAAGCCGGCGACGGCCAGCGTGAGCTCTTCCGGCGCTTCCAGCCGATCGGCGACCAAGCCGAGCACGCGCGCGTCACCCTTGCCCAGGATGGCACGAGCGCCCGCGCCCACGCCTTCCAGGCGGCGATGCAAGTCTTCCAGGGCGCGCAAGCGGTTGCGCTTGATCGACAGCTCGTTCTTCGCGGTGTCGACGGCGCGTTCGCTCTCGAGCTGGCCTGCGCGCAGGCCCTCCAGCTCCTTTTCGAGCTGCGACTTCTCTTCGGCGCTGAGCTTCTTGCCCTCGGCAAACTCTTGCACGCTCTGGGTCAGGGCCTGCTTGCGCGCGACGTGATCGGCTAGCTCCACCGTGAGCGCCTCGCGCTCCGTCGAGACCTTGTCGCGCCTCGCGCGACCGTCTTCGACGCGTTGCGCGACGCCGTCGATGCGCGCTTCGGCGCCGGCAGCGAGCGCCGTCAGCTCGCCGGTCTTGCGACGCAGCTCGAGCACGGCGTCACTGGCGTGCGCCTCTTCGCCTTGCAGCTCGGACAGCGCTTCCGTCTCGGCCAGAGCATCGGCTTCGCGCGCGCGCTCGTCTTGCGACAAGTCCTCGATGCGGGAGCTGAAGTCGCCTTGCTCGGCCTTCAGGCTTGCCACACGCGTCTTGATGTCTTCCAGCTCCGTGCGACCGGCGCCGATGCGATCACCCAAGTGCGTGAGTCGGTCGCGTGAGCGCTCGATCTCGGCGTGCAGGGTGCTGACTTCGTTGTCGGCCTCGAAGGCGCGTCGAGATGCTTCGTCCGTGCGCGCTTCGGTGATGCCGGATTGCTCGCGAACGACCTCGATTTCGGTCTCACGCTCGCGCAAGGCCGTGCGCGAGGCTCCCGCGCTTTCGGTGGCCGCCGCCAAGCCGTCGGTCTCGACGCGCTCGGTAACGATCAACTCCAGGAGTCGATGGCTGGCGTCGTGCAGCGACAGATCGTCGAGCTCTTTGCGATACTCGATGAAGCGCTCGGCCTTGGCGACTTGGCGCTTGAGCGAAGCGCGCGAACGATCGATTTCCGAGACGATGTCGCTGATGCGCAGCAGGTTTTGCCGCGTGAGCTCCATCTTGCGCTCGGCTTGCTTGCGGCGCTGCTTGTACTTGGTGACGCCGGCCGCTTCTTCGATGAACAGGCGACGGTCTTCGGGACGCGAGCTGACAATCTGTCCGATGCGGCCCTGCTCGACGATCGAGTACGCTTTGGTGCCGACGCCGGTGCCGAGGAAGAGCTCGGTCACGTCACGCAGACGCACCTGCGTCTTGTTGAGCATGTATTCGCTCGTGCCGTCGCGGTACAGGCGGCGCGTGACCGCGATCTCCGGGTAGTCGCGGTATTCGGGCGGGAGCGTCTCGGCGTACTCGGGGTTGGTGTTGTCGAAGGTGAGGGTCACCTCCGCCATGCCGTTCGGCCCGCGCGACTCGGAGCCGTTGAAGATCACGTCTTCCATGGCGCGGCCGCGCAGGTGCTTCGCGCTTTGCTCGCCCAAGGTCCAGCGGATGGCGTCGACGATGTTGGACTTGCCGCATCCGTTGGGACCGACGATGCCAACGATGTCGTGATCGAAGTGGATGACGGAACGGTCCACGAAGGACTTAAATCCCGTAATCTCGAGCTTCTTAATGTGCATTCAGGCTGTCCTCGACGACTCGAAAGGTGGTCTATGGTACCCCACTGCCAGGAGGCAGCGGGTCGGCGCACCGACCGGATCGGCCGCCGTGGCAACGTACGTCACTACATGTATCGTCACGTCGCCTCTTTCCGATCTACGCCCCTGAACGGGCGTACACAAGGCCGAAGCGCAAGTTTTCGGCTAATTTGAGCGGACCCCTAGCATTTGGGCAGGATCCACCTGTTCAGCCCTATGGGTTGGGGGTGGGTAGTTAGATAAGCGCGCGGCGCCCCAATGGGTAGGGCCCCCGGCCCTCGGGAAGGCAGCTCGACGTCCTGCGCCGCCGCTCCTGATGAGCCCGTCCGAGCTTGAGATAGGTTGTCGGCGCCGAGCGTTCGCGGGGCGGCTCGCGATCGGCGGCGAAGGAAACGCGCCGACTCGGGCGTCAAAGACCCGTGGTCAACCGCGCGGGGATCGCGAGCCGGTTTAGGCGCCTGCGCGGAAAACCAGAGCGACATTGACAACGGCTCCGTACGGAATCATTTCAGAGCTGCACCCATGACTTACGAGTACGCCTGCACCGCCTGCGGCCATGCCTGGGAAGCGGAGCAGTCCATCAGCGCGCCCCCGCTCACCGAGTGCCCCAACTGCCATCAAGCCCACGCCAAACGCCAGATCTCCGGCGGCGCCGGCTTCATCCTCAAGGGTGGTGGCTGGTACGCCGATCTGTACAGCAGCACCGGCGGCGGAGCGAAGGCGGAGCCGGCTTCATCCAGCGCGAGCGAGAGCAAGCCCAAGACGGACTCGACCTCGACCTCGACGACCTCCTCGGATACCTCCAGCGCCGCCGCCGCGCCGGCCAAACCCTCCACTACGGGGGCTGCGAGCAGCTGAATCATGGATCCGCGACGCAGCACGCCTGAGCTCCGCACGGAGATAGCGCGGCTGGATCGCGAGATTTTGGAACGGCTCGAAGCGCGAGCGCGCGCGTCGAAAGAGATCCGCGCCAGGGCCGAGAGCGAGCCCGCCCCCGACACGACCGATCGTGACGCGTTGGCGGTGTTGAATGCAGCCGCCAGCGGAGATCTGCCGAGCGAGGCGTTGTATGCCATCTTCTCCGCCATTCGCGCGTCGGCGCGAGCGCTGGAGCAAGCGCCGCGCGTCGCTTATCTGGGCCCGGAGGGCGGCTTTTGCCACGTGCTCGGCCGCGCCCATTTCGGTGCCGGCGGCTCGTTCATCGAGTGTCCGTCGGTGCGTGAAGCGTTGGAAGAGGTAGCGCGCGGGCGGGCCGCTTGCGCCATATTTCCCTTCGAATCGTCGGCGGATGGGCTGGTGCAGGCCTCCATCACCGCGCTCACCGACACCGAGCTGGTGATCGTGGGCGCGCGCACGCTGCCGATGACGTTTCAGTTGATGGGCAAGGGCTCCGCGCTTTCGGATCTCGAGAAGGTGTACACCACGCCCGCGGGTCACGCGGCTTGCCAGCGCTTCCTCGATTCGGAGCTGCCGCGCGTGAGCGTGATCGACGTGCGCTCGATGAAAGTCGCGGCGGAGCTGGCGCAAGAAGACCCGACCAGCGCGGCGTTGCTGCCCGAGCCAACCGGTCGCGAGCAGGGCCTGAGCATGCTGCGCGAAAACGTGGGCGACGTGGCCGAGATCAAGATGCGCTACGCGATCGCGGCGCCTCGCCCGGCGAGCCGTTCGAGCGCCGACGTGACGTGCTTGCTGTTCAGCATCGACGACAAGCCCGGTTCGCTGTTCGACATTTTGCGCCACTTCGCCGAGCGCGGCATCAACCTGCGCCGCCTGCATTCTCGCCCCGCCGGCCGCGAGCCCTGGGACTACGTCTTCTACGTCGAAATTGGCGGACACGCGACCGAGCGCGGTGTCATCACCGCCCTCGAAGCCGTCAAAAAGAGCACTAGGTATTTGCGCGTCCTCGGGTCGTTCCCGCAAGAAGCGTAGTAGTTGTTTTGTTCTCACCTCGGCGGCCCAAGCGTCTCGCGTACTTGGCTACTTGAACCACGGGTCTTGCGCCCGGCCTCGCCGGGTTTTCGACCGACCTCTCCGTCGCGATCGTGATCTTTCCTCCCAAGGTCGGCTGACCTCATGGCAGCTCCCGCGGCAAGCCGCGGTCGCCAACGGCCTCGTGCGGGAACGGCACTGAGCGGCTGGTCTTGGTGCGGGCCGCGGGTCCGGTGAGCCCCGAACCTATCCACGATCTTCCCGCCTTCCGCCTTCCATTGATTCCTCTCCAACCGAGCGCGGCCGTTCAGCATGTTGTAGGCTGCGGCCCGCATGGCACTGGTGATTCCGACCATTGAGCAGCTGGCGCCTTACGAGGGTGGCAAGCCGATCGAAGAGCTGGCGCGCGAGCTTGGCATCACCGATGCCGTGAAGCTGGCTTCGAACGAGAACCCGCTCGGGCCGAGCCCGCGCGCGCTGGAGGCAGCGCGGCAGGTGTTGAGCCACGCGAACCGCTATCCGGACGGCGCGGCCTACGAGCTGCGCGCCAAGTTGGCCAAAAAGCACGGCGTGGGCATGGACGAAATCCTGCTCGGCGCAGGCTCGAACGAGCTGCTGGATCTTTCGGTGCGAACCTTCTGTACGCCGGCCGAGCACATCGTGTTCGCCGAGCCGGCGTTCGTGGTTTATCGCATCGCGGCCATGGCGGGCGGAGTGCCGTTTACGGCCGTGCCGCTCACGGCTGGGCTGGTGCACGATTTGCCGGCAATGGCCGCCGCGGTGACGCCGGCGACGCGCATTTTGTTCGTAGCGAACCCCAACAATCCCACCGGCACTCACGTCGGGCGTGCCGCCGTCGAGAAGCTGCTGCGCGAAGTGCCGCCCCACGTGATCATCGTGATGGATGAGGCGTACTTCGAATACGCAGACGCCGCCGATTACCCGGACTCGCTCGAGCTGCGCGGGTTGCGGGAACGGCTGCTCGTTCTGCGCACTTTCTCGAAGATCTACGGGCTCGCGGCGTTTCGCGTCGGCTACGCGGTGGGGCCGCGCCAGCTCATCGACTACATGAACCGCGTGCGCGCGCCGTTCAACGTCAGCACCCTCGGCCAAGCGGCGGCGGCGGCGGCCCTCGACGACCAGGATCACGTGAGCTCGGCGCGCGCCCTCAACCAGCAAGAGCGAGCTCGCGTGAGCGAAGCTTTGACCGCGCGGGGCCTGTCGGTTGCGCCTTCCCAAGCCAATTTCGTGCTCGTCGACGTGAAGCGCCCCGCGCGCGCGGTTTACGACGCTTTGCTCAAGAAAGGCGTGATCGTGCGACCCTTTGCCAGCTTGCCAACGTCGTTGCGAGTGACGCTCGGTACGGAGCGAGAGAACAATCGTTTTCTGGCTGCGCTGGCCGAGGTGCTGACGTGATGCGCGGTTCGGCGCTGCTGGCGCTCGGCGCGTTGGCGCTGGCGCTCGGCGGCTGCGCCAAGACGGAAGACGTGATCGTCCACACCGGTCAGGGCAAAGAAAAAACCGCACAGCAGATCGACGCCGATCCGTTGGCGCTCTTGCCAGGCGGCGCCATCACGGTCGGCGTCTTGGATGCGACCGCGCTGTTCGCTTCGCAGTTCGGCGACAAGCTGTTGGAAGTCGCCAAGCGGCGCGCCCCCTTGCCGGAAGCGGCAGGTTTCGAGCCAAAGCGTGACATCAGCAAAGTGTACTTCGGCGTGTATTCGATGCAGGGCGCAGACGTGGCAGGCGTCGCGGTCGGCAACTTCGACCCAAAGAAGATCGAGGCCGCCGCCGACGGAATCCAAAAGACTCCGCTGGGCGTGCCGGTGACCAAGTCGACGTACGCGGGCCGCGCGCTGTACACGGCCGACAGCATCGGCTTTACGATCTTGACCACGCGCACGGCGTTGTTCGGCAATCAGACCGGTATCCGCAGGGCGCTCGACCGCATCAAAGAGGGCACGGCCAAGCGCGAGCTGCCGCCTTGGGCCACGAAGGTGCTAAGCCCTGGGGCTGCACCTTTCGCGTTTGGCTCGAATTTGAAGGACAACCCGGTCCCGAATGCGCTGCGCAGCAAGTTGCCGTTCTTGGACGGGGTCGAGACGGTAGCGGTGGTAGGCAATTTCGCGCCGCCCGGCGTCAACTTGGCCGGCACGCTCGTCTATCCGGATGAAACGGCAGCGAAAACTGGCGCCGGTAAGGTCGCCGAAACTCGCGCCATGCTCGACACTTACACGCCTTTTTTGGCCCTGATCGGCATTCCGCAACCGGTGCGCAAATTGGAAGCCGACGCTGTCGGCAAAGAAGGCCATTTCGTGGCCGGGCTGGACGCAGTGGCGATTTCGACGCTCTTGTCTCGGCTCGACGACTTGCTGGGCGCGCTGCCCAAAGCGTCGCCCCAGCCCGTGTCACAATGAATAACGCCCGAGCATGCCGTTCCTCGCCAAACCTCCAATGAAAGTCCGCCTGCCAAGTTCGGGTTTTGGCGAGGCTTTGGCGAGGACCGAAGCGGAGCGTACTCCCGTACGTGAGCATCGGACCGCAGCCAAAACGACGCCAAAACCCGAAATCGGCGGGCGCGGCCACCAGATAAAAATACCGGTGCTGGCATGCCGTCTCGCCTGATCGTCACTCCCGCGCGCAAGCCGCTCAGCGGCAGCGTACCCGTCCCGAGTGATCGCAGCATCACGCATCGGGCGCTGCTGCTGGCGGCGCTGTCGAACGGTCCGTGCGAGCTGCGTGGCTTCGCCTACGGCAACGACAACTTGGGCATGCTGCGCGCGTTGGCGGCGCTGGGCGTTCGCTACGAGGACGACCAAAAGGGCACCTTGCGCATCCGTGGCGGCGGCCTGCGCGGGCTCACCGCCCCCCAAGCGCCGCTCGACTGCGGTCACTCGCCGACCATCGCCCGGCTGCTGACCGGCGTGCTGGCGGGGCAGCCGTTCCAAAGCGAGCTCGTCGGCAGCGCGACCAACTCGCGCCGGCGCATGCGCGCGGTGACCGAGCCGTTGGTGCGCCGCGGCGCCCAAATCACCGGCGCCGTGCACCCGGACGATCCGAGCGAGCTGTGCTTGCCGCTGCGCATTGGCCCGCTCACGACCGAACGGCTGGCTCCCATCGACTACGTGATGAGCCGGTCCAACGACCACGCCAAAGGCGCTTTGCTGTTCTCGGGGCTGTTCGCTTCCGGCCCCACCATGATCCACGAGCCGGTCCTGTCGCGCGACCACACCGAGCGCATGTTCGACGCCTTGGGGCTGCCGGTCCAGGCGGCGGGCTCGATGGTCAGCTTGCATCCGCCCGCGGATCCGCTGGCCATCCGCGGCTTCGACGCCGACATTCCCGGCGACATATCCGCGGCCGCGTTCGTGCTGGCGGCGGCTCAGCTGGTGCCGGACAGCAGCGTCAGCACCCGGCGCACCGGCTTGAACCCCACGCGCGCGGGTGTGTTGGACATGATTCGTCTGTTCGGAGGGCGCACCGGCATCACTCCTAAGGGTGATTCTCTGGGTGAGCCGTTCGGCGAGGTCAGCTCGCGCGGCGCGCCACTACGGGGCATCAAGATCTCCGGTGAGCTGGCGCTGCGCGGCATGGACGAGGTGCCGGTGGCGTGCGTGCTGGGCGCCAAAGCCCGAGGCGTGACCGAAATTTCGGACGTGGCCGAGCTGCGCGAAGAGGGGCCTGACCGCTTGGCGGCTCTGGCCGGCCTGCTGCGCGCCTTCGGCGTTTCGGTCAGCGAGAAGCCGGACGGCCTCGTGATCGAGGGCAACCCGGACCGCCCCCTTTCGGCGGCCAGGGTCAGCAGTGGCGGCGATCACCGCGTGGCCATGGCGGCCGTGCTGCTGGCGCTTGCCGCCGACGGCCCGAGCGTGATTGATGACGCCGATCCCATCGCCGTCAGCTTTCCCCGCTTCGTGGGCACGCTGCGCGCGCTGGGTGCGGAAATCGAGGTGGAAACGTGAGCTTGCCGCGCAGAAAGAGACCGGTCGTTGCCATTGATGGACCCGCCGGCGCCGGCAAGAGCACGGTGACGCGCAAGGTGGCCGAGCGCCTGGGTTACATCATCGTGGACACGGGCGCTCTTTACCGCGTGGTGGCGCTGGCGGCCGAGCGCGCTGAAGTGAGCTTCGACGACGCCGCGCGCGCCTCCGCGCTGGCCGAAGCGCTGGTGGCCGAAAACGCCGTGCAGCTGCGCCGCAGCGAAAGCGGAAGCGTGCAGGTGCTGCTGCGCGGCCAGGACGTGTCGCTGGCGATTCGGGCCCAAAACATCGGGCAAGGGGCCAGCAAGGTGTCGGCTCATCCGGGCGTGCGCCAAGCCTTGCTCGAATTGCAGCGAGGGCAGGGCCGCGAGGGGGGCGTGGTGCTGGAAGGCCGCGACATCGGCACCGTGGTGTTTCCCGACGCGGAAGCGAAGTTCTACCTCACCGCCAGCGCCGACGTTCGCGCCCAACGCCGACGGGACGAGCTGGCCGCGCGCGGTACGCCGCCCACCCTGGCCGAAGTGCTGAGCGAAGTGAACGAGCGCGATCGCCGCGACAGCACCAGGCCCGTCGCACCCCTGAAAAAGGCCGACGACGCCTTGCTGGTCGACAGCTCTCTGTTGTCCATCGAGCAGGTGGTCGAGCTGATCGTGGCCACCGTGAAGACGGTGGAGCGAAAGCTCGCTGGCGCAGGGGTCCCAGCCCAATAGGGCAGCTAAATCTCCCAACGAGACACGTAAATCTTGGAAGACTCTAGCAGCCGCCCGAGCACCATGCGGCGTCGAGCGCTGCTGTTGGGGCTCGGCGCCGCCGCATGCGGTCCGAAGCCGCTGCCCCCGCTGCCCCCCGCCCCCGCGATTTCCTCGGCGGCGGAGCTGATTCCGGCCGACTTGGACGTGGTGGTGCGGTTGGACCTGGCGCGGGTGAAGGCGGCGCTGGGCGCCACCGTGCTCACGGCGCTGGCGCACGACGTGTTGGCGCGCGACAGCGCGGGGCCAGATCCGGACGAGCTCGTCGTCGGCTCGTTGCTGGCCGCCGAGCAAGTGTACTTGGCGTACCGGCCGAGCTCGTTGTGGACGCCGCTCGACCGCGTGTTGGCGCTGCAGGGGCGCTTCGAGCCGTTGCTGCGAGCGCCGAGCGGATTTGGGGGTGCGACGGATTTGGGGCGCGATCTGCGCTACTGGGACGCCAAAGTCCCGCCCGCGACGCGCGGCGGGGTTGCGCGCATTTACGCGCTGGGCGACCGCGTGCGGGCCTTCGTTTCCGAAGCGGAGCTGGATGCGGTGGAGCGCACGCTGGACGGCGCGGCGTCGCCCCGGCGTTTGCAGCCGCCCGAGGAAGGCACGATTTCGCTGGCAGCGCGGCCGCGACTGCTCGGGCGTTTGGCGGGCAGCGGCAGCCTGCGTGACCTGCTCGAGGACGCCAAATCGCTCACGGCCGTGGCCGACCTCGAGTCCGACGGGGTGCGCTTGAAGCTGGAGCTGTTGCTGGCTTCGGCCGACGAAGCCGAACAGTTGGCTCGTGCCGGCAAGCTGGTGCTGGCGCGAGCGCTGGGCGAGACGAAGCTGGAAGTGACGTTGCGAGCCGAGAGCGAGCGGGTGCTGTTGGCGGCCGAGCTCAGTCGCGCACAGCTTGCGCCTCTGCTGGCGTGCGTTTGGGGTGCTGGCTCGGCGAGTAGCGCCCCTGGGTGCTCGTGGTAGCGTCCGCCGCGATGAACGACGTGATCGAGCGGCCCAGCGTGAGGATCTCGTTCCGGCTGTTGATGGGCATCGCGCTCGGCCTGGCAGTGATCGCGTTCGTGGCGGGGCGGCAGATTTACCAGCGCTTCGGCGGGTATCGGCCGCTGGCGCTCGTGCACGTCCCGCCGACGGTGCGCTACCGGGCCCGCGTCGATTTGACCGACCAACAGCGCGTAGCGGCGATCGAGCCGCTGTTGAATGCGCTCGACCCGCGTCACCAACGCCTGCCCGCGCTGGAGCAGAAGCTGGGCGTCTCGCTGAAGAGCGCCGCGCGTGAGGTGGCGTTCGGGGTCGGGCCAGATCCGTTCGATTTCGTGCTGGTGCTGGGCCTGCAGCTGCAGGCCGGGACTGGCCTCCCCGCTGCAAAAAGCTTGTGCGAGGTGCTGGCCGGCGACGGAATCCGCTCGGAGCCGACCGAGACCGGGTGTCGGCTTTCGGATGGGGCTGTGGTCGGAGGGACTCCGGACGGAGCGTTGGTATTCGCCAGTCGGGCCGAGCTGATCAAGGGCCTGCTACAGATGCCTGATCTCGGAGATCGTTTGGGTTTTTCGGGGCCTTCGGTGCGCGGGGCGGCGCCCGAGGTGGGGGAGCTGGGGCGAGAGACATCGACGCTCGTCCAGCGCTTGGCCGCCAAGTACCCCTGATCTTCCTGTCATAGGTGGTGGGGTTGGGGGCCCCACCGACCCACGAGACCGAGTCATAGTCGCGGCAACGCGCTGAAACGCCTCGGCAATCGCGTTTGACGGGCGGGGCTCCGTGCGCTACCAGAGCGCGTCCGTCGCGAGGCGTGTGTCCGCCTTCTGGCTCGGCCAGTGGCGCTACCCACAGTCTGCGGGACTCAAGGAGGCACTGTTACCACTAATGACTGATACTCAAACCACCAACCAGAACAAGGGCGCGGACCTAGCCGGTTTCGCCGCCATGTTCGAAGCCACGCAAGCTGCAACCCCGAACGGCCAAATGGGCGGCGAAGGGGAAATCGTCAGCGGCTTGGTCGTGCAAGTGAACCGCGACAGCGTTGTCGTCGACATCGGCGGCAAGAGCGAAGGCGTGATCTCGAAGAGCGAGTTCGTCGACGCCGTCGGCGCCTTCAACGTGAAGGCCGGCGATCGAGTCGATGTCTTCATCGAGAGCCGTGAGAGTGACGATGGCCTGATCTCCTTGTCCAAGGAGAAGGCCGACAAGATGAAGGTGTGGGACGAGATCTCCAGCGCCTGTGAGCGCGACGAGATCATCGAAGGCACCATCAGCCAGCGCGTGAAGGGCGGCCTTTCCGTCACCATCCGCGGCGGCGTCAAAGCGTTTTTGCCGGGCTCTCAGGTGGATTTGCGGCCCATCCGCAACCTCGAGAAGCTGATCGGCCAGACCTACCAATTCAAGGTCATCAAGTTCAACAAGAAGCGCGGCAACATCGTGTTGTCCCGCCGCGTCTTGCTCGAGCGCGAGCGCGACGAGCTGAAGACCAAGACCCTGCAGACCCTCGAAGAGGGCATGGTCGTGACGGGAACCATCAAGAACCTGACCGAGTACGGCGCATTCGTCGACCTCGGCGGTATCGATGGCTTGCTCCACATCACCGACATGTCTTGGGGTCGCGTCAATCACCCCGGTGAAGTGTTCAAGGTCGGCGACGAGGTCACCGTCAAGGTGCTCAAGTACAACGCCGAGACCGAGCGCGTCAGCCTGGGTCTGAAGCAGACCCAAGAAGATCCGTGGAACCACGTCGAGGAAGCTTACCCGCTCGGCAAGCGCGTCCGCGGCAAGGTGATGAGCCTGACCGACTACGGCGCCTTCGTGGAGCTGGAAGCCGGCGTGGAAGGCCTGATCCACGTGAGCGAGATGAGCTGGACCAAGAAGGTCAAGCACCCGTCGAAGCTCATGGAGATCGGCAGCGAGATCGAGTGCCAGGTGCTCGAGGTCGACGCGCGCGCCAAGCGCATCAGCCTCGGCCTGAAGCAGCTCGAGCCGGATCCCTGGAGCCTGTTCACCGACAAGTACAAGCCGGGCGACAAGATCGGCGGCAAGGTCCGCTCGCTCACCGACTACGGCGTGTTCGTCGGTATCGAAGACGGCGTGGACGGCATGGTCCACAAGACCGACCTTTCGTGGACGGTCAAGGTCAACAACCCGGCCGACTTCTACAACAAGGGCGACGACGTCGAAGCCATCATCCTCTCGATCAACCACGACGAGAAGAAGGTCAGCTTGGGCGTGAAGCAGCTGTGGGACGATCCGTGGCCCACGCTCATGGACAAGTACAAGCCGGGTGTGGTCGTGGAAGCGGCCGAGATTCTCAGCGTTGCCGACTACGGCGCCTTCGTGCGCTTGGAAGAAGGCATCGAGGGCATCATCCCGAACAACGACATTCCGGCGTCTGCCAACCTGTCGCGCGGCGACAAGGTCAAGGCCGAGGTCTCGAACGTCGACAGCATGGATCGTCGCTTGACGCTCAGCATGCGCAACCCCGGTGAGAGCACCGTGGCGGAGCACGTGCAGGTGTTGAAGCGCGAGAGTGCTGGTAAGGGCGCCACCTTGGGCGACTTGCTCAAGGAGAAGCTCGGCAACATCAAGACGACGCCCGCTTCGGTTCCGCCGCCGGCCCCCGCGGCTGACGACACCGAAAGCTGAACGGTTCGGGAACGGTTGCTCTGCCTACTTAGGGTCTAGGTGACCGTTCCCGTCAGCGTCAGAGAGCCGTCGTCGACTCGAGGAAGTGGCGGCGGCTGGACCCGGCAACGGGTCGTGTTCCTCACGGTGAGCAGCGTGGTGATTGCCACGCTGCTCGTCTGCGTTCGCGAGGTTTTGCTGCCATTCATGTTGGCGCTGATCATCGCGTACGTGTTGGCTCCGCTCGTGCAACGAGTGGAGCGTTTTCGCGTGCCTCGCGCGGCGGCGATTTTGATCGTCTACGCCGTGACGCTGGGCAGCATCTATTTTTCGATCGCGGCGATTGCGCCGCGCATCTATCTCGAGACGGCCAGGTTCATGCGCGACGCTCCGTCGCTGGCCGACCGCTTTTCCAGCCAATATGGCCCACAGCTGGAGCAGTGGGTGGAAGGCGTTCGCAGCCGTTCACGGCCCAAAGCGGCGGCAGACGAGCCGGAGCCGTCGGCGCTTTCGATCGTGAACAAGCCGGACGGAAGCGTGGAGTTTCACGTCGGTAGCGGCGTGGAGGTGGTGCAGCAGGGCCCCGGGCATTGGCGCGTCGGCCCCGGCGCGCACAAGGCCGAGAAGTTCAAGGTGAGTGACCTCACCGCGCGCGGGGTGAACGAGGCGGTGGGCTACGTGCAGCGCAACGGGCTCGAGCTGCTGTCGATTGGGCGCGCGGTGGTGGGCGGAGTGGCGCGCGGCATTTTCCTCTTGTTCATGACGTTGATGGTCGCCGGCTACATCATGGGCACGCGCGAGAACATCATCGGCTTCTTCCGCTCGCTCTTGCCGGCGCGCTCGCGCATCAGCTTCGACCGCCTTTTGTGGCGCGTCGATCGCGGCATGTCGGGCGTGGTGCGCGGGCAGCTGTTGATCTGCGGCGTCAACGGGGTGCTGTCGGCGTTCGGCTACTGGATGTTCGATCTCAAGTACTGGCCCATCTTGGCCATCTTGTCGGCGGTGATGAGCATCATCCCGATCTTCGGCTCGATTTTGAGCAGCGTGCCGGTCGTGCTGATCGGCTTGACGCAGAACTTTTGGACCGCGCTCTGGGTGCTGTTGTGGATTGTCGGTATCCACCAAGTGGAAGCCAATCTGCTCAATCCCAAGATCATCGGCGTGGCGGCGAAGATTCACCCAGTTTTGGTGGTCCTGGCCCTGATCGTCGGCGAACATTTTTTCGGGCTGTGGGGTGCGCTCCTGGGGGTGCCGGCGCTCTCCTTGCTTCAGAGTATTTTCCAACACTTCCGCTTCGAGACGATGCCCGACGCGCCGCCCGATTCGCTGTTGCCTCCGCCCGGCACCGCGCGTCTCTAACGGCTGGGCGCGGTTCGAACGGGCGCTGCGAATCGCCGACACGGTGACGGCTTCCGGAGCCTCGGTGGTGCTCGATGCTCTCGTCGGTGCCTCCCTGCGTTCGCGCCGGAATGACTTCGCATGCGAAGTCATTCCGCTTCCGCTCTGAGCGGAGCTTCAAGCCTTCGTATTGACTCACGAATCGGCAGCCGGCGATGAGACCGCGGCAATGACTTCGCATGCGAAGTCATTCGGAGATGGGAGAAGGGGATCAGCGCAAACCCGAGGAGGCCGCTTCCGACGGCGATCGAGGGGGCGTGCGCGGCGCCGCGCGAGGGAGCGGCGCCGTGCAGGGGGAGCGGCGCCGTGCGGGGGGTGCGGGGGGAGCGGCGCCGTGCGGGGAGCGGCGCCCGTGCGAGGAGCGGCGGCGTGCGGGGAACGGCGCCCGTGCGAGGCCGCGGTCGTCCCATCGAGGGAACGATGTGAGGAGCGGTAGAGGGGGAAGGCGGGAGGACTCAGGGCCGGGGTGTTTTGGGGGGCTTTGGCCCACATAAAGGGGGGCGCTGCGGGGGGGCGGCTTTCTCGCCCTGCTGTTCGGGTCGTGGGCAGGCGCGGTTTGGAGGGTCTAGGGGCTGGGGGTCTTTCGGACTCTCGATCGCGAGGGGCGGAGCGATGCTAAGACAGCGCCGGAATGGCACGCGAGACCCGTAAACTGAAGCGAGCACAAAGCACGGCCCCCAGCGCCGGTAAGGCGGCGCGCGAGGCCGGCAAGGCCAGCGTTCAAAAGCGCGGCGAGATGCCGGATCCGTTGGGCGGCGGTCAGCTGCGCCAGTTGCTCACGCGGCTGGGCCTGATCTTGCTCGGAGTCTGGATCTTGTTCGGTGCGCTCTCGACCTTCGTGTCGTCGCCATGGAACAAGGTGCTGTTGGGCGTGCCGCTGGTGCTGACGGGCGTGGGCGTGGCGGTGGTATTCTGGACCCTGCGCCAAGCCAAGACGGCGCGGGGCGTGGCCAGCATCCTGAGCAACGTCTCGACCGACGAAGATCGCAAGGTCGCGCTCGAGAAGCTGTCGACCGACTTCAAGAAGGGTGACACCGCCGCCATCTTCGCCCGCGCCCAGCTGGAGCTGCAGGAAGACCCGAAGAAGGCGCTGGCAACACTCGAGGCCATCGACTTGAACAAGGTGATGGCGCCGGTGGCTGACGAAGCGCGCGGCCAGCGCGCGATGATTCACCTGACGCAAGGCGAAGTGGGGCAGGCGCGGCAATTGGCCGACAACATCGACCTGAGCCGCCACCAAGACACGCGCACCCGCGCCATGCTGGCGTCGGTGGTCGCGGAAGCTTGGGCGCGCTCTGGCGACGCAAAGAAAGCCGCAGAAACGCTGGCTTTGTTCGACGCCGACGATCCGACCTACGAGCAAATCAAGCCGCAGCTGTACCGCGCTCAGGCCTTTGCCGCCGCCCAGAACAGCGACATGAACACGATGCGCCGCGCGCTCCGCAAGCTGCTGGCCGTCGACGTTCGACTGCTGGGCGGCTTCATGATGAAGAAGACGCACCCGCTGCTGCAAAAAGAAGCCAAAAAGATGCTCGAGCAAAGCGGGCAAATCCCGAAGAAAATGATCGTCCAGCGACGCGTCTGACAGCGGTGTAACGACGCTGGGTGGACCCAGATTTTTTCACAGGAAGATCAGAAGGGCAGAAGATCAGATGGGGCGCCAACCCGTGTGCGCGCCGGCGTCGCAATCGAAGCCGCCGGTACGAAGCCGCGTGGCGCGACGCAATCGTCGGATCAGTGCGGCGCCAAAGCTCTGCTCGCCTTCTGCCCTTCTGTCCTTCCTGTAAAAAATCTCGAGCCGCTACAGATTAGTGATGGTGGCTCGGCCGAGTGGCTTGATGGCGACTTCGGGGAGGAGCTCGGCGTAGCTGAGGACGCGGACGTCGGGCAATTCGGGCTCGAGCAGCTTGCGGATGAAGCGGCGGACGTCGGGTTGGGTGAGGACCACGACGGGCGAGGCATCGCTGGCGTGGGCGGAGATGGCGCGTTTCACGGCGGCGACGATGTCGCGGCTGGCAACGGGAGCGAGGGCCAGAAAAGCGCCAGCGGGGGTGCGGGTGATGGCGCCGCGCACGCTCTCTTCGATGTGAGAATCGAGGAGCAGGACCGGTAGCTCGCGGGCACCGCGCGTCAGGGAATGGGTGATAGGGCGGCGCAGCTGAGCCCGCACGAATTCGGCCAAGGTGAGCGGATCCTTTTCGGCGGCGCCCACGAGCGACAGCGCCTCCAGGATGGCGCGCAGGTCGCGGATACTGACTCGCTCCTCGACCAGACGGCGCAGGATATCGGTCAGCTGAATCAGCGTGATGGGCTTGGGCACGACTTGGCGCACGCTGGCCGGCGAGATCTGCTCCAATTCGTCGAGCAAGTTTTGCGTCTCGGACAAACCCAGGAAGTCTTGGGCGCGGCGTTCCAGCGCCGGCAGCAGCTCCAGCAGCAGCTGTTGCGCCAGGTCGTCGTCGGCCACGGACTTCGGGAAGGTGACGAGTAGCGCCGGCACTTCGTGCAGCGACAACACCGCGTGGCGCTCGGGCAAGGCTTCGGACACCGCGATTCGGCCGGCGGGCAACGGCACACCCCGGTCGCGGAAGACGATTTCGCGCGTCGCCGCCAGCGCCGAGCGCAAACCGGGACGGCGCACCTCGCTGCCGCGCAGCTCGTCCTCGAACAAGGGCTCCAAGTCTTTGGAGACTTCGACCGCCCACGGCACCACCAACGGCACGAAGCGCGGCTGGGCCTGCGTGCCGGCGCGCCGCTGAATCGGCTCCGGCTGCAGTCGTTCTTGCTCGCCGCGCAGGCTCTTCAAGCGGGCCCGCGACGCCGCGAACATGAGCGCGCCGATGACCAAGAACGGCAAGCCTGGCAACCCCGGAATCACGGCCAGGCCGAGCACGAAAAAGCTGCCGACCCGCAGCGCCTGCGGTTGCCCGAAAATCTGCGACGCCAGCTCGGCGCCCAGCGGCGTTTCTGCTTCTTCGCTGGCTACGCGCGTCACCAGCACGCCGGCCGCGGTCGCCATCACCAACGCCGGAATTTGCGTCACCAAGCCGTCGCCGATGGTGAGCAACCCGTAGCGCTTGAGCGCGCCCACCACCTCCAGGTTGCGCTGCCCGACGCCGATGGCCAAGCCGCCCAAGATGTTGATGATGACGATGATCAAAGACGCGATGACGTCGCCTTTGACGAACTTCATCGCGCCATCCATGGCGCCGTAAAATTGGCTTTCGCGCAGCAGAGAGCGGCGGCGGCGCCGGGCTTCGTTGCCGTCGATGCTGCCGGTGCGAAGCTCGGCGTCGATGGCCATTTGCTTGCCGGGCATGGCGTCGAGGGTGAAGCGCGCGCCCACTTCCGCCACGCGCTCGCTGCCTTTGGCGATGACGACGAATTGGATGATCGTCAAAATCAAGAAGATGACCGCGCCGACGACGTAGTTGCCGCGCACCACGAACTGACCGAAGGCTTTGATGACCTGCCCGGCGTCGGCCTGCAGCAAGATCAAGCGCGTCGAAGAGACGTTCAGCGCCAGCCGGAACAGCGTGGTGATGAGCAGCAGGGTGGGGAAGGCGGCGATCTTGAGCGCTTCGCCCACGTACAAGGCGACCAGCAACACCGCGACCGAGCACGCCAGGTTCGACGCGATCAGCAGATCGAGCAGCCACGTCGGCAACGGCACGACCATCAAGCCGACGATCGCGATCACGAAGAAGGCGAGCGCGCCGTCGGCAAAGCCGAAGCGCGGCCGCTGCGCTCGAAGTCCCAAGGTTTGGGGCGCCGGCCCCGATTGAGGCGCCGGCCCCGATTGGGGCGCCGGCCCCGCCTGCGCCGCTGTTGCCATTTGCGGCGGCGACCTCAGTTCACGCGAGCCGTGGCGTCAAGCCGTGCCGCTCATACGTCAGCTGGGGGCGGTGAACACTCCGAGGACCCCGGTGTACAGCTGCAGGGCGGGTTTTCCGCCGATTTCGGACACTTCGAACGACGATTGCATGCCGGCCAGCGGCAGATCGCCGAGGCGCGCTTTGAGGATTTTGAGATCGACGTCTTTTTGGCCGTACAGGCTGGAGCCGCGGCCGGCGCAGTTGAGGTAGATGCCGAAGCGCGGGGCGGCGCCGTTGGCTTCGCGCAGCAGCTCCCGCACAGCGGTCTGCAGATCTTCGCGTGCGGCCTTGGCGTCGCGCACCGCGAACGCCATTCGCATGCCGGGTCGCACCTCGTCCGAGACCAGCAAGCCGCGCCGCACCGGATCGACGCCTTGGACGGCGCGGATCAGAACCTCCGGCCGCTCCACGGCGCGCTCACCCTGCGGCTCGAGCCGGTGGGCTAGCGTCGGATCGATGTTCGACGGATCGTCCCGCACGGGCGGGGCCAGCGCGACGAATACCAGCGGTTGATCTTGGAGGTTGTCGGCGACCGAGCTCAGCACCTCCAACGCGGGCGCGCCTTCGATCTCGAGCACCATCGAGCCGCGCGTTTTGGTGATGACCTTGAGCGGCATCAACAAGCGGCAGGCGGCCGAGGCTCGCACCAACGGCGCGCTCAGGCCGGTCAAGACCAACCCGCCCGCCTGCCCGGTGCTGACCTGGCCGTCCGGTGTCACCGAGACGACCGGAGCTTCGCCCACCGTGCCGGCTCCCATCACCCGGGTGCGCCGCAGCTCGGCCAACGGCTCCAACACGTGGGGGGCCAGGCCGTCGGGCCGTGCGAACACGAGGGCGGTCGTGGAGCGGGCTGCGCTCTCGCTGGCCCGGATGGCCGACGACAACTGGCTACCCACTGCCTCGGCGTTGCTGCCGCTCACGCTGAAGGCTTCCGCGCGGCCGCCGCTCCAAACGATGCCGGTTGCGGCAGATTGCCCTTCAACTTCGCCCTTTTCCGAGACCACCCCCGCTCCGGCGACCACGCAACAGGGCAACCCCGGCACGGCCTGGGCGACGGCGCGGCCGAGCTCCAGCACCCGTTCACCCAAGCTGCCGGCCGCAAAAAGCACCGCTCCGCTCGGTCTGGCGACCCGCCGCGCTGCCTGGGCGAAGGCTCGGGCGGCCTTTTCTGGGTCTTCTCCGGTGAAGGTGAAGCTCTGCGCCGTTGTCATTTCGAGAGGGTCCGCATGCTACGCCCTTTCGCTCCGTCAAAACATTTCCTATTTTGATCGAGAATGTCCGAGGTCCGCTCCCTTCGCATGCAGTCCTACGGTGGCTCGGACATTGGGCGACGGCGCAGCACGAACGAGGACGCCTACCTGTGTGACGACGAAACGGGGCTCTGGGTGGTGGCCGATGGCATGGGTGGGCATGCAGCGGGTGAAGTGGCGAGCCAAGAAGCCATCGACACCGTGCACGGCATGGTCAAGCGCGGCAAGAAGAGCCTCGGGCTCGAAGGTCCGCTGACCGAAGAGCGCAGTCGGGCCGCGGCGCGTCTCCTGGAGGGGGCGGTGCAGGCTGCGACGTACATCGTCTACGCCATGGCCGAGATCGATCGCGGCAAGGCCGGCATGGGCACGACCATCACCGCAATGATGCGCTTCGGTAGCGCGCTCGTCACCGCGCAGGTCGGCGACAGTCGCATCTACCGCGTGCGCGGCGACGATGCCGTCCAGCTGACCGAAGATCACACGCTCATCAACTGGCAGCTCAAGCAGGGCATCATCACGCCCGAGGAAGCGCGAGTCAGCAAGCAGCGCAACGTGATCACCCGCGCCGTCGGCAGCCGCGACTATGTCCAAGTCGATACGACGGTTTCCGAGCCAGAGCTCGGGGATGCCTTTCTGATTTGCAGCGACGGGCTGCATGGTTACCTGCGCACTGAAGAGATCCCCGCCATCATCGCGGAAGGTGGAGATTTTTCCGTGAAGAAGCTGATCGATCTCGCCAACTCTCGCGGTGGCAAAGATAATATTACGGCCATTGTTGTTGAGGTTTCGTAACCGGGGGGGCTCGGGGCCTCCGGCGCGGGCTGATGCGTCAGGGTGGATGGCCTGATTGGGGTTTCACCTCGGCGGCCCCAGTGTCCTGCGTCTGTCGCGGGTATCAGGACGGGTTTTGCTCCCGGGCTCGCCGGGTTCCTGGGCCTCCTCTCGATCGTGGATCGTGATCTGATCGTGCCAAGGTCGGGTGGGGGCGATCCGGCTCGCGCGCGGGGCGCGCTCGCGGCGCCGTAAATGTTCCTTACGGCTCGAGAGGGAGACGAGACCGAAGACCGAGACCGAAGACCGAGACCCGAAACCCCATCGCTAGTTTGAAAAGTGAGTTCGGACCCGAACTCACTTTTTGTTTTCGGGATCCCTGGCGACGGAGCGGCGGAGCGGCGGCTTCGGGGGGTAGGCCGGGTTTCTGGTGGGGCGGCCCAGCTGGGCCGCCTGATGCTGGGCCTACCTGGGTAGGCGGCAGGGCGGCATGCGGGTTGCTATAAGGCGGGCATGAAGACGCTTCGTTTGGCTTTGCCGCTGGTGATGGGGTTCGGTTGGTTGGTGGGCGCGGGTTGCGAGGATGATCGCGGTGTCGTGGATATTGGCGCGGGCGGCGACGTGGCTCAGCCGGGTGGGGCGGGTTCGGGCGGCGGCGAAACCACGCCGGGTGGTGCTGGAGCGGGCGGTGAATTTGGTGTCGGGGGCCCATTTGTGGGCTGCCCTGCCGATATTTCCTCGGCGGAAGGTCAGGATTGCTTACGGGAGGGCAAGTTCTGCAGCGATGGCAATGACGATCCTTGCCAGTTTGGGCAGTCCATCGTTTGCGTGGGCGGCAAGTGGCAGCACCAGGAGGCCTTTCCTGCGCCTTGCGGTGGCGCGGGTGGTGCGGAGACTGGCGGAGCCGGCGGTGCAGTCAGCGGCGGCGCGGCCGGGCAAGCGGGCGCGGGCGGGCAGGCCGGCGCAGGTGCCGGTGGGGTCGGCGGCGCACCTTAGCTGACGGATTACTTGGCCCGGACGGGGCGTTTTCGATAGCCAAGAGCAACATGAGCTATCGCAAAGTTTCCGTCATCATGGGCGGAACGTCGTCGGAACGGCAGGTTTCGCTGGCCTCGGGCGAGGCAGTGCTCGACGCGCTCGTTCAGCAAGGCGTCGACGCGCGAGCCATCGTGCTCGGCCCCAACGACGACGCGCTGTCGATGCTGGCCGGCGCCGACATGGATGCCGCCTTCTTGGCGCTACACGGCAAGCTCGGCGAAGACGGCTGCGTACAAGGTCTGCTCGAGCTGCTCGGCATTCCGTACACGGGCTCCAGCGTGCTCTCGAGCGCGCTCGCGATGGACAAGCTCAAGAGCAAAGAGCTGTTCCGTCTGCACAACGTGCCGACGCCGCCGTATTACGTGTTCGATCAGAACAGCACGGCGGCGGAAATTGCCGAAGTGCACGGCTCGTTCGGTTTCCCAGTCGTGGTCAAGCCGCGCCGCGAAGGCTCGAGCATCGGCGTCAGCCGCGCCAATGACATGGCCGAGCTGTGTGAAGCGATCGAGCTGGCGCTGGCCTTCGATTCGTCGGTGTTGGTCGAGCGCTTCGTGAAAGCGCGCGAGGTCGCGGTCGGCATCTTGGACGGCCGCGTGCTGGGCGCGATCGAGATCGCCCCGAAGAGCGGCATGTACGACTTTACCGCCAAGTACACGCCCGGCATGACCGAGTACTTCATGCCCGCGCGCCTGCCGGCGGCTCGCTACAAGAACGTGCTGAACTTGGCCGAGCGCGCCGCCCAAGCGCTGGACACGAGCGGCGCCGTGCGCGTCGACCTGCTGGTGACCGAAGGTCAAAACGAGTACGTGCTGGAAGTGAACACGCTGCCCGGCATGACCCCGACCAGCCTGCTGCCCAAGATTGCCGGCGCGGCTGGCTTCAGCTTCGGCGAGCTGTGCCTGGCCATGCTGGAGCGCGCCCGCGTGCACACGCGCAAGCCGGAACCGCGCGTGGCTGCGGTGCAGGCGGCGCCGGAGCTGGCCGACGAAGCCAGCGTGGTAGTGCGTCGCTACGGCGCCGAGCGCCGCTCGCAGCGGTCGCGCACGGCCTGATTGTAGCGGCCCGTCATCTGCAGCACGTCCGCCTTCGGCTCTTCGGGCGGGAAGTAGACGAAGCGTGCGGCCTCGGCCTTCGAACGCTCGGCTTGGCCGGGGTTCACGGAAATGCCGGCGATGCCCAGGCCGAAGCCGAGACCAACCGTGACGCCGCCGCCGATGGCACGTCCACTGCTGATCTTCTGCTCGCTGTCGCCATTCGTCCCCTTTTGGGTGCTGAAGGCGGTGACGAACAAGATGGTGCCGACCGCGACCGCGATGGCACCGGCCACACCGAGGCTGCCGGCCACCAGCTGCTTCGTGTCGTGGCTGCGCACGGCTTCCGTGTGCCGGACGAACGTGGGACCACCGCCCATGTCGTCGCTCAAGCTGGGGATGGATACCGGCCGGGTCTCCCCGATGCGATAGAGGGCGACGCCGTCGTCGCGTGTTTGAGAGCGCACGCCGTGCTTGTCCACGAAATCGGCGCGCGTCGGGGAGACGACCAGCCAGTCTTGCTTTTCGCACTCGGACTTGGCGACGCCGGCCGCAGTGGGAAATTCACCGTCCAAACGGTGGACGGTGGTGGCGCAGCCGCTGCCGAAAGTCAGTAAGACAAGAGCACAAACACCACGCATGAAACAACGCAGGTACCATGCCGGCCCGGAGGAGTCATCGGGCTCGTCGGGGCCGAGCCGGCGTGTGGGTGACTGCGCGAGTTAGGGAGCCTTGAGGCCGCTTATTGAAACTTCGGTCCTGAACTCGCCAATCTTGCGCACCAGCTCTTCACGCGAGGACCACGGCAGTACGTTGCCGCGCGGTGTCGCGTACTCCAAGTACAGGTTGCTGTCGGTGGAGATGAGCTCCGCCAGCGGCTGGCCGGCCTCGCTCGCGCTGTCTTGGAGGAAGCGATCGAGATCGGCATCGGCGACCAAGATGTCGTCGAGCAGAGTCATCAGCGGGCGCTCGCCAGGAGTGTTGGCGAGCACGGCGGGGTGCGCCTCCAGCTCGACGACGCGCGCTTCCGAGGCTGCCAGCGGCTCTTGCGATGCGACCAAGATGCCCTGACCGCCGCCGTAGAACAGCGCCACGTGGGGAAACACGCTGCGCAGCGTGTGCACGACGGTGGCAAAGTCTTTGCGCCGCACGTGATGCAACTGCACCCACTGCTGAAAGATGCCGCGCGGGGCCATGTGCTCTTGCACCAGCCGATAGAACTCTTGGCTGTACAGGCTGGCGGCTCCCGCGAACCAGATGCTGGATAGCTCCATCGAGATGAGGTCGTACTTCCGCTGCTCGACGAGCAAGAAGTTGCGACCATCGCCCAGGTGCAAGGTCAAGCGTGGATCGTGAATGGCGCCGTTGTTCACCGATTGAAAATACTGATCGGCGGCTTCGACGATGGCCGGGGAGATCTCGACCAGCTCGAGCTTCTTCCACGGGTAGGAAGCGATGGTGCCGAGCGTGGTGCCGGTGCCGAGCCCGATGATCAGCGCCTGATCGAACTTGCTGACGAAGATCGAGGGGTAGTGGGCAAAGAAGCGCTGGGCGTGCATTTCCCAGCCGGTATTGCCCTGGAATTTGCCGTTGGTGTACAGCGTGTAAACGCCGTTCAGCTTGGTCACGGTGGTGACGCCGCCGTGGATGTCGTCGCGCACGAACGGCACTTCGTCGGGCTTTTGCCAACCATCGAAGTACACGTTGGTGCCCGCGGTCAGGCGCGCCAAGTCCCAACGCGGCGCCAGCAGCCAAACCAGCGCGCTGCCGACCGATAGCGCGTAGGCGGCAAAACGTGCGCGCCCCGCGATGAAGCGCGTGGTGAGGAGGCCAGTGACCACGAACGCCAGCGCCACCGCGAACAGCGAACGCTCGGAGCCGAGCGCCGGCAAAACCACGTAGCCGGTGAGCAACGAGCCCACGACTGCGCCCAGCGTGTTCACGGTCGTGAGGCGCCCGACCCACCAACCCACGTCGTCGGAGCCGGCCACCCGCTGCAAAAGCAGAGGGAAAGTCAGGCCCATGAACACGGTCGGGATCGACAGCACCACGAACGCGATCAACCCGCGTGTCGCTTCGCGCGCGGCGAACGACGTAAAATACTGACCGGAGTTGTTGAACACCAGCGGCAGCTTGTCCCAGAGCGGTAGAGTGATCGCGAGCGCGAGGCCGGTGAGGATCAAGCCGAAAGGCAGGGCGGCTTCGCCGAACCGGCGCCGCACGTGCGACGCGCGCGAGGCACCCAGGAACAAGCACGACAAGAACGCGGCCAAAATCAGGCCGAAGGCGTAGGCGCTATTGCCGATCAGCAGCGCCAGGAGATGGGTGAAGATCACTTCCGCGGCGAACACGAGCGCTCCCGACGCCACCGCCACCACGTAAGCGGTGAAGGCGTCGTGCACCACACCCTTGGCGCGGTGCACGCCCGACGTGGCGGAGCTAGCCGCGGGCAACGTGATCGGCGCGCGGCGCCCGAAATAGATGGCCAAGCCGGCGATGCTGGCGCTGCCGAGCGCGGACGCGAACACGGTCGCCGACATGCCGAGCAGCGGCAAGATGGCGTAGGCGGCCAGAAGCGCGCCGATGGCCCCGCCGGCCGTGTTCGAAGCGTAGAGGGCGCCCAGGCGTCGCTCGCGCAGCGCGGCGCCGGCGTCGTCGCTCGTGGTGCTGGGCAAGAGCCGCGACAGCAGGGGCAGGGTGGCGCCCATGGCAGTCGTGGGCACGATGACGATGAGCAGGGCACCCAGCCAGCGAGCCGCGCTCAACGCCACCAGTGAGCCGGGCGCGCTGCGCGCGATGGCCGCGTACAACGGCGCCAGCGCGTGAAACGCCGCCGGTGACAAAGCCACGGTGACCGCCACCACCAGCTCGAGCACCCCGTACGCCACCAGCGGCCGCTTCACGCTCCGCGAATAGCGCCCGCCCAAGAACGCACCGAGCGCCAGGCCGGTCATGAACGCCGACAACACCGCGCTCACCGCGTGCGCCGTCGAGCCCACCACGTACGACAGATATTTCGAAAAACAGAGCTGATCGACGAGCCCGGTCGCCCCCGACAGCACGAACAACGTCAAAATGAGCGCAAAAGGCGGCTCTTTCTCCCGCGCCGCCCCCACCTTTGCCGTGGAACCCCGTGAAACCTGCTCCGCTTGGGCGCTTTGCACGGCGCGAACATAGCCGAACCCGCGGCCGTGCCCGCCGCGAAAATAATCCCGATTTGTCGTTGTCGAACCGCGCGTCGCACACTATCTTCCCGGCCCCTTGCAGACCGTCTGCAACCCGTCCCCATCGTCTAGCCCGGCCCAGGACACGGCCCTTTCAAGGCTGTAACAGGGGTTCGAATCCCCTTGGGGACGCAATGATTCGAGCAGCGGCCGCCGCACCTGAGAAGGTTCGGCGGTCGTCGGCTTTTGTGGGCAGCTGAGGGGGCGGAGAGTCGCCTTCGCCGGATGCGCGGACCTCGTTTGCGCCGCTCCGGGCCGGGTAGTTAGTAGATCGGCCTCATGACGAAGCGAATCGGTGTGGCGGCGGTGTTCTTGGTTGGCTGTGCGGTGGGCGGCGCCTCGAGCCAGCTGGTGGTCCCGAAGGCGAGCGCGCAGCAGGCAGCGGTGCTCACAGCCTAGGAGTACGCCTGTTCCTCGATGGACGGCGAGACTCTCACCGATGCTGCCAAGGTGAAGAACGGACACGTCGTTCAGATCACGCCGGACGAGCTAAGAGCCAGCGCCTCCAAAGCGCCGCCTACCAAGTGAGCGGGTTCTGACTGAGCTGCTGGCCGTCCGTGGGCACGAACATGGAAACGCAAGAGCCCAAGTACTTTGATCCTCAAGGGCGTGAGCGCGAGAAGCAGGCGTCGCGGGATGCAGATGAGCAGGCGTTGGCGAATGGGGTGAGCGCTGCGGAGATCGAGGCCAAGAACGCCTTCCTGACACCGGATCGCACTATCATTCACTGGGATCCGAACCGGGAGTTTTGAAGCCGCCCTCCTACGGGGGCTACGTTAGCTCCTCGGTTCCATAGACGACGCGCCGAACCCGACGCTGCCCTTCGCGTCTTCCCGCGGAGCCCAATGGGGTACGAAACCTGCTTCAAGCGCCCGAAGCGCTGATTGCGTCGAGCCCGCGCGGATGGCGGCGCGTCTGAATCGCGCCGAAGCTCACGGCTTCGGCGCGGGCGCGTTGAACTCGCAGCGACCGTTCGAGCATTTGGCTTCGGTGGCGTCGGGGTATTGGCAGGCGAAGGCGGGGGTGGGGCACTTTTCGCAGTAGACTTCGGCTTCTTCGCGCAGGTGGGCGACGACGGAGCCGAGTTTTTGTTTGTTGAGCGGGGTAGGGCAGCTGGCGCTGCAGGCGTCGCCGAACGAGGCGACGATGCAGTCGCCGTCGACGTTGCAGGCGCGGAGCTCGGCCTCGAGCACGGTGCGTCGGGTGTCGTAGAGCGCCTTGCCTGTTTTGCAGGCGGCGCCGTCCAGCGGCACACAGCGTGGGCAGCATTCGCCCTCGACCGACTCGGCGCGAGCTAGGTCACCGCATGGCGGGCATTTTTCGCGGTCGCACAGGTCGTGCCCGGCTGTGATGGCTGCGCTGGGCGGGTTCGGCACGCACTCGCGGCAGCACAGATCGCTGTCGACGCGCGCATGCATGCCGGCCGCGCACTTGAGTGTGTGACACGACAATGGCGAGCACGTGGCTGCCGTTTTCGAGTCCGCATCCAGGCGGGCACGGCGCGCGCTCCACAAGAACCACGCACCGATCATGAGTGCGATCGTCAGGAGCGCAGCGATCCACAGGCCCCACCGTCGGCGTCTCGTCATGCGCGTCTACTCGCCTCCACGCAGGAGAGTCCGCGGCTCACACGTCAGCCGTCAAGGGTGATGGCCTAGCGATGAAACTTTTGTCAGTCGGTAAGGACGTGGCTTGACTCGCAACAGCCAGACATGTTTTCATCTCTTCAAATTAGAGGGGCCAACATGGATGGGCAATTTGCGATCGCGGGCAAAGGGAAGGGTTTCTGGCTTTCACGCGCGTTGAGCGCTGGCGTGGGCCTGGCCGGGGTCTTTTTGGCGACCGTCGCGCAGGCGACGCCGACGACGACCGGTGGACAAGCGTACGTGAACGAGTGCGCGGCTGCTGGCGTTCCGACGCCACCGCCTTTCAACTACGAGGACGCTTGGCACCAACGGCCCGCGTCACAATGGAAGAAGGCGGGCTTTCTCCAAGACCCCTTTATTTCCGGGGAATCTACGGGGGAAGTCTTCTACTGGGAGTCGACGAGCCCGGCGGGCGTGTGCATCGCGCTGCCGCGCAGCGAGTTTCCTGCGGGGCAAACCCCGGAGCAAGGGCCACCCACTGCCATCCACCTGCTCGGCGTGATCTGCCAAGGCAAAGTGTCGGGCAAGGCGTGCTTTTGGGACCAAGGTGATTCGTACACGTCGGGCGGCGTGAGCCCGTTCACCACTCTGGGCTTTGGCGACGGTGACATCTCGCAGCGCTTCGCGGGCGGCATCGAGCTGCTCGGTCCCGGGGGAGATTCGCCGGGCGGCAAATGCATCGACTGTCATCGCGGCGAGAACGTCTTCATCGTGCATCCGGCTTCGACCCTCGGCCTCGTGCCGAGTCGAATGCCCGACCGTTGGGTCGATCCGCTGGTGCCTGGTTCGTGGGGCACGTATCCGAACCCGAGCAGCCTCTTCAACCCGAGCCAAACCGACAGCTGCCTCAGCTGCCACCGGCAACCGATTGCTGGACGTTTCCCCGAGGTTTCGAACCAAACCGGCTCGTACTGCGGCACCATCCTCAAGAAGAGCTTTGGCCGCACCATGCCGCCGCCGCCGACCGGCAACGAGCAGCAGGCGGATTTTCCGCCGTATGATCTGCTCGTCAACGCGTGCAATGCCGCGCCCGGGCCCGCCGACAACTCGTCGATGAAGATGATGTCGTTCGATCCGGGGCCGCAGGGCTACTGGTCGACGCAGACGGGCACGCTTTCACGGGTCACGAACCTGTTCACCGAAGGCACGGCTTCGATGGGAGTGAACGCCAGCGGCTACGTGCTGCTCGATTCGCTGGCCTTCAACAGCTGGTCGCTACCCGTCCTCGGCTCGCGCGTGGATCTGGATGTGTACGTTTCGCCGACGGGCCAGCCGCAGCCGCAGTGGCTCGGCCAGGTGCAGCTGTTCGCGACCATCCCGAGCGCGCAGATGATCAACACGTACATCGGCCAGGTAGAGCTGACACCGCTCGGCACGGGCTGGCATACGGCGACGTTCCAGCTTCCAACGCAGGTCCGTACGGCGCTCGGGCAAGCGAATGTCGACGTGCGCTGGAGCATTGCCGTGAACCGGCCCAATGCTTCGCCGGCAATCCTGCTCGACAACATGCGCTTTGCCGGCACGCTGGGGCTCCCCGCGGCAACACCGTCGTTCGTCCTCCAGCATGACTTCGAGCGCGGCGGCACCTGGGAAAAGCGTGAAGGTGCAGTAACGGCCGCCGCCAACTCTGCCGCACGCTCTTACCTCGGCTCTTCGTCGCTCAAGGTGACGCTCAACGGCTCGGGGACGGGGCGAGTCTGGACGAAGCCCCTCGTCTCTCCACCGCCGGGCGCGACCGTGAGCTACCGGGTGTATGTCCCGCAGGGCGCACCCGTGACGGCGATCCAGCCGTACGTGGCGGACAAAAACTTCGTGTGGGCGCAGAGTTACAATACGAACCTGCCGCGCAACGCCTGGATCCCCGTGAGTGCCGTGGTTCCTGCCAATGCGCAGCTCCCGGCCCAGGAAATCGGCGTGAAAATCTACCTGAGCGCGCCATACTCAGGTCCGATCTACATTGATGCGGTTCAATGGTGAGAAGGCTCCTCCGAGGCAATCTGTGTTGGCTCGCCGCCCTGTCCCTGCTTGCAGGCTGTGGCGGTGAGTCGCGCGGCGCGCTTTCGGCAGGAGCCGGCCACGCCGGCGTAAAAGGCATCGGTGGGGACGCGGGTGGGGGCGAAGGCACCGTGGGTGGCGTCAATGGCGCGGCCGGCGGAGTCAACGGCGTGGCGGGCGCGGTCAATGGGGCTGGGGAAGGAATGGTTGGAGCCGCTGGCGAATGCGGTAAGGCGGTAGCACCACCAGCGTTTGCGACCTGGCCGATGCCCAACCCCATGGCGAGCGGGCTACCGAACCCCCCGAGCTACGACACGACCCATACCGGCGCCGTGCTGGACGACACGACGGGGCTGATGTGGGAAGCCGCCCCGGGCACGGCCATGCTCTCGGCGCAGGATGCGGCCAAGTATTGCTCGGACCTTCGGCTCGACGACCGTTGTGACTGGCGCATGCCCACGCGCATCGAGCTCGTGAGCCTGGTCGACTTCACTCGGCGCGATCCGGCGCTCGATCCGGCGCTGCCAACGACCACCGGAGACTTTCTCACCACGTCCACGGTCAAGGACTACCGCTGGCGTGTCGGCTCGGACGGAGCGACCCGCGTGCTGTCTGCCACTCTGTCGACGATGGCTCGGGTTCGCTGCGTTCGCACCCACATGACGCACCCTGCCGCCGAGCCGCGCTACACGTTCGCCGGGGAAGCGCCGGACGACGCCGTCACCGATCGCGGCACGGGTCTCACCTGGCAACGGCGCCCCAGCACCGAGACCTACACGTTCGCAGAAGCCAGCGGTTATTGCTCGGGGCTCACGCTTGGCGGCGGCGGTTTTCGCGTTCCCAGCATGAAGGAGCTGCAGACCGTGCTCGACGAGCAAGCACCGAGTTACATCGACGCGGAAGTGTTCCCCGACTTCCCAACGACCACGAATCCGACGTTTTGGACTTCGACCGTGAGCGCGCGCGGGCCCGAGAACGCCTGGTTCGTGCGCGGCGGCTCGACCCTGAACGTTGCCGCCGACGCCGGCGTGAACGCCAAGTTCTACGTCCGCTGCGTGAAGTAGCAAGCTTGCATGCGCTTTCCTGAGCGCGCTTGACTCTCGCCGGTTGTGCGCGCGTGCTGCCGGGATGGCAAACATCACGGTCCAAGTCGGCAACCTGCGCAAAGACCCGAAGGACGGCAAGGTCTACGTCGACGCGCAGCCGCGGGACGTGACGGACAAGGTGTATGCCGTGTTTCAGATCAGCCTGAGCCGCGACGCGAACGGGGTGGTCGAACCGAAGATCACGTCGTTCGAGAATCCGGATCACGTGCCAATCACGTCCCCGCAACTGCTGGGGCGGGTCCGCGAGTTCATCCGCAATCAGAAAGCGGCGGTGGATGCGAAGCTCAGCGAGTAGCCCCGCGAAGCCTGTCCACGCTGGCTAAGGTGATTGCGCGACCCGCCGACGCTTCGAGCTCGGCGAATCGGGGCGGGTTGCTTTGGCTTTGAACTGGTCGCAACACGCCTGATCACAGAACGTCAGCAGGTGGCCGTTGCCGTCGTCGAGCTGGACGTTGCCATTGGGGGCCAGTGGTCCGCCGCAAAAGCGACAGAACAGCAGCATTCCGGTAGTCGAGGTCATGCGTGGGGTCGGCGACCTTCAAGCAGACGGCCATTCTTCGCGTTCGTCAACCCCCGACGCTGCGCTCCGCAACGGGGTACCACGCTCATCGCGTTGCGCCCCTCCGATCGTGGTGGCGTGTGCGTTGCTCGCGGCCTCTGTGTGCGCAATGTGAGGCAAAGCTCACCGAGCCGCCGCCGTTCGACCGTAACCTCGCAGAAAAAACGAGCTATGTTCCCGCGCCATGGGCTTCGGTCGAGAGCTTGGTAAGAAACTTCTGGGACGCGCTTCGGGCGAGGTCGTGCGGGCGTTGTCGCGCGCCGACGAGCTGGGCGGTAAAGTCCGAGATCGCATCAGCGAAAAGTTGGAAGAGCTGAAGACGGCGACGCCCGCAAAAGTCCCGTCAGCGCCGGTCAGCGCCGTACAGCGCACGGTGGTCAAGCCGCCGCCAGCAGGGCTGGGAGATCCGGCGCGGCCCGCCCAGGTGTTCGGGCGCCGCTCGTGCCCGTGGTCGGGCAGAGCCCTGGCCCTCTTGGAATCGAACCGCATCGAGCACAGCTACTTCGATTTGGATACCTACGATGGCGAAAGGGTGCTGCGTGAGCTGAAGCTGGAAACCAAGCAGGAGACGGTGCCGTACGTCTACGTGCGGGGTCGCTTCATCGGCGGCTACAACGCGCTCGACGAGCTGCAGCGCTTGGGCCAGCTCGAATACCTGATCCTTTCCGACCAAGAGCGCGCTCGGCACCCCTTGCACGGACGCATCGAGGTCTTGCCGCGCCGGCACGACGGTGAGCACATTCCGGGCGCGTGAGCACCCGAGGCACCCCATGTTGATTCACTCCGTCTACTTCTGGTTCAAGGCCGACGCCGACCCGGCGGTCGTCGCCGACTTCGCAAACGGCCTCCGCCGCCTGACCAGCATTCCCCAGATCAAGCAGGCCCACTTCGGTAAGCCGGAGCAGACGCCGCCACGGCCGGTGATCGAACAGAGCTACGACTGGGGGCTGGTGGAACACTTCGACAGCTTGGCGGATCACGACGCCTACCAAGAGCACCCGCTGCACCTGGAGTTCTTGCAGCGCTTCCAGGCAAGCTGGGCGCGAGTGCAGGTTTACGACCTGCGCGTGTGAGCGGCGCGCCGATCGCGGCCGAGAATACGAGCTACAGCGTCGCCCAACGACGGCTGCCCGCAGTAGACTCAGCGCGTGGCGCGTGGCTTGAGCAACGTGATCGGTTTCGATGACGGCCCGTTTCAGAAGACCGGGCCGGGGCAAGTGCGGCTGGTGGGGGCCGTTTTTGCGCGGACTCGGCTAGACGGCGTGGTCTCGGGCTTCGTGCGGCGGGACGGCGCCAATTCGACCGCGCGAATGATCGAGCTCGTGCAACACAGCCAATTCGTGGAGCACATTCAGGCCGTGGTGCTGCAAGGCATCGCGGTGGCTGGCTTCAACGTGGTCGACGTTCACGCGCTGGCAGCGGCGCTGCACGTGCCGGTGCTGGTGCTCATGCGCCGTCGCCCGCGCCTGAGCTCGATGCGGGCGGCGCTGACGAACCACGTCCCAGGCGCAGCCCGCAAGTGGAAGCTGATCGAGGCGGCCGGCCCGGTCGAGCCGCTCGGGCAGATCTTTTGCCAGCGCGCCGGGCTCTCGCTCGGCGAGGCCCAGGCGCTGGTGGACGCGACCACGCTGCACGGCAACTTGCCCGAAGCGCTTCGCGTCGCTCACCTCATCGCGGGCGGCGTGACCACGGGCAAGAGCCGTGGGCGCGCCTGAGCCCGCGTCGTCACCGTCGCCTCAGAACGCTTCTGGCAGGTAGTCGGCCGCGTTCGTGATGTCGAACACGCGATCGACGTTGCTGATCTGCAGCGGAACGTTGTCACCCCGCGCGTAGGCCTCCATCGTGTCGAACGCGACTGGGCCGAACTTGGGATTGCATTCGACGACGACGCCGATCTTGCCGTCCAAGATGTCTTGGGTGGCCTTCTTGGTGCCGTCGATCGAGACGATGAGCACGTCCTCACCCGGTACCTTGCCGAGCTCTTCGAGCGCGGTGATGACGCCGAACGACATGGCGTCGTTGTGCGAATAGATGACGTTCGCAGTCGGGTACTCTTTCATGAGGCGGAGCGTGGCTTCGTAGCCCTTGTCTTCGTTGAAGTCGGCGCTCTCCGATACCAAAATGTGCATGTCCGGCTCGTCGGCGATCTTGTCGTCGAAGCCCTTCTTGCGCTGCACGCCGGGCGACGAGCCAACCGTGCCTTCGAGCTCGATGATCTCGGCTGCGCCCTTGGTGGCGTCGATCAGCCATTCTGCCGCCATTTCACCCTCACGCCGGAAGTCCGAGGCAAGGTAGGAGACGTAGTCCTCGCCCGGAATGGCGACGGTCGTATCGACGGCGCGGTCGACGATGAACGTGGGGATACAGGCGCGTCGGGCCGCGACGACCGATGGCGCCAACACGGTTTCGTCGTGCGGTGCGATGAAGATGGCATCGACTTTGGCGTCGATCAGCGCCTGCATGCGGCTGACCTGCTCGGCAGGATCGGGGGACGTGCCGGGGTCGAACACCAGATCGTAGCCGCGCTTTTCGGCTTCGTCTTTCATGCTGGCAGTGTTCGCATCGCGCCAGGGGCCGTGGTCCTCCCAAAGCTGAGCGAACCCGACGCGATAGGTGTCCTTGACCGCTAGCGGCGGCAGCTCCTCACAAACGGCGGCGCTGGTCTTTTCCGTCTTGTCGTCGCCACACCCCACCGAGAAAACAGAGCACAACATGACGAGCGTTGCCGCGTTTGCGAATTTCGAAGACATTGGTTCTCCTTTGGAGCTCTAGAAGCGAGCGACTGAGTTGTTCGGAAATTAAGTGAGTTACGGGTAAACCTTCATCAGGCTCAACACCGAGGCAGGGAAAGCGACCTTTTGTTTGCGAGCCTGCACGACGTGAATCAATAGCTTCGGGCGGCCAGAAACCAGGTCGAAGCCGAGCACGATGCCGGCCGGCACGTAACTCGGAATTGCGCCCACACTGAGCACGTCGAGCGAAGAAAGCGCGTCGCGAATGGCGGGGATTTGCTTCTCGAAACCGGGCCCGAGATAGACGATGGCGGCGTGTTTGGTGCGCACCAGGTCCGCGAGCGAGCTCGGGTTGGCCTGGGTGACTACCAGCTCTTCGTGCGGCAAGTTGCCCACGGTAGGTAAGCGTGCGAACGCCGCCTTCATCTCCAAGGCTGCGCTCATCGAGTCGGCGTCGCCGGGTACTGCGGCCAGAATGATCACGGCCTTGTTGCCGGCCCGCGCGGCAAAGTTGCGGTCGAAGCCGGCCAGCTTGGCGACCAGCTCCGCTTGTGCGCCGGTGGGCACGGGCATGCTCTGCGCGCTGCCGGGGCTGCTCAAAGACAGCGCCAGCGCCGTCACGCAGACGACGTGCTTGAGCAGCTGGAGCGTGCGGCTAGAACGCATACTGCAGCCCCAAAGTCGTTCGGAAACGGTCGATTGGATTGAGCTGAGCGGTCGGCTGGGTAGGGATGGAGCTGGTCACCGGACCCACCACGTAGGCGCCACGATCAGCGACCGCGTAGTTCACCATCGCCCGATAGCTGAGCGCTTTCAGGAAAGGGGCATCCCCGCTCAAGGTCAGGCGCAGCTCCATTTGCGAGCGCGCGAATGGGTCGTGGGTGAATTGGCCGTTCGAAAGATCGGCAGGGCGGGAGCCCAAGAAGTGGGTGGCGAGCGCCAACGTCGGAAGCTGGTCCCCGAGCACGAAGGCGACCCGGGCGTTGCCGAAAATTTGGGGCGCGACGGGCAAGCGCGTCGAAGAGTCGCCGGTGCGCTTGTTGGCAATCGCGCCCGTGAGCGTGAAGCCATACAGAAAGAAGCCGGAGTGGAGCGAGCCTTCGAAGCCGGTGTTCAAACCGTAATTGGTGACGTTGCTCGTATTGCGATACTGCGTGAGCTGGATGCCGGGCGTGAACGGGACCTTGGTTTGGCCGTTGCGGATGGCATTGCGGACTTCAGCGTCGGAGAGCGGCGCGAGCTCCACCAGGTTGTTCCAATCGGAATAGAACCCACCGATAATCAAGCGGTGGGCGCCGACGTGATGCTCTAGGTTGACGTCAACCGACTGCACCTTTTCCGGCCGTAAATCCTCGGCCTGGATGCGGCGTGAGGTAGAGTTGTCGGTCTCGTCCCAGCTCGGCGCGCGAAATGCGGTCGAGTAAGAGGCTTTCAGGGTCCCGTTTGCCCACGGGTTCCAGCTGGCGGCGATGCGCGGCGTGACCACCGGCTTGAATCTGGGATCGGAATCGACGCGCGCGCCGCCGCTGAGCTTCACCGGAGACGCGATGGACCAGGTCTGTTGCGCGTAGGCCGCCAGGATCACGTCCGAGTTGTCGAGTCCGGTCGCGGCCGGGTACAGGGACCTGCCCGTTTCGATGTCCCGCGTCTCGCTCGTGGAGGCGACGCTGCGCTGGCGGGCGTCTGCGCCCAAGATCGTGACGAAGCGGTTGTCGCGAAACCAATCCCACGACGACTGCAGCTCGAGCCCGATCCAGTGGGCTTTCCCGCTGTCCACGTAGTTACAGGTGACGGTACCGAACGGACACAACACGCCGCGCGAGGCCACGAACGCGCTCTTGTTTTCGTAGTAGGTGGCGTACGCGCGCGCCGAGACATCGAGCAAGGTCGAGACTGCGATGCGGTGATTGAGGCCGATCGATGCTCGCGTTTCTCGATCGCCGGTATCCGGGTCGTCGAAATCCCCGGTGCCGGTCGGGCTTCCGTGCTTGTAGTACGAGGCCTGCAGGTGAAGCTCGGTATTGCCGAGGGCGAGCCGAAGCAGCGCCGAAGGGCTCTCGGCGTAGAGGGAGTTTTTGGCGCGAGCGCCGCCCCAAAGCCCGGTCTGATCCCCGTCGCGGGAGTTGCGACCGGGCCGGCCGGTGAAGCGGTCGACGCCAGTGTTCTCCACGTCGAAGAAAAGGTCGGGCCCCTTCTGCTTGTAGTACTCGAGCTGGGTGGTGAGCTCTCCGGCCTGTCCGAACAGGGTAAAGGTCGTGCCGGCGCCGGCGGCCGCTCGCATGCTGATGGGCAGCGCCGACTCGGCGATCACGTGGACGCCGTCATAGTCCTTGGCGCGCTTGGTCACGACGTTGACGAGGCCGAACATGGCGTTGGACCCGTACAGCACCGAGCCGGGGCCGACGATGAGCTCGATGTGGTCGATGAGCTCGATGGGCGTGCCAGCGCCGACCCCCAACGTCGAGCCCCCGCGCAGCGGGTCGTTGACGGCGTAGCCGTCGACCATGACCAGGAAGTGACTGCCGTGGTCGCCGGTCAAGAGCACGCCACGCGCGCCGACTTCGCCGCCGTTCAGGTTGTCCGACGTGCTGACGGCGATCGACAGGAAGTCGATGGCTTCGGCCAAGGTTCGGATGCCGTAGCGGCGAAGATCCTCGGCGGTCAGGCTCGTCGATAGAGCGGGCGCCGAGCTGGCGTCTTCCGCCTGCTTGGACGCCGAAGACACGATGGGCTCGCTGAGTAGCCCTTCCAGCGCCGAAGTATCCTCGGCGCGCGCGCTTCGCACGGCCACCAAGTTGAAACAGCCGGCAACGAGCACCCAGCCGGCGACAGTGTGACGAAGCTTCATCGCTCGTCCTCCGTTGCGGCATCGCCGAGCGCAGCCAGCGAGAACAGAAAGCGCCAGGTGGCGCCAGCCTTGTGCGTGCTTTCGATCTCGATTCGCCCGCCCATGGCGGCGACGACGTTCTTCACCGCCGCCAGCCCGACGCCGCGCCCGGACGTCTCGGATACCTGTTGGTTGAGCGAAAACCCGTCCGAGAACAGCGCTTGCTCCAGCTCTCGTTGCGAGCTGCTCGGGAGCCCGCGCGCCGCCGCCAGCTCTCGCACGCGTTGCCAATCGATCCCGCGGCCGTCGTCTTTCACTTCGATCACGACCTCTCCCTCGCGTGCCTGAACCGACAAGCTGATATGAGCCGGCACCGATTTCCCGGCGCTCCGGCGTTCGTCGTCGCCTTCCACGCCGTGGTCGACGGCGTTGTTCAGAACGTGCGAGAAGATGCTCCAGAACGGGGCCCAGGGGCCGGGCGGCAGGCGCAGATTGTCGTGACGAATCTGGACGAGCGGGGGAGTCTTGCCCAACTTGGTGCTGGTGTCCTCGAGCATGCCCTTGGCGCGCTCGAGGCGTGCGCCGACCGACTCTCTGCGCATGCCGCGCACCAGCTCTTCCAGCTGGGGGAATGGCTTCTTGGCCTTTACTGCGTCCAACAGCCGCTGGTACTCGTCCTCGGAAACTTCGATGAATACGGTCGCGCCTTGCATCAGCGGCTCGATGCGCTGGCGCAGAGACTCCCAAAGCTCGTGCAAGCCCGAGCGTTCACGCTCCGTGAGCGAGAACTCGCCGCGCTCACTCATGGCCGACTCGAGGTCGTGGCACGAGGTGGCAACGCGGCTGAGACCGAAGAAGCGCGCATTGCCCTTCAGGGTGTGAATGTGACGACGGAGCAGCTCGGGCGCCGGATGGGGTTCGAGGATCTTCGAAACCAGGCGGGAAGCTTCGGCCCAGAAGCCGCGAAATGCCCGACGGTCGCGCACGAACTGATCGACGAGGGCCGCGAACTCGTGCTGTTCCGCCAACACCCGCTGCCGCTCCACCTCGGCCGTGATGTCGGTCATCACGATCACGACGCGTTGCAGCTGTCCGTCGACGAGCACGGGGTGATAGTCCAGACTGAACTGCTGCCCGGCGCGCTGAATCCGCTTCGGCAGCTGATCCATCGCCACCTCCAACGGCAGCATGTCGGAGCTCGTCTGGTCCCACGCCATGCGCATCCAACTGGCCGCGCCGGGATCGATCAAGCCCACCAATGACCACACGGTGGCATCAGCGGGCAGGGGGCCGCTCCACTTTTCCACGATGGCGGAGCGCTCGGGGAACAGGGTGCCGTCGAGCCGAGCCGTCAAGAACCCTTGGTCGACGCTGTCGAGAATCAGCTTGAGCTCGGCGTTGCGAACCCCGAGCCGAAGCTCACGGTCGCGCACGGCGTCGGCCATGACCGAGAACTGATCGGCCAGGCGCGCGACCTCGTCTTCGACGCCGCCGTCATGGCGCTGGAGCTCGTGCTGCTCGCCGCGAGCCAGCCGGGCGGCCGCTTCTTCCAAGCGCTTCACCGGCCGCACCACGACGCGGTGAATGGCCAGCAGGATGGCCAGCGCGAGGCACAACGCGGTTGCCACCGACACGTAGGAGATCTGCCGCGACAGCTGAGCCAACGCCGCCGCCTCACGCGCGGTAGAGAAGCGCACCACCAGCGCCGCGACGCTCTTGCCCTCCAAGCTCACGACCGGCTCGATGACCCGAATCGAGTCGGCGTCGCGCGAGCGTTGGCTCTTACTCGAGGCCGGCCGACCCAGTTGCAGGTGGCCGGCACGGTGAAACTCCACCAGCAGGCCCTCTGCGCCGCCAAGCGCCGAGCTTTCGAGACCCCAGAGCTCGACGTCCGAGACGTCGGGATTGGCGGCCAGATTGGCTACCGCCCTCTGCATCTCTTGCTGGTCGCCGAACACCACGGCCGGCATCACCGACGCCGACGTCAGCTTGACCACCATGCCCGCAGCCAGCTCTTTCGAGCTTAGGAGGCTGAGCCGCGACTGCCGAACCAAGCCCAAGTAGACACCGATGGCGACTGTAACGACCAGCAGTACGACCGGCACCGTCACGCGCACACCCAGCGACAGGAATACTCTTTTCGGGGGAACGGAAGGTTTCAGGAATCCTCTGCGCTGACGGGAAGGCCAAGCAGACGGCGTGGCCCAGTCGTACGTGGGGACAGCGCGTTCTGACTAGCAATAGACGGCACAAATCTTTTACAGATTTAGGCAGCCCCCTGAACCTATCCGAATCTCTTTCGGATAGCCAAACATCCATGCCCCCCAAAGAAGACGATTGCTGCTCTGTTGATGTGATGGCGCTCCGCTGAGCCTCAAGGTGGGCGCGCAAAGACTGCGTCTAATTTGATAGAGAGCGTGATGCGATATCCAGAGGTCGCGTGTGGGTGCTTGCAACACCATTGGTCGCTGACGATGAGTCGTCCGGCCGCTCGTCCTTTCGCCGAGCTTCTTCGTTCGAGGCGGTCGGGGCGGTGACGGCGCGAATGCTTGAAAAACGAAGGACGAGCTTGCTACGGTGGTCGGTTTGCCCGCTGGAGCGCGAGGCGCGCCAGCGCGATACAAGGCCGCTGTTCATGCCATCGAGAGTGGCAGTCAGCGCGGTGGCTGACGCAGAGATGGCCGTATGCGGTCGCGCTACCGGCTGCACACGGCGAGCACCTGCTTCAAGTCCGGGAGGCCGTCCATGACCTTGCGCACTCCGTCTTGCAAAAGCGTCAGCACGACCTCGTGGATGTGCTTCTTGGCCAGCTGCCGCACTTGATCGAGCGCGTCGATGGCCAAGGGGTCGCTCATGCACACGGTGAGCATGCGCGAGTCCACGTCCAACGGCAGGATCTCGTGCTTTTGGATGAATTCGCGCGGCAGCTCTTCGAGCGCGGAGAGACTGATGACGCAGGTGTCGAGATCGACGAACGGCAGCTGGAACTTCTTGGCCAGCGTGGTCGACAAGTCCACCTCGCAAACCAGGCTCATAACGACACGTTGCTGGAAACGTGCACCTGCAGCCCGCCGCGGCTCGCGTTGGGCAGCTGCGGAGGATCGCCGGGGTTGCGATGAGAGCCCACGTAGGCAATGCGCTCGGTGGGAAACGGCACCATGGGCGGGGCGCCCTTGGGCGCGGCGAGGGCCAAGTCGGACACCGCGGCCGAGAATTTCGACAGCAGGCCCACCGTGGTTTGGCCATCGACGAGCGCCACCGTCACGGTGGCGGGCGTCTGCCCAAAGGTCCGCTCCAAGGCTATCGAACCGGTCAAACGGCCGTGCCGGGCGGTATTTCAGGGGCTCCGCCGCGAAGGTCGACCGGAAGCGTCGCCGCGATTGGCGGGTTCCTTGCTGGCGGCGCCCACTGCCGCTAACTTTTCGTCTCATGCGAGGGCGAGCGGTTTGGACGCTGTTGAGCGGGACGACGGTGCTGTTGGTCAGCGCGCTGGCTCAGGCGCAATGCACCAAGGACACCGACTGCAAAGGCAACCGCGTGTGTGAAGCGGGCAAATGCACGTCGCCTGCCAGCGCGTTGCCGCCCGCGCCGCCCGCGCCACCGGGAGTCGAGGCGCCTGCGAACGCCACGCCCGCTCCCGGGACCGACGCCACCGCCCCCGCTCCGGCCGACGCAACGGCGCCCCCGGCCGCTCCAACCGCCGCCGCTCCGATCGCCGGCCCCGCCGACTTGCAGCTTCGACCAGCGCCCGACGGCTCGGCCCCCGCGGGTGCTACCGCTCCACTCGAGCGCGACGAGCCCCAAACCCATCGCCGCAGCAAAGGCGCGATGATCGTCGGCATCGCGATGGTGTCGGTGGGGCCTATCGCGCTGTTGGGCGCGCTGGCAGCCCGCAACGCCCAACAGCGCTGCGACAGCGCCCTCGAGCGCGACTATCCCGACCACCGCTTGCCGCCCAGCGAAAGCTACCGCGTGGACGATTGCGACGCTTATTCACTGCCCGTGTACTTGTTCGGCATCGGCGGCGCGGTGCTGACCGCTGCTGGCATTCCGCTCATCGTCTACGGCGCCAAGAGCGTGCGCAACGACGCCCCCCGAGCGAGCTTGCGCGTGTTGCCGTGGGCCGGTCTGGACTCGGGCGGTGTGCGGCTGCGCCTCGAGCTGTGAGCATTGGCGTAGCGTCGGGAAAACGTGGCGAAACCTGAGCTGGGTATCATGATTTTGCATGGACCTGCCGAGAGCCGTCAGTTTTCACCTGCCAGATTGGGTCTTCACCGAGTGTGACCTGACCACGCCGCGCCCCGGCGATAGTGAGCGGATGGAGCTTGCGATCGAGCTCTCGCGCCGGAACGTCGAGCACGGAGGCGGCCCATTCGGAGCCGTGGTGTTCGAGCGCGAGACGGGCGAGGTGATAGCGCCGGGAATGAACTTGGTCATGCCGCAGGCGTCGTCCCTGCTGCACGCCGAGATCGTGGCGTTGATGTTCGCCCAAGCGCGGCAGCAAAGTTTCACGTTGGCGCGCGACAACTGCGAGCTGTTCGCCAGCTCCGAGCCTTGCGTGCAGTGTCTGGGTGCTTGTTATTGGGCGGGGCTTTCGCGCCTGGTGTGCGGTGCGCCCGTGGAGCTGGCCGAAGCGGTCGGCTTCGACGAAGGGCCGCGCGGGCCGGACTGGAAGGAGCAGCTCACGGTGCGCGGCACGCCGGTCGTGACCGGAGTTCAAGCGGAGCGTGCCGCCGCCATTTTGTCTTCTTACGCGGAGCGGGGCGGCTTCCGCTACAACGCGCGCACGCCTGCCATCGGCTGACCGCGAGCTAGGGGGTGTCCTACGGCGCGGGCGGTGGCGGGGGGATGGAATGAAAGCGGGGCTCGCAGATGGCGGCCAACGTCTCCGCCAAGCGTTGCTGAGCGACGCTGCCCAGGCTGCTGGGCGAGCGCTGGCGCACGTAGCGCGCCACGTCGCCGAGCGACAGCAGCCCGACCAGGACTCCCTGGGCGTCGACCACCGGCAAGCGTCGCACCTGGTTGGCGCGCATGATCTGCTCGGCTTGCCCGAGCTCGTCGTCGGGGGAGCAGGTGGACAAGCCACGCGACATCGCGCTTTCCACGTTCGCCTCGGCCAAGTGCTTCCACTGCATGAAAGCGGCCATGGAAATATCGCGATCGGTCAGCATGGCGATGGCTTTCCGGCCCGGGCCGCATACCGGCAGGCAGCCGAGATCCTTTTCCCACATCAACTGCGCGGCGCGCGCCAGGGTGTCCTCCGGCGCACACACGTACACGCGCGTTCGCATGGCGTCGTGCACCGGCGCCCGGAATAGCCCCGCGTCGGGCAGGTGGCGCAGCATGAAGTCGTGGAACACGCGCGCCACCGACACCGCGACGTCGCTGGCCGCGCCACGCACCGCCGCGCCCTGAGTCTCGAGGCCACGCTCGAGCTCGAGCAAGCGCTCTTCGATCGCTTCCCACTGCTGCTGCGCCTCGCGGCTGGCCAAGTGCAGACGAACGCGGAGCTCGCCGCGAAGCGTGTCGAACTCGGAGCCTGCGAGGTCCGGAGAGGATGCGGGACGGCGACTTGGTCGTGACATGCGCGCCAATCCTGTCCGTAAGCCGGTGCGGCTGGCAACGTCCCCACACAACGACGCGGAAATCTCGCGCTCTATCGGCGCGTCGCGTGCCCGTTCACGCGGCGACGGCGGCGCGAGAATTTACTTGCAACTCGCCGGGTTGGCATTTCAATCGTGGCCACCGACCCAGTCGAGCACTTCTCCGAGCTGGCCTTCGGCGTTCGAACCGAAGTAACCGTGATACGCGCAGTCGAGCGTGAAGAAGCGCGCGCTGATGCCGGCCGCGACCAGGGCCTCGAAGCCCACGCGCATGTTCTCGGTCGTCTCCAACTCTCCGCCCAGGATGGCCACGCGCCGGGCGCGCGAAAGCTTGAGCGGCGATGGCTTGGTAGGTGGGCCGCCCAAGACGACCCGCGGGTAGTGGTCTGGAAAGCGCGCGGCCACCCGTTCGGCGCGCTCAGCGCCCTGTGAGTAACCGAACAACAGCGCCCCCTCGAGCGTCAGCTGACCATTGTCGGCGTTCACCTGCGCAAAGGCCGCTCGAATGCGCATTTGGATTTTCGACGCATCGTCGCGCCATTTGAAGCGGCCGTTTTCGCAGGGCGTGTCACCGCGCACGGCGATCAGCGTGCCGTGCGCGCGCACCGCCTCGCGGAAGAAATCGGCGGCGGTTGCGTCACCGCACATGCCGTGGAGGTAGATGATGACTCGCGAATCACCCGGGTTTCCTGGCAGCACGTAGGCGGGGCGGTCGCCCGGAATGTCGACGTCGTGGCCGAGGGGGGCGTGGGGCGGTACGGGGGGCACCGAGCCGTCCGGCAACAACGCGGGTGCGTCGGCGCAATGCACGGGCGGCGTCGGGTCCTGAACGGGGGCCGGGGACTCTGGCGGAGACGAGCCGTCCGACGCTGGTGCGGGCGTGCTCACCGGGGTGGTCACGGGCGTCGAGCTCGAGGCGGCCACGGCATACGGCGGCGCGGACTTGGCGCGCGCCGCCATCGCGAACGGTTGGGGCCCCACCGGAGGTACGAACGCGGGCTCGGTCGACGCGCAGCGGGCGAGCGACAGCGCCGAAAGCGCCGCGACGGCCAGCCGCGCGCGCCGGACCCGAGGGGGGCTCTTCAACGCAATGAAAGAGGCTCGCGATCGCATTGGGACACGTGAAAGGTGACGCTGCCGAGGGTGGCGCGCAGCCGCTCCGCCAAGACTGGCAGAAAGCCGCGCTCGGTGTGAGTATGCTCGCTCAAGATCACGCTGCCGCCGCCGAGCGCGCGGGACCGAACGTCGTGATGGCGCATTTCGCCGGTGACCAGCAGATCGAAGTGCGGCAATTTCTCGAACAATGAGCCGCCTGCGCCGGCACAAACGGCGATGTTGCGGATGGCGGCCGCGTCGCCAGCGTGGGCCTCGGCGGCGCAGACGCGAAGCTGCGAAAGCCCCAGCTGACGCTTCACGGCCGCCACCGCGTCCGACAGCGAGATGGCGCGATCGAGCTGAACGAAGCGGCCCTGGCCGTAGCGGGAGTCGAGCGCGCTGGGCAAGCAGGGGCCGCGTTGGCCCGCGCCGAAAGCCTCCGTCAACCAGACGTTCACGCCCTCGGGCGCGGCATCGAGCGCGGTGTGCGGAGAAAACACCGCGATGCCGGCGGCGGCGCAGCGCAGCACCACGCGTTCGCTAGGTTGCGAGCTGCGCAGGCGCTTCAGGCCCTGAAAGATGGGCGGGTGGTAGGCAATCACCAGCGTCGCCCCCAGCTGCTCGGCTTCCGCGACGACCTCTTCCGACAGATCGATGGTCAAAAGCACACGGCGGACCGGCGCAGCGACCGCAACCGGCACCGGCTCGAGCAAGAGGCCCACGTTGTCCCAGGGCTCGGCGAAGGCCAACGGGGCCAGCCCCTCGACCACGGCGAGCACTTCGGACAACAGCGCGACCACGAGCCGATTGTACTGCCAGAAATCGCACGCTTTCGGTAGGCTTTCGCACTCGAGATGCAGTTCTTTCTTCGGCTCGGCCAAAACCGTGGCAACCCGAGCGGGCGCGCCGTGTCGCGGCTGAGCTAGGGCGCCCAGGTTTTGGACAACGTCACTCACGCGCTCGCGGGCATGTTGCTGGCCGAGGCCGTCTTGGTCGCGCGACGCGAAGCGCGAAAGCCGGTGCAGGCGGCCGCCTACTTGGTGTCGGCGCTGGCCAACAATCTGCCCGACATCGACATCGTTTACACCTGGATCACCGGGCCCAAGCCGCTCGGTAGTCTGCTGCACCACCGTGGGCACACGCACACGCTGCTGTTCGCCTTGCCCGCGGCTTGGCTCCTTGGCCTCCTGGTATGGCGCTGGTTTTCGAAGCGCCACCCGGAGGCCGGGCCCCCCGAGCGCCGACTGTTTTTGGGGCTGGCGTTGGCCGGCGTCGTCCTCCACCTCGGCATGGATTTCGGAAACAACTATGGCGTGCATCCGTTCTGGCCGATTTCGGGCCGGTGGTTCTACGGCGACAGCATCTTCATCGTCGAGCCGTTGTGGTGGGCGATCACGATTCCACTCGTCGCCAGCCGGCTCGAGCGGCATTGGCTGCGGCTGACGCTACTCGTGCTGTTGTCGGCACTGCTTTTGGTGTGTTGGTTCGTGCCGTTCGTCGGCATGACGAGTCGCCTGAGCCTGCTGGGCGTGGCGGCGCTCTCGTTTTGGTTGGCCCGCCGAGCATCGGCTCGGCTGAGCACCAGCTTGGCAGTGGCTGCGACACTGGCGGTGCCGCTGGTATTTGCCGTGGCTTCCACGCGGGCCCAAGCCGCCCTGCGTCAGGCAACGCAGTCGGCCTTTCCGGCGCTAACCGTGTTGGACATCGCCACGACGCCGCTTCCCAGCAACCCCGCTTGCTGGGAAGGCTTTGTGGCGGGCGAGCAAGGGGGCACGTATCGCGTGCTGCGAGCGACGGTGGCGCTGGGGTCTCTGGCCGCCCCCGATTGCAGCGCCGGCGCGGACGCCGAGCCGACTGCACCCGTCACGCCCGTGAGCCGCGCCAACCACGGCGGAGTGCGCTGGCTGACCGCGTACAGCGCCGACATCGCCGCCCTCCGCCGTTTGCGCCACGACGATTGCCGTTTCCGGGCCATGCTGCGCTTCGCGCGTTTGCCGTACGTCTCGAGCTCCGGCCAAATGGCAGGAGATTTGCGCTACGATCGCAGCCTCGATCGCGATTTCTCCGACGTCCCGCTGCCTCCCGGCTCACGTGAGTGTCCCCGCTGGGTGCCGAGCTGGGCCGAGCCTCGCGCCGACCTGTTCCCACCGTAATGGCTTGCGGCCGGGTGGTCGCGCAGGGCGAGGGAAGGAATCTTGCCCGTCGAATCCGGCTTGCTCGTGGCAAAAGGTCCGTCAACAATCCGAGCGTGCTGCGCAAGCTGTTCGTCGGAAGCGGTGTGGTCGCGCTTCTGGCGTGCGCGGACGCGGGCTGCGGGGCTCGCACCGAGCTGCTGTTGCCCGACATCTGCCAGAGCGAAGGCGCCGACCGGGTCTGCGAGAACGCTTGTGGAACCGGTTCCCAATATTGCCGCGACGGCGTTTGGAGCCAATGCCTGGTGGCGGTCGCCACTCGCGTCTGCTCCGACGGCTGCGGCCAGGGGCAAGAGACGTGCTCGGAGGGGAAGTGGCAAGGCTGCCAGATACCGCTCGTGCAGCGCGATTGCTCGAGCGTGTGCGGCGCCGGGCACGAGACCTGCCGCAAGGGCACTTGGGGCAAGTGCGACGCGCCGCTGCCCAAGCCGCCGCAGCTCAAAGCCACCATTCGCGATTTCTCGCCCAAGACCCACCCCGACTTCGAAGCGGACTACCCGTCCGGCCTCGACATCGGCATCGTCGAGCGCTCGCTCGGCCCGGACGACAAGCCCGTGTACGCCGGCAAGCCGCGCACGCCCAGCACCTCGGGCGTTGCGAATTTCGACAGCTGGTTCCACGACTCCTCCCTCAGTCTTTCGCAGCCGCTCGACTTGCAACTGCTGCCAGCAGCCGAAGAGCCTGGGTTGTTCAGCTTCGTCGACGACAGCTTTTTCCCGATCGACGGGCAGCTGCTCGGCAACGAGGGCAGGGGGCACAACTTTCACTTCACGCTCGAGGCCAGCACCACCTTCGAGTACCGCGGCGGCGAGGTATTTTCGTTCTCGGGCGACGACGACATGTGGGTCTTCATCAATCGTCAGTTGGCGATCGATCTCGGCGGCATTCACCAGCGGGCCTCGGCCGACGTTTCGCTGGACGACTTTGCGGCCACGGCCGGCTTGACGCGGGGCAATGTCTACCCGCTCCATTTCTTCTTCGCCGAGCGCCACACCGTCGAGTCCCATTTCACGCTGCGCACGTCGATCGCCGACCCCGGCTCCTGCGATTGAGCGGCAACTGTGCCGCACCGCCACGGTGCCGGTGGTCCACGTTGCGCCGCACGCGGTGGGCCGGTATAGCCAACTCGTGGAAGAAACGCCGCGCCGAGAGATCGCCCTTCCCCGGGCATTCTACGTCGTGCTCGGAGTAGCGGCGACGGGCTACGTCGTCTACGAGCTGCGTTCGGTCCTCACGCCGTTGTTCTTGGCCTTCGCCATCGCCTACGTGCTCGATCCGGTCATCGATCGCTTCGAGGCTTGGAAGATCCCACGTCCGGCCGGTATCGCGATCGTTCTGTTCTGTTCGCTCGGCTCGCTAGCGACGTTCATCGCCTTGGTGTTGCCCGGGGTCGCCAGTGACGTCGGCACCGTCGCCAGCGAATTGCCTGGCAAGATCTCGGCGCTGATCTTGTCGGCGGACCCTTGGTTGTCGGCTCACGGTATCAAGGTGCCCCACACCACGACGGAGTGGATGGAACGCCTGGGCGCGAACGCCAACTCGGTCGTATCGTCCATGCTCGCTCCGGCGGGCGGCATCTTGAGCGCGGTCGTGGCGGGCGGGTTTTCCGTCGTCGGCTCGGTCGTGGCCGCGCTGATCGTGCCGGTGCTGTCCATCTACCTGCTGAACGACTTCGACCGCATCACCGCCGCCGTGCGCAGCCACTTGCCGCGTCGCTACCGGCGCGTCATCACCGAATACGCCCGCGAAATCGACGGCGCGCTCAGCCACTTCTTGCGCGGACAGCTGACCGTGATGGGCATCATGGCCGTGCTTTATGGCACCGCCTACGCCATCTTGGGCGTCCGTTTGGCTCTGCCGATCGGGCTGATTGCCGGCACGCTCAGCTTCATTCCTTACCTGGGCAGCGCGTTCGCGCTCAGCTCGGGCCTGCTGATGTCACTGCTGGGCGGCTACCATCCCGGGCAGCTGCTCGGGGTGGTCGTCGCGTATGCCATCGTGCAAACGTTGGAAGGCTTCGTGGTCGCCCCGCGGGTGATGGGCAAATCCGTCGGCCTGCCAGACATGTGGGTGCTGATCGCGCTCTTCGTCGGCGGCCAGATCTTCGGGTTCTTGGGCGTGCTCTTGGCGGTGCCGACCGCGGCCGTGATCAAGATCTTCTTGGCGCGCGCCGTCGACATGTACCACGAGAGCGAGCTGTACTTGGAAGGTCCGGCGTCGCTCCGCTCCATCCCACCGCCCGAGCCGGGCCGGGGCTCGACGCTGCCGCCGAGCTCGCCTTCCCAACCGCCTCCCGCCACCGGTTCTTCGCCGAGCGCCAGCGCCACGCCGCAGAGCACGTTCAAAACGCCGCTCACCGGCAGTCTGGTGACCGGCCGCCGCTCGGAGCCGCCGAAGGGCTAGCTACGCGGCGGCTCAATTCCAGTTGAGTCGCTTGATCGCCACAGCGGCGGTAGCGCTGTTGTAGCAGTTGACGACGTTCCAGGTGATGGTGCGATTATCGTTGTCGAACACGTAGGCGGCGGCGCCGATCATCTTGTCGGGCGTCGACTGAAGCTGGTTCCAAGTCTCCACCAAGCCGCTGGCGCTGCTCAATGTGGCCGCGGTCGCCCCGCGCGCGCCGAGCACGCCGTACACGAGTGAGCCAACCTGACTGAACGTGACGGTGGCGGTGCGGGTCGAGCCGCCGCTGCAGCCTGGATCGGTGGGGGTGATGATCGAGCCGCCGGTGGCGATCGGCGCCACCTGCATGGTGTTCTTGAGCTCCATCAGATCGAGCCCGGCGTGGCCCCAGCGGTTGCCGGGCGTCGTGTAAGTGGCGATCACGTCTTTGGCGCCAGTGGTGGTCGGTAGCGCGGCGTCGAGAATGTAGAAGACACCGGCGTACGACTGCGCCTTCAGGTCCACCTGCTGCGTGGCAAGCTGCATGGGCTGACCGTCATAGGTGACGCCAACCGTGGGCGAGGCGGTCAGGATGGTGTCGGTGTAAGCAACGCCCACCAAGACCATGCGGTTGTTGCCTTTGGCCGTCTGAAGGGTGTGGCTGAGCTTGATCTCGACCGGCACGTTGGCGCTGCCGTTCCAACCGGCCACCGCGTGCCACTGATTGGTCGCCGTCGGAGCGCCGCTGCCGCTGTTGACGACGACGATATCGCGGTGATCCACGCAGCCGGCCGGATCGCAGAAGGGCGTTCCGCCGCTGCACGCCTCGCCGCACTTGGAGCAGTTGGAGGTGGTGCCGAGTTGGGTGGCGCAGCCGGTTTTGTCGTTCGCCGTGCACTTTGCCCAGCCGGTGTCGCAGGCGGGGCTACACGACCCGCTGGCGCACGAAGTGCCGCCGGAAGCATGCAGCTTGCCGCACACCGCGCCGCAAGCGCCGCAGTTGTTGATGTCGGCCGAGACGTCCTTTTCGCAGCCGTTCGTGCGGCTGCTGTCGCAGTCGTCGTACAGGCCGCTGCAGGCAGGATGGCAGGTGCTGCCGCTGCACGGGTTGGCGGTCACGTGGGCGCCCGCCGCCGTGCTGCACACCGTGCCGCAGCTGCCGCAGTTGCTGGCGCTGGTGGCGGTATCGACCTCGCAGCCATTCACGCGGCTGGTGTCGCAGTCGTCGTAGGTGCCCGCGCACTGCGGCGCGCAGCTGCTGCCGACGCACGGATTGCTGGTGACGTGGGCGCCGGCGGCGGTGCTGCAGACGATGCCGCAGGCGCTGCAGTTGTTCGCGTTCGTCGCGCTGTCGACCTCGCAGCCGTTCCGCTTGTCGTTGTCGCAGGTGAGGTAGGTGCCGGCGCACACCGGATTGCACTGGCTGTTGCTGCAGGCGTTGGTGCTGACGTGAGCGCTCGAGTCCGTCGAGCAGGCCAGGCCGCAGCCGCCGCAATTGTCGGGGTCGTTGGTGGTGTTGCTCTCACAGCCGTCGGTCAGCCCGCCCGCGCAGTCGCCGTAGCCGCTGTTGCACACGGGGGTGGTGCACGCGCTACCGACGCAGCTGGAGCTGGCGTTGGCGTACTTGAGGCTGCAGTCGCTGCCCTGGTTGCCGCAGCCGCCGCAGTTCTTGGTGTTGGTCGCGATGTTGATTTCGCAGCCGGTCTTCGGGTCGCCGTCGCAGTCGCGGAAGGTACCGCTGCAGCTGTTCACCTCGCACGACCCGGCTTGGCACCTGGGTGTACCGTTGGCAATGCTGCAGGCCTTGCCGCAGGCGCCGCAGTTGCTGGTGTTGACGCTGGTATCGACTTCGCAGCCGTCTTTGAAGCCGTCGACGGTGGCCTTGTTGCAGTCGGCGTAGCTGCCGACGCAGCTGGTGATGACGCACTGGCTGTTGACGCACGCCACCTTGGCGTTGTTGGCCTCGCAGACATGGCCGCAGTCGCCGCAGTTGTTGACGTCGTTGGTCAGGTTGATTTCGCAGTTGTCGCTCTGATCACCATTGCAGTCGCCCTTGCCGGCCGGGCACATGGTCTGGCCGCAGACGGCGTCTTTGCAATACGCGCTGTAGCCGACGGCGGCGGCGCACTTTTTGTCGCACATGCCGCAGTTCTTGCTGCTGGTGTTGGTGTTGATTTCGCAGCCGTTGTCGCGCGTGTCGTCGCAGTCCTGAAAGCCGTCGTTGCAGGCAATTTCGCACAGGCCCGCGACGCAGCTGGGCGTGCCGTTCAGGTCGGGGCAAACCTTGTTGCAGGTGCCACAGTTCAGCTTGTTGGTCTTGAGATCGACCTCGCAGCCGTCCTCGGGCTTGCCGTTGCAGTCTTGAAAGCCCGGCGCGCAGCCGTCGGTCTTGATGCGACATTCGCCGGCGCTGCATTCGGCGGTGGCGTTGGGCAAGTCACAGGCGTTGCCGCAAAATCCGCAGTTCTCCAGATCCGTGCGGGTATTGACCTCGCACGCGTTGTCGTTCTTCTGGTCGCAGTTGGCGAAGCCGTCCTGGCACTCCGAGCCGCAAATCTTGTCGTTGCATTCACCGCTGATGCAGTCTTTGCCCAGGACGCACGGCTCGTTCTCGGGGCAGGGGCTGCAGTCTCCGCCGCAGTCCACGCCCGTTTCTTTGCCGTTCGTCACCTGGTCGTCGCAGGCGGGGGCCAAGCACTTGGCGTCGCCGCACACGCCACTTTCGCAGTCCGTCTCCACCGCACACGCTTGGCCGGTGATGCACGGTTTGCAGCCGTCTCCGCCGCAATCCACGTCGGTTTCGTTGCCGTCTTGCGCCTCGTTCATGCAGCCAAGCCCGATGCAAGTGCCCTCGTGGCACAGCAAATCGGCTTGGCAATCGGGCCCGTCCACGCAGTGCTGGCCCACGCCACAGGGCTCGCAGCCGCCGCCACAGTCGAAGTCGGTCTCACCGCTATCGGCGTCCAATTGCTTGTTGGTGCACGGATCGGGCGGATTCGGGATTACCCCGGTTTCTCCGGCCATACCCTGCTCGACCGGCGGGGGAGGAAACTCGAACTCGGGCACGCTGCAGGCCGCGACCGTGAGCGCGACCAGGGAGGCACCGACACAAAAGGTTGCGAGCCAGCGGGGCGAGCGCGCACGACGCTTGCTAGAGTTCAAGGCCACACTCGAAGGTATCATCGGGGTTTCCAAGCGTCTTCTGCAATCGCGCCGCACGCCGTGGTCGAAGTGAACACTTTACCGATGCGTTTTTGACGCACGTCGGCCGTGACTGGCGTGCAAGGTAGTCGAAGGTGTGAAGTGTGCGCTTGCGACCGCGCGCGTCGTTCAAGGTAAAGACCGATTACGATGGGCGAAGTGATATGCTCGTGTCGTTGAACTCGCGCACTTGGGTTTCGAGTCTAGCGCTGGCCTTTGCCATCGTCGGCAGCCAAGCCCCCGCGTTGGCGCAAGACGCCGCCGAGCTAAAGAAGGCGCGCGCGCAGTTTCAGCAGGCAACCGAGCTGGAACAGGCCAAAAACTGGACCGCCGCTCTGCAAGCCTTCCGTGAGGTCGGGCAGGTGAGGATGACGCCGCAAGTGCGTTTCCACATCGCGGTGTGCGAAGAAGGCTTGGGGCGTTTGGTCGCGGCGCTCGGTGGGTACGAGCTTGCTCTCGCCGACGCGGACAAGGTCGGTCCCGACTTCAAGGGCGAGGTCGAAGAGAACGTGAACAAGCTGCGCGCGCGCATCCCAAAGCTGGTGATCGAGCGTGGCGCGGGCGCCAACGCCGCCGCCATCGAGCTGGACGGGGTCGCGGTGGGCGACAGCTCGGTGGGCGTCGAAGTTCCGCTCGATCCCGGTCCCCACGCCGTGACGGCCAAGGCACCCAACAGGAAGCCGTTCGAAGCCAGCGTCACGTTGACGGAAGAACAAACCACGCACCTCGAGGTAAAGCTGGAAGAGCTACCGCCAGAGCTGTTACGCACCGGCGGCGGCCCCCCTCCACCCGAAAAGCCTCCGAGCAAGGTCGTGCCGTTCGTGATCGGCGGCGTGGGCGTCGCAAGCTTGATTGGCTCGGGCGTGCTGTTCGGGCTCCGCCAGAGCACCCTCAAAGAGCTAGAAGATGCCTGCGGCTCCGACGGCAAGCACTGCCCGCAATCGAAGCAATCGCGCTACGACGATCTCAAGTTTTATCACTACGGGGCCGAGGTCACGCTGGGCGTCGGCATCGCCGCCGTCGGCACCGCCGGCGCGCTGCTGTTCTTTCAACGCAAGAAGAAGGAACCGGCAAAAGACGCGGCCGCCGTGCAAATGCAGCTCTACCCCAGCCTGCCGCTCACGGCCGACGCCCCGATTGGCGCGACGTTGCGCGGCGCTTTCTGAAGGCTAAAAGCCCGGGTCGTGCTTCCACGCTTTGGGCGTGCTGGCAGCGGGCGCCGCCGATTTCGGCGGAGCGGCCACGACGGGAGGCGCCGCCCGTACGGCGCCGGTGAATTTGCGAGACCCCGTGCTCGGCGCGCTGGTGCCTTCGGCGGCGTTCGTCACCGAGGGCGTGGGCTCGACCGGTAGCGAGCTCAGGTCCATGGCCGGCGCGGTGGGCGGGGGAGCTTCCACGTGGGGAGCGGCCGAAGCCGTCGGTTTGGCGGCCGCGGCTGGCTCCGCGGGTTTGGCGCTGCTCATGAACAAAGCGACCGCCAGCACGCCGATGGCGAACAGCCCGCCCACCACGGCCAGCTTCACCAGCCGCTTGCCGTCGCGCCCCGCGAGCGCCGCGTCGATGTCGGCCACGGGCTTGGGCGGAGCCAGGCTGGCGGCGACGCCGACCGTGGACAGGGCGCTCACGCCCGATTGGCCGCTCAACGTCGACTCGGTGAACTTGGGCCCGCCTTTGGATGAGAGCTGGTGCTTGTCGGCGCGCTCGAGAGCGTCGGCTAGAGTGGCCTGCGATTGCTTGCGCTGTTCTTCGAACAAGCTGAGCACGAAGGCGCCGACTTCTTCGTCGGAGCCGCGCGAGGCGGGCGGCAAGGCTTTGTCGAGCGCCCGCAGCAGCTCGCTTGCGCTGGCGTAGCGCTGCTCGCGATCTTTTTCGAGCGCCTTGAGCAGCACGTCTTGCAGCGCTTGCGGATAATCCGGCACGAATTTGCGCGGCGGAATCACCGGCTCGGGCGCCGTGATCGCGAACAAGGTAGCGCCCTCGGACTCCTTGCGGAACGGATGCTTACCGGTCGTGAGCGCGTACAGCACGATGCCCATCGCGAACACGTCCGCGCGCCGGTCGATCGGCTCGCCGCGCACCTGCTCGGGGGCCATGTAGCTGACCTTGCCCTTGAGCTGTCCGGCTTGCGTCGCTCCGTCTCCGAGCGCGGTAGCTTTTGCGACGCCGAAATCCACGACCTTGGCCACGCCGTCGAAGGTGACCAGGATGTTTTGCGGCGAGATATCGCGATGGACGAGCCCGATCAGCTTGCCCTTGCCATCGGTCAGCTCGTGCGCTGCGTGCAAGCCGGCCGAGGCCTGCATCACGATGCGCGTCGCGACCGTGGTCGGCACGCCGCCCTTTTGCTTGGCGGCTTTCATCACCTGGTTGAGTGGCACGCCGTCGATCCACTCCATTGCCAGGAACAGCACGCCGTCCTGCTCGCCCAAGTCCAAGATCTCGACTGCGTTCGGGTGACGTACTTTCGAGGCGAGCGAAGCCTCGTCGAGGAACATCTTCTCGAACTGTTCGTCCTCGCTCAGCTTCGGCAGCATCGTCTTGACGGCGACGATCTTCTGGAAGCCGCGCGTGCCCTTGAGCCGGGCCGCCCAGACCATGGCCATGCCGCCGGCCGCAATCGGCATCAGGAGCTCATAGCGACCCAACACGTGACCCGGGCCGATCTCGTGTTGGTTCATGGCAGGCGGAGCGAGGGAAGCCTGTTTCACGCTTCCCTCGAATGTTACAGCCTAGACCTGATAGCTCAAAGCTTACGCCGACAATCGCCGCACATGTTCGAGGCGATGGCGCTGATTGACCGAGTGGTCGCCGTTTGGCAACTGCCGTTTCGAACCGGCTGCACCGCCACACCTACAGTGTCGCCACGCCTGGCGCCGCCGCAAACGCTCACTCGTGAACGGTGACCTTGACCATCTGGATGGGCGTCGCCGGGCGGTCGCCGGCGCCGGTCTTGGTCGTCTCGATCTTCTTGATCACGTCCATGCCCTTGATGACCTTGCCGAACACGGGGTGCTTGGAAGCGCCGGGCGTGAACCAATCCAGGTAGTGGTTGTGGACGGTGTTGATGAAGAACTGACAGCTGCCGCTGTCGGGACGGCCGGTGTTGGCCATCGACAACGTGCCGGGCTCGTTGGAGAGCTTCGCGTCGGCGGGGTGCTCGTCCTTGATGGTGCCGTCGGGGCCGTTGCCGGTACCGGCGCGGGGGCTGTTCGGATCGCGGCTGTGCGGGCAACCGAACTGGATCATGAAGTTGCTGATGACGCGGTGAAAGTGCAGCCCATCGTAAAAGCCAGCCTTGGCTAGCTTGATGAAGTTGCCAGCCGTGAGCGGCATCTTGTCCGTGAAGAGTTCGATCTCCACGTCACCTAGGGAAGTGCTCAGCGTCGCAGTCGGATTTGCCATGGGGCCCGGGAGGCTAAGTGCCTCAGCCGCTCCTGGTCAAGCTCCCCCGTAAACGTGCCCGTGCCCGTGCCCGTGCCCGAAAAGCCACACTTCACTTGTAAGCTTGGTTGGGTAGGCCGAGGTTCCTGGCGCGGGCGAAGCCCGCGCGCGCCGCGCCCAGCTGGGCGCGCAGGC
>Ga0068855_100000041_pt1 | contig 151653 bp, 134 predicted proteins | sample KBSCornC52_FD_66592 | JGI IMG/M metagenome (GOLD analysis project Ga0068855, IMG submission 66592) | Corn rhizosphere microbial communities from Kellogg Biological Station, Michigan, USA - KBS Corn C5-2 | ecosystem: Host-associated > Plants > Roots > Rhizosphere > Soil ...
GGATGCGTAAATATTTATACACCTGCTAAATGCTGTTGCCTCAACTATGGAATTGTTCGGATCACGACCTGCCATATAAATCATCAACCTTTTGTTCGCCCTGTCAAAATACCATTCGCCGTCCTGGTCCAGTGTTCCGGGGTGATCCTGGATAAAATATCCCCAGTTGTCCCTGATCTCATAACTGGCTTTCGATTTCAGGTTATATACGTTGCCGTTCTGGCCAGCAATTGGCAGTTTATCTATTATCCAATCATTAGTACGTATAACGGCCTCGCCGCCTGTCCAATTTCTACCACCGGCGTCCTCTCCGGTAAATTGCGTTGAACCCTGGTGATGTGCTATCTTTAAATAACCCTTGCGCGGCGCATTACTGTTTGGATACCGGCCCAGTGGAAGCGAATAATGATTAAAGTACACTCCGGTTACCGAATCCTTGCATTGAGGGCAATCTGCCTCCCATATATTGCGCCCTTTATTGGTCCACTTGCTCACGATAACCGATCCGTTCAATACCGGTTTTGCTCCGGAACCATATGCCCCAATAATAATTGGCCTGCCCGCAGCGCCCGATTGACGGATGTTTAGTTGTCCCCTGAAAACATCGCCGCTGTTAAACAAAATTTCGTCGCCAGGGTTCAGTGTCAGCGAATTAACCTTATCAATGGTTTTAAATGCCGTAGCAGCCGATAACCCGTTATTTCCGTCGTTACCGGAATTGGAAACGTGATAAACCGACTGGCCGTAGGCAGAAAAGATTGATAAAAAATAAAATACTAATGCTATCCTGATGATTATTGCCGCTCTCATGACTCCCTCCTGTTTTATTAATCTGATTTATTTTCTGCCGATGAAAACCTTGCGGTAATTTGTTGCATTTTCATTTTTTGATAACACCGGCGGGAACAGCACATTCCGTTCAACAACTTCCTTGCTAAAAAAGCTTTTGTCAACTACCGTAACGTCAAAACCAACATCCGCCATCATCCTGCTAAAATCATTGCCATATATCCTTAAATGGTCATCCTGGCCATAAGCTTTCTTCCTGTCGGCCGGTTCGGTAATTGATTTGTCCTCGTAAGTAATTTCCAGGTTATCCCGCAGGGGAACGGTGATTACACAATACCCGCCTTTTTTTAGTACACGGTAAATCTCCTTCAGCCCACCAATATGATTGGGCACATGTTCCAAAACATCGCAGGCTATAACACAATCAAATGAGCTATCGGCTATTGCCGGCATGTCCGATATATCGATATTGTAATCAATCTCGTCAAAATAATATCCTTCGGCTAAAAAGTCGGCTTTTTTATAAACTGCGGCCCTTTTGCTTATCAAATTGCTGATGATTTTCTCGGGCGCAAAATGGAGGACGGATTTTCCGTCGATGATCTTCTTCAGGCTAAATGGTTCCAAATGTTCAAATATTGCCCATATCAGCCTGTGCCTCACATCCGATTTGCATTTAAAACAAGTGGTGTATAAATGCCAGCTGTTGCTTGCAAATCTTTTGGTTTTGTAGTGGCAAATATTACATTCAACTTCGCTTTTTGCGAAGCCGTAATACACTTCGTTCATTTGTACAATAGTACTGCTGAGTGCTCTTTTTCCGCTTCTTAGTAATTCTTTCATAGTAAATTCAGTGTTTTTTCTAAACTATCCGGTTAAATTGCCATTCTATTTCTTGAAATTCTCATACATGGCAATGTGTCTTTGTAAATCTTCCTCCGAATCAAACCTGTCTTTTATTTTTTTGGCCGGATTCCCGCCGTAGATACTGTAAGGCTCCACATCCTTGGTAACTACCGAACCTGCTGCTATAATACTTCCGGTTCCTATGGTAACGCCGCTTAAAACAATAGCGCCAAAACCAATCCACACATCATCCTCAATAACAGTAACCTGATCAGCCCCTAACCAGTTGTAGTCCTCGTCCCTTATAGCCGACGCAAGCCTTGTTGGGCGGCCAATTTGTTGATAATGATGATCATAGCGCCCCACAATCGCCACAAAATTGGCTATCAAAACATTATCGCCAATCCTGGTATTGCTTTCTATTACCGAATACTTGCCAACGTAGCAATTGTCACCAATAGCTATCCCTTTTTTCCCCCACATAAACACACTCCGGCCCGCGTGGAAATGCTTGCCAATTGCGTAACTGCGCCATTTAACTTTTACTAAATAAATATCCCGCAACCGTTTTAAAATGCTCACCATACAGGGTTATATTTTAAAGTATCGTATTATATTTAATTTTACCGAAGCCAGCTTTGATCGCACCCGCGAGGCTATATTCATTTTGCGTTGAAAAGCGCTCTGAAAATGCTGACTGATTTCAATCCGTGCAGGCAGGTTAAAATCCTGCTTTAAACCTTCATCCAATTTGGGCAGATAGCGCGTTACCGAGCCGGTGGTATGCGTAGCCAATTCATCAAACCCAACATTTAATACCTTGGAGTAAACCGGGCATAACGTAAGGCCCTGTATATTAAATTGATGGAATGACCAGCGGATTGCCCATGAATCCACTTTATTGGTCATCTGTTTTTCCAGCATAGCCGCAAGATCGCTGCCGCCCCTGTTGAAAGCCCGTTTTGCAGCCGGGCTATTTTTAAAGCTATCGTAATTCTTCACCTGCCAATCCACACCTTCCCACCTGTCGCGCCAGGTAGCCCAACCCCAGGACCAGCCCCGGTTTAAAAAGTAAGCATCGTCCGTAAATCCCGGAGGCACCGGCAGATTGAACGAATATCCGGATATGGAAAATACGCGCTGACTGGCCTCATACCTGTTGAGCGCCGCATTCATAAAGAGCAGGAAATTGGGCGTTAGTATCAGGTCGTCTTCCAGCACAATCACTTTCGAATGTTTTGTTAAAACATCCGAAACGCCGTTGATAATGGAATTAGCCAGGCCGTTATTACTACCTGCAAATATCAATTCCTTACTTTTAAAACCTGTTAAACCACGCAGATAAGACCGTACGTCGTTAACCAGGGGGATATCGCCGCTATGTTTTGCACCATCCGAGTAGATATACACATCGGTATCCTTTACCAGGCTGCACTGCAACAGCGAATCAATCGCTTTTTTAAGGGTATCAAGCCTTTTGTAAGTAAAAATCACAACCGGGGCGAGTGGCGTTTCCATTATTTTGAGCTTTTTATGTTAATCATTGGGTATGTAATTGTTATGCGCGTTCACTATCCGTTTAACAGGCTCCTGAAATAAGAACCAAAAATCCTGGATACATCTGCAAAAAAATAGATCACCGGAACCGGGGAATTCTTTTTTGCCCACCTGTAACGGATCGACAAATTAGTGGCTGAATTTTTGGCCGATAAACTCTTTAAAAACTGCCTGAAATTGAGTTTGCCGTTCTTGTAGTTTATACCGGTTTCGTCTACATAGCTTTCCACACCGGCATTAACAGCTATTAACAATTGGTAACCATTCCTTTTGCATGTTAAGGCAAAATCCTCATCAGCTGCATAGTGCGGAAATTTTGTTTCGTCGAATAAACCGAATTTCCGGAACACACCTATGGGGAACAAGGTTCCCCGCCCCGGCAAAAGGTCGGTCTCCAGCCATTCGTGCTCGGTCTTTAGCTTCGATAAGGGTATCCCTAAAAATGTCGGCTTACGGAACTTGGCCGTTATTTTATTCCATTTAACGCCGGCAAAATCAATCTTATCAGCATTGCTGATATGAACAGACAATGACCCTACTATGGCAGGCCTGTTTACGTAATACACCCGCAATAATTCACCCAGGTAGCCCGGCTTAACAATCAGGTCGTTGTTTAAGGTAAGGATAAAGTCCTCCGGCCGCCGCGATAGTTTCAGGGCCTTTTGGATCCCCTTGTTGGTCGCACCAGCCCACCATAAGCTTTCATCTTCCTGCAGCAAAATAACCTCCGGATAATCGCGGGCAATAACTTCGCCGGTGCCGTCGGTTGAGCCGTGATCAACTACAATCACTTTATACTCAGCAACGTTTTGTTTAAACAAACAATCCAGACATGCCTTTGTATATTTAAGCCGGTTGTAAACTGGTATCACTATGTATATCATTGACTTGCGATTTTTTTATGCGACCTAATAATTTAAAAACTAAGTAAACGTATAGCATAACAGGTAAGCAGCCGAAAAACACTGTTGCCTGCCCGTTAATCAGGAAAAATATTAATGAAAATAGTATGGCGTTTTGCACCAGGTTGAATACTGATTTAGGCGAACGCAGCCGCTGGGTTACAATGTTGGTAAAGTACGCTATCACGGCCATCAGCGGTATAACAAAGTAACTGTAAGCAAAATAAAGTTCGGGTATAATGCCTATCCGTATTCCCATGTTGCTATCGTACAGGTTCGACCACACGTACGCACTGCCCGATTTTACCAACTGGTCTTTATTAAAGCCAAGTATTTCAAGGAACGACGAGTTGGTGAGGGCGCCAAGCGAACTTAACTCGAAGTTATAGCCATGAATTTTTCCGGGCTCGTAGGTGTTAAAACTGTGCACGTAGTCCTTATACTCCACGCCAAAAGGCAGGTTTTCGGCTATATGGGTAATCGACTGGCTGATATCGCTTCCGGTACGCAAAATATTTACAAGGATATAGGATATAAAAACCAATATCATGGAGATTGCGATGGGCACGTTGGATACTTTTTTACCTTTGGCCTGCATGGCCCATAAATAAATAGGTATGGCTGCCATAATGCAGGTTAGCAATACAAAACGTTTTCCATCTATTGATATAATAAATATTAAAACAACCAGGTAAACAATATTGAGGATTTTGGAGCCCAGTTTATAAAAGAGCGTTGCCAGCAGCGCAATCAGGAAACCGTACACGCAAACAAATTTAAAACCATATAGGGGCCCATAATTGTAGCCATACATATCGTCGGTAACGTCGGCGCCAGAAAGGAGCGGTAAAAAACCGATAGATAAATAGATAGTTATAAGCAACAGAAAAGGAAAGACGTACATGAAATAGCTGAAAGATGTTTTGGTAACATTGGCAAAATCATCCTGAAATTCATGTTCGTTTGTGTTAATAATAACCAGCCTCTCAAAAATCAGCAAGGCGGCAATAAACACCCCTACGCAATAGAAATAGAAAAAAGTAGCATCCTCAATTTTTAAATTCCATACGCCGGTACGGCGGGTAACGCTGTTGATGTTCATCAGCCCCATTACAAAAAATATAATCCAGCCCTTGGCTATTATTTGGTTAAAATTGTTTTTTAACCTGTCAGCTAAAAAGTAGACGAAGCAAATAAACAGGCTCAATTCAAAAGATACCTTCGCATTTTTCCCGGCGGGAAATATGTAGTCGTTTATTTCATTAATGAAATAAAGAAACAAGTACGGAACCAATTTTAAAATCCTGTTTATCACGCTCAAATTTTAGTTTTGTACACTTTCAATTTTCTTTAACAACCTCGCGGGGTTTCCGCCCCATATTTCATTTGCGCCAACGCTTTTGGTTATTACCGAGCACGCCGCAATTATTGAATTTTCGCCGATGGTAACCCCTTTCAGTATAGTTGAATGGGCGCCTATGAAAACATTTTTTTCGATAACAACCGGTTTGGAACCATCAGTAACGTTTAAGGCCCAGTCCGTTTCGCTGGCCGTACGGTATTCGTGGTTCAGCGAATGAAAATCGGTATCGTAAATAACCACGTTACCACCCATCATTACATTATCCGCTATGGTAATGCTGTTGTATGAAACAATGGCCGTCGAGCTAATCTTCACATTATTGCCAATCCTGAGGCTTGCATTAATGCCAACCACCAGCATGCTTTTTTGCTGCCGCCCTATCCGGTTAAAATTGTTGCCGCTGTTCATGGTAAAATCATCGCCTATCTGCACTTTCGCTGTCGAATGAATGTCTATTACCGGTAAACCTTTGCACACCAGCCGTACTCCGTACTTAGTTGAAAACACCGATAAAACAAATTTTGCATAAAGCGTAGACAGCCATACAATTAACAGCCTATACACTTTTCTGACAGCTTTAAACAAAAACATCATTTTCCCTTTTTAACACCCTGGTACCCGTCCATTGTTATTTATTCCAAATGCCAACGGCCTTTTGGTTTATTATTTTGCGGCTTTGTATATGAAAAACAACCGCCATAAAAACGTATATAATCACATTCGAAAACATCACACCGGCCAGCCCCCAATACCTCGCTAAAAAAATTGCCAGGGGTATGTTGATAAATGTTGTCGCCAGGTACAGGTACAGCTGCAGCCTCAATTTGCCGGTACCGTTAAGCAGGTAACAGTTAGCCATAACTGAGCAATAGCCAATCACATACAGACACATGGCAAATGACAGCAAGAATGGTACACTGATGTTTTTCCCGATCCAGTATTTATAAACCCATGGCGAAACCAACAACAACAGCACCGAAAGGATGGCTACCACAAACAATATTTTATACATCTTGGCCAGTGCTTTCTTTATCCAGTCGAAATTATTTTTGGTATAAGCATCAGTAAACGCGCTCCAAAAAGGGAACATGATGATACTGAACACCATAATGATCAGCGAAAATGCTTTGTAGGCGATATTATAGGTGGTTAACTGGTTGGGGCCAAATATCCGGGTAACAATAATATTGTCGGTTTGCATTAATACCAGCGCACCTACCTGGATCAGGAAAAACACACCACCCATACTCAGCAGCTCCCTGGTGTAGCCGAAATTTATATACTTTAAAGCCGGTGCATATTGTTTATATCTGCCGCCGAAATACCATAAACTGGCCAGCAACTGAACAGACAGAGGGATGCCGGACAGCGCAAAAACCAATTTATACATGGAGCCTGTGGTAAACCGGGTAAGCAGGTAAATAACCGTAACGGTAGCCAGTTGGCCCAAAGCATTGATTAACGAAACATTGGCTGCCGAGTGCGTTGCAGTAAGTACAATATTTATCAACTGTACCACAAATTGCAGGCAAAAAAAGCCCACAACTATTAAAGCCACATTATTTAAATTATCGCCGTTATAATTTCCCGCATTCAGGATGTTACTCCACGACAGGAATTGATTGATAAACAGGAAGCACCCGAATAACAACACGCCTATTATTGCCAGCAACGCATAAGTAGTACTTACATAAGTTTTTGCGGCGGTAGTGTCTCCTAAAGCATTTGCTTCGGCCAGTTTATTTTTCAATCCGTTACCCAGGCCAATATCAAAAAAGTTGAGCCACAAAATTACCGAGCTTAATGCTACCCAAATGCCGTACTGGGTGGCGTCAACGTAATGTATGGTTAACGGAATCAGTAAAAAGCTGATAACAATGCTTATCCCCTTAAAAACAAACGATAACAATACATTGCGCCTGATGTTAAAGGCATTTTTCCGGGGTGCGAAAGATACCTTAAACGTATTTTTCAGGTTGTTGTAAAACATATTGTATTTAAGCAATAAGTTATATAACATACTATGCATTTGTTTTCTTGTTCTTAAAAATCCTGGACACTCCGTTTAACCGTTTAGGGCCCATATCCTCGCCATAGCCGTTGTCGCTGCTGTTGTAACCATATCCGTAACCATAACCGTAGCCATATCCGTAACCATATCCATAGTGATAGCCACCTTTTTTAGTTTCGATATCATTAACAACCAGGTATACTTTTCGCAGCTTTTTACTGGTCATCAGGTCATTTACTATATCCAGTTGCGACTTAAAAGTATATTTTTGCCGCACTACGTATAAAGTTAAATCCGCATATTTTTCAATCAGTAACGCGTCGGAAACGAGGCCGATCGGCGGACTATCGATGATGATATAATCAAACCTGAGTTTTAGTCCTTCGATCAGTTTGGCAAGCTTATCGCCCAATAATATTTCCGAAGGGTTAGGCGGTATTGGCCCTGATGGCACCACAAAACAGTTTTCGCTAAATCCGGATGGTCTTATGAGTTCGTCTATATCCATTTTATTGGATACCGCATAATTGGTAAAACCCTTCACCATCTCTTTGTCGATGCCGAGGTTACCCGACAGTCGCGGCTTGCGCAAATCGAGTTCAACAAACACAACTTTTTTGCCACTCAAGGATAAGGCGCTCCCGATATTAACGGAGATAAAGGATTTCCCCTCGCCGCTCATACTGGACGAGATCAAAATAACCTGCGGTTTGTCGGGCGTTAACAAAAATTGGAGATTGGTCCGCAAATCCCTAAACTGCTCCGAGATGATCGACCGGGACTTATCCGTAATAATTACATGATCGCCTTTTGTATTATGGCTTATCTCGCCAACAATCGGGATTTTACTCGCATTTTCAACATCAAATTTGGAAACCACCTTTACATTTAAGGCCTCGCGCAAACTGATGAAACCCAGCGGCGCCACTAACCCAAGTATCAAAAACACAAATACAACCATGTTGATTTTAAGCTTAGTAGGCTCGTAATCACTTTTTGCAGAGTCCACAATTCGTGCTGTGGAGATAGTTGAGGTTTTGGAAATTGCTGTTGCTTCCCTGGTTTGCAACAGAAACACGTACAGGGTTTCTTCAACTGTTTGCTGCCGCGAATAATCCAAAAACACCCTGGACTGCGCAGGAACATTTTCGATTTTCCCGTTAAACGAGTTGTTTTGCTTCTCCAGGTCGCGTTTGCTAACCTCCAAACCGGCAAGGTATGAGTTGATGTTTTTTAAGATGATCCCTCTGAAATTGGCAATCTGCTTATCGATGCTTTGTACATAAGGATTTTTATCGGTGCTCGACATAGTTTCCTTATCGCGCTCCAGCAGCAGTTCGTTATATTTTCCAATAGCATCCGAGAACCCATTATTATCGGATCCCAGGGCGCCAACCGGAATTATTTTTTTGTTATTCGGATCGTCCAGAAACTTCTTCAAGTCCTCAATCACCGAAATCTGGACATCAAGCGTGCTTAATTGTTTTTGAAAATCGCTGGATGCACCTATTAAGGCTTTTGATTGTTCATCAACATCGGCAATTTTATTCTGCTTTTTGAAATTTTCGAAATTCTTCTCAATCCCTGCCAATTGACTGCCCACCATGGCCAGGCGGCCATCTATAAAGGACAGCGTACTGTCGGCAATCTGTACTTTGTTATCCCTGTTTGCTTTCAGGTATATGTCCATTATGGTGTTTAATATCGCCTCTCCCTTTTTTGAATTCGGGTAATCCAGCGACAAATCAATGGTAGTGGTGGTTTTGCTGGATAGACTGATGTCGAGCGCCTTTGATAAAGTTTCAACCGCCGACTCCTGCGACGAGATGGCGATGGTATAGCCTAAAGTTTCAACAGGATTGTTTTTAGGTGTAAAAACCAAATTGTACTGCGGCAAGCTTATGCTTTGCCCGAAAGCCGCTTTAATATCAATGTTCTTCTTTCGGTTTGTCAGGTGTATGGTATGGTTTTCAACCGTCACCACATAACTCTGCTTTGCGATTGAATCGGTTTTGTACGCAATAGCGATGTTAAAAGGCGCCTCATCGAAAATCTCAGTATTTTTTATCTTACCGTTTCGGTAGATGACGATATTCAAATTCAAGGCTTTAACCACACCTGCAGTTATGCTGCGCGACTGTAATATCTGTACTTCGTTTTCGGCATTATTGGGTATACCAAACAGCGATGACACATCGGTTAAAGAACTAAGGCCACCGCCGCCGCCCATTGCGCTCATGGCGCTGCTGCCGCCGCCCGATTTGGTATCGGGATCAACAATGATCATCGATGTTATTTTATAGTTTGGCGTAGCGTACCTTTTATATAAATAACCGGCTATGCCAAAAACTATTATACTGACTATAAACAAAGGCCAGTTCAACAAAATCCTGGTTATAAATTTCTTATAATCAAAACCCGCCTTATCATCGTTGTTTTTTATGGTAGGAATGTTAATATCCATTTTGAATAGACTTTTTAGAGTTTTCTGCTAAATAAAACGATCAAAACCGACAGGAACGAGCCCACCAGCGTGTAATATCTTGCCTGTGAGGCGTCGGTTGCGGCAGCTTTACCGGTACCCGGTTCAACATAAATAATGTCGTTTTGCCTCAGGTAGAAATATGGGGTCGCCATTACGTCAGTTTTCTTCAGATTAATGCGGTATGGCGTACTGGTGCCGTCCGAATTTTCGCGTATTAAAAGCACATTATCCCGCTTTGCAAAAATGGTTAGGTCGCCTGCCAGTGAAATGGCATCCAGCACGCTTACCTTTTCGTTAGGCAAAACATATATTCCAGGCTTTAATACCTCGCCGGTTACGCTTATTTTGAAATTTGCGTAGCGCACAATAACCGTTGGATCGAGGTAATAGTCCGAGGCGATTTTTTTAATAATATCGGTAGCTTCGGATGTGGTATAGCCGGCTACTTTAATGCGGCCCAGTATTGGCATGGTAACAAAGCCATCCTTATCAACCAGGTAGCCCGACGACACCTGCTGCGTAACGCTACTGAGGCTATTGGGACTTAATGATGTACCGGTGCTTGAAAGCGGAATATTGCCGGCGTTAATAACTGCAGTATTTTGTGGATCGATGGTTTCAATCAGTATGGTTAGGATGTCATCGTTTTGGATAACAGGTGGTTTGTATAATGCCACCTGTATTTTGCTCAACTGGCCTGAATCAGGAATGTTCTGGAAATACTTGATCTTTTTTGTGGAAGAACAAGATACCATTTGAAGAGCAACAACTACGGGTAACAGGTAAAAAAGAAACTTAAATAAGTGTTTTTTCATTGCAGATGAAATTAATTGAACAAAAAAATATCGGCGGACAATTCGCCCGGTTTTTACTCGAACTGATTTTTTATTGCGTAACCGGCCTCTTTAAGCAACTTTTCCTTCATAAACAACTCCACATCGGCAGCTACCATCTCCTTAACCAAAGCCTCCAGATCATACTTAGGTTTCCACCCCAGTTTGTTCATCGATTTGGTGGGATCGCCTATTAACAGATCCACCTCGGTCGGTCTGAAATATTTTGGATCAACGGCCACTATCTCTTTCCCTTCGGCTACCTGGTAATCAGGATTGCTGCAACTCACCACATATCCCTTCTCGGCTATACCATTGCCTTCAAAAGCCACTTCGATGCCTAGCTCGGCAAATGCCAGCCTGACAAATTCGCGCACGCGGGTGGTTACGCCCGTTGCAATCACAAAGTCTTCGGGTTGTTCCTGCTGTAATATCAGGTACATGGCTTCCACATAATCTTTGGCGTGGCCCCAGTCGCGCTGGGCATCCAGGTTGCCTAAAAAAAGTTTGTCCTGCAGGCCCATGGCAATTTTTGCCGCGGCCCGGGTTATTTTACGGGTCACAAACGTTTCGCCGCGCAGCGGGCTTTCATGATTAAACAGTATACCGTTGCAGGCAAACATCCCATAAGCTTCGCGATAGTTCACGGTTATCCAGTAAGCATAAAGCTTAGCTACCGCATAGGGGCTGCGCGGATAAAAAGGCGTAGTTTCGGATTGGGGAACCGCCTGCACCAAACCATAAAGCTCTGAAGTTGAGGCCTGGTAAATCCTGGTCTTCTTTTCGAGACCCAGTATGCGGATGGCCTCCAGCAGCCTCAGCGTACCGATGCCATCGGCATTGGCAGTATATTCGGGGGTATCAAAACTTACTTTTACATGCGACATTGCGCCCAGGTTGTAAATCTCATCGGGCTGCACCTGTTGTATAATGCGGATGAGGTTGGTAGAGTCGCTCAGATCGCCGAAATGCAATATCATGGTGCGGTTGGGGTCGTGCGGATCATGATACAGGTGATCAATACGCTCGGTATTAAATAACGACGATCTCCGTTTTATACCGTGCACCTCGTATCCTTTGGCTAAAAGCAGTTCTGTTAGGTAGGCGCCGTCCTGTCCAGTAACCCCTGTAAGTAAAGCTATTTTTTTCATAGTGTAGTATTATTTTTTTTTAAAAACCTCGTTATCAATGCCTTATTGTACAGGTATAAAAACATAAGGTTGGTAACTAAATATCTTTTTATCAATCGTCTGGGCTCTTGCATTAAGCGGTAAAGCCACTCTAAACTGTGTTTTTGCATCCAAACCGGCGCTCGTTTTTTCTCGCCCGCTAAAACGGCTAATGCTCCGCCTATGCCAACCATCACCACGTTTACTTTGCCTTTCATCGATGCCATCCAGCGTTCCTGCTTGGGGCAACCCAGGGCTACAAATACAATACCTGCGCCGGTAGCATTTATCCTGTTGGCAATTTCTTCCTCCTCTTCTTCTTCAAGGGCCCTAAACGGCGGACTATACGCCCCTGCAATGCGCAATTTTTCGTAATGCTGTTTCACATAGCTGGTGGTATTTTCAAGTGTATCGGGCGTACCACCGTAGAAGTACACCGGTATATCTCTTTCCTCTGCTGCAGGCAACAGATCATGTAACAAATCCATTCCGGCAACGCGTTCCTGGTTTATACCATGTATGGATTTTACTGCTTTAGCTATGGGCATTCCGTCCGGTGTAACTAAGTCAGCGCTTTTTACAACTTTTGCAAAACCGGGGTCGAAATATGCAGTGATGAGCATGTGTACATTGGCAACGCACACATAGGATGATATTTTGTTTTTGGCAAGAGAAACTATCGAACTTATAAATTCCGCATACGTTCCTTCTGATATCGGTATCGATATCAGAAAATTTTTATTGAGAATCATTTTTTAATAGGGGTAAAAAAAGTAAACAATTCCGTTGTATTATTCCGATAGAAAATCGGTGGGTTTTACCGGAGCCCTGGTTTCATAAGTCTGAAAAAAATATAGCACTCAACCCATCTTCCCATCACCTTATTAAACCTTTTTAACGGCTCCAACATGAACTATTTACGGCGGAATTGCCCTTTTAAAATTCCGTTCGGGCCTTCTGATACCTTTCTCCATCGTCATTAACTGCAAGTTAATCTGCAACCTCGTCTTTTGCTGTAGCCAGCTCTTCTTAATCTTATTTTAAACAATTTCTCAATGAAATAATCGTAAACAAATCGGTTTTTTTATATCAATATTCAGCAGATATAGCCGCCTTTCTGTAAACAATTAAACAAAACAAGTAATTCCTTATGAAGATTTTGTGAAGCTGAACGCGCTGCCTGTGAGTCTCTCCTATATGCAAACATTTTAAGTTAAAAGTAAACGGCACAGGAGTCTGCAATTGTACCGTTTATTATCGTTGTTACTTTGCCCTTTAAAAGGCTTTAAAAAACACTGTTTCAAATTGTTAATTTGATGTTGTTATGTTTCTATAATTGCAAAGATATTATTATTCCTATATATCTAATAGGAATTGAATAAAATTGTTTTAAATTTTTTGTTATTTTTTTAAAATCCGGGAAAATGCCGTGTATTTGAGGGGCGGCTTATGTTGGATACATAGTTAAGATGACACGAAAAATTTAATGAATGCCCCTGAGTGTAGTACTCGCAGCCTTATACTGCCTTGCAATGTAAGGGCACTTAGTATAACTTGTCGGGACAATAAATACTAGCCCTTGCGGCGGTAACAAAAAGTATGATAGAAATTCAATTTAAAGCTGACAAATAATCATCAATGCCTCTTTCCTTCAGAATTTGTTTATAAGCCAGGACAATGTTGTTCGTTTTATTGAAATTTGTTAATCTTGAGACGATAACCTCTGTAGTTAAATTTCGAAACTGATTTTTCAATTCCTCAATGTGTGCGAAATGCAAGTCGGTTTTGTTTCTGCTCATAAAAAAACTAAAATATGGTTTTGAGGTAAATATCACAATTTCACCCAAAAACGTCCCGGGATTCACTGTCAGCAGTTTCCGAACTTCGAATAACTATATTTGTAGTCCGCGATAGTTTTATACAAAAGGATTCGTTGAGGGAAACTATTTATTTTTTCAAACAATGTCCGGTTTTGGGATCAGGTGTTGTCTTTTTCTGAGGATTATCTTAATATCAAGTTCCAAATAAGAAATTAATACAACAAATCATGGAAAAATTCATGCTGATTATTAGGGAAGATTTGGGTAAGATGCGCAAAATGAGCGATGAAGAACGATTTGCTAATATACCCATGATGCTCAAATGGGTTGATTCCCTGATCGAAACCGGTAACTATATCAAAGGGGAACCCCTGCTGACAACAGGCAGGTATGTTAGCAAGTACCAAATTCTTTCAGATGGCCCCTTCATTGAAGCCAGCGAGGGGATTTCGGGTTACGAAATTATCTGGGCAGAAAACCTTGAACAGGCCGCCGCCATCGCCCAGAACTGCCCGCTGGTACAAAGCGGCCTGGCTGTGAGAGAGGTACGCCCGATTGCTACCCTATATGGTGTAAATAATGAATGAGGTTGAAAAGCGTATCGAAATTCTTTATAAAGAAAGATTCGGTCAGCTAATCTCGTTGATCTTGCAGCGTTTCCGGAACTTGCCTATCGATTTTGCAGAGGATATTATACAGGAAGCGTTTACGGCTGCTGCATTACACTGGCCCAAAACCGGCATACCCGAAAATCCCTCGGGATGGCTCTATCAAACCTGCAAAAACAAATCCATCAACCAGCTAAAAAAAATTTCTAAAACTGTTGATTTATCCATGGCCAAAACAGTGCAGGTAGCTGCGGACGATATTTCTGAGGATGGCTTTAAAGATGCGCAATTGCGGATGCTGATGGCTTGCTGTCATCCACATTTAACACCAAAAACGCAGATAGTACTGGCCCTTAAATATGTTTTCAACCTCAAGGTCGAAAATATCGCCCTGCTGTTTGGGGCAGAACCGGATGCTATTGAAAAAATGCTTTATCGTGCAAGGCAAAAAATAAAAAGCGAGTCATTGATTTCATCCACCAGGCTTTATGGCTATTCTGTGGAGCGGCTTTCGGTCATGCACAAGGTGATTTACCTCATATTTAGTGAAGGCTACAAGCAATCGGGCGTAAAAATAAGCCAGGCAAAAATTTTATGTGAGGATGCGCTTATGCTCAATAAATTTTTGTTTGACAGTCCGTTGTGCAATCCCGAAACCAAAGCGCTGCAGGCACTCATGATTTTTAATGTCGCCCGGTTTGATACCCGGTTTGATGCGCAGGGTAATGCTGTGGAGCTGGAGTACCAGGACCGAACGCTCTGGGATCAGGCATTGATACAGCTCGCCTCCCTTTTACTAACCGAATCAGAAGATTCTACCTTTTCACCATACCACCTTGAAGCCGCCATAGCCAGCGTGCACTGTGCGGCACGCAAATTTGAAGATACGGATTGGGAAGCCATCTGTAAATACTATGATGTGCTGTTAAAAGTTTACCCCAGCCCGTTTGCCGAAATAAATTATGCCGTAGCGTTGCAATACAATCGCCAAAACGACAAGGCTTTTCGCATCCTGATGGATCTTCACCGGAACCCTTATTTTAATAAACTGCCCATTCTTGAGCGGACCATCAGAAAGTATTTTGCGCGTCACCAGGCAAAATAGCGGGCGTCCGGCGCCATCATCTAAAAATAATAAGCACCCGATGTCCGGTATTCGCTTTTATCATTGTCTATACTAACAAAACAAAGGAATATGAAAAATAAACTCAAAAAAAATGCGCTTGGGTGCTTATTTACCATTACGCTGCTGTTGCTTACCATCCACGGTACCGCCCAGAGTAGCAAGCAATCTAACGAAAAAACAGTTAGAGCGGTTTACACCGCTTATCAGAAAAAAGATTGGAACATGTTAAAGTCCCTTTTTACCGAAGGGTTTACTTTTAGCAGCCCGGTTGATGTTCCTCCTATTGATATAAACGTATATAAGGAAAAGTGTTGGCCAAACTCCGCCAACATCAAAAAGTTTACTATTGATAAGCTTATGGTTGATGGAGATAATGTTTTTGTAACCTATCATTGCTGGACACTAAATGACAAAGTATTATGGAATACCGAGTATTTTACATTAAAAGGTGGCAAAATAAAAGGGTTTGTATGTTTCTTTGGGCCAGGCATTGGTTTTCCCAACAATAAGGAAAAATAAAGGAGATAGAAGTATTCTTTGGTATTGGACTTGCTTATTTCGGCCCAAAATGTGAACATTTGATTTTGCGATATGAATACAGTTGAGCTTTTGATAGAAAAAACGATAAAATTATATGAATCCAACACGGGCTGGGGTGATAGCGAAGAATGGACTAACCAGGATTTTGTAATATTAAGCGAGAAAATACAGGAACGCACAGGCGAAGCTTTGAGCCACGTAACTTTAAAAAGAGTTTGGGGAAAAGTGAAATATAATAGCCTCCCAACTACGCATACCCTGGATACGCTGGTGCAATTTTTAGGTTACGAAAACTGGCGGGCATTCAGATCGCAAAATGGCAACGGAACGGCAAGTGCAATAACGGCAACGCCAATCAACGGGAATGGTCATTGTCATACAACGTTGTCTGTAGACTGTTGTCTACGGGTTACCTATGCTTATGTAGTTTGACTACCTTAAAATAAAAAAGCCAGATATTGCTACCGGGCTTTGATTTGCTTTTCACGCTTGACGACATCCGTTTCGGAGCTAAATTTCTTTGCCTATTTTATAACCCAATCGCAGGTTTTATTGGCAACTATGCCTATCGCTTCGTTTTGGGCTTGCTTAACTTACATATGTTTTAAGTGTTTATTAATAGATAAGAGCAATTGATCTCTGTCATTTATTTCGCGCGGAATAAATATTACACCATTCCCGTTCCACCATCTACTAAAGGCGCCAACAGTTTTGTTATATACTTTGATATCACCTTTCTTCTTTTCATCATAGTAGATCTCGTCCCAATCAATTCTCTTATAAGGAGCCATAGGAGCTTTAAGTTCAATACCAATGTCGTCTAAAGTTATTTGAAAGCCGCCAAAGGTCTTTCTAGCCTTCCTGTACCCAATTATTAAAGTAAGTCCAATCATCAATATTATTCCACCGACAGCTACACCAATTGACATTATTGGTTTGGTGGGATTAATGATATCGGGGAGGGTAATTAAGATTAATATCACAGCATATGTCTTGATAAAGCGGAATGCCATGCGCTTCAGTAAGCTACCAATAAGAGTTTGGTTGATTGTAAAAGTTTGAGGCATGTATTTTAGATTAATGCAGTGAAGATAACGGAAATCTTAAATTTATGCTTGCTGTTTCCGGCTACACTAAATAAAAAAGCCCGATATTTCTATCGGGCTTTGTGGGAGTTACTGGGTTCGAACCAGTGACCCTCTGCTTGTAAGGCAGATGCTCTGAACCAGCTGAGCTAAACTCCCTTCGTTTTGGGATTGCAAATATAGGTTCTTAAGCTTATTCTTCAAAAATAAATTTACATTTTTTTAATGCGGGCCTTTCTATTGTTCTAAATCAATTAATAGTCAGTGGTTTAAAATGATAAAAAATAACGTGCGCGGCTCATCTTGTGTTAAAACAAATAGGTAAAAATAAAAAACGACAATTCTGCCTGGCAGGAATTGTCGCTTTTTTACCGTTTTAAACGTAAATTAAACCACCACGGCCATGTGCTTCGGGTTTGGGTCTGGCTGATTTTACTCAAATTTTTGATTTGCCGCTACAATGGTTATGTGTTTTTGCATCCGGAAAGATTTACTAATTTTACAAAAAGTCCTTATTAAATCTTTCATCATGATGTCGCCATTTTACAAAGCCTGCAAACTTATTTTGCTGGCATCGGTGTTTTTTATGTTTGGTTTTGGTATCCCGGCGGTAAAGGCCCAGGCCGATAAACCCAAGTTTAAAGTAATTGCTTTTTATACCGGCAGGGAGGATAAAGCACATATCAGCTTTATGCACGAGGCGCATAAATGGTTCTCGAAAATGGCCACCCAATACCATTTCCAGTACGATTCGACAAAGAACTGGGACAATATGAATGCTGAATTTTTATCGCATTACCAGGTAGTTGTTTTTTTGGATACCCGGCCCGATGTGCCTGCGCAGCGCGCAGCGTTTCAAAAATATATGGAAAACGGTGGCGCCTGGATGGGCTTTCACTTCTCGGCTTTCGCGCTTACGCCGTCTGATTTTAATGCCGACTGGGATTGGTACCACAATAAGTTCCTGGGATCGGGCCAATATGTAAGTAATATCTGGCGGCCATCAAAGGCTATTTTGGACGTGGATCAAAATTCGCCCTATACTAAAAATATGCCGGCCAAATTCACCACTTCGCCAAATGAATGGTATCGCTGGGAACATGACCTGCGGAAAAATCCGGATATCCAGATACTTTGTTCGATAGATTCCGCCAGCTTCCCGTTAGGCACAGGACCCAAATTATATGAAATTTGGCACAGCGGCTATTACCCTGTAGTGTGGACCAACAAAAACTACAAAATGATTTACTTTAACATGGGCCATAACGATATGGACTATGAGCATAAATACGATAACACCGACCGCACCCTATCCTACACGTTCAGCAGCGATATGGAGGCCAAACTGGTGCTTGATGCGCTTTTGGCATTGGGGAAGGGGAAATAGTTGATTGAGTTGGATTAAGTGAGCGGTTGATTAAGTTAATAATCCAATACTTATTCCAACTCAGCCGATAGCTATCGGGTCAAATTTATTATAACTTATTCTAACTCAATCCAACTTATTCCAACTTAATCAACCCATCACCTAATTATTCAACCAATACGTAAATTTAAATACCAGCATCCTTGTTTTAACGTAAAACGGCCTGGGCAGGTAATTATCGGTATAAACAATAAAAAAGTCGGATGCGGGCCTGAAACGGTATTGTAAACGAGTATTGATGTTAAAGTTTTTGCCCTGCTGGTTATACTGGAAATATCCCGTGAGGAAAAACTTATTGGTCATGGTTACGTCGACTTTTGGACCGATAAGCCAAAACGTATTATTACCCCATGGATGCGGTAATTGAACCGAACTCACGGTGGTACTCCACAAAATATTCACAATCGGCTGAAAGCGGTAGCCAAAATCGGTTGCCAGGCTTATTTTTCTGCCATTATCATAGTAGCCTCCCGCATCAAACGTAAAATCGTAAGTAAATAGCTTTTGTGGCTGCGAAAAGTACGACAGCTCGGCATTGTTCCAATGATTGAGCGTTCCCGTCGGCAGTGTGTTGCCCTTAAAATTCGTAGGATCAAAAGGCGCCAGCAGCTTCACAAAGTCGTGTTCCACCAATCCAGTTAAAACACTCCTGTCTCTAAAAGTTACCTGGTACGAAAAATAACTCCGGTTGTCTGTAGGATTAAGTGAGCCATCGTAATAATCAGTCAGGTTAATCTGCGGACCGTGGCTTAGCACGTTGCCTCCCTTCGGTAAAAAAAGATAGCCCACGAACGGATTAAACTTAACATAGCCATGCCTTGGCACATAGCCCACTTCGGCATTGTAATTGGAGCCCACATCTTCGTACTGCGCCCCTACCGTCCAGTATTTGTTTGCAAATTGGATATTACCGGCCTGGGTATAATCATGCCCGGTTTTGCCCGGCGTAAACGATTTTAATGCCAATAGCTTTCCAGTCCACAAATTAGCTGCAGAGGCCAGGTTGAATTCGACACCCAGGTTGCTGTTGAACCTGGAGTTATTGGGCTGGCTGGAAGGCGGCACACCCGGAAAATTAAAAGCCTCCTTGTTCACAAAAATGAAACCCACGTTTGAGCGGGCCAGAATTTTGCGCTGCAGGGCTATCACCGTAAAATTTTGTGCGGGAAGCGAATCGTTAGCGGCGGTTTGCATATCCATTACGCCGATGCGCCATTGCCGGTCGAGTTTACCGTTGAGCCTGAAACCGCCTATAATAGTAGAGTTTAAACCTATCCTGCGCGAAAAAAACGGGCGGATGGATGCGTAGCCAAAATTGTTGAACTGATCGCCATTCTCCAAAAAGAATTGTCGTGTTTCCGGATAAAAAAGCTCGAAACGACTCAGGTTAATGACCTGTTTATCAGCATCCACCTGCGAAAAATCCGGATGAACCGTTAAATCAAGATTCAATGCGGATGATACAGCAATCTTTGCATCTACCCCAACTTCCGGCTTTACCACTAAGGGCTTATGGTCGGCATAGTCCTTGCTGATTGACGTGAGGCCGTATGGGATGATGGCGATATTGGATCCTGGATCAGGTGGCGGCTGGTCCCACATCAAAGTGCCCGTATAAGCCAGCGAAGCTGTAGGAAATTGCCTCGGCACCGGCGCCCAGGCCGATTTTTCGGTTGCTTTTAAGTCGTTCCGGCTAAAATTAATGCCCCATTCGCTGATTCCTTTTTTATACCGGATGGATTTAAACGGAATTGCGGCCTCAAATACATATCTGTCCGGGTAATCTTTTACAGCCGATATCCACTTATTTGTCCAGTTCAAATCTACTTTGCCGCCCTCATACATGGTACCATCCCACTCGGCGCCGGCTGCATTGGCGCCAAACGAATAGCCGCTGGTTTGATCGTTAAACGTATCTATGAAAAAAATAAAGTTGTCATTTTTCAGGAAACTGAAATCACGCTTTAACGACTCGACCATATTGGGACCTGCAATTGCTTTATAACAAATTGCCAGGATATACAGGTTTTTATGATCATATGCCATCCTAACCTCGGTCCGCACTTTCGCCAGGGAGGTATCCATGGGCAACACCATGTAAAAGTCCTGCGCCACCTGGGCGTCCTGCCAGGCTTTCTCGTCGGCTACCCCATCAACCTTTATTTCGGAAGTCGCCTGGTTAATATGATAAATAAATTTACTATTTTTCTTTTGAGCAATAAGCTGCTGTATCAAAAAGAAAGAGAAAACGAGCGTAAGGGTGTACTTCAAATCAGGGTTATTTTTAGATGGTTTTTATTCAATTATAAAGCTTTTTTACTTAAAAAAAAGCGATAAACAGGGGTTTATTATCAATTTGCGCTTGTATTGGTAATTTTCGACCTGATTTGCATTCGCCAGGGCCAAAAACGGCTTATTTCTTCTTTTTTTTGTTAGCAAGTGCCATATGTTAATAAGTTTTCGCCTTTTTGGGGCTTTTTCCACAAAAAAGTTGTTAAATATTTGTTAAAATATTAGTCCGGCAATTCTATAGATTATATATTTGTATAATTATTATTATCGGTCTAACCAATTAGTTCTTTATGATAGATAATGAGGTCAGTTACTACAAAAAAGAGAGAGCGCCAGCTTCCTCTTTTTTTGTTTTAGGGCTATTTTAAAATGTCGTTAATTTCGGCGAGCAGGTAGCCTTTCAAATCCGAGTCGTACTCCCAAAACATCACACCGCCCATTTTTTTCTTAAGGGCATATTTACATTTTTTCTTTACCGACCATTCGTCATCAAATGATATAAACTGACGGGTTGTTTTGTTATAAATGTAGTCGGCTTTTGCAGCCCTGTCGCGGTGTACTTTAAAACCGGGTTTATTCAAAATGCTATCCTTTATCAGCGTATACCCCACTCCTTTTAAACTGGTGGCTACCGTATCGCCCAAACCTTTGGCGCCGGGCGCCAATATGGCTGAGTGTCCGTAAAACGCAATGCCCATCACCAATTTATTAGCCGGAACGCCGGCGGCTTCAAATAGCGTTACCGCTTCATCAGCATTGTTATGCGCTTCGTAAGCCTTTGATGCATACAACTCAGTATGGTTCGATGCTATTTTGCCACCGCCCGAGTAATCGTAAGTCATTAAGTTTATATAATCGAGGTATTGCTGGGCAGCGGCCATATCGGTATGATCCAAAAATCCTTTAAACGCACCTGCAGCCGTTGTCAGCAGGTACTTTTTGCCGGTTTGCTGCTGGAGGGCATTCAATTGGCTGCGGAACTCCTTAAACATTAACGTATAATTCTGTTTATCCTCGGGCCGGTAGATATTTCCTTTATCGCCGGGCAGCCCGGGGTATTCCCAATCAATATCGATACCATCCATATCGAACTTTCTGACAATATCAATGGCGCTCGCCGCAAATTGCTGCCTGGATGTATCGGATAGTACCGCATCTGAAAATTTTCCGCTCCAGGTCCAGCCGCCAATAGAGATCATTATTTTTAAGGCAGGGTTTTGTTTTTTAAGCTGATTAAGATGCCTGAAATTAACGGTATCTGTTGCTTCGCGGTGAAGCCAGGCACGGTTGTCTTTTATATCGACGAAGGCATAGTTAATATGCGTTAACTTTTTGGCGTCGATCAAATCGGTTTTTATCAATCCCCTGAAACCACCAACATACCCGATGATCACTTTTCCCGATTGAGCATTTGCTAAGCCAATATGCAGCAAAAACAGTACTCCAAAAAGCGCATAAAAGCGTGCAGCGGTCATCTTTAATTTCATTTTTTAAATAGATATGGAATTATATTTTTAGCCGCAGCCTGCGTTTCTCTAAAAAGCCGGTTATAAAAATGACGATAAAACAAACGGCAAATGACCGGATGATACCACCCGTACCATAATTTAACAGGTGCGGATATCTGAACTTGGTCATCTCAAATATTGCTACCATAAAATAAGGGATCAGGTAACAGGTAAGTGTACTGGTGCCCGCAGGCTTAATAATTTTGAACCAATTTTGCTTGCCCTTAACGTCTACCAGGTAAATAAACAGCTCAAATAGTAGTATACCAATGCCTGCACAAATTAAAACCCAGGCGGGTGTGGACCTTATTTTTGAGATGCCTTCGGTATATGGCCTCAGCAAAAAACCGAGGCCGATTACGGCTGCACCCAAAACTGTAAAAATTGGCCATATTTTTTTGTAGCTGCCTGAAGCTACAAATTTAAAGTAAAGCAATGTTGATACCGCTCCAAATAACATTAACGACTCTGAGTCGCCATCGCCTATAACGGGTATGTAAAAATGCATTACTTTTCCATGTACACCCATATTAATGAGCAGCGTGACCACCAGCGAAATGATCATAGCGGTGAGGTTGCCTTTAAATATCAGGTACAGCATGGAGCAAACCAGGTATGCCCATCCAATAATTCCTAAAATACCCCACCACTCGGGTGATAATCCTTTGGGATGCGCCGGCGTGCCTCCTTTGTACAGAAAAGCCAATGCTATTAATATGGCTACGCCTAAACCTGTTAAAGCATATCTTTTGGCCTTTGCCAGTGTTTCGGGATAATCAAGCCAGATCAGGAAAAAGGACAGGGTTAACAAAAACTCCCATACGCCTAAAGGCAATGGAGCACTTTTGCTGTAATCTTCCATATTGACGTGAAAGAAACCCATAACGATGAGCGCAAACGAGCGCAGAAGGATATAAATAGCAATTGATGTAAAGGAATCGCCTTTTTTAATACGCCGGCCAATAGCTAGTGGAATTGATAAACCGGCAATAAATAAAAACAGCGGAAAAATACTATCTGCAAAATGCATCCCGTCAACTTTTGCTTTAACATGGTCGATCCATTCGGGAACCTGGCGAACGCCGCTCAGGTCGTTAACAAATATCATAAAGAACATATTGATTGCCCTGAAGACATCAATGGAGTGGTGGCGTTGAGGTGTTGTGATCATGCGTAAGGATTGAACTAAGCGGTATCAATCTTTAAATATAAAGGCAATTTTTTAATTTTCGATGTATCGTTTTTGATATAATTTAAAAAGTATCGGTAGCTTTTTAATTTTCGACACAAACAAATATCATATTTAATTTACGGTATAGCGTCGTTTAACCTGCTATCCCAGCACCTCCTCTAAAATTTCATGCGAGCGGATATTCCCGAAACCTTCGATGTGCAGCGCATAATAATCCAGTATTTTTTGGATAAGGTAGCGCCGCTCATCGTTATTTAATTTTAGTTGCAAGATATTTTCGAAGGTAGATTGCAGCAGCGCAGTAAAGTTTTGGGTATGCGGCGGCGAAAGGTATAATATTGTATCGGGCTTATAATTACAAAACACGCCATTCTTCAGGTCAAAATAATCGGCATTGCCTGTCGGGACGCGGTCGGGGTAAAAACCCAGGTATCGCGTAAGCCTGATCAAAAAAAACAAGTGAAAATTTGCAAGACCTTCTGTTTGATGATCCAGCCACTCAATCGCATTAAATACAAAATCAAACAGGTGTTCATCGGCTGTTTGCTGTTTTACAGCCTTATACAATACTTCGTTCAAAAAAATGGCTATGCTGCTTTTAATCACGTCATAAGGGATGCTTTGCAGCAGCGGGGAATTTTTAAGCTCCTTGATCCGCTGAACATTGCCGGTGTTTTTGTGATAAACAACCATATCCAGCAAATGCAGTGGCTGAAACATATTGCGGCCAATTTTGGCCTTTGCCTTCTTCGCGCCGTTTACGATGTATGACTGCAGGCCGAATTTCTCGGTAAAAACCTGCACAATAATGCTGTTTTCGCCGTAATCCGTTGTTTTAAATACGATGCCGCGCGTTTTATGAAGCATTATTTTAACAGTAACAGCAGCTTTGGTAAATAAATAATTAACCCGGTCACGAGCGCAAACGCCGCCGCAATTACCACTGCGCCGGCACTCATATCCTTTATGCGGCCCGCTTTTTCATGGTATCCCGGCGAAACGAAGTCGGTGAGGGTTTCAATCATCGTATTAAAAATTTCGGTCACTAAAACCAGCGTAATACTGAGTGCTACCCATTGCCATTCGCCCGCAGATATATGCAGCCAAAAGCCCATGAGCACAGCCACCACAGTAGCCGTTAAATGTATCCTGAAATTAAGCTGGGTTTTGGTAGCATAAGCTATCCCCTTAAAAGCATACCCAAAACTTTTGATCAGTTTTTTCATTAATTTATTATCATCAAATTCTTTGCAAACGAGTTCATTTTTCAGCTAGTCTCCCTCCCAATTTTCAAATCTTCAAATAATCAAATCTTCAAAATTGATACATGCAAATCTGCACATTTGAAAAACATTGTCACAATATCATTTCCGGAAATAGCGCTATAAATCTATTTTCGTAGTTTAGCGACCCGAAATAACCCGTATTAGATAATGATTTGGAAGAAGCTTGCTGATATAATATTAAAAAACCGCCTGCTTGTACTGGTTCTGATTACTTTGTTGACCGTTTTTATGGGTTATAAGGCCAGCCAGGTTCGCATCACCTTTAATGGTGGCAAGGTACTGCCTGTAACGGATTCTGCTTATTTACGATACACTGAGTTTAAAAAAATCTTCGGGCAGGATGCCAGCACCATGGTAATCGGCTTTAAATCCGATCATATATTCGATAAAAACGTATTTAATGGCTGGTACCAAGTTGGTAGCCGGATACAAAAAATCAAAGGGATTAAAGCGGTAATTTCTCTTGCAAACTTGTTTAACCTGCAAAAAGATACCGTAAACCATCGGTTTTTGCTAAAGCCACTGGTACAGGGACCTTTACCTGACCAGCAAGCGGTTGATAGCGTTAAAAATCAGTTAATGCAGTTGCCCTTTTATAACGGACTTATTTTAAGCGAAGACAACAAGGCTACCTTAATGGCCATTACCTTTGACGGCCAGATTTTGAACACCCCAGCGAGGGTTCCTATTATTGATACCATTATCAAAAAAAGCGAAGAATTCGCCAAAGCAAATAACATACAGGTACATTATTCGGGGCTGCCGTTTATCCGCACAAAATCAAGTGATTTGATGAAAAATGAGTTCACGATGTTCCTTGGCTTGTCGCTGCTGATAACTACGGTTATTTTACTGCTCGTTTTCCGGTCCCGGTATCCTGTTATTTTCCCGGTGATCATTGTATTGCTTGGTGTTACCTGGGCACTTGGTACGCTGGTTTTGGTACATTACGAAATTACGATTCTTACGGGTATCATCCCCGCCCTCGTGGTTATCATCGGTGTGCCTAACTGTATCTTTATCCTCAATAAATACTACCACGAGTTCGGCATTAGCAACAACAAGATGATTGCCCTCCATGCCACCATTGAAAAAGTGGGTATTACCATGTTTATTGCCAACGTTACCACGGCAATCGGTTTTGGTGTGCTTTGCTTTACCAATAGCGAACTGCTGTCGCAGTTTGGTTTGGTGGCATCGGTAAGCATTATGGTCACCTTTGCACTTAGCCTTATTTTGGTGCCTATTATTTTCAGCTTTTTACCCGATCCTAAGCCAAAACTGACTGCCATTAAAGACCGCAAGATAATGCAGGCAGTACTGGTAAAGATTGACTACCTGGTGCATAATCACCGGAAAGCGATATATACCGCAACGATAGTAACTGTGGTGATTTGCTTTTATGGCCTGTTAAAAATAAACGTTAACAGCTATGTGGTTGACGATCTGCCCAAAAAGAGTAATACTTTAAGCGACCTGAAATTTTTTGAAGCAAACTTTAAAGGCGTTTTACCGCTTGAAGTGAGTGTTGATACCAAACGCACCAACGGCGTGGTTAATGAGGTGACTATCCATAAACTTGAAAAACTGGAAAACCTGATTTCCTCCTACCCTGAGTTTAGCCGGTCATTATCACTTATACAGGCGCTGAAATTTTCGACCCAGGCATTTTATGGTGGCAACAGCCGCTATTACAGGCTGCCAGAAGGTTTCGAGAGTGGCTTTATATTGAGCTACGCGGGTAAATCAGGTAAAAACACCAATATGCTTCGCAATTATATCGATAGCAACAAAAGGTTTACACGCGCCAGTTTCGAAATGATAGACGTTGGTTCAAACCGGATGAACAAAGTGATTGCCAAGCTACAGCCGCGTATCGATTCGATATTCAATCCCAAAAAATACCATGTAGAACTTACCGGCTCGAGCATGATATTTATAAAGGGTGCCAATTATATGGTAAAAAACCTGTACGAAAGCCTGGCGCTGGCCATCTTTTTAATAGCCGGTGTGATGTGGGTTTTGTTCAGAGGGGTGCGCATGATCCTGATCTCGCTTTTGCCTAACATAATACCTTTAATAATAACCGCCGGTATAATGGGCTTTTTAGGCATACCGCTTAAGCCGTCGACCATTCTTGTATTCAGCATAGCGATGGGTATTTCGTCCGATCAAACTATTTATTTTATAACCCGATACCGCCAGGAGTTCCGGAATACCAAGAAAAGCGTTTCGCAAATTGTATCCGATACCATCCGCGAAACCGGCATCAGTATGATATACATTGCCATTGTGCTCTTCTTCGGTTTTGGGATCTTCTCATTTTCAACTTTTGGGAGCGTGAGCGCTTTAGGTATATTATTGTCGGTTACCTTATTGGTTGCTATGGCGAGCAATCTTACCTTGCTGCCCGCTTTTTTATTAAGCCTGGAAAAAAGGAAGACAGCAAAGAAAGCGAAATTGGTTAAGGCTGATTGAACGGTTACCACCCAAGTTCGCGGGCGCCTCACCAATTTAATCAACCAGTTTAAACAATCGGGCCCTGTATAAGTTAATCTAACTTAAGCAAAGAAAATGGATCTTAAACTCACTAACAAAGTAGCTATTGTACTGGCGGCCAGCAAAGGCCTCGGGAAATCCATCGCTCTGGCTTTATCTGCCGAAGGCGCGAAAGTTGTTATAGGCTCGCGCAACGAGGAGGAATTAAAGAAAGCAGCTGACGAGATAACCGCTGCCACCGGAAATGCGGTTACTGCTATTGCGGTTGATGTTTCGGATGCCGGCCAGGTTAAAAACTTTATTGAAAAAGCCGCTAGCATTTACGGGCATATTGATATTTTACTGAACAACGGCGGCGGCCCGCCCTTTAACAAATTCGAAAACTTTGACGATGAAGCCTGGGAGCAGGCCTTTCACTTAACCCTGCTGAGTTTTGCCCGTACCAGCCGCCTGGTATTGCCGCACATGCAAAAAACCAGCAGCGGACGCATTATCAATATCATCAGCGGATCGGTGAAATCGGTATTGGGAAATTCGGTACTATCAACAGCTATGCGTATGGGGGTTGTTGGGATGGCGAAACTCATGGCCGACGAACTAGGGCCTTATAATATCACCGTAAATAACGTGGCGCCGGGCATGATATTAACCGACCGCTTAAAACATACCTTGCCAAAAGATCCTGACCCGGAAGAGGCGTTAAAGGAACGTGCTAAAAACATTCCGCTTGGCCGTATAGGCAAGCCGGAGGAATTGGCTGCAGTGGTTACATTTTTAGCATCGGAACAGGCTGCATATGTGTCGGGCGCTACTATACAGGTTGACGGCGGCGCAAACCGTGGGATTTTTTAAAATCATTGTCAATTTCTCAAAGGCACTAAGAACTGGGAGCGATGCAAGCGTTCCAGCGTTCCGTTTTTTTCTATGCGGAACACCATGGAACACTATGAAACACGCTCATTATCAGATGTTTCCTGTTTTATATAAATGATGACATTTTTATAAACAACTGACAATCAACGACTTCAACATATATCTTTCTGTTAAAACCGGTGTAATTTACTGATTATCAATCGTTTCATATTTCAGGATATCACCCCATGCGTAAACCTATTGCAGGACTATAATATGGTAAACTATTTCAGGACGCGACAATTTATACCTATTAAATAATTATTTAATATCAAGTTAAAACAGTTCAACGAGTTAACAGTTATATCTTAAACGCAGAAGCGGTTGTTATGACAAACTTGTACTTAATGGCTCCGGCTATAATAATCAGCCTTTCGCTCTTTACTTATGCCATCAAAAATTCAAAAACAGCAAGGCTGTTTTGCCTGATATTTTTTTCTTCTACATGGTTATTCGCACAGGTTACGCCTGTTGATACCATAAAACCAGGTAAAGGCCCGGTTAAAGAACAACTCAAACAAATAAAAGAAGCAAAAAACGCAGTCAAAGATTCAACCGGTAACCAGCCCGCAAAAAATCCTTTTATTGATACAACCATCCGTAATAAATATGGCGATTTGTTGAACGACGATCCAAAATTCAACCCAAGATATCCGTTTTGGAAGCCTTTGGTTGGTGTTATTGGCGTCAATGTATTTACCTGGTCGATGGACAGGTTTTTGTTAAATGCAAGTTTCTCTCATATCGGGCCTACCACCTGGAAATATAATTTGCTTAAAGGCTGGGAATGGGATGATGACAGATTTGGCATAAATTTTATAGCGCACCCATATACAGGTTCCATGTATTTTAACCAGGCACGTTCGCAGGGGTATAATTACCTGCAATCCGTGCCCTTTGCTGCAGCCGGGAGCTTGATGTGGGAATATTTCGGCGAGAATACACGCCCCTCCTATAACGACATTATCAATACCACAGCCAACGGCGCCTTCCTCGGTGAAATATTTTATCGCTTAAGTTCAAACATTTACGACGATAGAACGCGCGGCGGTAACAGGGTGTTTCGTGAAATTTTGGGAGGCTTGATTGACCCTGTAAGGGGATTTAACAGGTTACTGGAGGGAAAAACATTCCGAAGAACAACTACCGATGTTTATCAAAAAGAGCCTTTGAACATAACATTGCAAGCGGGTATCCATAAAATAAATGTCGATAACAATACTATTTTCGGCAATGGCCCCACAAATACGCTCTTCAGTCTTCAAATTGATTATGGCAACCCTTTAGAAGACCGAAAACGCAAACCTTTTGATTATTTTACCTTCCGCACGGAATTTAGTTTCGGATCAGGAAGAAAAATACTGGATAATGTGCTTGGGTATGGGGTTCTGTTTGGTGGCAACACACATATTGGAAAACTCTCTATGCTATACGGAGCTTTCCAATATTATGACTATTGGGATAACATGACTTTCGAACTGGGGTCGCTTGGTTTCGGCGGAGGGGTTGTAACCAAATACCCCATCAGCGATGACATTGTTGCTTACACCACTGCTCATGTGGCAGGAGTGCCTTTAGCAGGCAATAGCACCAGGTTTGGCCCCGATACCTCGCAAGTTAGGGATTACACTTATAACAACGGAGTAGAAGCAAAATTTGCCACAACCATTAATTTTGGAAAATACTTAACTACATCCGTCGAATACTATTACTATATACTACATGCCTTTTATGGCCCTGCCAGCAATAACCACATCAGCATTTTAAAACCGAAGATCACGGTTAATTTAGTCAAGAATTTGAGTTTGGGCTTTGAGCATTTTATATACTACGATAACCGGTATATAAAAACATTCCCGGCAATTTATTCGGTTCGTACGGAGCAGAAAATATTCCTCTCATTGTACCTGGAAGATCCGCAACGAAAAGGCGACTATGAGCAATAGACCCGGGGAACGATGCCTCTTGCCCTCCTGTCTACAACAGCTTCGGGTTCAATTCCGAATCAATTAATTCGCCGATAGGCACATTCATCAGCCATTTCTTATGATCGCTTTTTTGCCAGTCGTTTTTATAGGGTGATACGCGCGCGCCGTCGGCCAGGTAAATAATCGTCATCACTTCACGCATTTTATCCGAATTATTACCGTTAGCGTGATGCATGGTAAAACCACGATGCCAGGTAGCATCGCCTGCTTTCATGGTTTTTGCACGGCTAATCTCAAACCCGTGTTCTTTAACATAGTTTTGATAAGCGCTTTCCGATTCATCCGAAATTTCAAAATTAAAAACCGAGCCTTTGGTAAATGATCGCGATGCAAACGTTAACATGCCCATATCTATATCGATGTCAACAAGCGGCATCCACATGGTGATGGTGTCATGCGTATCAATAGGCCAGTAGTACTGGTCCTGGTGCCATGGGGTTGGTCCGCCACCCGGTTCTTTAAACAGGGCCTGGTCATGATAAAGCCTCACATTTTCTACCCCCATCAAATCAGCGGCAATTTTTGCCATGCGTTTTGCCAATACAAACCTTTTTGTGTCTTCATCATTTTTCCATAAGTTCATGATCTGCAAAAACGCTTTGCCGTAAGTGTCTCTTTCTTCCATCTTACGCTTTTCGGTATTGTATTTATCAGCGGCGTCAACAATAATGGGTCGGTAAACAGCTATCTCATCGGCAGAAAGTACCTCCTTTACCAGGGTATGCCCCTTTTCGCGAAATTCATTGATATTTTCTTCGGATAATTTTTTAAAATCATCGAGTAAAGGCAAATCTTCAACCGGTTTGTTCATCGTATGTTAAGTTTATAATCAAAGTAAGTTACACTTTAACGAAAAAAAAATGCCGAAAATGGTATAATAATGGAATATTTTATCCGTATTTTTATTTAAGTAAATTTTTTAGTTAAAATATACTATGATCAAAGCATCCTACGAGATCATTCAGCCTGTAAGCGGGCAATCGTTTTTATTCAGGAGATTTGATAAATTGGCCTTTAACGCACCTTATCACTTCCATCCCGAATATGAGCTCACCTGCATTTTAGCCGGCAGCGGTAAACGCTATGTGGGTAGCCGCATGGATGATTTTACCGCAGGCGACCTCGTATTATTGGGCCCTAACCTGCCGCATTGCTGGAAACTGGAACAAAATAATGAAGTTGATAAGGCCAGTGCCATTGTTGTGCAGTTTGATGGCGCGTTTTTAGGCGAGGATTTCTTCAACAAAAACGAAATGCAGCAAATAAAAAAACTTTTTCAAAAAAGCGGCAGCGGCATTTGTTTTCATTCGGGCACACAAACGGCGGTAAATAAAAGCCTGCTCAGCTTGAGTAAAGAAAAGAATTCCTTTAAAATGTTGATGGGTCTGTTGGATATTTTGCAAACGCTGGCCACATCAACCGAATACACGTTGCTCGACCAAAATATGGTGACGGCGGAAAGAAGCGTGGCGGAACAGGAACGGATAAACCCGGTATTCGCCTATTTGGTCGAAAATTTCAGGCACCAGGTTTCATTGGACGCAGCGGCGGGCATAGCCAACATGACAACCAATGCATTTTGCAAATATTTTAAAAAAACCACCCGCAAAACGTTTATGGAAACCATTATTGAATACCGGCTCAATTACGCTATTCAACAGTTGGTGCAAACGGATAAACCCATATCCGACATTGCCTTCGAGAGTGGTTTTGGCGATGTATCGCACTTTTACAAAATGTTTAAAGTAAAAATGCACATCAGCCCGCTTAACTACCGCAAAAAGTTTATGCACAGCCTGCACGAACCCGAGCCGGCTGCGGTCGCCTGATACTTTCCGGAATACCGTTTTTCGATTGTATGTTTAAGATAAGTGCCTGGTATTGGTAACCCGAAATAATAACCTGCCCGGCTACTTTAAAAGCGTAACATATCCAGAGACCGCGGGTTTACCATCGTGCAAATCAATAATATAATAATAAACGCCAACAGGTAAATCTTTGCCGTTGAGTTTGCCGTCCCAGGGGATAGGGTAATTAACGCTGCTAAAAACCTGTTGCCCGTACCGGCTGTAAATGGTGACTTTGCAGCCCGGATACCCCTGCAAGGCTGGGATATTCCAGGTATCGTTTATACCATCGCCGTTGGGCGTAAAGGTGTTGGGGATGTTTGCCAGGGAGCAGTTTACTTCTTTAATAGTCACGGTGTCTGCCGCTGTACAGCCGTTTATATCAGTAACCTTTACCCAATAAACGCCACCCGTTTTAAGCTGATACCAGGGCAAAGTGCTGCCATCCTGCCACAAATAACTAACAAAAGGCCCGGGGCTCAACGTTACGGAATCGCCCAAACATAATACCCTGTTGCGCCCTAAATCAGGTAATGCCCTGTTAACAATAAGGTTAAGCGTCCGGATACTGTCGCAGCCATTGGCAGCCGTCAGCGTGTCAACATATGTGCCCGTTTTGGTGTAACCTAAATAACTTTCGCCATAGCAAATAACAGCGTTAAGGTATGAATATGCCCATGGCTTAACCGTCAGGTTTAATGTGCGGATACTGTCGCAGCCATTGTAGGCATTCAGGGTATCCACAAATATACCGGTCTCGTTATGGCCCAAATAGCTTTCGCCCTGGCAAATTTCGGCAGTAAGCGTTGAATAAGAAATCGGCTTCACGGTCAGGTTGAGATTGGTGATCACGCTGTCGCAGCCCTGTTTATTTTTTAATATATCCTGGTATAATCCCTGCGCCGAAACACTTCTCCCGGATGGCAATTGGTACGCGCTGCCCGGACAGATTCCCGCAGCAATGTTTGATATCACGGGCGAATCGTAGACCACGGTAAAAACATCTGAATTTACGCGACAGTTCGGACTGCCGATATTGCCATCCTGGGCAATAGTAAGCCGGTACAAATAGGTTCCCAGGGTTGGTAAGGTGGTTGAATAATCGGGATTGGTTTCACCGGGTATATCATTCCAGGTGACGCCACCGTTGGTCGAAGTTTGCCATTGATAGGCATTTTTAACATAACAATTACCCACGGTACTATGAACGCTTATGTTATTGCACAATACGTGCACCGTATTGGCGGTAACATTGTTCAACGTAAAGGTTGTTGTTGGGCCCGCAGCGCTAAAAGCAATATCATCGAGCCCAAGGTCATTTCCGCCGCCTCCGGGTGCGTTGTTGTGCATCCTTAATACAACTGTTGTAACGCCCGGCGGTGTAGTGAAATAAAACCCATAGCGTTGCCATTGCCCGGTCACGCCGATGTCGCCGGTATCATAATGACCCAACACGGTGCCATCTGTTTTTTCGATGCTGAAAGTAACATTAGGTTCGATGCCGCCCTGGTTCTGGAACATGTTGATGATAAAGGACGAAAACTCGTACGAAGTACCATCGCAAAGGCCGTTAACTGTTTGGAGGAAGAAGTCGCTGGGCTAGTACGAGGCATTTATCAGCATAAAATAACCATTCTGATCTCCGGTATGGTCGGTAAGGGTGCGCCACGCGCCATAGCATCCGGTGGTGTAATTAACGATAGAATACATCCCATCATTAGGGCATGCATTATTAACAAATTGCAGGCTGGTAACGCCCGCCGGCAAGGGTGGCCCTATTTGATTAACACCCGAGCCAAAAGTTTCGTAAACAATAGGCGTTCCCGAGCTTTTGGTGCACTGGCAATAAGCCAGCGTACTTAAAAAAATTAGAATTATAAGAACCAAGCCCTTTCGAAACATTATTCAGATTTTAACATGGTGGGTGTTTATTGTACGAGGGCTTCTTTTGAAAGCGGGTACAATATATCGTTATTATGGAAGATAAGCAACACCAATAAACAGCGTGCGGGATTATCTTACTATCGTTACACAACCGCTGCAAATAGTTAATCCCAATCTGAATGAATCAGGGTGCTCACAAGCTAAAAACTTCAACCCCAAAGGCAGGCAAATCCACCCGGACAGACATATCAGCGAGTTCGGGCCGCACCGCGCCATACAAAACTTTTACGGGTTTGTTTCCGCCATCAATAGCTATGATGGCGTGGGCTGGCTGGCCGAATAGATTTACCGCGACAATAAGTTTTTTACCGCCCTCGTAACGCATAAAGGTAAATACGTTGGGGTTATCATTTGTTAGGGTGTGATAACTTCCAGTGGTTATCACCGGGTTAGCATTACGGATGCGGATCATTTCCCGGTAAAAAGTCCAGAGCGAATTAGGGTTGTTTTGCTCTTCCTCAAGCGATATTCCATCATTGGGGACATCGTTATTAAACTGATCTTTCCAGGGGCCTTTTGCTTTATACCAATAGGCCATCCCCTTACCTTCATCGCTTTTGTACCATTCAAATGCCGAGCGATTGGGGATATCATTGGCATCCGTAGGCCCAACAGCGGCGTTGGTACCGCTCATGCCGAGTTCCTGCCCGTAGTAAATGGAAGGTACGCCGCCGAGGAGCAGATTTAGCGCGGCGCCAACCTTTAGCTGGCCCGGGTCGCCTTTTACGCCGTAACTAAACCGTGGGGTATCGTGATTTTCAATAAATACAACCTGTTGTTTATTTGCCGGCGTAACCATAAAGGTTGAATCCGCAGCCTTTGCAAGCTCATCTTTTTTAAAGGACCGGATAGCAAACGCCAGCCTGAACGCAAATACCCTATCCACTCCCCCGTTTTTTAAATAATCCTGCCCTAACGATCCCCATTGCGCCTGTTCGGCAACAATTTTTATTTTAGGGTTTACCTGTTTAAGCCTGCCAAGCAGTGGGCGCCAAAATTTTGCGAACAGATCGGGCATTTTTCCATCCAGGTTATCCATCATGTGATCAAGCCGGAAGCCATCAACGCCGTCATCAAATTTGCCATCGCCATTAGGATCCATCCAAAATTTAAACAGCTGGAAATTGTAATCAAGCACTTTGGGGCTAAGCAGGTTAACCGTAGTAATTTTGGTATAAACACTATCGTACCCCATGAAACCATATAAATTATACACAATTGATGATGGTTTGGTATGAGCTGCGTCTTCATACAAAATATAATCCTTGTACCGCGAAGCCGGGTTACCCACACCGTCCTTCCACCAGGTATGGCCATCGGTAACATATTGGGTTTCCATATCCATATAAAACTTCATGCCGCGCCGGTGCAGTTCTTTTATTAGTTTTAAATAATCGGCCATGCTGCCATAGGCCGGGTCGATCTTTTTAAAATCGGATGCAAAGTAATTATGATAGTAAACAGATTGATATAAAGGCGTTAACAATACAGCCGTTACCCCGAGTTTTTGCAGATAATCCAATTTGAGGCGTATACCGTTCAGGTCGCCCTGCATATCGCCGTTGCTGTCGTAAAAACTACGCTGAAAAATATGGTAAATAATCTCCTGCTGATTTGCCGGCGGCACCTTGTACTTGCCCGGTAAATGGCTGACCGCCCCGGCGACACGTCCGCAATAAATCACAAATAAAAAAAAGATGTAGACGGCAGCTTTAATTTTCATTTAACGGGTAATTGGTTTATACCAAAGTAAGCCATCATTTAAAGATTAAACAATGTTAAACTTAATTCAATTGTGGCCTATTTTATCTTTTTAAAATTTGCAATTATCTTTTTATATAGACTTAAAATGTTGAAAAATTGAATAAAATAAGCCATTTTTTTGCCAAAATTGTTATAAACTTATTTAGTAAGTATGCTTTACTTAGCAAAAAAATTTAATAACATTGCCCTTGGAGTAAAACCCATTGATAGCACCCAATGAAATTTAAACGCGGCCGCTTACTTTTAAGTGTTGGTTTGACATTGCTGTTTGCCAGCGCCGCTTATGCGCAGGATATCCCCCTTACCATTAAGGTGATAGCGCCGCAACATCTCCCAAAATCCGATTCACTGGTTATCATGGGCAATCAACCGGCCTTTGGCAACTGGTTCGATTTCAGTAAAGGGAAAATGTCCAGGCAGGACGATACCACCTGGATACTTAAAACTACCTTCCCCATAAATACTTCCATTGAGTTCCAGGTAACACATGGTTCGTATTACAAAAATGCTTTATACACCAATGGTAAAAACCAGGCGCCAAAAGTTCCTTTTATATTAAAAAAAGACACCACTATAATTATTCACCCCGAAAACTGGAATGATCTTTTTAACCGCAGCATTACCGGCACAGTAAAATATTACCACAATTTCGATGATCCGGGTTTACGTTATGGCAGGGATGTAATGGTTTGGCTGCCCCCCTCCTATTATAAATCGCCAGGTAAGCGCTACCCGGTATTGTATGCGCAGGATGGGCAAAATGTATTTGCGCCCGGATCGGTTTACAATGGCGAGTGGCGCCTGGACGAAACTGCCGACAGCCTGATGCGGACAGGAAAAACTGAAGAATATATTATCGTAGCAATTAATAACACCAAAGACCGCTGGGTTGAATATTCGGGGACGCCCGAGGGAATGGCCTACATTAACTTTATCATTAATAACCTTAAACCTTTTGTCGATAAACATTATCGTACAAAACCCGATAAAAACAATACCGCTGTCATTGGCTCATCAATGGGCGGCTTAATTTCCTTTTACATGGTTTGGCTGCACCCCGATATTTTTTCAAAAGCGGCATGTTTATCCAGCGGCTTTACTTATGACGATGGGCACATCATCAACAAAGTGGGTTCATCATCAAAAAAACTTCCCGGCACAAGATTATATCTCGACTGTGGCGATGTGGGCATTGATAAAGTTTTTTTAACTGAAAATGACCACATGAAAGACCTGCTCGAAAAGAAACACCCCGAGGCAAAGCTGCTGTATAAAGTATATAAAGGCGCTGACCATAACGAATATGCATGGGCTAAAAGATTAGCCACACCACTCACCTTCCTTTTTGGAAAAAACACAGGATTATAAAACAAATGTTCGGACAGAAAACTATAACACCCAGGTTTAAGACTTTAGAAATATCAAATCCTCAGTTCGAAAACAATAATCTGCGATTTATTACGGTAAAAACACCCAACTTAAAAGGCAGGGGCGATATATGCGTATACGTACCACCGGGTTTATCCGCTTACGATACCGTACCCATTGTAATACTGCTGCATGGTGTTTATGGCAGTGCCTGGAGCTGGCCCTACAGTTCGGGCGTTCACTTAAAGGCCGATGAAATGATACAAAACGGCGAGTTGCCGCGAATGATCATCGCCATGCCGTCGGATGGGATGTGGGGCGACGGCTCAGCATTTTTACCGCTTGGCGGCTATAACTTTGAGAAATGGATAGCCGAAGACGTTCCGGACGCCATCATCGAGTGTATAAACGGCGCAAAAAAGGAGTCTCCTTTGTTTATTTCGGGTTTATCAATGGGTGGCTTCGGCGCTTTGCGGATAGGCGCCAAATACGCACCAAAATTTAAGGCTATCTCGGGCCATTCGTCCATTACCAGTCTGGCGCAAATAAAATTCTTCGCCGAAGAATCCTTAAAATACTATGCCCAGGATAGTGTTGTTGATGAAGATATTTTCGACACCTTTTTACATTATCGTCAAAACCTGCCGCCTATACTATTTGACTGCGGCACAGCCGACCTGCTGATCAATTACAACAGGAGCCTTCACAAAAAACTGGAAAAAGAAGGCATCCTGCACCACTATGAAGAACATCCGGGAGGGCACGAATGGCCATACTGGACTAAGCACATCATTACATCCCTGAAATTTTTCGCAGCTAACCTGAATTAAACAACAACTATCGACGGCAGGTATTACGATGGTTTTCGCCCTGTTTAGTTCCGACTAACATGCTTTTAAAGCCTCAAAAAGGGGTATTTTGTGATCAAAAACGGCCTTTCGAGCGCCTGTTTATTGTAACAATTACGATACATTTTAACTGTTAATAAAATCTACTTAAAGTAAAATTATCATATTTTGGTCAATTTTCTTGATACGATAAAACTTAAAGGCCTGTTTATGCGTTATTGCACATATAAGTGCATCTCGCATTTATAATTGTGATAAGGTTTAGGTTGAAAGCCCCCAAGCAGCGAGTGTGAGGGGGCTTTTATTTTTTAGTTAAAAAAGCCAAAACCAGAACACCCACTGAAAAAGCACCGCCGACAATAATTTACGCCATCTTTATTGCAGGGCCAGCAATACCGATAGAATATTGCAGAAATGCCCTATCTTTCGCCACTAATGAATGCGGACTTAACAATGCTCTCCCTAAAAAAAGAATTACACCGGCAATGCCTTGACTATGCTGAAAAACGTATTGAAGCGGCGCAATTAGCTATAAATGAGGCGCAAAAGGCATCAAACGACGATACTAAAAGCAGCGCGGGCGACAAGTACGAAACCGGCCGCGAAATGATGCAGCAGGAAACCAACCGTAACCTCGCACAGTTAACCGAGGGCAATAAGTTAAAAATCGCCTTAAATCAAATCAGCACCAATATTATCAATGAGACCGCAGATACCGGCAGCCTGGTTTTTACGGACAATGGGAACTTTTACCTGGCAGTGAGCGCCGGAATTTTAACTGTTAATGATGAACGCTGGTTTGCTGTTTCGCCGGCATCGCCTGTGGGTTTACAACTTAAAGGTTTAAAAGGCGGCGACACTTTTAATTTAAACAACAAAATTTACCTGGTAAACAAGGTATTTTAAAAAAAATTTAAAACAATTAACGGGTATTTGCATTTTGTAACAACAATCATCAAATATCTATTACTATATTTGATGATAAAAAAAGAGGGCAGGCAAAAAAGACTTGCTCCAATAAATTAAATTTTAATGAACATATTCGCAGGAAGTCTTCCCTTTTCATTAGAGGAAGCCGATTTAAGAGGGCTTTTCGAAGCTTATGGTGAAGTAAGCACCGTAAAATTAATTAACGACAGAGAGACTGGCCGCAGCAAAGGGTTTGGTTTTGTTGAAATGCCGGATGATGAGGCAGCTCAGCAAGCTATTACCGCTTTAAACGGTATGAGTGTTAAGGGAAGAACAATCGCAGTTAGCCAGGCCGAAGAGAAAAAACCAGGCGGTGATCGCAGAAGCGGTGGCGGCGGCTACGGTGGTGGAAACCGCGGTGGCGGTGGTGGCTACGGCGGCGGTGGAAACCGTGGCGGTGGCGGCGGCTACTCAAGAGACAATAATCGCGGTGGCGGTGGCGGCGGTAGCCGTTACTAATAAAAATATTTAGCAAACAAGCCTTATCGTAATGATAAGGCTTGTTTCTGCGTATTATTAATTGGCAGCTTTGTTAGCTAAGCCCTGCCTGTTTGCCTGAACCTGATTTACTTATTGTTTGTTTTCGTTCGAAAACAAGAATTGGTTTCTCATTGCTTTTTCCGAAGTATCATTTACGGCAATTTTATTGATCGCAGTATTTTTATTTTTTGATGCCAAAACATCGAAGTAGCACCGCTATGCACTAAAAAAAGCAAAAGACCGAATGCCCCCTTCCGGACTTCCGGACTTCCGGACTTCCGGTCTTTCGATCTTTCGATCTTCCGGTCTTCCGGTCTACCGATCTTTTGGTCTTTCAGTCTTCCGGACTTTCGGCCTTTCCGGTCTTTCGGACTTTCGGTCTAAAAATCAATACCTCACATTAGATCCGTCCCTTATCTCATCGGATGCTTTGCTTACGACCTGGTCGCCTTTTTCAAGTTTGCCATATATCTCGGTCTGATCTCCTGCCTGGAAGCCCTTTTTCACTTCAACCCATTCGGCTTTGTGGTTTGTTACTTTTATAACGAAAACTTTTTCGGTTGAAGTTACCACCGCGCTTTTGGGTACTATAAGGGTACTGTCATGCGATGGCAGCGGCACGTTCACATCGGCATACATATGCGGCAACAGCTTTTTATCTTTATTGTAAACATCCATTTCCAGCCGTTCCGACCGTAGTTTCACATCCAGCGCACCGGCGAGCCGTTTTATCTGCGCAGTAAACTTCTGATTTTGTAAAGCGCCAACTGTAAAAGTCACATTGTCTTTGTTGCTTAAGCCGCCGGTATAATTTTCGGGTACCGACACCACCAGGCGCATCCGGTTTTGATCCTGTAAAACAAAAAGCGGATCGGTTCCTTTACCACCCGGACCAACATAGGCACCCAAATTTACATTACGGGCGGTAATTACACCGTCAAACGGCGCTTTCATTGCCAGGTAGTTTAAATTTGCTGCCACTTCTTTATAGGATGACTTAGCCGCATCAACATTTGCCAGGTCCGAATTTTTCTTCGCTTCGGCTTGCTCCAGGTCGTTTTGCGAAACCGTTCCGGGCGTTTTGCTGGTATTGTACAGCCTGTCGTAAGTTGCTTTGCTAGCAATATAAACCGCCTGCATTTGTTTTATCCGCGATTCCGCCTCGCTTAACTGCGAGTTTATTTCCGGCGCCTCCAATGTGGCCAGTAATTGACCCTGGTGCACTTGCGAACCTATATCAACCAGCAGGGATTTTACATAACTGTTAACTTTGGCATACAAATCAACCTCCTGGTAAGGCACCAGCTCACCGGGTATGGCTATGGTAGCCGTTAATTTGCCCTTGATAACCGGCACAAGGGTAACTGCAGGTGTGTCAATTGCGTTTTCCTGTTTTACAGTTTGCTCCTGCTCTTCTTTTTCTTTTTTATCGGGCCCGCATGAGCTAAGGGCAACGGTACAAATAACTATAGCTGTTAAAACAGTACCTATTTTATTTTTCATGATGTTCGGTATGGTGCAAAGGGACATAAAATTTACTTTCTTTATCTTCGGGATCAAGTGAAACAGAGTCGGTTGTGGCATTGCCTTGTACCCAGGCGAAAGCCAGCGGCAATATCAGCAATGCCGCAAATGTTGAGGCAAACAGCCCGCCAATTACCGCGCGGCCAAGCGGCGAGGTTTGATCGCCACCCTCACCCAGGCCGGATGCCATCGGAATCATGCCCACAATCATAGCTAAACTGGTCATCAGGATGGGCCTTATACGGAGGCTTACCGCCTCACGCGCAGATTTCATGGCATCGCCGTTGTGCTTTCGTAATTCTTCAGCATTAGTTATCAGCAACACCGCATTGGATATGGACACCCCAACGGACATGATCATACCCATATACGACTGCAGGTTGAGGGTTGCGCCCGTCAGTTTAACCAGCATTAAAGATCCGCCTAATACCGCAGGGACGGTAGCCAAAACGATTAACGACACTTTAAACGACTGGAAATTGGCAGCGAGCATTAAATAGATCACCAAAATAGCAACCAGCAAGCCGGTTTGTAAACTATCCAGCGTGTCGGTAAGGGTTTGGCTCATACCATGCAGTTCCATAGTTAATCCGTGCGGCAGCTTTCCTAATGATTTGATGGCGTTTTGTACGTCGTGCGTGGCTGTGCCCAAATCCTTTTTGTTGATATTAGCGGTTACAGATAACGTCGGGATAGAGCCAATATCATCATTTTCGCCATTGGTGGTATCGATTTTAACAGTGGCTATGTCGCCCAAAACAGGCCGTTGCTGGTTGGGCAGCACAGGGATCTCTCTTATGTTATCAAGGCTCGACATTTGATATTCTGGCACCTCCACCTGTACCAGGTAACTCAATCCAATTTTCTGATCGAGCCATACATTTTTTTCGGTAAGACGCGATGAAGATGTTGAAGCCACCAGCGTCCGGGAAATATCACTTACCCCCACCCCTAATTCGGCCGCACGCACGCGATCGATATTAATGGTGACGGCCGGATATTTATAGGATTGCCCTATCTGCACATCGCGCAGGTAGTCAATACTATCCAGCTTCCGCATTATTTTAAAGGCGTAGTTTACGTTTTGCTTTTTGTCCTTACCAGAAAGAGCGACCTCAATAGGCGTCGGCGATCCCTGGCTCAAAATTTTATCGGTCAGTTCTATCGGCTCAAATGACATTTTCACATCCGGTTGCGCCTTTTTCATGGCTGCCCTGAAGCGGTCTTCCAGTTCCTGTAAATTTGTTTTATAACTTTCAGCAAGCTGAACCTGCATAACAGCCTCCTGCGGGCCCGCCATAAACAAATAAATAGGGTTGGTTGAAAACGACCCCGGGTGCAGCCCTACCATGGTTGAAGTTATAGTGATATTCTGTTTGCCCACAAGATCCTGCAATATATGCTGAGCCTTGATCGTACTTGCCTCGGTACGTTCCAAACGCGTACCATCGGCACCGCGCAAGCGGACCTGGAAAGTACCGGAGTTAACCTTTGGCAATACATCGCGCCCAATAATGCTAAAGAGTAAAAACGCGAAGCCAAACGCTGTTACCAAATAAAATATAACGATGGCTTTTTTCCGTACCATCATCCAGTCGATCAAATCAAGGAAACGCAGCCTGAACCTGTCGAATTTTGATGCGTTTTTTGCGTCTGAATGCTTTTTGAGCGCCTTTTCTTTCTGCTCCCATGGGTCGCCTTCATCGTCCATGGCATAACCGTCGGCGTGGCTTTTATCCTCATGTTCGTTTTTCATGATCCAGTTAGCCATAATGGGCACAAATGTTTGCGCCAGCATATAGGAAATGATCATGGCAAAACCTATTGCCAATGATAAAGGCAAAAACAATGCACCGGGGATACCACTCATGGTAAACGCTGGCGCAAACACGGCCAGGATACAAAACAGGATCAGCAATTTAGGGAACGCGATTTCCTTACAGGCATCCCAAATAGCCAGCGCCTTGGGCTTGCCCATATCAAAATGCTGGTGAATATTTTCGATGGTCACCGTTGATTCATCCACCAAAATACCTATTGCGAGCGAAAGCCCGCTCAGTGTCATGATATTGATGGTTTGATGGAACAGGTACAGAAAAAATACGCTGGATATAACGCAGGTTGGTATAGTTAAAATAACGATAAGTGCGCCGCGCCTGTCGCCCAAAAACAACAATACCATTAAACCCGTCAGCACCGCGCCAATAGCGCCTTCTTCGGCCAAACTCTTCACCGCATTAATCACATATACCGACTGGTCGAACACAAAAGAGAGCTTAACATCGGGTGGCAATAAGCCCTGGAAACGGGGAAGGGCCTTTTTTAAACTCTGTACTACATCCCAGGTTGAGGCGGTTGCCGATTTGGTAATAGGCAGGTAAACCGACCGTTTACCGTTTATCAAAACATACCCCGCGGTTACGTCGGCGCCATCTTCAACAGTGGCTACATCATGTAAAAAAACCGTTTGTACACCATTTTTAAAAAGCGGGATATTGCCAAAATCGGGGATAGTTTTTATAGTGGTGTTTGCCGGCGCTAAATAGTTGAGGTCGCCCATCCGCACGTTTCCGGCAGGTGTGTTCAAATTATTATCGCGCAGGGCAAGCACCAGTTGATCGGGCGTTAAATTATGAGCACGCAGCAATTGGGGATCGGCCTTAATAACAACGGTACGCTGGTTACCCCCAAACGGGGCCGGCGCTACCAGGCCCGGGACACTGGTAAATTGCGAACGTACATAAACCGAGGCCAGGTCAAGTAGCTCATTATTGCTTCGGATAGGGCTGCTCAAAACCAGCTGACCAACAGGAAGCGTTGAAGCATCAAACCGCAGAATAAAGGGCGGTTGCGAACCCGGCGGAAACTGGGATTGCGCCCTGTTGGTGTACGATGTTATTTCTGCCGCAGCCTGCGCCATGTTGGTGCCCTCGTAAAAAGTAACTTTAATTAGCGTGAGGCCCTGGATATTTTTTGTTTCGATACTTTTTACACCCGAAACGAACAGTAGCAGGTTTACATAAGGCTTGCCAAAGTATGCTTCCATTTGGTCGGGGGTGAAACCACCGTATGGGTGCGAAACATAAATTACCGGCAGGTTAAGATCGGGGAAAATATCAATCTTAATACTCCGTATAGCATTTATACCAAAGAAAAACAATCCAGCTACTATAACCAATATGGTGATTGGCCTTTGCAGCGCTCCTTTAATCATCCCCATTACTTGTGATCCTGTTAAAAGTTATTAATAAAAATTCCAAAATCGCCGGTTGCGGCAGCCTTATAAAGTACAGCCTGCCATACGTTGTTTTTGGCAATGTAGTTATCAACCTCGGCCCGGTTAAGCACATAAAGCGCCTGGGTAAAATCAACTATATTGGCCAGTCCGTTTTTGTATAAGGCAAACTTTTGGTTGTAAGCATCTGTAGCCGCGCGCACCTCTTCTGGCACTTCGCGAAAGTTTTTCATCGCGTTGTCAATACGTATTTCAGCAAGCGCCTGCTGATGCCGAAGTTGGTCATTAACCAGGTTATATTCGTCCTGGTATTGTGCGGAGGTAAACTTTTGCGATTTTACCTGGAAACGGTTCCTGAATGGTGTGGTAATATCCCAGGTAACGCCAACGCCCAGCAAATAGTTAAATCGTGTTGGATTGGCCCCGGCACCATAGCTGCCACTGTAATCATTCAGGTTTGAACCGTATCCCCCATTAAAACTTGATCCTTTGCCCTGGTAAACGCCAAAAAAAGAAAATGTAGGGTAGCTAAAAGTGTTTAAATATTTGGCCTGCTCATCGCTGATATTTATCCTGTTTTGGTAAAAGCGGAGTACAGGGTGCTGATCGGGATTTAATGCAGCCTGCGGGTCGGCGTTGTTCGGCGCTTTGGTAACAAATGTGCTATCGAGCGCAAATTCCTGCGGCGCTATGCCCATATATTGTGCAAGCAGGTTGCTTTGTTCTTCCTCGGTTTCTTTTGCATTGGTGAGGGCAATCCGCGCGTTCGATACTTCGGCATTGGCTTGTGATGAATCAACTCCTGCGTTTAACCCGTTTTTAACCCGGGCAACCACTACTCTTTGCAGGTCGATGGCCCTATTAAGGTTATCCTGCTGGGCTTTGGTTAATTGCTGGGCCGCAAGCAGGTTTAAATAGGTACCCGCAACCCGCACCTGGTGCTGAAATTGTTCCTGCACCAAATCGGTTTCGTTTAATGCCACGGCTGATTGCTGCACCTTAACTTTTTCAACAGCTTTACCGAAGGAGAAAAAATCCCAGCTCACGTTACTCAGGTAAAGCGAACCGAAACCCGCATTCCAGTTTTGATTAGCTAAAACCGGCCCCGATGAAGATACACTAAGACCCTTATAACCGTAAGACGGACCAAATTGCGAATTTACCGTTCCGTAGTCCTGCTGGGCCGAAAATGTTACATCAGGCAATTGTTCCGTTTTTGTTTCTTTTAAATATGCTTTTGAGGCATTTAGTTGGTTGGCCTTGGCTTTTATGCTCCCGTAATTGGCGAGTGCTATTTGTTCGGCTTCTTTTATGCTAAGTGTTTTTTGCTGAGCTTTTGATTTGGTAATGAAAAAAGCTGTGAAGCAAATTAGGCAGATATATTTAAGATTTCCTTTGAACATTACATTTGATTAAAGGGACGGGCAAAATTAAAGTTTATAGTGTATAAATGACACAATAGTAAGTATTATAGCTGTTACCCAAAAAAAATTACAGGAATATGAAAAAGTATAGTCACTTCAATCGAGAGATCCATTTATTAAATATACTTATATTTGTATAAATAGTTGTTATGACAAGAGAAGCAATAATACAGAAAACAGTAAAAGCATTGAGCAAATTACCTGCTGAAAAGGCGGCCGAAGTTTCTGATTTTGCCGATTATGTGCTAAAACAATACGAAGAAAAAAAGATACAAAACGGAATTGAAAAATTAGTGGAAGAGTCGCAGGCTTTTCAGTTTTTGCATGATGACGAAGATCTTTATACAATTAATGACATAAAAGAAAGCTATTAATGCCGAAAGGAAGTATAGTTTTAATTCCGTTTCCATTTACTGATCTGTCAGGCGATAAACTCCGTCCCGCCTTAATTTTAGCAGAAACAACGCTTGACGTAACTGTATCCTTTATTACTACGCAACTTCAGTGGACTGAGCCGACTGATATTCTTTTACAACCAAATTTACTTAATGGCATAAAAAAAGCTTCGATAATCCGTTTAAGTAAAATAGCCACCATTGATAAGATTTTAATCGTCGGAAAAATAGGGCAGCTTGACCCGAAACAGCTTGTTGAATTAGATCAAAAATTAAAAGCGATTTTTCAAATCATTTAAATCCGGCGGAGGGCTCGTAAATTTAATTAAAGCGGATTTTTAATAATGTCAAATGAGGTTAAATCATTTTCTTTTACTGCTGATTGGCAGCCATTTTCACACATACGCCCAGATATCGCAAAAGCCTTTTCCGCAACACGTAAAATATGTACAGGGTACCATAAAACCCAATCAAATTTCGCAGATCCAACTGGATGATGCGGTTAAAGGTTTTTACCTGCAATGGAAAAGCCGCTATATCAAACGAGTGCCCGATAGCGATGAAGAATATATTTGGTTTGAAGAAAAGGGCAGCAGGCAATGTGTTTCCGAAGGACAAGGTTACGGGATGATAGTTACAGTATTGATGGCCACGCACGACAATGCCGCGAAGGAGAATTTTGATGACTTATTCCGCTATTATCGCGCGCATCCCTGTGCCAGGAGCAAATACCTGATGGCCTGGGCCCAAAACAAAAACGGCAAGGACGTGGATAATACATCGGCAACTGACGGCGATATGGACATTGCATACTCCCTTTTATTAGCCGACAAGCAATGGGGCAGCAAGGGAGAAATTGATTACCTGCAGGCGGCAAAACAAATGATTGATGCCATTATGAAGTTCGAGATCAATCACAAAACGTGGTCGGTTATCATGAGCGATGCTATAGAAGATGAAAGCAAGGACTATTTTGATACCCGTTCATCAGATTTTATGCCTTCGCATTTTAAGGCTTTTGAAAAAGCAACCGGTGACGAACGATGGAACAAGGTTATTGATGCGGGTTATACATTATTTATGACGATGCAGGACAAATACAGCCCCGATGCCGGATTAGTCCCCGATTTTATTGTCGGTATCAATAAAAAACCAAGGCCGGCCCCGGCCAATTATCTTGAATCGAAGTACGATGGCTATTACAATTACAATGCCTGCCGGGTTCCCTGGCGCATTGGCACCGATTATTTATTAAGCGGCGATAAACGCTCAAAAGAAATGGTATCCAAAATTAACCGCTGGGTAAGGTCGACCACCAATAACAACACCTATAACCTATCAGCCGGTTATACACTGGATGGCAATGATATTAAAGGGCGATATTTTGAGGCTTTAAGTTTTATAGCGCCATTTGCAGTTTCGGCCATGGTTGATCAAAAAAACCAGGCTTGGCTAAACCATATTTGGGATTATACCATGGGTTTTAAAATGAAGGATTTTGATTATTACGATAATACCATTAAACTATTGAATATGATCATTATTTCGGGGAATTATTGGGAGGTTGGGAAGTAAATAACACCTTGTCCAAATTGTAAAACTTATTTCCTCTTGACTCTCACTAATCCTTGCCTGGTCGCAAGGTAGAGTATGCCATCATTATCAAAAGCCATGTCGCTAATATATGACGTTGGTATGTCGGAGTTCTTATTGTGATAGTTTTCCCATCCACCCTTCAGATCATACCTCACCAATCCCGCCCTGTCGGTTGCTATCCAAAGTACCTTTTCAGTTTTATCATAAAGTACCCGGGTGACATGATTAAACGGCATTCCCGAATTGGATGTTGTAAATTGTTCCATTTTCCCATTAGGACTAAAAATCGCTATCCCTTCATCATTATTAATCAAAGTTTTATCTTTCCGGTCAAATTCATATAAACCAAAATAAATATTTCCCTTTTCGTCTTCATCCATGGAAGTGATACACTTGCCTTTAAGAACAGTTTGTGTGTTATTGAAGTTTGTTGCTTTACCATTTTCGTCGATCAACACAGAGCCGCTGAAAGTACCTATCCAAATTCTGTTTTTTGAATCCCTTTTGGCAAATGTAACACGGTTTGAAGGAAGCGCCTTTACGCTGTCTTTATTAAGAGTCTTCCATGTTCCGTTTTTAAATATGGTCAAGCCTTTATCCGAACAAAAGAAAACCTCACCCGTTTTTTCATTGTTAATAATTTCATAAGCACCATCGGTGCCAATTACGTTTGGGTCGTATATTGTCCACTTATGGTCGTCATAACTGTAAATATTGTCCTTAGCGAATATCCATTTAATGTTATTATTGTCGCGAGCCAACGCAAAGTAATTAAAGTAATCTCCCTTGGAGGTAATGTTTTGTTCGGCGTTTACGAAACTTCTTCCGTCAAATTTAACTAAACCTTCATCTACCGTAAGCCAGATGGTGTTGTTTTTATCGATCGCGATATGATCATCAGAATTATTGGGCAAGTTTGAATTTTGAGAGTTCCAATTAGATATAGTATAGTTCTTTAGATTTTCGTTTTTATAAACATAATCTTTGTTATATATTTCAGGATCGGTGGGGTGGTCGAAAGACCGTACAAAGGCCTTTTGATCAACCCTTTCTATACTAGCTGATAAAACTCCATTTTTTATTTGGACTGATAAATTGACAGATGTTCTTCCCTCAATCTTTCCCTTGGTTTTTGCAGGGGTCCATCCCCTAAATTCATTAAACTTTTTAACAATATTTTGCGTGATTGGGTTATTTGATTTGTCAGTGTGACTTAGCACACAGCCATTACCTAAAGAATCGATAATAACTTGTACCATGATCTTTCCCGAAATCCCATGGTAGTTGTTTGAGCTATTAAGGTCAAGGATTAATTTTTCAAATCCGGAAGCTTCAAATCCTGCCTTTTCATCACCACAATCAAGACAAAAAACGTCTGATACGCAATTTTCAAGTTTATAGGGGAACAAGTTTTGCGCCTTTAAAGAAAAGATACCGGTAGTAATGATGAGGGATAAAATTATTTTTTTCATTTCCAATTTAAGACCTATTTAGAGTCAATATATTAATTTATTTACAACACCCCGCATTCTCTTCAAAAACGTTAGAAGTTGGCCTGGCACCAAGTTAGTCATGATCCATTTTTTCAGCTACTTCTTTACCGCTTGTCAACGCCGCCTCCACAGTACCCATAGCCGGGCCCTCGTACAAATACTCACCCGCAAAAAATAGGGTGCCTTCTACGGGTTCTTCCGATACCTTCCTTGCTGATGATGATTCAACCGTATCATAGGCATACGATCCAAGCGTAAAAGGGTCAATTGTCCAGTTGGCTACAGACGAAAAAAGGAGTTTTTCCTGTAGATCAGCAACGGACCGCTTAAATATGTTACTCAATGATTGCAAGGACAGATTAAAAAGCTCGTCATCAGTCGAGGTTTTCTTGGCCTCGGCGGCAGGTCCGCCAAGCCAGCCGGTTAAAACAGTACTATGTTGTGGTGTTTGTGTCCACCATGTAGGAATTTCCTCATCCGAGAGTAAAAAGGCCATCGTTTTTAAACTTTTGCCGGCTAACGCTTCGGTTTGCTCGTCTTCCCAAAAAGGTTCGTCAAACTTCAACAACACTTTGATGATAGCGCCAAAACCCATTTTGTTTAAGGCGTCAACTTGCCGCGGTATGGGCGGCGTAAAAGTAATCGCCGCTTTTTCATTTTTATCAGCCTTTAAAACACCCAGTGGCAATGCCAGCAGCAGTTTTTCAGCTTCAAATATTTTATCATCGGCCGTGATAGCTTTTGCGCGCCCCCTCGACCACTCTATTTCTTTAACCACCGAATTTAAGATGATCTTTCCACCGGCATCGTTGATTTCCTCTTCCAGGTAATCTATCATCGCCGCGTATCCGCCCTTAACTCGGTGTTGGGCGCCTTCATCATCGTTAAGCCATTCGCTCCGCAAGGCAAATGTGCTTGCCACATCCGGGTCGGCGGTATCATAACCGGACGCAAAAGCTCTCACAGAATCTTTCAATTCATTATAATCATCTCCCGGAAATTCCTTCGCTAAAAATTCATTTATACTGATGTCCTTGTGCTGCTTCTGGAGTTTTTCCATCAGGAGACCCCAGTCATCCATAAAACCACGTTCGTTGGTAAACTTACCGCCGCGGTAATGCCACATCTCGCCGTTGGCCGGCTGAATAGTTATCCCAGCCTCTTTCAGCAAATTTAAGGTAACTGGTAAATCGCCATGGATAAATTCGGCGCCAAGTTCTATATCATCAATGGTATGTATCCTGCCACCGCAACGGTCGCGGGCCTCAAGAATGGTTATTTTTTTGCCGGCTTTTGACAGGATATGCGCGGCCATCAAGCCGGTAGCGCCGGCGCCAATAATTAAAACATGCGTATCATTCATTCGGTTGCTAATATAGCCAAAACGGTTATCAGCAAATTTAGTTGTTTGGTTAAATTGATAAAGAGAACATGCAGCGATTAGTTCAATCCCCTCCTGAATTCATTCGGCGTTTTACCTTCAATTCGCTTAAATAGCTTAAAAAAGTAACTCAGGTTGTTAATGCCAACGGCATAGCAGGCCTCGCCAATAGAGACATTTTGATCCTTCAGCATGGATTTGGCCATTTTTATACGCTCGTGTAAAATAAAATCAACCGGGCTTATGCCAAACTCCCGTTTAAAGCACCTGAAAAAGTTGGGTTTGCTCATGCAGCACAAATTGCTCAGCTTATCAATGGTGATCTCTTCGCTGATGTGTGCTTTAATATATTGAACCGCAGCGGCAAAGCGATTGTTGGCTACATTGTTGTTGTAACTATCCAATATGAGCGTGCGTGCCTGGGTTTGCATCAGGCGGATGAGCAGTTCTTTCAGTGTAAAATCAACCAGTACATCCTTTGCGGCAATATTTTCGGTGCTAATATTTACCAGTCGGTTTATGGTCGAGGTAACTTCCATTGAATTCTGCAAGTGGAAACAGGAGATGTCGATATTCCAGCTGTCCTGTTTTTCGATTTTGGGATATTTTTCGTTCAGGAGCAGCAGGGTGTCCTTTAACATATTGGCATCAACGGCCAGGGCAATACATTGCGTGGGATTGTCCAGGTCAGCTTCCGGGAAATCGATCAACATTTCTTCATTGTCAGGTACAATAACCGACTCGCCTGGCAGGTAATCAAAATGCTCGGAGCCGAAGAGGTGCATTACTTTTTTGCCGCGGATCATGGTGGTGAGCACCATATCGTTAAAAACCAGTTTAACGTTTTCGGAGTGTTGCCGTGTTTCAAAAACATTCAGCTCGCAATTCTGCATCGTATAAACCGACCGGCTTTCGACCAGCGTTTTAAGGTCCTTTACAGGCTGTAGCGGCACCAAATGAGGTTTAAACTTCTGCTGCATAATAGGCGATGTCTTTAAATTAATAACGTTGTTTCGGTGGAATAATTGGCATAACTAAGTTAATTACTTATTCACCAATAAAAATGACACGGGGCACATTTTAATATTTTAATACATAAACCTGATACGATAGTGCATAAAAGTCGCTGGGATATCCGCCTAATTTTATACCACCAATTTAAAACTCAAAAAATCATGGAAACACTTTTGGAAACCGAAAACCTGGTGGCGCGTCCGAAATTTAAAGATCATTACGATAACTTTATCGGCGGCGAATGGAAAGGGCCTGTTAAAGGCGAGTATTTTGCCAGTATTTCGCCAATTGACGGACAAGCCTTTACCAGCGTACCACGCTCAGGCAAAGAAGATATTGAACTGGCGCTGGATGCTGCTAATAACGCATTTAAAACATGGTCGCGCACATCGCCGACCGAAAGAAGCAACGTATTGCTGAAAATTGCGCAGGTAATGGAGGATAACCTGAATTACCTTGCTGCAGTTGAAACCATCGACAATGGCAAACCTATCCGGGAAACAATGGCAGCCGACCTTCCGCTGGCAATCGACCATTTCCGTTATTATGCGGGCGTGATCAGGGCCGAAGAAAGCTCGGTAAGCGAACTGGATCAAAACACCGTATCGTTAAACATTCACGAGCCTATTGGCGTAGTAGGGCAAATTATCCCCTGGAACTTCCCGCTTTTAATGGCTGCCTGGAAAATGGCTCCTGCCATAGCTGCAGGATGTACCGTAGTTATGAAACCGGCTGAGCAAACCCCTGTTGGCTTGCTTATCCTGATGGATTTGATTAAGGATGTTATCCCCGCAGGGGTCGTTAATATCGTAACCGGCTTCGGCCCCGAGGCAGGGAAGCCGCTGGCGAGTTCGCCGCGCGTGGCTAAAGTAGCCTTTACCGGCGAAACTACTACAGGCAGGCTCATCATGCAATATGCGTCGGAAAACCTTAACCCTGTTACTATGGAGCTGGGCGGAAAATCGCCAAACATTTTTATGCCAAGTATAATGGATGCTGATGACGACTTTTTTGACAAATGCCTTGAAGGTTCGGCCATGTTTGCCTTAAACCAGGGCGAAGTTTGCACCTGCCCTTCGCGCATGCTGGTACACGAAAGTATTTACGACCGTTTTATTGAACGTGTTATTGAGCGGGTGGAATCCATAAAAATGGGCAACCCGCTTAACCCCGAAACCATGATGGGCGCACAGGCTTCACAGGATCAATACGAGAAAATCCTGTCGTACATCGAAATAGGCAAGGAAGAAGGCGCCGAAGTGCTTACCGGCGGTGCAAAAAAATATATCGATGGGTTAAGTGAAGGTTACTACATACAGCCAACTCTACTTAAGGGACACAACAAAATGCGTGTTTTCCAGGAAGAGATCTTCGGTCCGGTAGTTTGCGTAACCACCTTTAAAACGGTTGAAGAAGCTATCGAAATTGCCAACGATTCGCTTTACGGCCTTGGCGCAGGTGTTTGGACACGCGACGCACACGAATTATATCAAATTCCGCGTGCCATACAGGCAGGCCGTGTTTGGGTAAACTGTTATCACGCCTATCCTGCGCACGCACCATTTGGCGGTTACAAAAAATCGGGCTTTGGCCGCGAAACGCATAAAATGATGTTAAGTCACTACCGTCAGAATAAAAACATGCTCATCTCTTATGATAAGAAAAAGCTAGGTTTCTTTTAGTATTAACTGATTGTTTTTAACCGGCATCATGGCTTCGGCTATGGTGCCATTTTTATTTTATCATGGAAAATGCAACAAGGATATCGGCTACGCCTACGGCTGTCGGCCTGATCAAGCAATTACGCGTCAATCACGGCGACCTGATGTTTCACCAAAGTGGTGGATGCTGCGATGGTTCGCAACCGATGTGTTTTGAAAAAGGCGATTTTAAGGTCGGCGGCAGCGATGTTTATTTAGGCGATGTAGAGGATTGCGCTTTTTTTATGGCCCGCGACCAGTTTGAATACTGGAAACATACCCACCTAACTCTTGATGTTACCAAAGGCCGCGGTTCCAGCTTTTCGCTCGAGATCCCGTTGGGTTTGCGTTTTATGATACGATCACGATTATTCAGCGATGAGGAAGCGGAGCATTTGATGCCGGTTATGTCAGGGGAGGAATATTTGGAAATTCATTAACTAACAAAGACTTACAAAGTTTGTAAAACTTCGTAAGTCTGACTTCGGCTGCTTTGTAAGCCGCTATTTTACCGGTAATGTCACCGTTTGTTTCTCCACATTCCAACCTTCAACTAAAACATTTGGCTGCACGCCGCCCAACTTAGCTACTGGCGCACTTACCGATACGGTTATACTTTCATTTGGCGCCAGGCTAAAATAGTTGCCTGTCCAGTAGCTGGGCATTACTTCTTCGCCGTTTTTCATCAATTGCGGGCGTACAAAAAAAGCGAGCTTATTGGTGCTGTTGGTAAATTTAAGCGTCCATTTGTTTTCGGTTTGCCCTTTTTCAGTTTTCAGTACTTTCACCTGTACCTGGGTTGGTTTCATGCTGTTAATCGCACTAAAATCATTATTCGGCGCAAGCCAGTAAACGTTGTGCGATACTGTTTGACCAGCAGCATTGGTTAGGTTAAGCACCACAAAACTTACACTTTTTGTAGCCGCCAAAAGCTCTTTCAAATGGATCACTTCCTGTGCCCCCTCATCAGCAAGACCAACATGGCTTACGCTGAAAGATTTTATCAACTTGCTATCAATATTATAAATATCCGCTTTTGCGGTTAACTGGCCGGTTGCCTGATGCACGCGGTTAATAACAGCAGCTGTTGAGTCATCCTGGTTAAATTGGATATGCAATGGCTCAACGGCATTTTGCATAGCGTAATAGCCTGCATTGGGTTCCAGGTACCAGTCATATATCTGCCACACCACACTTGGCAGGGCTGAATTTAGCTTCCACAACATTACGCCGCCCGTTTCGGTAAGTTTATGCCCGGCGGCTTCAAAAATCCCCTGGTAACCTACATAGTTCATCAGCTGCATTTTATCCGAAAAGTTTAGCATGGTGGCTGGTTGTCCGTATCGTTTTACCATTTCGGCATTGTACAAGTCAAAACGGGCAGCTCCGGTACAGGCGTCATGGTAGCCCCAGGTATTATTTAATGGGAAAGGCAGTTTGGTATCCCAAACCAGGTTGGGGATAGTTTTTGCCAAAGTTGTATAAGGCGGTTGTGAGGGGATGCCGGTTTCATCCTTAAACACCCAATCGCCTCCAACGTCGGCTTTTTTGTAATATATTTTTGGATCCTGCCATTGGTATGGGCCGCCGCTATAAACGCCGGATGGCATATCATCCGGATATGACCCCTTCCATCCTGCCGGTAATTTGGCGTAGCCCGATGAACTTGGGATAAACGGCCTGGTGCCATCCATCGCTATAATATTATCGCGCATGGCATCGTACAACTCCTTGCGGGCATGGCCTTCGTTACCGCCAGTCCACACCAATAAACTGGGATGGTTACGGATGCGGAATATAGTGCTCACTACGTTTTTAACAAATACATTTCCTTCAAGCGGCCAATCGGGCGAGCCCTTAAATTCGCCCTGGGTATCGCCGGTTACCCAAAAATCGCTCCAAACCATTTCGCCGTATTTGTCGGCTGCGTTCCAGAACGCATCGGGTGGCGTTACGCCGCCGCCCCATATACGCACCAGGTTTACATTGGCGTTACGGCACAAATGCATCTCATAGTCGTAACGGGCCGAATCGCGGTTTACCATCATGTCGGGTACCCAGGCGCCGCCATTTAAATGGACACGTTTGCCATTAACAAAAAACTCGCGCCTTACGAAACCTTTTACTGTTGTAGCTTTTGATGCCACCGTGCGGATGCCAAATACAAAGGTGGTATCGTCGGCTATGCCGGCGGCATCGGTATATTGTAAACGTATCCGGTATAAATTAGCCTTGCCATAACCGTTTGGCCACCATAAATGTGGCTGACGGATGACCAGCTGGCTGATTTTATCTGCGTTCAAGTCAACCTCTGAGCTCCCGCCGGCAGCAACCGTTACATTCTGCGAAAATTGTGATGGCAGGCCAACAAAGTTTTCGGGCTTTATGCTGATGGATAATTTCCCTTGTTGCTCCGCTGCGCTATGATTGGATAACGTTAGGTTTAATGATAGTTTGGCTACGGCGGTATCGGGCAGGTTGGGTAGATTGGTCACCAGTTTTGGATGCCCAATGGTAACAGCACCAGTGGTGCGCAGGTAAACTGGCTGCCATATCCCCATGTTACGGTCGCGCACAGGAGGTATCCAATCCCAGCCAACAGAACAGAGCATGGTTACGTTTTTGCCGATATCCCCTGTAGGTCCACCATTTTCATAAAACGGACCCATAGCCTGTAATTGCTCTTTTGCGGGGTATCCGGCATAATCAAGCGGGTATATTTTTACGGCGAGGGCATTTTCGCCGCCAGCATTTATGGCGTTGGTTACATCCAGGTTATAGTCGGCAAACATACCGGCCATTTGTGTTGAATCGGCTATTTGCTTGCCATTTACCCAAACAGCGGCTCGGTAGTTTATTCCTTTAAATATCAGCTGAAAATGACGGCCCTTATCGCCGGCCGGTACCTTAAATGTGGTGCGGTACCAGTAAGGTTTTTTCCAGGGATTGGGGTCATTTGGCAAAAAACTATATTGCTCCAGGTTATATTCTTTATTAAACTGATCAGAAGCATCAGGAATAAGCATATTATTAAGGCCCTGGTACGGATCGGGATAAATATGATTGGCAACCAAACCCTTGAGTACCGTAGATGGCACTTTTACCGGGAACCAATACACCGGCGAATGATATTGAACTGTTGAAAGTTCGGCGCCCGTTGAATTAACCTGGGCCGAGGATTGAAGATCGAAATTGGTAAGCTTAACCTGCTTTACCGAACCGGTTTGGGCAAAAAGCTTGCCTTGTAGCAGCGAACCGCCTAAAAGGCTCAAAACAACCGGGAAAATAATTCTTTTCATTTAGTATAATATATTTTTTAGGAGAGATAGCATTTTTCTATGCAAAGGGACGATCGATATTGCTCACCGTTCATTACATAATGTTTACGCTATACGTTTGCGTTTGTAAATCTACCTAACTAAAGGCAAGGCTATACTGTACTAATTTATCTTTTTATTATACTATTTTAAATTGATCAGCGAAAAATCAAGGACATCGTTGTTTCGATATGCTACAATGCCTAACAGGAATTGAAAAAGTGGCTGGATAAAGTTTATCAGCCTAAAAAATTAAATAAAACGTTTAAATTAGTGTAAGCGTACAAATAACTGTAACCCCGATATCCCTCTCCAATGCAATTTGAACAAGCCAAATCGTTTATACTGGATAAATTACAGAGAGAATTGCCCGGGTATTTGTCGTACCACACGATTGAACATGTTTTGGATGTTTACGGCGCAGCCAAAACCCTGGGCCGTATGGAAAATTTGAGCGAAAATGACTTATTATTGCTGCTAACTGCCGCATTGTTTCATGATGCAGGGTTTACCATCGGAATAAAAGACCACGAGGAAAGTTCTTGCATCCTTGCAGCACAATATTTGCCCGGGTTCGGTTATTTAGATAACGAAATCGAAAAGATAAATGGCATGATCATAGCAACCAGGTTGCCACAGTTACCAAACAACCTTTCAGAGCAAATCATCTGCGATGCTGATCTTGATTACCTGGGCCGCAATGATTTTTTTCCAATCAGCGATAGTTTATACCGTGAGTTTCTGTTTACCGGGGTAGTTAGCAACGAAAACGACTGGAATAAGCTCCAGGTAGCTTTTTTTGAGAAACATAGCTATTTTACAGCATCTGCCATAAAATTAAGGCAGCAAAAAAAGCAGGAAAACTTGATGGCAATCAAATCAAAAATTACCAAAAGCTAAAAGCCTATTTGCTTTTACCGGCGTTATTTTTCAGCACAATAACCGGTATGTGCATATCCCAGGCAGGTGTATAACCCGATTGATTAACCAAGCCGCGACCGGTGGTCGCAAAATTGCCTAAAATAATATCATTATAACCGTCCTGGTTAACGTCGGCAACGTCCAGTGTTAGCCAGCGCCCATACTTGCTTATCGGTATTTCGTGCGCGGTGAATTGATTTGGTTTGGTTTGTTCCAGGTAAGTGAAACCTTCCTGTGGGTGATATTTAAAATCGGCGAAATAAGCTATAGTTGCTATGTCCAGTGTACCATTATGTTTAAAGTCAGCTGCTATGGCTTCGGTGCAACCGTTTAAATGGTAAAAATAGGTTTGCTTAAATTTCCAGTTCCCCTGGTTGGTAAAAATATAAACGCCGTGATAGGGCTTTAATACTTTCGAGTAGTCGCTGTTGTCGCCGCAGGTATATAAAATATCCGGTTTACCATCGTGGTTAAAATCAACCAGTTGAAAACTGCTTGAACCATAAACCGGCGGAAAACGCAATATGGTTTGGGTAGTAAAACCACCTTTATGATCGTTCAAAAACATCCGGATACCTTCATCGGCCTGGGCAAACAGGCACATCACATCGGGCCAGCCATCGTTGTTAAAATCGCCGGTAATTAATTGTTCGCCACCGGCTATGTTGCTGATAATAATCTTTTTGAAAGTATGATTTGCTTGTTGCTGCACCAGGTATAGTCCGCCGATATCGTGACCGAAAGCGCAGGTCACATAGTCCATCAAGCCGTCTTTATTAAAATCAGCAGCTACGGATGCTACCGAACGCGGCAGGCTATCGGTTATCAAAGTAGGTACGCTGTTCTTTTTGTCGATATCCAGGGAAAATACTTTGCCAAGGTGTGAGTTGATTGGCGCCAGTTTTCCTATAGTGGTTATTAACGCATCATTTGCGCCATCCGGATTTTTATTATAGACTGCCCCGGTAACAGGCGAGTCAAAATGATAAACCAGTTTTGAATTCAATTGAGCATCCCACTCAAATAAATTGTTCGCCGCATCGCCCGAGTATATTTTATGATTCAGCGTATCATAAGTCAACATGGTGGTCATGGCGGGCATAACTTTGCTAACTTTCGCGGGCTTCTCCAAGCTAAAAATAGCCCAATCGCTCAGCGGCGCCACGGCGGGCTTAGGGATAGGTAAGGTTACAGGCGCAGTATTGGTGTAATAGGTAACAATTTCCTGCCAGTCGCTTATGTTAATGGCCGACTCCTTATCTGTAAAGTATTGCCCCATATATGACCGGACACCTAAATTTTTACCCATCGCCGGTAATACACCGTTCACCCAGCTTGCACGGTCAATCAGCGCGGGATTGGGCAGCATGTGGCAGCTTACGCAATATTTTTGTGCAAGCAATTTACCATCCGCTACCTGCTCCTCAACTGTTGGCGGAGTAGTTTCGCCGGTGCAGCAATTTAATACCAACACCAGGGCCGTAAAACCCAAAATGATTAAAAGTACTAACGGCTTTGACGATAAACGCGGGTATTTAAACATTTGTTAGTCTCGGATTTCAAGGTTGATATTTTTAAGTACGCAAAAATGGACGTTTCGGTTTACCCAACTCTTAGCGTAGCACGATTATTACAAATTTGATACAGCTTATGCCATCGCAAAAAACACGTGGGCAAAGCTCATTCCAGCAATAAGGCAATAGTACTTATCATTTTTTTCAGCAAAAAGCCCAATAGACAGCGAACCTTAATAAACAGATGAAAAGCAGTTTTCACCCGACAAAGGCATTAACAATCTAGAAGGCATTAAATTATCCTTAAATAAAAAAAGCCGACTGAAAATAATTCAGTCGGCTGCAAATGCGATGTGCCCGGATATTGGAATGTTATCGGGACCTATTGTTTACCGCTCTTAATGTTGTTTTCCAAAACGATGAACGGAAGACTTTGGTCCCAAAATGGTTTAATAGGCTGAAACATAAAGCCCTTGGCAAAGTTGCCTAATATAATATCAGGTTTGCCATCGCCGTTATAGTCGCCCACATCCATCGCGTCCCAGCGGCCATTCTGGCTAACCGGAATGGCATGTGCCTTATAATTGAAGGGACTCACCTGTTCAAAGTAAATAAACTCTTCGGCCGGGGTTGTTTGCATATCGGCGTAAAAAGCAGACGTAGCTATATCCAGCTTGCCGTTACCAGCAAAATCGGCTGCAATGGCTTTGGTGCATCCGTTAATGGGGTAAAACCATTGCTGTTTAAAGTTCCAGTCGCCGGCATTTTTGAAAATGTACAAACCGTGATATGGCTTTAAAATCCGGGAATCATTAAAGTTATATCCTGAGGTATAAATCAGATCAGGTTTACCATCATGATCCAAATCGGCCAATTGGAAGCTGGTTGAGCCATAAACCGGTGGAAAGCGAAGCAGGTTTTTGCTGGTGAAGCCTCCTTTTTGATTATTTGTAAACAGCCATAACCCTTCGTCGCCGCTACCAAAAAGTATCATTAAATCCTGGTACCCATCGTTGTTAAAATCACCGGAAACTGCCTGCACCGCACCCGGCTTCTCGGTAATATTTGATTGGGTGTACGAATGATCTTTGCTTTGCGTAAACAGGTATACGCCGCCCTTTAAATGGCCTTGTCCCAGTATAACCAAATCATTTAAACCATCCTTGTTAAAATCGGCTTCCAGCGTTTGCACGGGCCTTGCAAGGTCATCGGCTATCAGCTTTTGGTTGGTACTATCTGTTGATGCGCCCAGGTTAAACCGTAATGCTCTTCCATTCGGGAAATCAACCGGGTCCAGCTTGCCGATACAGCTAAAAATACCCGTGTTGTTGCCGGAAGCATCTTTCGTAAACAGCGCATTAACCGCCATGGAAGGCAGATTGGCTACCTTACGCATTTTAAAATTACTGTCCCACTCCAGCAAATCATCATGCATCGCATCTGATGTGTATATTTTATGAGTGTTGGGATTTACCGATGCAAGTGTAGTAAAAGCAGGGTATTTAAAGGGCGCAGGCTTTTTTAAAGTGAATTCAGCCCAATCACTAAGCAGCGGACTGGGCTTTTTAGCCGCCAGCAACGTATCAGGGGCCATCTTCTCGTAATAGGCTACAATACTTTGCCATTCCGCCAGCGATAAACCGCCGGTATCCTTCTCGCTTTTATAATACCCATCCAGGTAATGCGATATTCCCAGCCGGTGCGCCATTGCAGGCAATGTGTGAAACTTCCAGACATTTTTGTTAAGCGCATCGATGGGAACCAATGCGTGGCATTTGGTACAGTTTATTTCAGCAAGATTTTTACCGTCCACAACAATGTTTCCGGTTAAGGTATAGCCCGTTTTCGCCTTGTCGGTACAACCGTTCAGCAGCAAGCCGGCAGAAAATAATACAACAATTAATAGTATATAAAAAGTATACAGGTAGGTTTTCTTTAAGTCCATACAGTAAATCACAAAACTTAGTTGGTTAGTTTTAATTTATTACAGATAAAGTCCCCTATTTGCTTACCCTGTGCGGCACCAACCAGCGAACTGTTTAAATAATGTATGCCTCCGTAATAGCGGCTCAACGCGGTTTCCTGCGCGGCTTTGATAAACGAATCGAAATGGCGCTGCATACCTATGTAGTGCAAATCGCTGGTATCCTGGAATGCAAAATTATCGCCAAATTCTTTTGTAAGCACCTCTGCCGATGCAGCACTTATAGTAGAGTGACCAGCAGTGTATTCCGGAAATGGCGGTGTCTGTAATAATGGCAACCAATCATGATCAAGTTTCTCGTTGATATTGGTTACCGGCCTTGCGTAGCTGTATTTGTATTTTACCTCCCAGCAGCAAACAAAGGCGTCAAAAAGTGCAATAGAGGTCATGGCATAAGCCTGTGCGGTTTTGGGTCCGTCAGCATGTGTTTGTTTGCAGGCAATTGTGGTTATGCCAATCCAGTGCCCTCCTGGCGTTATTTTTTTATCGGCAAACATCAAATGACCGTTGTGCTGTACAACAAATGGGTTATCATCCCAATAAGTGGCAATCATCTTCTGTTCTTTGGTCAGGTTTTTATTGGTGTTGTAAACATCGGTGTATTGTTTTACAAAAGCGCTGTTTTTATCGTCGCTGTAAGGTGGCGGCGGACCCGGCGAAAACTGCTTGGACGAATCAATCGCAAAAACCTTCATATCGCCCCAGCAAAACTCTACGCCGTCCATGTAATCGGGTGGCGTAGGGCGCCATTTGGCCGGACTGGTTTCGCCCAGGTATTTAGGTTTGCCCCTGGTTTGCGGATAATCATCAACAGCCGCTCTTTTCAATATTACCTTTCCTATTTGCTCACCAAAATCAACCGATCGTGCGTAAGTAGAATCATCCAGGTTATCCTTGTACATGGCGTAAACCACGTCTTCGTATTTCTTTAACGTATCTATCGAAAAAGTAACTTTATGGGCAACCGTAAAAAAAGCTTTAGTGGCCGCGAGCGCAAAATTGTATTGTTTCCCTTTTTGCGGTTCAGGTGGTTTTCCGAAACCCTTTAGCTGCGTTATTATTGAGTTGTATTTCGGATCGGCATAACGCATTGCCTCGTATGAGGCCAACGATGTGTATCCATATATCCGCGCAGCAACAGGCGGCGTAAACACATCATAAATTATTACCTGTGTTAGCTGATGCTCATTTTCGTGCAGCACATCCGCGTCACTCAGCAATGCCGCCTTCTTCTTTTGCGTACAGCCTATTGCCAGTATCGCGCCGAGCAAAACAGCTGTTAGTTTAACATATCTCATATCGAAGTTTAATTAATTGGTATATTTCTTTGGTTTCCGTTGCTATCAAATATTTTAACCGCCTGCATATTGTTATCAATGGTAAAAAACCTGCCCGACTGCGACAGGAACGAGGTACCATTGTAAAATTCCTGCTTGCTGGTTTTGCCATTTTTATACTGTATCAAAGCGTAAGCATCAGCGGGCTGCAGCTTAACAGTTTTAACAGGCCTTTTAAGTTCAAAAATCTTTAATGCATCCCGGTTCTGGCTGGCAGCTAGCATATAACTCCCGTTTGCACCCATTAATTTAACCAGGGCCTTTCCATCGTGCGGTATGTAAATACCGCTTTGCTGTAGCGTTAATGGTTTAAAGTTCCCCTTACCATCGCCCTTAAGGAGTAATCCATTAAAGGCATCGTAGCGGCCGGTACCTACCTCAGTTCCATAGTCGTTACCGCTGATGGCAACATCCAGGTTCCCATCGCCGTCAAAATCGTCTACTACCATACCGTTCAGCTGCGACATTTGTGCCTCTAGCGGTAAGGGCACCATGGTAAATTTGCCATTACCCTGGTTTTGCAAATAACACGATTGCAAGATATTCGCTTTAAGTCTTACTGCACCTTCGCGCATTTCGGGTGTAATTACCGAATCCATGGTAGCAACGGCGTACGTTTTATAATTCTGATACCGTACACGCATGCCAATCATTTGCTTGATGATGTCATCGCGCGTGTTTACCGGGAATTCACGCATGTCTCCGTTTTTATCTTTCAAAAATACCGATGGAAAAGCGTCATAACTACCATTATTGTCAAAATCCTTAGCAGTTATGTAAACAGGGTACTTATCCGATGCTTTATAAAAGGTATTGAGGCCTGTATTCCCAACAATGTAGTCTATTTTACCGTCATGATTAAAATCACCTGCGGTTATCGAATTCCACCAACCCAGTTTGTCGGCAATACCAGTATTGGCAGTCGTGTTTTTAAATACACCGTGGTCATTCTTTAAAAACGTTACGGGCATCCATTCACCGGTTAATATAAGGTCGGGCCAGCCATCATTATCGAAGTCCGAAAAAATAGCATCACATACAAGACCTATGTTTTTAAGATCGGGCGCTGCAGAACTGCTAACGTCTGTAAATTTAACATGTCCGTCCTTGCTATCATTGCGCAGAATAAAACTTGAGACTGGTTTGGGGTAATTCCAGGGTTCAACTCTTCCGGATACGAACAGGTCCATTTTGCCATCTTTATTATAATCAATCGCTTTTACACACAACTTGCTGGTTAGGTTTTTAGGCAAAGCATCCATTGCTTCCGTAAAATTCCCTTTCCCGTCGTTAATAAAAATCCTATCCTGGTAATTTGGCGATCCTGGCGCACTTTCGTATCCTCCGCTGGCAACGTAAAGGTCTAAATGACCGTCTCCGTTAGCATCAAACAACAGCAGCCCCTCATCTTTTACCCGGGCATTTCCGGTAGCAGTATTTTTCGGCAGCAAATCCCGCTGAACAAATTTGCCATCGGCCTGCTGCAAAAGCACCTGGGCCGGGAATTTAGTAGTGCCTCCAATTATGATATCATCAAAGCCGTTGCCATCAACATCGCCCACGGCAATAGCGGGTGAATATTGCGATAACTTATGCGGAATTAACTTTTGAATATTAAAATCGCCAAGGTCATCTTCCTGGTGTTTATAGGTAACCCCTACCGACCGCGTAACTTCTTTGAAGAGCGATTGGGAATTGATTTTGGGGAGATCAAATGTATAATTGTCCGTCGCGTCGGTTATGTTTACTTTTAGCAACTGGTTGGTTTTAACGTTCTGCAGAGTTTGCTTTTTTCCGTTTTGCCACCTTATAACAACAGAATCGAGCATGGTAACTTTACCCAAACCAAAGTGTGCTATATTTTGAATAGTTGACAGGTAGCCCCTGAACGGTGTATTTTCGTAAACCTGGTGTTTGCCGTGGTCGTAGTAAACATCGGCCCAGGCACCTATTCCGTCCCTGTTCTGTGGCCCTCCCTGGAACTTTATATGCAGATAGTGGCTGTTGCCGGGGTCTTTCTCGCGCGATGTATTTTTGTAGATGAGCACTTCATCATTAATATTGTTCATTATCACATCCATGTCGCCGTCGTTATCCAGATCAGCATAAGCTGCACCATTTGAAAACGTCGGCACATCGAGTCCCCAGTCTTTAGTAACGTCGGTAAATTGCAGATTGCCACTGTTCCGGAAGGCGTAGTTTGGTATTTTGATGATTGGAATCTGGTCCAATATCTGCTTTTTAGATGCAACCATGTAAGCTTCCGCTCTAAACGTAGTAAAATCATGGTCATTAACATCACGTGGGTAACCATTCGTAATCACTATGTCGCGGTAGCCATCGTTGTCGAAATCGGTGATGAGCGGGCACCAGCTCCAATCCGTTTGTGATACCCCGCTTAAAAAACTGGTTTCGCTGAAAGCCGGTTCACCAAGCGAATCGTTTTGTCCGGGTCGCGGCCCCTGGTTTACCTGCAAAGTATTGCGGTTATATTGATATTGGTAGCCATAATAATCGTAGTTTTTAAATTGCTGGTACGAGTTTGCCGGCATAAACATCTTTTTGCGGTAGTTATCCTCGGGAAACATATCCAGTTCAAAAACGTCGGCAAGGCCATCATTATTCAAATCTTCTATATCCTGCCCCATGGCACTGTTGGATGTATGTTTAAAATACTCCTTGCTCCTGTCGGTAAAAGTACCGTCGTGATTGTTAATGTATAATATGTTCTGAGTTATAAAGTCGTTAGTAACATAAATGTCTTTCCAGCCATCCCTGTTAATATCAACAGTGGTAGTGGCGTGGCCGTAGCCTTCAATGGTGACGCCCGCCTGTTTGGACACATCATGAAATACGGGGTGTTTTAATACAGGGTCCCAGTCGTTGCGGAACAGGTGACCTGTGCTCTTGCTTGAGCCATCTTTTACAACCGGGCGAAAGGTACTAACATTATCGGAAGACTCCGCATCGTTAACGGTAAGGTACATATCCAGATCGCCATCGTTATCATAGTCAAAAAATGAAGCCATTGTAGAATGGACACAAATGTCGAGGCCATATTCTTTGGCCATTTCCTTAAAATGGGGTACGCCCTTTTTATCGCCCCCCTGGTTTATATATAATAAATTACGTCGCTTTACCGAGTCGCTTAACAGGGTGTTGCAAACATAAATATCGGGCAGTCCGTCATTATTAATATCAACTACAGCTACGCCTCTTCCCCACCCGCCAAGGCCGCCAACACCAGCCTGTTTGGTAACATCGTCAAACTTCAGGTTACCTTTGTTTATATACAGCCTGCACGGCACCTGGTTACCTACGAGGTAAATATCCGGAAGCCCATCATTGTTAAAGTCACCTATGCCTACGCCGCCTCCGTTGTAAATATTCAACTTATCCAATGGATTTACAGAATCATTTTCGACAACTTTATTACTAAAATCAACACCGGAGTAGGAGGACGGAATGAGTTCAAAAAGGGTATTTTTTTTCTTGCAGGAGATTATCAGAACAGATAATAAACCAAACAAAAATAAACGCTCAATTTTCATCAAAGTAAATCATTAGGGTATCACTTAACATACGAATAATCAAAAGCCGCATCTCGCTCACTGGATTCCTCTTTTTAAGAAATACCTGGCCCGACAACGTCTTTTAAACTAATTTTTGCAACAGAAACTGTAGGCAAGTTAAAAAAAAAAGAGGCGGTGACATATATCACCACCTCTTTTTTTTAAGTTTATTTAGCCCTTAGTTATATTTAGGGTTTTGTTTAAGCGCACCATTTTCAAGCGAAATTTGCTGAAGTGGTATTGGCCAAAGTTCGTTTTTACCAGCGGTAAATGAGTGACCATCTAACACAGGGTTGGCTATACGGGTATCGGCCTGGATGTGACCGTTAATTACGCCAGCCATGTAACCTGCAGGCTCAGGACCACCATAAATTGGATCCCAACGTTGCAAGTCGAAGAAACGATGTCCTTCCATACCAAATTCCAGTTGCTCTTCCATGTGAACCGCTTCGCGGGCATAAGATTGGCTAGGGAAACTTTCATATAAGCCAATAACATAATTTGCAGCCGGAGTACTGGTAAATCCAGCAGACGGGTTGCTGTTATCTATATAAGTGTGTACCCAACCAGCAGGGTCCTTCATACGGGCTCTTACAACATTCACATCAGCCATTGCCGCCGCTAGGTTACCACCTTCAACTTCGCACTCTGCGCGCCACAAATAAAGGTCAGCAGTAGTAATCATGTTATAGTTATCAGCAGTACCCTGGTTTGTTGCCCAACCTCCGTTATTGTCAGCGGTTGAAGCTTGTGCAGCGTGATAAAAAGTGTTTTTAATTGGGTTGTAAGGAACGATGTCACCGCGTGACCATTGCTCACCACCGCACAATCCCCAGTCAAGGTACGGGATACCACGACGACCTACAGTCCAGTCGATACGAGGATCCAGGTTGTCAGATGGAGGAGTAAACGCGTCATTTGCACCAAGACCGTGGTCGTTACCAAGGTTAACCAGGTTGTAATTAGCAAGCGTAGCCTGCACATTGGTGGTAGTTTTGTTATCACCGGTATAGTCGGCAACGGTTACACTTGTAGTACCAAGCATCGGTAAACCATTAGCATCTGTTTTAAAAGCGTTAGCTAATGAATATGATGGCTGATAGAAACCGCAGCAGCTGGTATAAGTACCGGCTGGGAAGTTCAATGCTTCACCGGCATTATCATTAGAACCGTTAGAACCATCTTTTACAGTCATTTGTACTGCAAATACCGACTCGGCACTATTTCTTTTTAATGCATTGTAATTATCTTCATAATTAGCATTCAAAGCGTAATGTGCGCCACCTGATGTTACACCATTGGTAAGCAAATCGGTTAACAAAGGCAATGCAGTTGTATACTGATGATCCCACAAATAAGTTTTTGCTAAAAATGCTTCAGCAGCCCATTTGTTGGCGCGGCCAACCTGTCCCTGGGTTGCAGGTAAACCGGCTTCGGCATCTTTGAAATCCTTTTCAATTTGTGTCCAGATCGGGCCTGGATTTGGTACATTAAAATTACCTGCGCCATAAGTTACAGACTCATCAACGTAAGGAACATTTCTGAACATTTTTGCAACTTCGAAATGGAACACGCCGCGCAAAAATTTGGCTTCGGCAGTAACTTCAGCAGCATAAGATGAAGACACAGAGCCATCTTTAATAAGCGGAATTTCCCTGATCACATCGTTTGCTCGCTGAATAGCATTATAAAATGCCGCCCATTTTTCAGCAATGTACTCGTTTGAAGCGTCGACTGTGTGATTTTCAATCGGAACAGCGGTCGGCTGGTCAGTAGTGTTTGAACCTTTGTAAGCATCATCAGATGCGATGCCACCATAGCTCCAGTTATCAATACTAGCTTCCCACTCGGTGCCTGAGGTATTGGTGTAACCATCCAGCATGGAGTACGCTCCGATGAGGAGTCCGTCCAAACCAGCTTTGTTAGCCAGTACGGTACCGTTTAACGACCCAACAGGAGCCTGGTTCAGCAATTTCTTACACGAGTATGTTAGCGTAAGTGCGACCAAAGAACCCAGGGCGATGAATTTACCATAAGAATTTTTCATAACTCTAAATTTTTTGTATTTATTAATTAAAATGTTAAGTTAACACCTAAAATATATTGTCTCTGGTTGCTTGGATACGCACCATAATCAATACCCAGAGGAGCACCGTTATTTGTAGAACCAGAACCCTGGTTGTCGATAGAAGCTACAATTTCAGGATCTAACCCAGTGTACTTGGTGATAGTAAACAAGTTTGTGCCTTGAACGTACACATGCAATTTGTCGAAACCGATCTTCTTTAACATCAGCGGATCAAATGTATAACCAATTGAAACTACGCGGCATTTCAGGAACGAAGCATTTTGTACATAATATGAACTGGTTGTGCTTGATCCTAAAGCCTGAGCAAATGATGCTGCAGATAAAGTTGCACCTGGGTTAGTTACTACGCCATTTGAAACAATAGCAGCGTTATTGAACAGGTTTTCGCTCTTACCACCCTGGAATGTGCTGTAAAAGTCAGTCCAGTATTCTGTATAGTTATAGTCCTTGTTACCTTGTGAACCATACAATACCATTGTAAAGTCGAAGTTTTTATAAGTAGCATTCAAGTTTAAACCATAAGTGAAGTTAGGGTTAGGGTTACCGATGAAAGTACGGTCATTTGGAGTGATCTTGCCGTCGCCGTCAACATCTTTGTAGATGAACGCACCAGGAGCAGCACCGTCATAACCTGGAAGGCTGGTAACCTGAGAAGCATTTTGATAAATACCTGCAACCTGGTAGCCGAAGAATGAACCGATTGCATGACCAACCTGATCACGTACAATTGGGTTATCACGGTTGAAGCCAGAATCAAAGTAATTTGACAAACCTGTTTCTTTAGTAATGTTGTTTTTGTAAGTGGTGATATTTGCACCTATGCTGAAGGACAAGTCTTTGCTCACCCTATCATGGTAAGTAGCAGAAATATCAAAACCCTTGTTTTGCACGTCGCCAATGTTAACTACCGGAGCAGTTGCACCACCCACTGTGTTTGGCAATGAAGCCTGGAACAATAAGTTAGCACTTTCCTTTTTGTAATACTCAACGGTTAAGTCTAAGTGGTTAAACAGCGAAGCGTCAAAACCGATGTTGGTAATCTTATCAGTTTCCCAGGTTGTACCGGGGTTACCAATGTAGCTGTTGTAGAAACCTTGTTGTGTGTTGCTAAGGGAGCCGTCGATACCATAGTAAGAAGAGCCCGCGCCTGAACTAAAGGCATTGTAAGGATTGCCACCCGGAGTGTTGCCATAGAAACCGGCCTCACCGTAGCTACCACGAAGTTTAAGATCCTGGATCCAGCTGATGCTCTTCATGAAATCTTCCTGAGACAGGCGCCATGCTAACGACACTGATGGGAAAGTACCCCATTGTTTGCCTGGATAGAACAACGAAACACCGTCACGACGTACTGAAGCACCTAAAATGTACTTGCCGTTATAGATATAATCTAATTTAGCAAAGAACGATTCGATAGCTACCGGCTGTATCAGCGTGCTGTATGGAGCTGATGAAACAGTGCCATCGCCTAGCTGAGCATAAGCCGGGTCAAGCGAGAACAAACCAGTGTTTGAAGCGCCGAAATACCTGCCAGTGCTGTATTTTTGTTCGTAACCACCCAACACCTGGATGTTGTGTTTTCCAAATGTCTCTTTGTAGTTGATGGTGTTTGTCCAGTTATAGTTACTTTGGAATTGTTCGTTTTCGTCAATTCCGTTAGGGTTACCGTGGCTCTCATAGTTTTCGTATGGATTGTAGGTAACATCATTATAATACTGGTTGTATAAACGACCACCAAAATTAGTGTGTAAAGTGAAATATTTAAATATATCTGCTTCGGCAAACATATTACCTTCTAAATTCACAAATCTTGCATGGTTGCTTTTGCTTCTTTCAACAATAGCATATGGGTTGCTACCATTACCCAGCGGCTCGCCGCTAGGGCCATCGTAACCGCCAGCGTAATTACCCTGTACGTCAAAAACAGGAATAATAGGCATTTCACGATAAATGTATGCGATTGAGCCACCTTCCTGTTGCTGAGCGCCTGGATAGCCGCCTATATTTTCGCGGTAAGTAGCGAAACCGCTTTCACCCAAACGAATATGGTCGTTAACTTTAAAGTTTGAGTTTAAACGTGCCTGGTACCTCTTTTCGTAGTTGCCTATCAAAGTACCGGTTTGGTTTAAGTAGTTTAAAGAAAACAAGTAAGTGCTTTTTTCGTTACCGCCGCTTGCAGTAATGTTGTGCTGCATTTCCGGAGCTGCTTTAAACACTGTGTGGAACCAATCAGTGCCGGTTTGATTAAATTTCATCACCAGATAGTCATTACCCGGATTTGCAGGATCGAATTTGTAACCGCCCAAAATGTTTGCGTTATCGGTTACACCTGCTACACCAAATTTAGTACCATCAGCGCCTGTGTAAGCACTGCCACCATGGTAACCATAAGTGTAAAGTTCACCCGCGCGTTTGTACAAACCTTCGGTAGCGTTATCATTCGCCCTGAAAGCCAATATTGACTGGTCAACCGGGTTAACGATGTGGAAAGGATTTCCACCAATTGGCTGCTGATCGCCATAAAAACCATCATAGCTAATGGTTGTTTTGCCAGCTTTACCTTTTTTAGTAGTAACAACAACAACACCGCTACCACCAGATACACCATAAATTGCAGCAGCGCCCGCATCTTTCAGTACGCTAATGCTTTCGATGTCGTTAGGGTTGATAAGCGACATGTCATTTACCTGCGCACCGTCAACAACATACAGTGGCTGGGTATTACCAAAGTTGCCCAAACCACGTATGTAAACGTTGCTTGGTGCACCTGGCGCACCGTTGTTAACTACGGTAACACCTGAGGCCTGGCCCTGAAGCAATTGCTCAGAACTGGTTGCATTGATTTTTTTTGCATCGCTCACATCAACCGTTGCTACTGAACCGGAGATGTCTTTCTTGAGCTGCGTTTGGTAACCAACCACAACCACTTCATTTAGTGAACTGCTTGCAGGTTGCAATGAAATAGTAATAAACTCGGCGCCCCTTACCGGAACTTCCTGAGTTTGATAGCCAATGTAACTTACAACAATTACATTGCCCGGGCTTAACGTAAGGGTGAAATCACCATTAACGTCCGTTACTGTACCCGTGTTGGTGCCTTTGATCCTTACGGACGCACCAACTACAGGTAATTTGTCATCGCTGCCGATAACCTTACCTGTGTGTTTTGTTTGGGCTGTAACTACCAATGAAGAAACCATGCAGCATAACAGCAGGCATAATGTTCTTCCTTTTAGGAGTAAACTTTTAAACATGAGATTGAGATTTAGTTGATTAATTTATTTGATTTAAGACTATTGTTGCTATTTAAAAATTGATTTATTTAAATGGAAGCCAAAAGTTAACCTAAACCAAAAAAACTCATGCAGCCCCAAACAAAATGAGCTAACGAAGACATTACGAAGAAAAAAAGAGGAATGTAACAGTCTTACCATGAATTTTTTTTAAAAATAGTTTTACCACAATTTGCCGGCCGATTTTAACAGGATTCCGCCCGAAAAACCGGGCTGCCCGAAGCCGAAAATGTTATAAAAATATTAGGTTTTGTATAATTGTTAACTGGCGCCAATATTCGTATTGGCATTGATACTAATGTAAATAGTGTGTACTGTTTACACAAGTAATAATATAAGAATTATAAATTAATTATTTTTTCGCCCTCTATACTAATAATTATATATAATCTTATGCTTTTTTGTTATTAAATTATTAACAAAATCAATAAAATGTTAAGAAATTAGCAATGTAATATTGTTGTTATAATCACTAGTAACCACACCCAAAACCTCCGGGGACTACAATTTGCGATAAAAATGACATTTGTACCCTATATTTTTAACAAAAGCATACCCTTCGCTAAGCACAATTTAGTAAGAGACTACCATGTTAAAAAAGTATCATTCTTTGTTAAAAATGTCGTTTTAACAGTTATTAAAAAATATTTTTATTTATGAATACTTATTATATCTGGTTTGCCGCCGGCGCTCAATTTTACCACAAAAACTATTGAAAAATAAAATGAGATGTAAAAAAAGCGCGGCCGTGTTAAAATCGGTCGCGCTTTTTTTTGGAATAATACCTTAATTACTTAAGCCATTGAACAGTGGCATTATGGGTATCTGCTGAATTTGTGCCTATCTGGATAATAAACTGCCCCGGCTCCCAATCGTACTGTAACCTGTCATTATAAAATTTAAGATCTTCGGTTGTAACATTAAATACTACTTCCTTGCTCTCTCCAGGTTGTAAGCTGATTTTCTGATAGTTTTTTAACTCTTTTACCGAACGGCTTATGCTGGCCACAGGATCGCTTACATATAATTGAACAACTTCTTCGCCGGCATATTTACCGGTATTGGTTACCGTTACAGTTGCTTTAAGCGTTTGGTTCCCTTTTAAATTGGCTTTATCCAATTTAACATCGCTGTATTTAAAGGTGGTGTAACTTAATCCGTAACCAAAAGGATAAAGCGGATCATTTGAAATATCCAGGTAATTGGATTTGAACTTAGCAAAAGCCTCGCCATTATATGGCCTGCCGGTATTTTTGTGATTATAATATATAGGTATCTGCCCTACGTTCCGCGGAAAGGTTGCAGTAATTTTTCCGGCAGGGTTATAGTTACCAAAAAGCACATCGGCAATGGCATTGCCTGCTTCGGTCCCTGGCGCCCAGGCATCCAGGATTGCGCTTGCGTTTTTATCTTCCCAGAGTAAAGTAAGCGGACGGCCGTTAAATAATACAATCACCAAAGGCTTGCCGGTTTTAGCAAGGGCTTTTAACAAATCGCGCTGATTTTCGGGGATGCTGATATCCGACCGGCTTGAAGACTCACCCGACATGTTTGCCGACTCGCCAACAACAGCAACAACCACATCGGCCTTTTTTGCGGTTTCAACTGCCTCGTCAATCATCTCCTGCGCCGAACGTTTATCTTTAACCTCGCGTATGCCGAATGGAAATGCCCTGGCGCTTAAAAGTGAGTCATCAGTTATGTTCGATCCTTTAGCATATAATATACTCACATCATTACCCGCAACATTTTTTATCCCTTCCATTACGCTTACGGATTTAGCCGGGTCGCCGGCTATCACCCATGTACCCAGCATTTCGGAGTGGTTATCAGCCAATGGGCCTACCAGGGCTATGGTGCCTGATTTTTTTAATGGCAGCGTTTGATTGGCGTTTTTTAACAGCACAACCGAACGCGCGGCAATCTTTCTTGCAAAAGCGCGGTTCTCGGCTGTTAATACATCGCGGCTCTCGCGTTGCGGGTCAATCGATTTATTTGGGTTGTTAAATAAGCCTAGTTTGTATTTGGCTTCGAGCACACGGCGACAAGCCTGATCAATATCTTGCTGGGTAACTTTTCCTTCGTTTAACGATTTTTTCAAGGTCGTTAAAAATCCTTCGCCAACCATATCCATATCAAGGCCTGCTTTTAGGGCCAATGCCGATACTGTTTGCAAATCGCCCAACCCATGGTTGGTCACTTCGTTTAAAGCAGTATAATCCGAAACTACAAAACCTTTAAATCCCCACTGTTTGCGCAACAGATCGGTAAGCAACCATTTGTTAACCGTTGCCGGCGTTCCGTTAATCGTATTAAATGAACTCATGAAGCTGCCTGCACCTGCATCAATAGCTGCCTTATAGGGCGGCAGGTAATCCTGGTACATTTTTATGAGGCTCATGTCAACTGTATTGTATTCGCGACCGGCTTCGGCGCCACCGTACAGGGCAAAGTGTTTAACGCAGGCCATTACAGCATCGCCATTGGTCATGTTTGTGCCCTGGTAACCGCGCACCATAGCTTTCGCAATCTGCGATCCTAACCACGGGTCTTCACCGGCGCCTTCGGATATTCTCCCCCAGCGCGGGTCGCGGGCAATATCCACCATTGGCGAAAATACCCAGTTCAACCCTTCGGCAGTGGCTTCTTTGGCGGCTATCCGGGCTGATTGCTGAATAAGGTCCATATCCCATGTAGCTGAAACACCTAGCGGGATTGGGAAAATAGTACGATGTCCGTGAATGACGTCGAGCCCAAATATTAAAGGAATATGTAAACGCGACTCTTTAACAGCCAGGTCCTGGATCTTGGCAACATCATCAGCCCCGTACACACCAAATACCCCTCCTATTTCTCCTTTTTTTATGCGGGCCTGTACGCCATTGTTTACAACCGAGCCTGTTATAGCCCGGCCCATGGTAACCAGGTTTAGCTGGCCTATTTTTTCATCCAGCGTCATTTTGCTCATAAGGTTGTCTACAAATGCTTTCATTTTTACGGGGTCAGTCTTAGTTTGGGCTGCTGCGCGGCAAAATGGCAATGTTAAAACCAGCAACAGAACAATTTTGAGGGACGAAAAGTATTTCTTCATTTTTGGGCGATTATTTGTTTTCTATTAATTGGTGTCGATCATTTCGGAACTGCAAAAAACATCACGAAAAACAAATGCAGCACTGCGAGGTAAAATGTGCTTTTGTTTAACAATAGGTTTTACAAGGATAACGTATTATCCTTGTTCCAGCTCCGATCTTTTAATCTTAATTATTATGATTATAATTGGCTTCTATGAAAAATCATAGTGTATTAATGACACAATTGTAATATTATAATTTAAATAATCAAAGTATTTTTGTAGAATAGCACAAATGTTAACCAAAAAAGAACTTGAGGAGTTTTGCGCCGACGCAAGCAAAAACTATTTACCGCATATATCGATAGATTGTGTGGTATTTGGTTTTCACGAAGGTGTGATGAAAGTGCTGGTGCTGGAAACAAAAAACAAAGACGAATGGTATCTGCCGGGTGGCTTTGTATTAAAACAAGAACCTATTGAAAACGCTGCAGACCGGATATTAAAAGAACGTACCGGCCTCGATAAGATTTTTTTGCAGCAATTTCATGTTTTTGGTGACCCACACCGGTCAAAAGAACATTTTGATATGTACAAGGATATGCTGCCGGCGAATGAAAATTGGTTTACCAACCGTTTTTTAACCATCGGATATTACGCCCTGGTTGACTTTTACGAAACAACGCTGGTTCAGGACCAGTTTGGAGGCATGAGTACCTGGCGGCCACTGGATGATTTGCCGGAATTAAGACTTGATCATGCCTTGATTTTAAAAACTGCGCTTGATACCTTAAGGCTTCAGCTAAATTACCAGCCAATTGGTTATAACCTGATGCCAAAACAATTTACAATGCCCGAGCTGCAAAAGCTTTATGAAACGATATTGGATAAAAAACTGGATCGCAGGAATTTTCAGCGAAGGATGCTGGGCTTTGGTATTTTAACCAGGTCGGAACATTTGCGTAAGGGTGGCGCGCATAAAGCACCTTATCTATACTCCTTCGACTTTGAAAACTATGATGCCGCATTAAAAGAAGGTTTTAAGGGGGGATGGTAGTTTTTAAATGCGGATTTTTATATTTCGGAATTCGGAAGTTCGATTTCGGAATTTTTAACGCGGAATTCGGTTTTCGGGATTTTTTGATTTTCGACTTAATGGAGTACCCACATATTTTAAATTATAGTGATTAAATTTGGGACGATAAATTATTCCAAATGAAGTTACGTTTCTGCCTGCTCCTATCCTTTGCCATTTTTTTCAGTTTTAAATGCTTCAGCCAGGTAAAATTGCCGGTTCCGGCCAATTTACAGGCCACCTATACTAAAGGTACGCGCACTCTTAATGGTGCTCCGGGCAAAAATTACTGGCAAAACCGTGCCGATTATACACTCAAAATAAGTTTCGATCCGCAAAGCCGCCTCCTGAGTGGTACCGTAGCAATCGACTACACCAACAATAGTCCGGATACCTTAAGCGAGGTGAATTTTAAACTTTATCCAAATCTTTATAAAAAGGGATCGGTACGCAACATGCCTGTTTTGCCGCAGGATATAGGCGACGGGGTATACATACAGCAACTGAGCATCAACAGGGAACAACAGAGTGAGAATCGCTGGAAAATTGACGGCACCAACATGACGCTAAAAACGCCTGTTATTTTACCGAAACAGACCATCCATTTTGATATCACCTATTCCTATATTTTGAACAAAACATCGCATATCCGCACCGGGCAGGTGGATAGCGGCGCTTTTTTTATAGCCTATTTTTTTCCGCGGGTTGCTGTTTATGATGATATAGATGGCTGGAACCAGCAGCATTACCAGGGGATGCAGGAGTTTTATAACGATTTTTGCCATTTTAATGCGGAAATTACCGTGCCAGGCAATTACGAGGTTTGGGCTACCGGCAATTTAAAAAATGCAGGTGAGGTTTATAACGATGAAATTGCCGGCAGGCTGAGCGATGCCGCAAAAAACGATAAGATTACCAATGTAATTACCGACGCCGACTTAAAGGCCGGCAACATCACCAAAAACAAAACTGCCAATACCTGGAAATTTGAAGCCGATAGCGTAACCGATGTTGCGTTTGCTACCAGCAACCATTATTTATGGCAGGCATCCAGCCTGGTTGTCGACCCCAAAACGGGGAGGCGCACGCGCGTGGATGCGGTGTTTAACGCTGCCCACAAAGATTATTTCGAGGTGATTAACTATGCCCGTAAAACGGTGGAAAGCATGAGCTATACTTTCCCCAAATGGCCTTACCCCTACCCCCACGAAACGGTATTTGACGGGTTGGACCAAATGGAATACCCTATGATGGTTAATGATAACCCCGAAGAAAAAGCCGAAGACGGCATCGAACTGACAGATCATGAGATATTTCATACGATGTTTCCTTTCTACATGGGTGTAAATGAAACAAAATATGCCTGGATGGACGAAGGCTGGGCCACTATTGGCGAATGGGTGATCAGTTCGCTTATAGATCCAAGGCTAACCGATACGTTCGCCATAGAAGGCTATGAAAACAACGCCGGGACGGAAAATGACCCGCCTATAATAACCTTGAGTACCCTGCTCGACGGCGGTGCGGCTTACGAAACCAATTCGTACCCGAAACCCGGGCTCGGCTATTTATATGTAAAGGATATGCTTGGGGATACTTTGTTCACCAAAGCTTTACATTACTACATCAGCCAATGGCACGGTAAACACCCTATGCCCTTTGATTTTTTTAACTGTATGAATACCGGGTCGGGTATTAATCTTAACTGGTTTTGGAAAAGCTGGTTTATTGACAACGGCATACCCGACCAGGCTATAACCAAGGTGAGCAATATCCAAAAAAATTACACGGTGCTAATTACCTGCAAAGGCAGCAAGCCGGTACCTGTTGACTTGACAATGTTTTATGCGGATGGAAGTACCCAAACCATACACCGCAGCATTGCTTGCTGGAAAGACGGCAACAAAACCATCGAACTTAAATTTACCGCAAAAAAAGGCGTTCAAAAATTGGTGCTCGGTGGACCTTATGATGCAGATGTTAATAAGGATGATAATGTTTGGGTAGCGAAATAAGTTACCGCGCCAAACCAAAATAAAAACCCCTCTCTTTAAATCAGCCCAATAAGTAAAATGGCAGGCTGTTGGAGAGGGGTTTTTAGGTAACAGTGTTATTTATTGGAATGCAAAGCCACCAAATTACCTTCGGTATCCATAAAATTGGCCATATAGCCAATTTCATCGGTGATTTTGGTTTTGGGCATGGCTACCTGGCCGCCAGCTGCTTCTACTTTTCCTAAGGCTACCGCTAAATCGGGGTTACCGTTAAGGTATATCCTTGCTCCTTCGGCGCTTGGCTTGTGATATGGGCTTTCAACCAGGCCACCGCCCACTTTTCCGCCCATCATATCTGCCGGAAAATAAGCCATTTTCATGCCCATCATATCCTGTACCTCCATTTGGATCCCGAAGATCGTTTCGTAAAACTTTTTAGCCCTGGTTATATCTGCTACAGATATCTCGAACCAGTTTAATGCATTTGTACCGTCCATAGTTTTTAGTTTTAAATTGATGCTTAAAGGTATGTTTGTGTTATTAATTTATTGTGTTCAGATCAATAATATTGTGCGTTATCAGGCATTGTCGAGTCAAAATTATGGCTATTGAGCGATATCAATAGCGTGTAAATACGACAACCTTAGGGGTTGATTGCGACAACGGAATATTGTAGGTTTGTTATTGTCTTGAACCGGGATTAAACGGATTTTTGGATTTCCCGGATTTAAACCACCTTATAATCTAATGAATCTGTTTAATCTCGGTTCAGACCATTTTCAGTCTTCAAATCATGAAAACAGTAGCTATCCTGGTTCCAAACAGTCCCTGTATTTTAAGTAGCGTTATTGGGGCTTACAAGGTATTAACCACCGTAAATATGGCCCTTGCCCACCAGGGCAAAAAGCCATTCTTTAATATTAAAGTGGTTGGACTAAATAAAGAAAACTCATTATATGATGGTTTATTTGTCATTCGGCCTGAAGCTTTAATTAACGAAGTGCATAAAACCGACCTGGTTATTATCCCTGCATTCCAGGGCGACGTGGCTGCATGCCTTAAAATGAACCTGGATTATATCCCCTGGATAGTTGAACAATATAAAATGGGCGCCGAAATTGCCAGCCTTTGTACGGGTGCTTTTTTACTGGCGTCCACTGGCTTACTAAAAGGAAAAAAGTGCTCGACGCACTGGATGGCAGCGGATGCTTTCAGGCAGGCTTTCCCGGACGTAAAACTACAACCCGAAAAAATCATTACAGATGAGTTGGGCATGTATTCGAGCGGCGGGGCCTATTCATTCCTTAACCTGATGATGTACCTGGTTGAAAAATTTTGCGGGCGCGAAATGGCTGTTTATTGTTCAAAGATACTGGAAGTAGAGATTGAGCGCAAAAGCCAATCGCCCTTTGCCATTTTTGTAGGGCAGAAAGAGCATGAAGACGAGCCGATAAAAAAGGCGCAGTTATATATGGAAAACAACGTAAGCGATAAGGTTTCTGTCGATCAGCTTTCAGATATGTTTGCCATCAGCCGGCGTAACTTCGAGCGCCGGTTTAAAAAAGCCACCTCAAACACACCGGTGGAATACCTGCAGCGGGTGAAAATAGAAGCAGCCAAAAAAAGCCTGGAATCGAGCCGCGAAAACATCAACGAAGTGATGTACTCTGTAGGATATTCCGATAGTAAGGCCTTCCGGACCATGTTTAAAAAAATCACAGGCTTATCACCGGTGAGTTACCGGAATAAGTATAACCGGGAGATGGCTGTGCGATAGGTATTACACTAATGTCGAAATCAAAAGCATTTTTGATATACCATATATATCAGATATACACAATAAGAATTGCTTTCTAGACGTGATCACGACAAGTGGACTAAAAAATCGCGCAAAACTTTTGTGCTGCAGTGTCCATTTTGTCTTCGCGTAGTTCTTCCATTTTACCTGCTAACATATCCCTGAGGGATAACCAATAATGCTTATTATCCCGCCAGAATTTTTCATCTATTTTCAGCACATTGGTCAAAAGATCTCCCGGATGCATATCACCCTCCGCAAACAAATCGTCCGTCAAAACTTCCAACGCCAGCGGCACCAGGTAGTTGAGGCTGAGTTTTTGGCCAATCATGAGCCTGAGGTCTTCAACACTAAAAGAGCTGAGTGGCACCGTCCTTAGTTCATGGCATCGGGCTACCAGGCGGCTCTCACTATCGGACGTTCCTCATCTTTCTTTTTCCAAATTTTCAAGCGATTTGTCGCGCCAGTTTTTTTCAAGTTTCATTTAAAATGCAATTATCAAATGCCGGTAATTTGGTCTTTCAACATAGAGACTTTGCGCACCCTCTATTTCGCGTGTTAATCACCGATCAAGCTCATAGAAAAACTTAAAACCATCTCAGGGTGTAATTTATAAAAGTTAACAATATTTCTCATCCTCAGTCGTCCTAATTTTTACCCGGCAATTGCCTTTAGTTTTCTAAATTGCGGGCTGTTAGCAAAATAGTGTATGTATCACGGCAGTTTTGTCCCAATATTTTCAATTATTACAATCGTTAGCCTGCTGCTGGACTGGTATGTATTTGCCGGTTTAAAAACACTTACTAAAAACTGGAAAAACGACAGGCAGCGTAATATGGTGCCCTGGCTTTACCTGGCTGTTTCGGTGGGGATAACAGTTTATTTTATAGCAGGTTTTGAAAGCTTAGGCTATGCTACCGGTATGCTGCCGTATCACGAATGGGTGCTCAGCATTTTCGTTACTGTTTTAATTACCAAAGTTTTTTTTGTGCTGATGATGTTTTTGGGTGATACCGGACGCTTTTTTTATGGCCTGGTAAATAACCTGTTTAAACCCAAAAGCAAAGTGATAAAGCCGTTTTTCCCGGCAAGGCGTAAGTTTATCAGCCAGATAGCGCTTGGTGTTGCTGCAATACCTTTCACCACCTTTTTTTATGGCATGCTGAAAGGGAAATATGATTTTAAACTTCACCGGCAAACACTTTATTTTGACAACCTGCCCGATGCTTTTGATGGCTTTACCATTACGCAGATATCGGACATCCATTCGGGCAGTTTTGATAACGATACAGCCGTACAACGCGGCATCGACCTGGCAAAAGCGCAAAAAAGCGACCTGTTCGTATTCACCGGCGACCTGGTGAACAATGTTGCCAAAGAGATAGAGCCTTACCTGGACCATTTTAGCCAATTAAAAGCGCCATATGGACAGTTTTCTATCCTGGGTAACCATGACTATGGCGACTACATCATGTGGCCAAGCGAGGAGGCCAAGAATGCCAATCTTGATAAATTAAAAGAACACCATAAAACCCTTGGCTATCGGTTATTGATTGACGAGCATGTTGAGCTTGAAAAAGACGGTCAGAAAATATCGCTACTGGGCGTACAAAACTGGGGCCGCGGCTTCAGGAAGGCCGGCGACCTGGACAAAGCCCTGAAAGGTGTTGATAAAGACGCTTTTAAAATCCTGCTTTCGCATGATCCAACCCATTGGGAAGAGAAAGTGAGGTACAACCCTACCACCATCCATTTAACCCTTGCCGGCCATACCCACGGCGCGCAGTTTGGGGTTGAAATACCAGGCTTCCGCTGGAGCCCGGTGCAGTACCGCTATGTAGACTGGGCCGGTCTGGCAAATGAAAAGAACCGCTACCTGTATGTAAACCGGGGCTTTGGCTTTTTAGCTTTTTCGGGAAGAATGGGTATATGGCCGGAAATTACGGTGATTACGCTGAAGAAGACTGTTTGATGAAGTCCGGCGAAATAATCTTATAACCTGATTTACCCGCGCATTTACAAAGCTGGCACGATTTGAGTATGGTTAATAAACCAAACGAACCATCTGCCATGGCAACTCAAAAAACAAAGCATATAGGGCGCCGCCCACCAGTAAAAGAACATGTTAGCACAGCCGACACATTGCGTGATACATGGACGGTAATGAAGCCTTTTGTACACTTTTCCATAAAAGCTATGCGCTTACTGGGCCGTGCACTTATTTTCCTCGTTAAAAATATTCCAAAACCAGATAATCATCAACCGGCGACGAAAAAGGACAAAGTGATCAAAATTTGATTTCGAAAACAGTCCTGGATTAGGGCGAATTCAATTCGCCCTAACTGATCTATTCGAACAGACTTCCATCGTCCGGGCGAACTGCGTTCGCCCTTAATACAAATACAATCGAATTAAATTCATTTTTACAATTATATTACTGAATATAATTCAGTATATATTTATATTTACAGTATGATTAACGAAACAGATATCATACTGGACAAAACCGACCTGCACATATTGCGCCTGATGCAGGAGAACGCCCGCATAAGCAATGCCGACCTTGCCCGTGAGCTATCCATGGCTCCCTCCGGCGTTTTGGAGCGTGTAAAAAAACTGGAGCAAAAAGGCGTTATCCGCCAGTACACCATCCGCATTAATCCCGAGGCTTTACAACAAAAATTGCTGGCTTTTATTTTCATGAAAGCCGCCGACGGCCCGGGCTGTAATGATACCGCCAAAGAGCTGGCCAAAATACCCGAGGTACAGGAAGTGCACCATGTGGCCGGCGACGATTGCTACCTGGTAAAAGTGCGCACGTATGATTCGGCAACACTGATGCACCTTATGCGCACCAAATTCAGCACTATCACCAACCTGCTTAGCACCCGCACTACCATAGTGCTTGAAACTGTGAAAGAACAACAACAACTGGTTATACCCGAAAAATAATACGCCAATGCCCGCTATATCACACAAACCCGCATCACCCCTGCTCGTTATCATTGCATTTGCAACCGTTTACCTGGTTTGGGGCTCTACCTACTTTTTTATCAGGATTGCCATGCAAGGTGGCCTGCCGCCTTTTGTGCTGGGCGCCATCCGCTTTACAACAGCCGGCCTGTTGCTGATGGGTTGGTGTGCCATAAAGGGCGAGAAGCTTTTTGTAGCTAAGGATGTGTTGCCTGCCGCTATAACGGGCATATTGTTATTATTTGTGGCAAACGGTATTGTTATCTGGTCGGAAAAGACGCTTCCAAGCGCCATGGTGGCTATTTTGGTATCATCGGCACCTATATGGTTTGTTTTACTTGATAAACCCCATTGGGCGGTAAATTTTAAAAGCAAGGCTACCATCATTGGGCTCATCATTGGTTTTGCGGGGGTGATATTGCTTTTCAGCGAACAAATAGGCGATCTTTTTAAAGCATCTAATGCACAATCAAAGCTGCCGTGGATGCTGTTGCTGGTGCTGGGCACTATCTCATGGTCGGGCGGCTCTTTATACTCAAAAACCAAACATCCGACGGTATCAGCATCGGTAAATACGGCATGGCAAATGATCGCTGCCGGCATAGTATATATCCCTGTAAGTTTTATACACCATGAGTACGATCATTTTAACCTGAGCCAGGTAAATATGAATGGTTGGCTGGCGTTGGTATATCTTATCCTTTTCGGGTCTATTGCAGCCTTCAGTGCTTACGTTTTACTGTTACATGCCAGGCCTGCTACGCAGGTAAGCACTTATGCCTACGTTAACCCGGTGATTGCGGTAATATTGGGTGTATTTTTCGCATCCGAAAGAATCTCTTTCATCCAGATTGGTGGACTGTTTGTCATATTGCTGAGCGTGCTGCTCATCAATTTAGCGAAATACCGGAAAGAGCAGCGGGCGGCAAGTTTAGTGAGTGGTTGATTAGGTTATAGTAAAGCTCGTCAGACTTACAAAGTTTCGAAAACTTCGTAAGTTTACACGTTCCTTCCGGCTCAATCCAATTCCTTTGGTAAAGTCCTCAAAGGCGTTTCCCAGCGACCAAACTCATAAAAGTGCTCAATGGTGATGGATACTTTGCTTCCTTTTGGATATTTGCCTTTGGTAAAATTTGTTGCCCGCAGTATCACCTTCTCGCGTTCAATAATTAATTCTTCAAACAATCCTTTAAACAATACTTGCCGCACCGTCCATTTTGCGCCAAAACCTTTGCCTATTTTCACGTCTTCGGCGTATATGACAACCGTGCCTCTTTTTGTTTTGATGCCTATCTTTTTGGCATCGTCGGCATTAAGCTGACTGATACTGGCCAATATTTGTGCGGTGTACAACAACTTGGGCGAATTGTACAATTCTTCGGGGCTGCCGTTTTCAACTATTTCGCCTTCCTTTAAAACAATCAGTTCGTCGGCCATGGATAGTATTTCAGCCGGGTCATGCGATACCAGCACCACGGTAACTCCCCATTCCTTCACAATATAGCGGATATCATGCTGTAACCCCTCGCGATAAGTGGCATCCACCTGGTTGAAAGGCTCATCCAATAAAAGCACCTCCGGGCGGCTGATGAGCGCTTTAGCTATGGTTACCCGCTGTTTTTCGCCCCCGCTCAATTTGCCGAACGGCTGATCTTTCAGGGGCAAAATATCAAGCATGTTTAGGGAGTCCGTTATTTTTCTTGATTCGTTATCCGCCCCCAATTCGCCTGTCTTTAAGCCCGAACGCACACTGTTCCAAACGGTGGCGTTCATATCCATATCCTGGTTGTTTTGCGTCACCAGGCGCATGGCTTCGTGTGCGGGCTGCAACTTTTCTTCGCGGCGGAGCACGCGTTCTTCCTTAAAAAAAACTTCGCCGCTGTCGGGTTGCATTAAACCGTATAGCAAATTTAAAAGGGTGGTTTTGCCGCTGCCGCTTTCACCAACTATGGCTGTCACTTTTCCTTTTGGGATTAAGATGGTTACATTATTAATTCCTGTAGACTTATCGCCAAAATAATTTTTGGTAACCGATATGGTTTCCAGGATCATCTCATTATGCATACCGTGTTTTCTTTAAAAATATTAAAAAACCATGCCGGTTTTTCTTTGAAATCCGACTGATATTTACCACCGAACGGTAAACATTTCCAAACTTAAACTATAAAAGTTTATCCTAAAAAAAGAAATACACAATTGCTTTAATTATTTATATTTTGCAGAAAATTTAAACCCCGACAATTATGGCTAAAGGAAAAACATGGCATGACTTGCACAAAGAATCGCTGGCATTTGGTCAGCGTTTAGCAGACCAGGTAGCAAACGGAATGGGCTCCTGGCGTTTTATTATTTGGCAAACAATTATCGTTATATGCTGGATGACACTCAATGTGGTGGCAATTGTAAAGCACTGGGATCCATATCCGTATATTTTGCTGAACCTTGTTTTTTCGACCCAGGCTGCCTATGCCGCCCCCATTATTATGATGGCGCAGAACCGCCAGAGCGAGCGCGACCGTGCCCAGGCCGATGCTGATTATGAAACCAACTGCGAAGCCAAAAAAGAAATTGAGGAATTATTGCAAAAGCTTAATTCTATAGAAATAGATAAGCTGGATAAGATCCTGGCTATCCTGGAAAAAATGGACGCCAAATAGCACTTGGAGCAGAAGATAAAAAGCCAGTCTGCGGATAGCAGCTGGCTTTTTCTAAAATCCACGGCGCTCGAATTACCTCCCCTTTTTGCTTACCTTTGCCCGTAATGACAAAAGTTGAAGAAGCCATAGTTCATGAAGTTGAGGATGAGCTGAAGCCAAAAACGGCTAAGCAGAAGTTTTGGAACGTAGTAAAAACAATTTTAAAACTCGGCGTAACCACGGCGCTTCTCATCTGGGTTTTCAGCAAGGTTAATATTCATTCCATCATTTTTAGGTTGCTGCACCCTAAATACTGGGAGATGTATTTTGCAGCCATGCTATGTTTCTTTTTATCGATGATCGTTTCGGCATGGCGGCTCATGAGTTTTTTTAAATCGCTGGGCCTTAAGCTTAACCCGCGCTATAATCTGCGTTTATATTTCCTGGGGCTGTTTTATAATTTCCTGCTCCCAGGGGGTATTGGCGGCGATGGTTATAAGATGTACCTGATCAACAAAACCTATAAAACACCTTTGAAGAAATTATTTTGGGCGGTAATGTTTGATAGGTTAAGCGGCCTTTGGGCAATCGGGCTTATTACTGTTGTACTCATTTACTTAATCCCTCAAATACACGTAAACGTATTTGTTCCATCAGGGATATTTATAGCCGGTTCTGTTATCTACTACTTTGCAGTACGTTTCTTTTTTAAAGATTACACTCATTTTTTCATCCAGGCACATGGCAAGGCGCTGTTATTGCAGGCCCTGCAGATACTGGCAATTATCTGCCTGATTTTAGGCCAGCCGGATACCAATCTTGAATTTCCGCCCTATCTTTTGGGCTTTTTAATGTCCGGCTTCGCGATTCTTATTCCGGCAACAGCGGGGGGAGCAGGCGCGCGGGAGAGCATTTTTGCAACGCTTGCTACCAAGTTTCCGGCCGTTTTTCATATCAAGCCCGACCTGGGTGTTTTTGTGGCTTCCTCTTTTTACCTGATATCGCTTGCGGTAGCCTTGTTGGGCATTTACTATGTGATATGGCCCGGTCGCCTGCGCGATGGCCTGCCAAAGGACGATGCTTAGTCTTCGGTGGTAAGCCCGGAGTCAGGAAAACATTTATTGTTTGACTTCTGCGTGTCACAAAGGCACTCAATTTCCTGCTTTGCTCAATCAAATTATTTAGTTTTGCGTTCTCTTTATAAACGAACTGACCGTAATGAGCCATTTTAATGATTTTAATAATCCGCAGGTTGCTGCGTTGCCCGCGCATTTAAAGCAATTTATAGTCGACCAGCATTATGAACATTATACCCCCGTTGACCATGCGGTTTGGCGCTATGTTATGCGGCAAAATTACAGCTACCTGAAAGATGTTGCTTACTATCCGTACATCCCCGGCTTGCAAAAGGCCGGATTAACCATCGAAAAAATCCCCAACCTGCAGGAAATGAATGACGCACTGGCAAAAATAGGCTGGGGCGCGGTTACAGTTGACGGTTTTATACCCCCTGCGGCTTTTATGGAATACCAGGCTTACCGGGTATTGGTAATAGCTGCCGATATACGTCAGCTAAAACATATTGAATATACCCCCGCGCCGGATATTATTCATGAATCGGCCGGGCATGCACCTATTATTGCGGATAAGGATTATCATGAATACCTGAGTTACTTTGGCTCCATCGGGGCAAAAGCTATGTTCTCGGCCCAGGATTTTGAACTTTATGAGGCTATCCGGGCTTTATCTATCCTGAAAGAAATGCCTGATGCCGATGAAAACGACATAAAAAAAGCCGAAGAACTGGTTGCATACCGGCAGGAAAACATGGGCGAGGCGTCCGAAATGTCGCTTTTAAGCCGCCTGCACTGGTGGACGGTTGAGTATGGCTTAATTGGCACACTGGAAAACCCCAAGATTTACGGGGCCGGTTTGTTGTCCTCCATTGGCGAAAGTGTAAGCTGCATGCAGGCGAACGTAAAAAAGCTGCCCTACACCATCGATGCTGTAAAATACCCTTACGATATTACCAAAACGCAACCGCAGCTTTTTGTAACACCCACTTTTCAAAACCTGATTGATGTGCTGGAAACCTTTGCCAATACCATGGCATTCAGGGTTGGTGGCGCTTATGGCTTAAACAAGGCCATCGAAAGTAAAAACACCTGTACCGCAGTTTACAGTTCGGGCTTACAGGTTACCGGCACTTTTACCAGCATAAAAACCGATGAGCATGGCGAACCTGTTTACATCCGAACGGTGGGACCGTCGGCATTGGCTTTGGGCAACAGGCAGCTTAAGGGACATGGCAAAGATTATCATAGCGAAGGATTCAGTTCGCCGGTAGGCAAAATAAAAGGCCACGCCATGCCTTTAGAAAATTTGAGTGCAGAAGAACTTATTTACTTTGGCATTGAAGCCGGGAAAGAAACTGCCTTGCATTTTGAAAGCGGGATTACGGTAAGCGGCGTTATAAAACATATACTGGCTGTTAACGGTAAAACGCAGCTGATCACTTTTAACAATTGCACGGTTAAAGACAAGGATAGCGATGTGTTATTTGACCCATCGTGGGGCGTATATGATATGGCGGTTGGGGAAAAAATTATTTCGGTTTTTTGTGGCGCGGCTGACAAAGATGCTTATATGGAAATTGCTTATAAATCGAATACCGGAACACACCATGTGGAATACGACGGACGCACACTCGAGCTGCATAAATTGTACCAGCAGGTCAGAAATCGCAGGCAAAACGGTGGTGATTTTGGCTTTTTAGGCAATGTGTGGCTCATGCTGCAACGCAATCATCACGACGACTGGCTTTGTGCGCTTGAAATTCTGGAAATACTTGAACACGAAGAAATTGAACCGACTTTGGCTGATGAAATACGAATATTCCTGGAACAAAAAGCCGCCACCGAACCGGAATACAGGAAGCTGATAAGCGATGGGTTTTATTTAATTAAACACCCGGTTGAGCAAAAGTTGGTGGTTTGATGAATTATCATTAACTTAGGATTACAACGAATTGTTAAATATTTCATCAACCTGGAATAAAAATAGCCCATTAGGGCTAGCACATTTATGAACATTATTATAACAGGCGCCAGTAGCGGCGTTGGTTTTGAAGCTGCGCTGGAGTTAATTTTATCGGGGAAACATAAGGTGATTGCCCTGGCCCGTTCGCGGGATAAACTCGAACGTTTATTGGAGATAGCCCACGGGCTTAATCCAACTGCAGAAATATACGCACTTGCTTTTGATATTGTACATGATGATTATACTGACCTGCAGCAATTCATCAAAAGTAATTTTGACAACCGCGTTGATGTTTTAATTAATAACGCCGGTGTGCTTGTTAATAAACCCTTTTTAAAACTGCAGGAAATGGATTTTATCGACATGCTGCAAAGTAATTTTATTGGTCACGTACGCATGATACAGGGGGTTGTCGGCCTGATGCCACCCAATGGGCACATTGTTAATATTGGCAGTATGGGCGGTTACCTTGGCAGCGCAAAGTTTCCGGGACTTTCGGCCTACTCCGCCAGTAAAGCAGCTTTACATGCATTAACCGAGTGCCTGGCGTTGGAACTGGCTGATATGGATATAAAGGTTAATTGCCTGGCACTTGGCTCGGCACAAACAGAAATGCTGGAGCAAGCTTTTCCGGGCTATGAGTCGCCGGTTATGGCTTTTGAAATGGGAAAATATGTTGCAGATTTTTCGATAACCGGTCATCGGTTTTATAATGGCAAGGTTTTACCGGTGGCGGGTACCACGCCCTGAAAAATATTATTTGGTATTTTTAATTCAATTTATTTAATTTTATACAAGAAAACAGATATCTGTACACTAAATATTGCTTATTTGGGCTGAATGTGCTCACTGCCATAAATATTCAATAAATTATTATACCCCTGCCCTTATCGAACTTAATTGCCAGTTACTTGCTTAATTGTACTATGCTGATGTTTTAGATAAACTTATTGTCGATATAATTATGGATGCCAGGCTTTCCCTTTTGTTCGAAAAATCAACCGATTTCTTTTGCGTACTTAAAAAGGATGGCACCATTAAACATACCAACCTGGCTTTCAGAAAAACGCTCGGATACTCTGAAGCTGAACTGGAAAACGTAAAAATAAACGAGTTGTCTCATTCGGCAGATGTACGAAGGCGCGGGGAACTGCTTCATGTGCTTTCTCGCAGGAAGATAATTAACGACTATGAAAGCCGGATAAAGGCAATTGATGGGCGATATTATAATATTAGATGGTCGGTGATGTACAATCCCGACGATGAACTTATTTATGCGTCGGGCGCAAATCTGACAAACAAATTAAATGGCACCAACCAGGGCGCCATCACAGATAATATACAACACATTTTACAAAGTTTTAATGAAGGTTTTTTTATTATCAACAACAAATGGCAGATTACCGCCTTTAACCCCGCCTTCCTGGCTATTACTGGCTTAAAAAACAAACAACTGAAAAACACCAGTTTAAAACAGTTACACAGCCTTGGCATAACTGACGAAGTTATTGCGGAATTTGAAGCCGCATTTAAAGGCAGCACACCTGGGCAATTACAATACTTTAACGTTCATTTTAAAAGATGGCTTCGCGTAAACATTTATCCTTATAAAGACGAGGTGATGGTTTTTATCAGGGATGTTAACTCGGTAATGATTCAGCAACTTATCCTGGCGCTTGAGAAACATGTGCTGGAATTGTACGCCTCGTCGTCCAACGCGTTAAGCCAAACCATTAACGAATTGCTTAAAGGCATCGAAGAAATATTTCCGGATATGGTATGTTCAGTACTGGAGGTTGATGATGCACAAGAGCGGGTTTATCACTTGTCGGCCCCACGATTACCCGACGAATATTGCAACATTATAAACGGAAGCCACATTGGGCCAAAGGCGGGGTCGTGCGGCACCTCGGCATATCACAGAAGTCAGGTAATTGTTACAGATATTGAAACAGACCCGCTTTGGGACGATTACCGGCATTTGATACGGCCGTTCGGTCTTAAGGCCTGCTGGTCAACCCCGATCATGAGCTCGCATGGGTCGCGGGTATTGGCCACTTTTGCCGTTTATTACCATAGCGCGCGTCAGCCTAAAAGCGATGAGTTACAGATGATTGAACGGACGGCCAATATCCTGCGCATTTTGCTTGAAAATAAAAGGAACCAGGATAGCATTAACGACCAGAACCGGCGACTACAGGAAATTGCCTCCATCAGCTCACACGAGATCCGCAGACCGGTGGCAACTATTTTAGGCCTTGTAAATCTTTTTGATCAGAAAAACTTGGAAAACCCGCTTAACCGCGAAATCATCGGCCATATTAATATCACCGCGCAGGAACTGGATAGTGTAATCCATACTATAGTTGAAAAAACGGTTCATTTGAAGGACGACAAGGCTTAAAGTGTCTAGCGGGCATAGTGGAGATAATATGGCCAGGTTTTACCCGATGGACCCGCACTTCATTGAATATCACCGCAAAGATTTGTTTAAGACGGAGCTATCCTTTTAATATAGCTGATGACTATCTGTTTTTTAAATGCAATATAACGATCAATAATAGTGAAATATTGGTCAAATATGAAAGAGACAGCAATATGATCATTTGAAGTTTATACTTTTTCGGATCAACCCAGAAGAATATAACTTTATCAATGCGCCGCCAAATACTTTTCTGCACCTTATTTGGTTGTTTTTTATTGCCCTGATTTTCCAATTCAAAAATCATTTTTTTATAAACAAAAATATAATAGCAAGTGTCGCGCCCACCTGGCCGATCCAGAAAAGAAACATCCATTTCAGGTTATCAGCTCCGGCTACAGCAATTTTTCCCACTATTTCGCCCATATCTTTATGAAAATTAGCCTTCATTTCGCCCATGTCCTTTCGAAAATCAGCTTTCATTTCGCCCATATCTTTGCGAAGAACAACAAGGTCATCCTTCGTTGCCAATGTTTTGACAGTTGCTTCCACTGATCGTTCGGTTTTGTTGTCTATATATTTAAACATCGCCTCCGTTGTATCATTGCCCAATTTCTCGGACAATAATTTATACAGCAGGGCGGTTTCTTTTGCCTCTAAGTACATAACAAATATAATATTTTAAGTTTTTATTTTTAAGATTTTTAAAGGGTTGATGACCGCACAGATTTCAGTTTGCGCATTCATCAACCCTTTTTTGCCGCAACATTGGCTAACCCCTGCCGCCAACTTTAATAAATTCGTTAACTACCACCTCGCAGAAATAGCGTTTGTTACCATCTTTATCCACATAGTTGCTGTTTTTTAAACGGCCTTCAATGGCTATAGTATCGCCTTTTTTAAGGTCATCCTCAGCAAATTTGGCCAGGTTACCCCATAAAGTTAAATTGTGCCATTGAGTTTCGGTTACTTTTTCGCCTCTGTCGTTTTTGTAGCTCTCGCTGGTAGCTAATGATAAACGGGCCAGTTTTTTGTTGTTGTCAAAACTTTTAATTTCGGGATCCATGCCCAGGTTGCCCACCAGGCGCACACTGTTTCGTAATGAGTTCATGTTTTTTAAATTTAATTTTCGTTTTATTTATTTGACGATACAAAGGTGTACAGCATCGGTTACCTTATCCGGTTAATAACCGCTTATAGGCATTTATATCCCACTTTAACCCAAAAAAATAGTATGTGTATCACATTTTGGAATAATGATACCGTGAAAACACCCCTTGATAATCTCAAAGCGTGTGCATACTTTTATCGGGAGTAAAAATATTGTACTTGATATTCGCTGTCGTCGCCGAATTACCACATTTTAAGACTAAGGCCGTGAATGATTATAGTACGCTGTTAAGGCGTAACTATGTCATTTGCTTTAGTAGGGCGTGGTAACCCTGGTGATGGCGTGATGTAAGTTACGCCTCTTTTTTGTCACCAAATTACCACACATAATGAAATTTCTAATATTTATTGGAGTGCTATTGCTATCGGCCTCTTTAAAAGCTCAAAACAAAAGATGGATGTACGTAACAACCTCGGATAATAATTCTGTTATGCTTGTAGACACTCTTTCATCCGAAATAATACAAGACAAAGAAAGTGCTTATTTAAAAAGCAATGGGCTTAAGTTAAAAGATTATGGCACACATGTCGTTTCTTTTTGGGTGATGTATTATAAAAAGTCAGTTAAAAATAAAAAGAGTGTGATTACTAAAATGATTGAAAAAATAACCGTTGACACTATCAAAAACCAATACCAATCTGCCGACATGGTAACTTACCAAAACAATAAAGTCATAGATTCAGACAATATTACGTATGATTGGCGGGATATAATACCGGGAACTATGGCTGAAAAATATGTCGAATTTGGAAAAGCTATAAATAATTCATCTCTTATGCTGTCAATGTATTTAAACGCTTTGCAAAATAAAAAATACACTCCATTATTAAGTCCCACAGAATAAAAAAACTCATCTTATCACTTGCCATTATATCAATGGCTTTGAGCTCATTTGCTCAGCACAGGAAGCATTACAGTTATCAGGGCGGCCATTATCGCGGTGGACATGGCTCATCTCATAGAGGGGGCCATTATATTAACCGTAGGACACATAATCATTATACGCATCACAGATATTAGGTAATATCAAAAAATGTGTATAGGTTTGTATAAAAATAACAAACCCCCTGCTTAGTAGTTTCCTTCCCGGCCACTGGGAGGGCTTGTTAAGTAACAGGAGGCTGTTATGGTGGTCGCATCTATCCGATTAGATGTTCACCTTTTTGGCTGTCACACCAATATTTTAAAAAAGCTGGAGTTCCCCTCTGGCTTTTGCTTTTTCTAAGTATTCCGGTTTTAGAACTCCGTTTTCTATCATTCTCGGAATTGCATACATAAACTTGCTTTTTATCGGGTTTCCCTCGATAACACATTTTGTTAAAAATCCTTTTGATGTTAATTCAGCTATACGGGGAGAAAAATTAGGTATGCTTATTTCTTTACCATTTATGGCATTATATTTTTCTCTCAAAGAATTTGCCGATAATGGGCAATCCATTTCGTCAATATAATTGGTTGCTATGTCTTTAAGCGTATTGTTGCCTGATACACGCGTCTTTGATTTGACCTTAATCTTTTTCTTGGGGGATGCTTTTGGCTTTGTTACTGTTTTAATAGTTTCTATAGGCATAGACACAAACGTATTGCCTAATAATTGAGATAGGGCTTTTTTATAGTTAGTAGCAATTTCAGTATTTTCTAATGCAATTACTTCATGTTGCTGTATTAACTCCTTAAGTCTGTCTACTACTATTTTGTCTGCTTCCATAACGTGCTTGTTAAGTTACTACAAATATAAAGACATAGGATTTAAAGTTCCTAATGTTTTTTAAAATAAATTTAGGAAGTTAGGAACTTTGTATATATTTGTATCATAGAAACAAGAAAGCCACTTACGCCGCGTCGAAACTTTGTAAATGGCTTTAACAAAAATTTTAGCAAAAATTTGTCTATCGCAAATATAGGCAAATATTTTAAAACAAGTAAATGCTTATATTATGGAACACATTCAACCACCATTAGGCAAATCGCTACCTTTCCGCACTATTAATGATATTGCGATACACTTTAAGGATAAATCAACCTGCATCGACTATATAACGCAATTGCGCTGGGCAGGTAAGCCTAAGTGTGCATTTTGCGGGCATGAACACGTTTATGAGCTAAAAGGCGCTCACAAGCGTTATAAATGCGCTAAATGCCGCAAACACTTCTCCGCATTAAAAGGCACCATATTTGAAAACAGTACAATCGATCTAAGTAAATGGTTTATGGCCTTATTTATCCTTTCAACACATCGCAAGGGTATAAGCAGTGTACAGGTAGCAAGGGATATTGGTGTAACTCAAAAATCCGCATGGTTTATGATGCAACGCATTAGGAACGCTTTTAAAATGCAATCCTTTACTTACGATAAGTTAGGCGGCGACAAAACCGTCGAGGTTGACGAAACATACATTGGCGGCAAACCTGCCAATATGCACAAGAAAAAGCAGGATGAGATCGTAACAAGAGGGACACAAAGCAAGATCGCTGTTATTGGTGCCGTTGAGCGTAGTGGTGAGGTTCGAGCCCAATTAATCAAAAACACCGACTACGATAACATTATACCGTTCTTAGTGAAATCTGTTCACCAGGGCAGTAAACTAATGACTGATGAGCATGTGGTTTATGGCACAATGGACAGGATATACACACACCAAACCATTAAGCACATGCTTAAAGAATATGTTAGAGGTGATGTTCACACTAACACTATTGAAAACTTTTGGAGCTTGTTAAAACGGGGTATTTATGGCACCTATCATTTTATTAGCCCCTACCACGTTCAAAACTATTTAGAGGAATTTTCATTCAGGTTTAACAATCGGCATATTACCGAGGCGCAAAGATTTGATAAAATGGTATCTTTGTCCAATCATAGGATAACATACAGCAAATTAATCGGGCATGGCCAAAACAAAGCAAGAGGTAAAAACCAAGCGCAAGAGAATAGTTAAGCCGAAACAGGAGCAAATAATGGACGGCTTAAATGTGTCCTTTGATGATGCTATGAGGTTTTTATCTAATCCGAAAGCTGATAAAAAATAAACATTACCTTTGATAATTCAATCGGCGTTCCCGCACCAATTGATCGTCTTAATAACCATGTGATTTGAGGTTTATATTTCAAAGGTAAACTTTTATTTCAAAAAATCAACATGGAAACTCAAAACACTAAATATCAAAAGTCCCATTTAAAAGATCATCAGGATTCACCGAAGCAAACTCGTAAGCCTTTGCTCGGAGAAGGAGTAGATTATCGGCCGTTCGTTGATTCACCGATTTTAGGACGGCTTTATACTCTGTGTCGTCCCTACAAATTGAGGAAAGAATAGCTTCGTGAAAAGCCATGTTCTTAGCAGCCATTTCTAACATTAGGTCCAGGGTTGCCATTGTGGCTTGCTCTTGGGTAAATTTCATTATTTTAGGTTTTATTCAAATGTAACTATTTCTTATCCCAAAGTTTATAATGGTTCTTTCGGCTGATTTGCTCCGCTGTTATCTTACCAGATTTGAACATTCTACTGGCTACATAAGTTACACGCTTATAAATTCGCTCTGTGTCTTTAATATGCCCGTCAACGCGAAATAAATAAGCCACAATGTCCGATGCTGTGCCCGAGCCTATCTTATCCAAAACGTACAGTATTTTTCGCTCTGCCGTGTCGTTTGGATTGTACATCAATACTGCATTTGCGAAATCATCATCAATCGTAATATCTTCAACCATGTAAGGCAAAGCATCTAACATATTTACCTGTTCCATGTCAATGTTCTCAAATGCCTTAATGGCTATCTCAACACGTTCCAACTCCATTTTTAACTTAACTCTACGCACTTTTAGTTGTGCTAACACTTGTGCATCTGTTAACTCTCCCATAGCTGAATAACAAACAATTACCCTAAAAACACAAGATACTACTTGTTTTTTACAATTAAAAGCACAAGCAAAACATATATTTTATGGGTTAAACGGGTATATAAGTGCCCGCTTATAGTCGACAATATCCATTTGCAACCGTTTGCAAACGGATAAAATATTATTTACCTTTATAAAATGAACGAGGAAAGAACCTGCCTTGATTGCGGCGAACCATTGCACGGCCGGGCCGACAAAAAATTTTGTAACGATCTGTGTCGCAATAACTACAACAACCAGCTTAACAGCAATAGCTATAACCTGGTGCGCAATATCAACAATATCTTGAAGCGCAACCGGCGCATACTGGAAGAATTAAACCCCACCGGTAAAACAAAAACCACCCGGAAAAAATTAGCTTCAAAAGGTTTTGATTTTGAATACCATACCCGCAGCTATCAAACCCAAAACGGTAAAACCTATCATTTTTGTTATGAGTACGGGTATTTGCCATTGGATGGCGATGAATTTTTGTTGGTAAAGAGAGAAAATGAGTAGTTTCGGGGTTGATTAAGTGAGTGGTTATGACGGTGTCATCTTTCTTAAATAAGGCAATCTAACTTAATCAACTATTCACCTAATCAACCAAACCATTATCTTTGCATGGAAATGATTATTCAGCAATTTTACGATAAAGGCCTGGCGCATGCCAGTTATGCGATCATCAGGACGGGGAAAATGATCGTTGTTGATCCGGCCCGCGATCCGCAGCCTTATTACGACTTCGCCGCGCAGCATGACGCGGATATTATTGGGGTGATTGAGACGCACCCGCATGCCGATTTTGTGAGCTCACACCTCGAGATTCACCAAACTACCGGTGCAATCATCTACTGCAGCAAATTAACCGGCGCAGGCTATCCGCATGAAAGTTTTGACGATGGCGATTTCATCCAGCTAAATGATATAAAACTGAAGGCCATCAATACGCCCGGTCATTCGCCCGATTCGATATGTATTTTGGTTGAGGACGCTGACGGATCAGAAGAGGCCCTTTTTACCGGAGACACTTTGTTTGTGGGCGATGTAGGCCGGCCGGACCTGCGCGAAAATGTCGGCAATATAACGGCCAAAAAGGAAGAGCTTGCCCGGCAGATGTATCACTCGACCCGTGAGAAACTGATGAAATTACCACATAGTGTAAAAGTTTATCCCGCCCATGGGCCGGGCTCGCTTTGCGGAAAGAACATGAGCCCCGATTTGGACAGCACTATTGGGCGCGAGATCAGGGAGAACTATGCGTTACAACTGATGAGCGAACTTGAATTTGTGCATACGTTAATCGCAGATCAGCCGTTTGTGCCCAAATATTTCGGAAGTGATGTTGACCTGAATAAAAAAGGCGCACCTGCCTTTGCTACCAGTTTGCAGCACATTGTAAAAGTAAATGGCGAATTTAAATTTCCAAAAGATGCGCTTGTGATTGATACCAGGCCCAACGCCGATTTTTTAAAAGGACATCATCCCGGCGCTATTAACCTGCAAAATGGCGGCAAGTTTGAGACCTGGCTTGGATCTATCGTTGGCCCGGAAGAACATTATTATTTGGTAGGCGATAACGAAGGCAGTTTAGACGAAGTTATCAGGAAGGCTGCAAAAATAGGTTACGAGAAAAACATTGCAGCGGCAATAACCAGTCCCAAATATCCGGAATGGCCAATACGCGAATTTAATTTACCCCGGTTTAAAACCCATCCCGAAAAATATACTGTTGTTGATGTGCGCAACGAAAAAGAGACCGACGAAGGTTTGTTTTTTAAAGATGCTATCGTGATCCCACTCCCCGAGCTACGCGAACGCACAAGCGAAATACCCGATGATAAACCCATTGTGGTGCACTGTGCAGCCGGCTATCGTTCGGCCGCGGCAGCGAGCATCATCGCTGCTAAAATAACAGCTGTCCCGGTTTTGGATTTGAGCGAAGCCGTACTGGAGATTGGGGTGGCTCATTAAAGTCATTGGCGTTGTTCATAGATCATGGTTCATAGTTCATAGTCGAATTTTTCTTGCATCAAAACCAGCCCCGTATGACCAATGAATTAAGTGATAATAGCCTCCGGATAGTTGCTACCGCTGATGGCTCCAATACCATTTATAACTCCATAGTTGGCGAAAATTATCATTCCAGGAATGGGGCGCTGCAGGAAAGCAGGCATGTTTTTTTGGAAGCGGGGTTGAAGTATTATCTAGAGAGGACGACAACCGAAAAGCAGGCGGCTACTCACGTCTCCATACTCGAAGTCGGTTTTGGCACCGGGTTAAATTTCCTTTTAAGTGCTGATTACTGCACCGAAAACAACGTAAATCTGGATTATACCGGGATAGAGGCGTATCCTTTGAGCCCGGACATGATTGGCCAAACGGGTTATGAGCAATATGTTTCGCCTTCAATATGGGATAGCTTTATAGCCAAATATCCGGATGCGCTGACAAGCAAAGTCGCGCTGGATGCCCACTGCCAACTGCAAATAGCCAACTCCAAACTCCAGGATTTTCAGTCGGACCGGCAATACGATATCATTTATTTCGATGCATTTGCGATGGCGCATCAACCCGAAATGTGGGACGAGGCTGCTATAGCGCATACCATTGGTTTTTTAAAACCTGGCGGCGTATTTGTCACCTATGCCATCACCGGCAACCTGAAACGCGCGTTAAAAGTTTTAGGGTGTAAGGTTGAAAAAGCCAAGGGCGCGCTGGGTAAAAGGGAAATGCTGCGGGCGGTGAAGATGTGAACTTTTTTTATTTATGGAATTTTGCTTCTAAATTCATTGCCTACCCTCATTTATTAAGTTTTCATTCCTGATTGCGTAGTTATATTTGACAACAAATTGCCGTATGAAAAAGCTAAATTTAATTCTCTTTTTTTCACTTTATGCAACTATAAATTTTGCACAATCCTACAGCCATGTACGCATAACAATGGTGAAGGAGACGCAGGCGGTAGATTCAGCTATAGATGTGTTTAATAAAAACAATTATGAGAATGATTCATGTGTGTATATCAATCTTGTAAAAGGGAAGAAGTTTGAATTTTTTCATGTTAAACGCATAAAATCTAGAATTTATTTGCCAATGGTTAATGAATTAAACAGCCCCCGTTTCTCCTACTTTTTCTACAAAAACAATTATATTTTTTTAACAGGAGATATTTTGTCGACAGGATTGTTTAAAAAAACATTAAAATATCAATTTTTTCACTTTGATTTTCAAAACACTAAAAACATAGAATCATTTAAAATTATAATGAACGAGGACTATATTTATACAAATGGGCGATTTGAACCATCACCCACGGTGCTCGTACCGGATAATTAAATGTATTTAGTTTTTCAATAAGCATCCGGCACATTATCTGGTGCATAAGCATATTTAGCCACCGTCGGCACCACTTTGGCAACCGTCCACGGCCTGCGGTGCGCCTTGGGAAAGTTTGAACCCGGATTTGGGGGGATTTTTTGATTTTTCGGATGCATGGTTTCCACCGGCCAATTTCTTTAAGCAACATTTTAAAGTACGCTTCACCCTTGCAAACACGCCACAATGTTGTTGCATAAAACTAAGCCCAGACGCCTTTCCTGACCAATCAACCCGATTGCCGAGCTTGGTGCCCCTTGTGTCTCCTATCGTAAACTTAGTGGTTAAATAACAACCGACGATGCTTTTTGATTTTATGCTTTTCTTCCTCCAGTTAATTATTTCAGATAAGCATTGGGCACATTCGGCGGTATATAATCAATCCCATAAGCATGTTTAACCAATAACGAAACCACCTCGGCCACAGTTTCCTGCTTGCGATGCATCATGGGCAATAAACCCATCATGGCATAGCTAACCGGGTTTACCGCAGGGATAAACGTTTCCCATTCGTACCCCCTGCCCCAGATTAAGCCTTTTACCGTGTAATTGAGATCGGCACCTTGATTAAGTAGGAAATTCAGCATCTCCGCAGAGTTATTCATATTTTGGTTTACCGTATGAAATACCGGCGTATGCCCGCCAAAACCATATTCATCAAATGCTGCCTTCGCGTTAACATCGGCGCCATGCTTAAGTAGTACCCCGGCACAGGCAACACTGTTATATTCGGCGCAAAAATGGAGCAGTGTGCCGCCGGTGAGTGGCGTATAGGTATTATTGTAAACCGAATAGGTTTTTGAGACAATGCTGTCGTCAGCGCTAATCAGTTCGTTCAGTTTTTTGGCATCATCAATAAAAACAGCCAGCAGTGCCTTGTCGTTATATTCCAATCCTGCATTAATAAATTGCTGTACACAATCTTTAAACCGCGGGGTTCGGGTATACATCTCAATCATCATCGTAAAAATGGGCATTCCATCAGCGAATACACCATTCGGGTCGCCGCCTTCATCAAAATATTTGCGAATACCTTCTGCTGAATGCACTTCGATGGCGTAAAGTAATTGGTTTTGATCGGGCATTTTGGGTTGGAGTGAGTTGGAATGAGTTAGATTAAGTTCATTGAGTTGACCTTTTTTAGCTTTTTAATTTGTTAAACTAAATTATCATTTTAAACAGATTTCTCAACAACAAATTCCGGACTTTCGGTCTCTCCGACTTTCCTACTTTCCCAACTAAAAACCCTATTTTTACGCCAAATATAACTTATGCCATTAATACCTCCTGCTACCGCATCCAGCCCCGAAACTGCGTTTACACGGCTGCTCACCATTATGGACGACCTCCGGTTAAATTGCCCCTGGGACAAAAAACAAACGCTGGAGAGCCTGCGGCATTTAACTATTGAGGAGACCTACGAACTTTCGGACGCGATACTGGATGCCGATATGCCGGAAATAAAAAAGGAACTGGGCGATATTATGCTTCACCTGGTTTTTTACGCCCGTATAGCCTCCGAAACCAGCGATTTTAACATAACCGATGTGCTCAACAGCATTTGCGATAAACTGGTTAACCGCCACCCGCACATTTACAGCGATGTGCAGGTGCAGGACGAAAGTGATGTAAAACGCAATTGGGAGCAAATAAAACTGAAGGAGGGCAACCGCTCGGTTTTAGCGGGGGTTCCCGCATCATTGCCGGCGCTGGTAAAAGCATCGCGCATACAGGAAAAGGCACGTGGCGTTGGGTTCGACTGGGAAGAAAAAAGCCAGGTTTGGGCCAAGGTTGAAGAAGAGATACAGGAATTCAGGAATGAGTTTAATGCCGAAGATAACAGCGCCATTGATCACGAAAAAGCTGAAAACGAGTTTGGCGACCTGTTGTTCTCGCTTATTAACTATGCAAGGTTTATAAATATTAACCCGGAAGATGCATTGGAGAAAACTAATCGTAAATTTATAAAACGTTTTCAGTACCTGGAGAATAAGGCTACCGAAACCGGCAAGAAGTTGCATGATATGAGCCTTGCCGAAATGGATATATTTTGGGAAGAGGCAAAAAGATTATAAAATATACTGATACCTTGTAGCGTTAATACATTAAAACACGTATTTACCAGAATAAAAACGAATATGAAGCATAACTTACTTTACATTTTACCCTTTTTGCTGGTTTTTGCGGCCGGTTGTTCTTTAAACAAGAGCAATAACCCTGCGCCTGTTAATATTCCCGAAGGTACCTTTACGGGGCAGTTTAAGTTTCAGCGCAACTTAAAAGCGCATGTCGACTCGGGGCATGCCAATTTAACGCTTAATATGGAAACGGCAACGGGTTTTCACGTAACCGGGGATACGGCAACAGTGCACGCAGGCAGCTATGGCGGCTATGTAATATATACGAGCCTTGGCGAAATAGCTTTTGGCGATAAAACTTTTCCAACAACAGGTACCCCTGCTAAATATCACCTGAGTGGCGTATATTATTATACTTATGATGGTTCAAACTTGCAAATATCATATAAATCCTATGCCGATACGCTTGCTTTTCTATACACCATGAAAAAAACCGGCAATTAATTATAAAATTTTAACCGGATTGGTGATGCGTTTGAAACAAACACTACGGACCCATTTAGCGGTTATAAGGCAACACCCGGACATACCCCCTACCAAATCCAATGACACCATGAAAACTAAATTACTTTACATATTCCCTCTGCTGGTTGCAATTGTAAGCAGCTGCGCTAATACAAGTATCCCAAAGCCTGCACCCGAGCAAACACCGGGAGGCACCTTTAGCGGGAAATTCACGCTGTATCATTTACATTCAAAAACCGGGGCGGTTGATTCGTCTTCGACGAACCTGCAGCTAACGCTTGAAGGATCGGCGGGCTTTAAAGTAACGGGCGATACCACCACGCTGCATGCAGGCAGCTATGGCCCTTATTTTGTAAACTCAAGTGTGGGTAATATGCAATTTAACGACGTAACCTTTCCTGCTTCAGGCAGCCCAACCAAAGTGCATTTAAGTGGTGTATATAATTACCGCTATGATGGCGCCACCCTGCAAATGGCCGCTTATGGACCGTTGGATACGCTTACTTATTATTACAGGATGACCAGAACAGGTAATTGATGGAGTACCCTTTTGGTGATCGTTGATGGTTTGAAGTCTCGTTCCGTAATTTCTGTTTTTTGCCATAAAAATACCCCTAAAGAGTGTCTGGCTTTTTGGGGGTATTGTATTTTGGTCAGGCTTTGTTTATTTCACCTACGTGAGTTAGCCACGCACGCGGGTTGCCTCACGAAACCAAGCCGATCAATCCAAATCTCAATTAATTTCACCAAATTGTAGCGAATTGTACCTTTGTATCGTACTGGGTACAACAACTAACTAAATAAGGCAGGATTAAATACATTTAATGCATCAACCGCGGAGCGTTGCTGAGGATGAAATTATCAGTAAATGCAAAACAGGCAACCTGAAATACCAGGAAATGCTTTATAAGCATTTTTATGGCTATGCCATGGGTATCAGTCTGCGCTACAGCTTGAATCGTGATGATGCTTTGGAGGTTGTGAATGACGCATTTATAAAAGTTTTTAACGCCATAGGTAATTTTAACAGTGATAAGCCTTTTAAAGCCTGGCTACGCACAATTATAGTTAACACTGCCATTGACCGCCGCAGGAAGGACTTAAAATTTCAACTGAATGTTGACCTCGACTACGCAACGCCTGCGATAAATGCAAATGCAGTTGAAAACCTGGGCGCCCAGGATATTTTAAAACTGATGAGGGAATTGCCGCCTATACAACTCAGCATTTTCAACTTATATGAAATAGACGGATACAGCCACGACGAAATTGCCGTGCTGCTGGCAATACCGGTAAGCTCATCGCGGGTTTACCTGAGCCGGGCCAAGGAAAAATTAAGAAGTATGTTACGATCAGAAGCTCAAAGACATGGATGATCAGTTCGATAATGAATTAAAAGACCACATCAGGAAGGTTTTCGACGAGTTCGAAGACCCTTCGGCTGATGAGGGCTGGCTGCTGCTCCGGGAAAAATTCCCGGCACAGGCAAAACGCCGCGCAATTGCGTGGCTATGGTGGAGCGCCGCTGCAATTGCGCTGCTATTTTTAAGCGTGGCGCTTTGGAAATATACCGCCCAGGTTGGGCCGAATAAGCTTATTGCCAAAAAAGAGGTCACTACGCCCAACAAAAACATGGCGGCTACCAAAACCGGCGGCAACAGTATTGCTGCTGCTAAACCAGATAGTTCAACACCCATTATAAAATCTGTGCCGCCAAACCATATCGCGTCGGCACCTTTAAACCCTGCAAAATTATCTGAAGATAAAACCAATAATAGCCTCGCGGCAAAACACCCGGCAACCGCACCATTGAACAAGCCGGATGTAATTGTCAGCACTGCCGACATACTGAGGCCGACTACCCAGCAAAATACCGTGGCTACTAACGCTACTCAGCCCGCTAATAGCCCAGTGTTACCAAATGCCAGTCAGCCGCAAAAACCAATAGCAATTGTAAAGCCCGGTAAAAGTAGTCCGGCTGCCAACCAGCCGCCTGCTAATCAATTGGCGGCCAATACTAACAGCACAACAACTACAACAACTACCGCCAGCCGGCCAAAATCAATTGAAAATATGCTAGCCAACAATCCTGAGCCGCGCAAACGCGGCGATGATTTGGGCCCGAGGGTACGTTTTGGCGTTTTTGCAGGCACCTATGTTAACTACTCCAAGGGAAGCGGCAATCAGCGCAATGTTGGCGGTGGCTTCTCTTCGGATATCAGGATAACAAAACATCTTAAACTGGTAACAGGTGTGGCTATTACGCAAAACTCACTTAGTTTTAATACCAGCCTGCCCTTTGGGCCGCAACCGAGCAGTTTTAACACGCCTGGTGTTGCCATGGGTGCCGCAGCAAGCGCATATGACGCCAAAAGTGCGGTTACAGTGGCAACCATGCCGGCATTTAAAAACTATGGCGCAAATATGGTTGGCTTGGACATCCCGCTTAACCTGCAATATGATTTCAACCCGAAAAAGAACAATTTTTATGTCATGGCGGGATTAAGTTCGGGCACGTTTATTAACGAAACGTATACCTATAAGTACAATTACCCCGCACTGGCATCGGCAACGCTGCAGCAAATTCAAAACGAAACATCCCGCAAAACATTCGACAGTTTTTATTTCGGCAAAACGCTTAACCTGGCTTTTGGTGTAGCGGCCCCAATAGGCGGACACCGGATTATACTTGAACCTTTTGTAAAATACCCGCTGGATGGTCTTGGCGCCCAAAACCTGAAGTTTGGCTCGGGTGGGGTAAACCTGAAATTTAACTTTGCGACGGGGAAGAGATGATTAGAGATTAGTTAATTAGAGATTAGGGGCGCGGTGGCTTTTTGTTGCGACTTGCCGCTTTGATGGTTGTTTAAGAATAACTCATTATCGCGATGGGTTTATAAACTAAGGGGTGTTCGAAACCCTGAGAAAATACTTGTTTGGCCCTCTTTACCTGCAGCGAAGATGGTGAAAAAATCCACTTTCACCTTCTTTCGAATACTCCAGGTTCATAAACCCATCGCTATAACGCGGTAAACCTTTCAGCTTTAACCTTTTACCTTTCAGCTTAACCACCTATTTAAACCTGATTGCTTTAACCGGCGTTATTTTGGTTACCAGTGTTGAAGGGATGATCATCACCAGCATACAAATGACAAACGTGCCGGCATTTAATAACAGCAAATCGGACAGTTTAAACTGGATGGGCACAAAACTCATATAATACGAAGCTGTATCGAGCTTGAAAAAATGGGTTTTATCCTGGAAAACCCCAACGCCGATACCAAAAAGGTTGCCAAGCAGCATACCCAGGCCAATAAGGTACAGCGCATTGTACAAAAACACCTCCTGTATCTTCCAGTCATCAGCGCCCATAGCTTTCAGCATTCCTATCATTTGGGTTCGTTCCAGTATCATAATCATCAGGGCCGATATCATGTTTATTACCGCTACGATGATCATCAATACCAAAACAACACTGGTATTACCGTCGAGCAGGTCGAGCCAGGCAAATATTGCAGGGTAATTGTCGATAAGCGTGTATGATTTAAGGTAGCTGGGCAGAACATTATCAACTGCCTTGTCCGATTCTTTCAATTGATCGAAATCGGCAATCTTAATTTCGTAACCGCCAATATCGCCTGCGTTCCAGTTATCTAAACGGTTAATAACCGACATATCGCCCACCACATAGGTTTTATCAACCTCATCAGTCCCGAAATTAAAAATACCCCTGATAACAAAAGAGCGCATGAGCAAAGGGTCCTGCACAAAATACATCAGTACTTTGTCCCCTACTTTAAGCTGTAAACGGTTGGCGATAGTCTGCGAAATAATAAGTTCATGCTTTACTTTATCGGTATCGCTAAAGTCGGGCACATCGCCCGCGACCATGTTCTTTTTAAAAAAAGCCCAGTCGTAGGTCCGGTCGACGCCCTTAAGCACAATGCCTTCAATTTCGGCTTTCGCTTTAATTATTGCCGGTTTAAGGGCAAAAGGCATCACGCGGCTGACCAGCGGGCTGGCGAGGGCTTTCTTTACAAAGGCACTATCGGCTTTTATAGGCGAACTTTGGTTGGAGTTGTTGAGGTCGTTTTTAATTACCTGGATGTCTCCCGCGAATCCACGGATCTTCTCCCTGATCTCGCCTTTAAATCCGCGCACAATAGCCAGCGTCAGGATCATTACGCCCAAACCAAGCATAATGCCAACTACGGCTATACGCACAATCAGTTTTGAAAATGTACGCTTAGATTTAAATGTTATACGACTTGCTACGAACCAGGCGAAATTCAATGCGACACGGATTTTTTGTACCTTCGCAAATATGCGGTTTTGCTGTTAAAATCGGTACTTTTATATTGCAGGGTTAATATATTTATGACGAGGATAAAGCTTTTTTTATTATTTACGTTTCTATCGGCCTTAATCACAGGCAATGCAGCCGGCCAAAAGAAAATTTATACGCATTATAAATTGCCCGCAGCAAATAAAAACAGCAAAATAATTACCGGGGCCGATCAAACTTACTTTTATATTGACTATCTTAAGGGAAAAAATATCGGGATGGTGATTAATCAAACTTCTGTCATCGGTACAAACCTAACCCTTAGTGTTGACAGCCTGGTAGAACTGGGTGTTAACGTAAAAAAAATATTCGGCCCCGAACATGGCTTCCGTGGAAATGCCAGCAATGGCGCCGATGTAACCGATCAAATTGATGAAGCTACCAAACTACCGGTAGTATCGTTATACGGCAATAAACATTACAAACCCACACCCGAGGACCTTAAGGGAATTGACCTGATGATATTTGACATACAGGATGTGGGCGCCCGTTTTTACACCTACCTATCCACCTTACAATATGTAATGGAGGCCTGCGCCGAAAACAATATTGAACTGATGATACTGGACAGGCCCAATCCAAATGGTTTTTATGTTGACGGCCCCGTGCTCGATACCACTTTCCGTTCCTTTGTTGGCCTTAACCCCATACCGGTTGTACATGGACTTACCATTGGCGAATATGCGCAAATGATAAATGGTGAAGGCTGGCTAAAAAACCATATAAAATGCAGGCTGAAGATCATTAAAGTGCAAAATTACAAGCACAGCGATGTTTACAAACTGCCGGTAAACCCTTCGCCAAACTTAAACAGCGACAAGTCCATCATTCTTTATCCCTCGGTTTGCCTGTTTGAGGGCACAACACTGAGCCTTGGCCGCGGCACCATGTTCCCGTTTGAGCAGATAGGCCACCCTATCCTGGCAGGAAAATATACCTACTCATTTAAACCGGTGAGCATCCCCGGTATGAGCGAAGATCCGCCGCAAAAGGACAAGGTATGTTACGGCATTAATTTAAAGGACTATGATACCTTTTTTATCCGTTCGGGCAAAGCGCTTAACTTAACCTGGCTGATAGAATTATATAAAGCATTCCCGGATAAATCGCATTTTTTTAATGCCTATTTTACAAAGCTTGCCGGGACCGATGAATTGCGCAAACAAATTGAGGCCGGCAAAAGCGAAAAAGAGATACGTGCCAGTTGGGAGCCGGCTTTAGGCAAATACAAAGCGATGCGGAAAAAATATTTGCTGTATCAGTGAGCTGATTTCGGGTTTCGGCCCCGATAGCTATCGGGGTCGGATTTAAACTGTCATTTTCCACATGCCCGGATGACAAATCGGGGGCTTTTTAGAATGAAAATCTACGTATGAAAATAATATTTATGGGGACGCCCCAATTTGCTGTAACATCATTGGACGCACTGCTAACCGCAGGCTGCGATGTTATAGCAGTAGTTACCGCACCGGACAAACCTGCAGGCCGCGGACAAAAAGTGAATGAATCGGCAGTTAAACAATATGCGATTGAAAACGGCATTAAGGTTTTACAACCCGAAAAACTAAAAGACCCTGCCTTTTTAGATGAATTAAAGTCGCTGAACGCCGATTTGCAGATAGTAGTAGCATTCAGGATGCTGCCCGAAGTAGTTTGGAATATGCCGCCGCGTGGTACCATCAACCTGCATGCCTCGTTGCTGCCACAATATCGTGGTGCAGCGCCTATTAACTGGGTGCTGATAAATGGCGAAAAAGAAAGCGGCGTAACCACCTTTTTCCTGAAACATGAAATTGATACCGGCGACATATTATTTACAGAAAAAGTAACCCTGACGGGCCACGAGACCGCCGGCGAACTGCATGACAGGCTGATGTACAAAGGAGCCGGGCTGCTGGTTAAAACAGTAAAAGGTGTTGAAAGCGGCCGCTATAACGAGCATCCGCAATCGCAATTAACCGAGGGCGTTGAATTAAAACACGCACCTAAAATATTTAAGGAGGATTGCCTTATCGACTGGAATAATACCGCCGAAAGCATTTACAATAAAATACGCGGGCTTAGCCCCATACCTACTGCCTATACCACGCTGAACGGTAAAATATTAAAAGTTTTTAAGGCTGAATACCAAATTGAACGGCCGGGAATACCGGCCGGCCACCTGGCAACCGATAATAAAACTTATTTAAAGTTTGCCGCTGCGGATGGGTTTGTCAGTTTAACAGAAGTGCAACTGGAAGGTAAAAAGCAAATGGATATTGCTGCGTTTTTGCGGGGAACGAGGTTGAGTTGATGGTTGTCAGATAAGTTTTGCGTAGAATAAAAATGCTATTCGACGCATATTTTGCGTAGAATAAATAGTATATTCGACGCATATTTTGCGTAGAATAGTTCATGTATATCTATCAGCGACGTGGTTGGCCTCAATTTAAATGGGATAAGGATACTCTTTCCATCCTGCTGGCATCTGTACGGCACAAACAGGGCAGGTTGATCGGCTTGATGCAAGGCCTTGGCTTTCCGTTGAAAACTGAGGCAATTTTACAAACGCTCACGCAGGATGTTTTAAAATCGAATGAGATTGAGGGCGAAATCCTCGATAAAGAAAAGGTAAGATCGTCTATTGCACGCCGCCTGAGAATTGATGCTGGGGGCCTGGTAACAACCGATAAACAAGTAGAAGCGGTAGTAGATATACTAATAGACGCCACGCAAAATTTTGATGCCCCTTTAACTGAAAGCCGCCTTTTTTTATGGCACGGCTTTTTGTTTAAAGATACCCCAGGCGGCGCCAATAAAATAACTGTTGCCAACTGGCGTGATCATACTTCGGGCCCAATGCAGGTGGTATCCGGTGCGTTAGGCAGAGAAATTGTTCATTTTGAAGCGCCGGAAGCATTGGCAGTTGATGCAGAGATGCATCACTTTATCAACTGGTTTAATGATAGCCATACTGATATAGACCCTGTTATCAAAGCCGGAATAGCCCATCTTTGGTTTGTTACCATACATCCCTTCGATGATGGTAACGGCAGGATAGCCCGCACAATTGCAGATATGCAACTAACCAGGGCCGACGGCACTTTTCAGCGTTTTTACAGCATGTCTGTCCAGATCAGGAAAGAACGCAACAACTACTATAACATACTTGAAAAAACACAAAAAGGCGATTTAGACATCACCGAATGGCTTGTATGGTTTTTGAAATGCCTGGATGGCGCATTAACTACCAGTGAAGATACTTTGTCGGGGATATTAAAAAAGGCCCGCTATTGGGAGTGGTTTGCACAAAAAAAGATTAGCGAACGGCAAAAATTGATGCTTAATAAATTGTTGGATGGCTTTGAGGGAAAATTAACATCTTCTAAATGGGCAAAGATAACCAAATCGTCGCATGACACGGCTTTAAGGGATATTCAGGCGCTTATAGATCAGGAAGTATTGCTAAAAGAGAATTCTGGTGGAAGAAGTACCAATTATATTTTGAAAAATATTCCATAAAAAGCGGGGGCATAAACCGGACATTTCGTAAAAGATAATGAGCAATGTGCTATTTGCGAAGTTTCGCAGCCTGATACCGATATTATCCGGTTTTAGGATTTCGCTTATTTTCCTTTCTTTGTAATTGTATAATCCTTACCTAAAAAAAATCTCTGCTAGATGAGTCAGCAAGACGCTAATATATTAACTGTTGAAAACCTGAATGTGAATTATGGCAGCTTCCAGGCGGTAAAAAACGTATCGTTTGAGGTGCGTAAAGGCGAAATATTTGGTTTACTGGGCCCTAACGGCGCCGGGAAAACAAGCACGTTGAGCGCGGTAGAGGGGCTATTAAAACCAGGATCAGGAACTATAAAAGTCGACGGGTACAACACGGCCGAAAAACCCTTGTATGCGCGTGCATCGCTGGGTGTGCAACTGCAATCAACCAGTTTCCAGGCGGAGCTTTATGTGGTAGAAGTTTTAAGACTGTACACCGGTGTTTACGGGCTTTCGTTAAGTACAAATGATATTATGGCGATCCTGAAAGACATCAACCTGGAAGAATCTGCAAACAAGAAATTCGGGGAACTTTCGGGCGGCCAGCAGCAGCGGGTTTCGCTGGTGATAGCCACTATCCATAACCCGGTGCTGGTGTTGCTTGACGAACCCACAACCGGATTGGACCCGCAATCGCGCAGGCAATTGTGGGAACGCATTGAAGCCATCCGCGAAAAAGGGCACGCTGTTTTACTGACCACACACTCCATGGAGGAAGCCGAAGCTGTTTGCGACAGGATAGCGATCATAGACCATGGCAAAGTGATAGAAATTGACACCCCGCAGTCGCTGATAGACCGGCACAGGGACGACCCGGAGGTAATTGCCGTATCCAGAAGAGGAAAAGTAACCCTGGAAGATGTGTTTATTGCGCTTACCGGCAAGGAGATACGGGGGTAGGAAGAGGTTAAAGCTGAAAGGTAAAAGGCGAAAGCTGAAAGGCGAAAGCTGAAAGGTAAAAGCTAAAAGGCGAAAGCTGAAAGGAGAAAGCTAAAAGCTAAAAGCTAAAAGGCTTTCGGTATCATAGCGATGGGTTTATAAACCCATCGCTATGATGAATATTCAATAATTCAATAATTCAACCATAAAACATGGCAACCCTTATACCAAAAACAAGTGCGGTACTCGCATCACTTTTACGTGCTGATTTTACCACCCAATGGCGCAACCGGCGGGCTGTGATACTTACGCTGGTGGTACCGGTAATTATTTTGATGGCGTGGAAAGGAATGGCGGCAAAGGCTGGCGGTCCTTTTGTCCTGGCCAACAGCATTACCATCGGCCTTTTTGCCTCGGGTTTAATGGGCTATTCAAACACCATTGCACGTGACCGCGATAAGGGGATATTTCAACGGCTTAGGGTTGCACCGCTTCCCTGGTGGACCATTATGGCGAGCCGCCTGCTGGTGCAGTTAGCAATGATCATGATCATCACCACGATAGTTTTCATTATAGGTAACAGCTTTGATGGTATAACTTTATCGCCTGTTGCTTACCTACTCTCCTATTTTACGGCTATCGTTTGCGGATGTGTATCGTTAAGCCTGGGGCAAATGATTGTGGGTTATATAAAAAATCCCGAAACAGTTAATGCTACCACGCGTTTGGTTTACCTGGCGTTAATTATGATCGGTACGTTTGGTGAGGCAACCCACGCAATGGAAACGGAATCAAGCCAATTGGGCGACATGTTATATAAGACGGAACAGTTGACGCCATATGGGGCTGTTAAAACTATTCTCTCTGCCGGGATGGAACCAACCAAATGGAATAGCGACACGTCTACAGCGCTGTTGTTAACACTTGCGTATATATTAGTATTTACCTTTTTGGGAATAAAGTGGTTTAAATGGAATACGAAGTAATGGTTGATTTGTCTGTGAGAGCTTGATTTTTAACCGGACTGTTTCCGTAACTTATCTATTTTCGTTGGGATTCCATTCGCCTGAAATCACGCAAAATGAATAATCGATCAGACCAGTACACGCAGGACTGAAAATATCGGCAATAGAAACGAAGGATTTGGTGTCACTATTTTGTCACCACTTTTCGCATTTTTTGTGATGGATTTGGGGTGTAAAACCGCCAATACGGCCTGAAAACGCGGTTTTTGCTGCAATTTACCTGCCTGGTTTTGTTCCACCCTGTTCCTTCCGTTCCAGAGGAACAGCGGAATTTTTTGTGGTATTTTAACAAATACGGGTAAGCTTTTCCCGCCAGTCAGTGGAGAATATCCGGGGAGATTAAGGGCATTAATAAATGATTGTTAAATGTTGCTTAGCACATCCCGGCCAGCAAATAACTCTCCAAACGGGGGATAAACTGATCGATCGTATCGGTTCCGAATGATTTGTAATAACCGGCTTTGCGGAAGGTGTACGATATGCGGCCATCTTTCAGGCATTCGATATGAAACTCCATTTCCGATACATTCCAGCATATATAAAGGCTTTCGGCCGGCGTATGCTCAAACCGGCTGGCCCTTTCAATGTTGATGTCATCCATGTAATTTAATATCTGCATCGCGTTTTTCAGCACAGGCATTTCCGGGTAGGGATACGATGTGTCGAAATTCCTTAATATTTCTATTATCTCTGGATGCATAAACGCCGGAACCTGATTTTATGGGTTATTGGCCTTTATACGAACTGATGGTTTATAGGTTTCGTTTTTTTAATTGATTTTTATAAAAAATATTAAAACCCGCTGTCGTCCAGCGCAAAATAATTTTTCCTCTCTTTCCATTTCCCTTTAGTAAAATCGGGGAACTGCTGCGGCATATTACCTTCGGCTATTGATTTCTCGGAAAGCGGTGTTATTACGCTCATGGTTACCGAATCATATACATCAATTGGGGTTTGTTTGCCGTGCTTAACCGCCTGTACAAAAGCATTAAATACAAACCAGTCCATGCCACCATGCCCGGCGCCTTCGGCATTGGCTTCGTATCTTTTCCAAAGCGGATGATCGTATTTTTTAAACCAATCGTCAACCAAATCCCATTCATCATCGTTTTTTGATTTATGGTCGATGTAAACGCTTTTATTTACGTCCATCCAGAGTCCTTTTGTACCTTGCACCCGGAAACCCAGCGAATAGGGCCGCGGCAAATGCGTATCATGCGATAACATAACCGTTTCGCCATTTGCGCAGTTAATCATGGTGGTAATTACGTCGCCGTTTTTGTAATTGATTTTGGCGTTCTTATTACCGGGCGCTAATTCCTCTACATAAGCTGCCAGTCCCCTTGCTTTGGAGCTAAAGGAAACCAAATTGGTAAAGCGGTTTCCCCTGTTGATATCCGCATACTGCATCAGCGGGCCAACGCCATGCGTAGGGTATATGTCGGCATTGCGGTCGATATTAAATTGTGTGCGCCACTGTGCCTCGCTTAGGGCATTGGGGCCAAACTCGACACCGTGACCGTAAAAATGCTGCCCATCATTAAACAAAACCGTGCGCAGGTTATGCTGATAGCCGCCTTCGTAATGTATCATTTCACCAAAAAGGCCCTGCCGCACCATATTTAAAACAGCCATCACATCGCGGCGGTAGCAAACATTCTCCAAAGTCATATAGGGTTTGCCGGTTTCTTTCGATGTTTTCACCAGGTCCCAGTGATCTTCAACACTTATGCCGGCTATCACTTCGCAGCCCACATATTTACCGGCTTTCATGGCATCAACGGCTTGCGGGTGGTGAAACTGCCATGGCGTGGCTATAATCACCGCGTCAATATCTTTGCGATCGAGTAAACGTTTATAGGCATCTAATCCCCCGGTATATTCCTGCGGGAGTGGTTTACCGGCTTTCGTAAACTGTTCGCGGCAATACTTCAGCGAGCTTTCCTGGGTATCGCAAATGGCCACAATGTCCACATCATCACGCAGCAAACCTTCGCCTATGTGGCTGCGCCCCCTGAGGCCAACGCCTATGTAGCCAAGCCTTACTTTGTCTTTTGCAGATGCGAATAAACTGCCGGCAGGTAACAGCGTTAATCCCGCTGCTGCAATTGAACCTTGTTTGATGAACGTTCTTCTTTCCATGTTGCGAAAATTTGAAAATTTGATGATTGGTTAATTTGAAAATTGCCTTTCAATTGTACGAAAAAGAAACGAGCCCTCATTTTCAAATCCTCAAATAAAATGATTTGATGATTGGTTGATTTGAAAATTTGAAGATTGTATTTCAATCATACAAAAAAGAATTGAGCTTCCATTTTCAAATCATCAAATTTTCAAACTCCCAAATCCGCAAATTTTCAAATCTTCAAATTAAATTTATACCTTTACAACCTTCAAAGCGACACCATCGCTGTTATTAAAAACAACATGAAAAGAACCAGTATAGTCCTGATGGTTATCGGGGTAATTTTAACAATTTATTTGATCATTTATTACAGGGATGTGGCTAACGTGGTTGACTCGGAGCCTGTCACCATCGACCACAGCGGCAACATTTCAGCAGAATGGCCTTTGTTTATCGGCATCATTTTCACTTTCGTTGGCGCCGTGTTTTATTACATTGCCCAGTACGGCAAAAAGATCGACTAATACGGAATTTATCATTTCCTCAAAATCATTTCGATGAGCCTGGAAGCGCATCGAAATGATTCATGCGGTTTATATTGGCCCCAATATATTACTCCGCATTAATTTTTTTCACATACAATTCATCTACCAAAATAATCAGCAGCGCCAGCACCGGGATGGCCATAATTATGCCTAAGGCGCCGCCCAGGGCTCCCATTACCAACTGACCAATTATAGTTAATGCTGGTGGCAGATTAATCATCTTTTTTTGAACTATAGGCGCTATAATATTGCTTACCAGTGTTTGTATGGCAATGTAAATAATGGCCACAATAAGGGCGGTTTGAGGGCTTATGGTAAGTGCCAGCAACACACCCGGGATCATGGCCGCAAATGAGCCAAAGTTTGGCACTATCACCAAAATAGCTGTTAAGAGTCCAAGCACCAACGCCAGCGGAATGCCCGTAATTGTTAAAGCTATAGGCAGTAAAATGGCTATCAGTATCATCGATATCATGGTTCCTTTGAGCCATCCCCTTAGCGACTGGGTGCTGCGGTTAATTATCCGTTGTGCAACCGGCTTGGCGCCCGGCGGCATCAGCAGGATGATACCATTCTGATAAAGTGCAGGGCTGGCCGTAAAAAATATCCCCAGGAATAATATAATGTACATATCGCCCAAAATACCAAAACCTGTGCTGAAGAATTCCTGCGCCGTGGCAAGCAGCTTATCGGAACTGCCGCCATTGGTGGCCTCCAGTATCTTTTTGCCAAGGGGTGTTTGGGCCAGCTGGGCTTTGGCATTGTGCAATGTTTGCGGGAGCGTGTCACTAAGGGCAGCTATCTGTACCTGTATTTTGGAGCCCATAAACCAAAGTAATGCCCCTATGACAATAAAGGAACCGATTGTGGAGATGAGCATACTAATGAGCCGGCTCCATTTGGTTTTGCGCTGGATAAGATCGGCCAGGGCGTGAAAATATACCGAAATAAGGCAGCCGGCCAGGGCCATCAAAAGCACGCTGAAAGCAACCCGTGCTACCAGGATAACGATGGCGACAATAGCCACAATGGCTACTGTGTACCAAACTTTTGTGATATAGCTTAAATCCTTGTTAATTGGTTCTTTTTTTTCGGACATAGTGTGAAGATGGCGATGGGATATTGTTTAAACATACGGTTTTTTACATTATGAACCAACGCACCTGACACTAAAGAATTTGATAAATGTCATTAACCCGGCACACATCTTGATGTATTTTTATCATGCCATCGTCAGTCGTCGCATCCTTTAAGTACAATCCGCTTAGCAAAACGCTCAGGATATTTTATGTTTCGGGCAGCATATACGATTACAAAAATGTACCGGCCGAAGTTTATGAAAAAATGCAGCTGGCCCCGTCAAAAGGCACGTTTTTGAATCGCGAGATCAAGAACCGGTTTAGTTACAGGCGGATTAAATAGCGAGGCTATTTTTTTTCGATGACTGATTAATCACCCCTGGATTTTATTTATTTTTACATCGACTTAAACATATATCGTTCCGGATACCTCTAAAAAAACCTTATCATGAAAACAACCGTCAATTCCTTATTGGATTTAACTGCCGCACTCAACAGCGCCTCAGCCCTGGATCTTGAATTACAAGCTTCGGTTATGTGCCCCTATTCCATTATTTTGCCCGCCGGTTTTAGCATCACGGCAGCCGATAAAGAAAAATGCATTTTAAGTTTCAGCAATAGTGATGGCATAGGGTTAACTGCCAACAATACCGTTTCAAACCTGAATATTCAAACAAATCCGGGTAACAGGGCGATATACGCATTAAGTAATCACCCCGATCTGGGTACCCTGACCTTGAAGAATTTAACCCTCACCGGACAGGTGCAAATATTAACCCGCGCGGGTACCGATAATACGGTTTTGATTGCGGATAGTATTGATATTGTATCATGCGATGCCCGCCGCTATTCGGAACAGCCGCAAAAGTATGGGGTAAATGTTTACCAGGGCGCTTTTACGGTGTATAATTACAACAGCGATACTAACAGCAATATCCAAGCTACGTTAACCAATATTAGTTTAGGGCGAAAAGGTGCGCCGGTACTCGGCGCCGGCTTTTTTGTTGGAGGCTATGGCGACAATGGCGGCTGGGTAAAAGCCGATACTATTACAACCGGCGATATTTTTACCAATGGCATGCTGCCTTTCGGGCAGGCTGATATGATAACCGCCGCTATTGTGATTTCAAATGGCGCTGCCGTGCAAAACATGGTTAGCCAGGGCACTGTAACAACCTATGGCGTAAATGATATGGCGCTCGACGTGTGGGGCTCGGTAGAAAACTGGGTGGCTGAGAAACCCGTTACGACTTACGGGCCCAGCGCCATTGGACTGGTGAACTTTGGCACCATAGGCAAGTTTGAAACAAAAGATAAAATAGAAACATTTGGACTGGGCGCCAGGGGCTTTAACCAGTACGATGGCACTATTACACAGGCAACTTTCCATTCTATCACTACCCACGGCGATGGTTCTATAGGAATACAGATTAGCAGGCCTGTTGGCACCATCACCGTTAATAACGGGGTGACCACACATGGCGCCGAGGGACAAACACTTGTAAAAGGCGTAATTACCACTTTGCCGGCCGATGGCGTTAATATCAAGGCTGGTGGCGATGTAAAGCAACTGAATATTTCTGGAGGTATAACCACACATGGCGAAAACGTACATTCATACATTGTTGATGGCGGAATTGTAGAGCAATTGACTATTAAGGGCGATATTTTGGCCACTGGCGATAATGCTTACGCCGTGACCGTCAGAAACTCCGGCAAAACACCGCTAACTAATATTACAGCTAAATCGACCCAGGGTATAGCTGTGTTAATTGACAATGCCACGGTTACCGAGCGCACCGGCCTGGTAGCACACGGCAAAAAGGGCGATATTGTTGAAATTGTTTAGGTCGTGTTTTAAACTTCTAATTTTCACTCCTTTAGCTTAAAAAATCGTCCATTCAAAAAAATTGCAGCTTGTCATTTTTTATTTGAGCAAAAACTAAGCATGTTTGTGCTGTTTAATTTTTGATGATGATAACTAAAAAAGACATTTGGGGCTACACGCCCGCTAAAAAATATAGTACTACAGTTGCCTATTTTTCAATGGAGTTTGCGATTGACCAATCGCTTAAAATTTATAGTGGCGGACTTGGCTTCCTCGCGGGCTCCCACCTGCGCAGCGCTTATGAGCTAAAACAAAAATTGCTGGGTATTGGCATGCTATGGAAATACGGCTACTATGACCAGGTTAGGGATACCAATACTTTTATGAAAGCTGATTTTGTAGAAAAAGATTATTCTTTTTTACAGGATACGGGTATCGTATTCACCGTCCCGGTGCACGACTCGCCGGTATACGTAAAGGCCTGGCTGCTAAAACCCGAAACATTTGGTTCGGCTCCATTATTTTTATTGAGCACCGATGTTGACGGAAATGATGATCAGTCGCGCTCGATTACCCGCCGGCTATACGATGCGAACGAGGCTACCCGCGTGGCGCAAAGTATAATTTTAGGTATAGGCGGCGCCATGCTCCTGGATATTTTACAGGTTGAACCCGACGTTTATCACATGAACGAGGGGCACTCGGTACCGTTAAATTTTTACCTATATTCCAAGTTTAACCAAAACCTTGCTGAGGTAAAAAAACGGGTAATATTTACCACCCATACCCCGGAAATGGCCGGTAACGAAGAACATGATTATGGCCTGCTAAAGGATATGACGTTCTTTTACAAAACTCCGGAACATGAGGTAAAAGAACTATTGGGTATGTACGGCGACAGGTTTAACTACACGCTTGCCGCGCTCAGATTTGCACGTAAAGCCAATGCCGTTTCCAAAATGCACGGCGACGTTTCGAGGGAAATGTGGGGGCATCACCCGGGGATCTGCGAAATCACGTCCATAACCAACGCGCAAAATCAGTTATACTGGAAAGATAAACAACTGGACAAAGCCATTACCGGCAATAATGATAAAGCAATTGTAAGCCGCAAAAAGGAGATGAAAGGCCTGCTGTTTAAGGCTGTTGCAGATCAATGCGGGAAATTATTCAGTGAAGATATATTAACCATTGTTTGGGCCAGGCGCTTTGCCGGGTACAAACGCGCCGATTTGATGATGTATGATTGGGACCGTTTTGTTAAACTGGTAACCAATACCGATCGCCCTGTGCAGGTGGTATGGGCGGGCAAGCCTTACCCGGGTGATTACGGTTCCATCAGCTTATTTAACAGCATTATTGCCCGTGTGAAACCCTTTGCCAACTGTGCAGTATTAACAGGGCACGAAATGGCCCTATCGGCCCTGCTAAAAAAAGGCGCCGATGTTTGGCTGAACAACCCAACTATGTACCGCGAAGCATCAGGAACCAGCGGCATGACTGCTGCTATGAATGGCGCAATCAACCTGTCGCTGCCTGATGGCTGGGTGCCAGAGTTTGCAAAGGATAAGGAAAACTGTTTTGTAATACAACCGGATGCCGATCAATCGAACGCAGACGAGCGTGGCCGCGTTGAAGCCCGCAACCTGATGGATACTTTGGAGCAGGTAGTATTGCCGATGTACTATGATGACCAGGCGCAATGGTTAAAAATTGTAAAAAACGGCGCAAAAGACGTCGTTCCGGCATTTGAGTCGGGTCGGATGGCCGATGAATACTACCAGATAATGTATAATATATAAACTGGAGGCGTTGTAACTTATTAGTATCCTTGACTGTATGTAGCTAAAGCGGGTATTTTATCCCTTTTTTGCTTGTTTGGTTTTTAAATAGGGATTAATAGGTATATTTACCGGGAGGATTTGCGCTATGGGATTGCCACTAAGGATTACATTTAACGATAAGGATTACGTTTATCAGATTATTGACAGTAAGCTGATTGACCAGCATACAACAGAACTGCAGTTGTTATTAAACGGCGAAAAGGTTGAGTTAGTAAAGAACGAAAAAAGGGTTTGGGTGCAAAAAGACGACGAAACGCCCATCGATCCTGAATTGGTGCAGGCGCTCGGCAGGTCGGTATCATTACGATTACGGATGTAATAATAATTACTGAAATACAGCTAAAAAGCAAAGGCTCCCGGAAACGTGAGCCTTTGTTGTTTTATGACATTGCCTAAACTTTAGATTTGATGCCCATACACCAATTAGCTGTTAATTTGTATAAGAATTGACGAGTATTACTCTTATTAATTCACTCAAGCCAAAAAACCACCTAATATGACATACCAGCCAAATGACTCGAAAATTAAAAAAGCTTTTGCCTTTAAAGCACTGCATACCCAGCCGGGAATTTTTATTATGCCTAATCCATGGGATGCCGGATCAGCAAAAATACTGGCGGGTCTCGGTTTTAAGGCGCTGGCCACAACCAGTGCCGGGCTTGCCTTTTCGCTGGGCAAAAAAGATGGTTATGGTGCTGTCACCCGTGCGGAATCACTTGAAAATGCGCGTGTGATCATTGAAGCTACTGATCTGCCGGTTTCCGGCGACCTGGAAAACGGGTATGGCGACACACCCGAGACCTGTTACGATACTATCCTGCTGGCAGCAGCGGCTGGCCTGGTGGGCGGCTCCATTGAAGATGCGACCGGCAATCCTGATAACCCTATCTACCCCTTTGAACTTGCGTTAGAACGAGTGCAGGCTGCCGTAAAAGCAGCGAAAAGTTTACCCTTCCCCTTTACACTGACAGCGAGGGCCGAAAACCTGATCCATGGCCGGCCTGATCTTAAGGATACCATCCGCCGACTGGAAGCATTTGCCGATGCAGGCGCTGATGTGCTTTTTGCGCCGGGCTTAAAAACAAAAGAGGATGTGGAAGCCGTAGTGAAGGCGGTAGTGCCAAAACCAGTAAATGTAGTGCTGGGATTAGGCGCGGCAGGCCCTTCTCTCGATGAATTGGCAATCATCGGCGTAAAAAGAATAAGCCTGGGATCTTCCCTTGCGCGGGCAGCTTATGGCAGCTTTTTGCAGGCCGCCGAAGAGATACAGCAAAATGGGACGTTCACTTTTGCAAATGGCATTGCACCGTATTCGCGGTTTAACAAATTATTTTAGGCGTTAAAATATCGAAGGCGTTTTGCTATTTTTGATAAAAACCCATGGGTATATTAAACAAACAATTTACCGCCGTGCTGCAAAAAAGCCCTGCCAAAGGCGGTTGGACCTTTGTGATATGGCCTGAATCTGCAGCTTTTTTTGGAACCCGCGGCCTGGTAAAAGTGCGCGGTACCGTAGATGGGCACCCTTTTCAAAGCTCATTTATGGCGCTGGGCGATGGGAATCATAAACTCCCAATGAAAGCTGATCTGCGAAAGCTAATCGGCAAAAACGAAGGCGACGAGGTAACTATCCACCTGGAAGAGCGGATTAAATAGCAGCAATTTGAAATCTTTATCCCGCCAAAATTAATTTTCGGCCAAATTAATTTCTATCTTTGATATATAACGAACAGGCAATGAACGCAATTAAGATAAATGTGAACAAACAGATGGATGGCTACACTTTTAGCATTACGCCATCCATACGTAACATTATAAAAGTTTTATTCCCTAACGCGCACCCGGCCAATAATATATTTGTAGCTTATGATACCAAGAGCGACTTTGAAATGTATTATGGCAAACTTGAAAAATACATTTTCCCTGCATTATTGGGTGTTGATAATGACAATGACCTCAAACAAATTCACGAGATACAGTTCGTTGATACACATACCGGCCATATCTTGCACAAAGTAAGTCAGCGTGACTAAAAAATTCAATCAGTATTTAGGCAAAGCAGGGCATTTAACGGTTATGTCGGAGTTTCTTATGCTCGGCTGGAATGTTGCAATTCCCGAGGTTGACATTGGTGACGATATTTTTGTAGTTCAAGACGACAACGGTACTTTACGCAGAGTCCAGGTAAAAACATCCATTTCTACCCCCCGTAGCGATGGATACAGCGCTCAATTCAATGTATCCGTAAAAAACCTGCGTAACATCACCAATATTATTGTACACTATGTTTTTATAGTCAGATGTCATGACGGGTGGTCAAAACCTGTAATTATACGACAAGATTTTTTACTTGACCTCTTTGAAAACGACAGCGTGGGGTCAGCGAATGCCGGCAACATCACTTTTTACTTTTCCTATGCACATGGCAGCGTAAAATGTTCGGGACAAAATTTCACGAAGTACGTAAATGACTTCTCCGATTTTCCACTCATTCAACATTAAAACAACGGGTATTGTTATCAATTCCTTACAATAAGCGACCACGCGAAATTTATAAAATAAACCCTATTTTTGTTTATCATTAAGCTTATCATGATTAAAAAGGCTTTACGTAACCCCTACTTCATTTTCCTGCCTTTTCTTTGCTATTACGTTTATTTTATTGTTGCTAATAAATGGCCCAGCCTATATGGCGACGAGATCCGTTATGTCGATTTTGCCCATAACATAATACACGGCTTTTATTCGCCGCCTATGCCGCATATCAATTTGTGGAATGGTCCGGGGTATCCGCTGGTATTGCTGCCTTTTATCGCTTTAAAAATACCGGTGTTATATATCACCCTGTTAAATGCCTTGTACCAGTATTTGGCCGTGGTTTTTTTATACAAAGCCATTAAACTTTTAGCCAATGCAAAAATTGCTTTAATAGCATGTTTGCTGCTGGCCGTTTATCCTAATGCACTGGCTGTTTTACCCATATTATATACCGAGGCCTTTACAAGCCTGCTGGTATCGGCTTTAATTTACGCCATCACACTTTCATACAGCAAGCGTAAAATTAAATATGGCTTGCTGGCTGGTTTTTTACTGGGTTATCTAACCTTAACCAAAGTGATATTCGGTTATGTGCTTATTATTGGGCTGTTAATTTGTTTAGTATCGCTATTGTTTAAAAGCAACCGGGCTAATTTGGTATTATCGCTAAAAATACTGTTGGTAGCTTTTGCGGTTACCATGCCTTACCTGGCTTATACCTGGCATTTAACCGGCAAGGCTTTTTACTGGGGCGATTCAGGCGGCATGAGTTTATATTGGATGAGCACCCCTTATGATCATGAATATGGCGACTGGAAGCTGCCAAATTTATCGAATAATCAATACCCCGAGCTATATAAATCGGTTGAGACGGTTGCCATTTTAAAGAAAAATCATTCCAAAGAAGTTAACGCCATTTTAAAACATAATGAACTGGAGCAGGATGCCCTTTTTAAACAGGCGGCCATGGCAAACGTCAAAAAACACCCCGCTAAGTTTGCCCAAAACTACTACTATAACTGGTCGCGGATGCTGTTTAATTTCCCTTACTCCTACTCCTACCAGGATGGCGCTATAGTGGGCAATATTATCAGGGGCTCGTTAATTTTATGGGCAATAGTTATTGGGGCTGTATTAACCTTTGTAAATCGCCGCAGGCTCATATACCCGGTTAAGTTTATGCTACTAATCACCGCCGTATATTTATTACTCAGCGGGGCGTTAAGCGCCTACCCGCGGCAATTGGATGTAACGGTGCCTGCGCTATTATTCTGGCTCGGTTTTGTAGCGGCCAATATGCCAAAATTAAGCCTGAAGTTCACCGAAGAGGACAACCTTGACGATATTACCCTGAATGATTTAAAAGGAATAAATGTGCATACACAGGATTCTTTTAAAAATGATGCATTATAACACGCCCGTATTTGCAAAACGCTTAAAGGATTGCCAGTATTTATCTTTGTAAATATTATAGTCCATTTCCAGCTCACCAGCATATTTCAGTTTTTTGGCGTGCAATACTTTTGACGGTTTTCTGAAATCGCTGCAGGCAAAATATACTTCCCTGGTGCCCTCGGCTGTTTGGCGGCCAATGTTTAAATAGCCATCGTAGTCTTTCAGTTCTTCTATAATCTCGTCCTCAATTTTATTCAGCAGTTTAAAAGTCGCGTCATCCGGCATGCCCCGGTTTGCTTCGCCGTTAAATTTCATTTCGAGGTTCACTATCCAGGGATGCGATGCTTTAGCATCCCATTGCAGCAAGCCGGTGTTAATAACCGCCACCAGGCCGTTCCCGTTTTCCAGTTCAGCTTCCAAAAGCGCGTATTCATCCGCTTCGGTATTTCGCCTTAAGCCTTCGTACTTTTCAACAAACTCCTTTTCGCGCCAAATCAGAAAATCTTTCAGCTTTTCAATCGGCACCAGTTCGGCCTTCACATCTTTTTTACCCACAATTTTTATCTTGTCAATGGTGGTGGCAAAGTTTAGTTCACCGATAAGATTGTCCAGGAAGATATAAGTGCCATTGATGATGGTTCGCTTATTATCGTCGTTCAATGCATCATGAACAACGGTTATGTCTATTTCGTCGGGCATATGGGCATGCTCGTTAGCATAAAAGCTGATGTTATCGGCTGTAAAATTGTAACCGGACATTTGTATGCTCATGATGGAAGGAGGCTTCAACGCAGTAAATTTCCAGCCCTTTATTTCCGGTGCGGCAGCAACCAGTTCCTCTACAAAAACAATATTTTTGATGACGCCATCGGCAGTTAAAATCAGCTCCACCGTGTCGCTATCCAGCATCCCGGTTAAAAAGAAAAAGCCGTCTTTCAGTTCGGCCAGTTTGGGTGCTAATTTTGCAAAAAAGAAGGTTTCAACATCTCCTTTATGTTTTACAAACTGGTAAAACGAACGTTCGTGCTTTTTAAACCAGTTCCAAAAATCGTCGTATGATTGTATAGGGGCCTCTTTTTTAGCGAATATGTTTTTCAGGAAGTTCATTTTATTTGTAATTGCCGCTTTATTCTTCGTTTTTCAAATATAATGTAATTAGGGAATTTAGGGGAATAGCGCCAGACGCTATTGTCCTAAAAAGGGCTTTTCTCACGCTCCCCTCCTTAATTTTTTCTGTTCCCATTAGGTTGAATTTTGAGAAAATTTGCTGATTTTGTATCAATTCCGGCAAGGGGACTATCATCGCCTAATGACAACAAACGATCAACATCACTACGAAATACAGGAAATACTTACCCATTTGCGTGGTGTTAATGGCAATGTTCCGTTGCACCGAAGGGAATCAAAACGGGTGTACTCATTCTCGCACCGGCCATTTGCAGATCAATTGCTTATCTGGGACCTGGTTTGGCGCACAGAAAGGGGCTTCTGGACAAGCGTTCACGCCTTTTTCTTCCTGGAGCGGCACATGAAAAAAGAAGCTCAACTGCTGGAAATGTGGCCCGTGATTGTTAAATGGCAGGACCAGGTTGACGACTGGGGCCTTTGCGATTCGCTTTCAAAAATTTATACCCGCATACTGGAGGTAATCCCCGGTGAAGTATACACGCAACTACAAGAATGGAACACCGATAAAAATTTGTGGAAACGGCGACAGTCCGTCGTTTCGCTGCTTTATTACAGCCGGACGAAAAAAGTTTATCTCACTTTCGATCAGATCAGCAGCCTGGTTATCCCTTTGATAACCGACAAGGAATACTATGTACAAAAAGGCGTTGGCTGGTCCCTGCGGGAAATGCACAATGTTTACCCGGAACAAACCATCAGCCTGATAAAATCGCGTATCAAACAACTCAGCAGCATTGCTTTTTCTACCTGTATTGAAAAAATGAGTGCTGTTTTAGTCGATGAATTAAAAATGCTGCGAAAAGGTGCCGGGTAATGCGTCGACGATACATCTCCGACTGCCAGCTAAATATTTGTTATTGATATTAAACCTTTTAGCCCCAACGTTGTCTAAACAACGGTGAGGCTTTTTGCGCACTGTATCGATATCAAAAAAAATCAGCATGAAAAAGATTGTCCTAATTGTCCTATTGTTCGGAATAGTGAAAGCGTATGGTCAGCAGGGAACCGATTACAACAATGGCCGTACTACCAGCAGCTATCCGGCTAATCGCAGTAACAACTACCCCACCAACCGGGCAAACAACGCACCGGCCAACCGCGTAAACAACTATAATACAGCGCGTATTACTGACGACAGCAACACACAGCAAATTCGTATAGTGGATACCACGCAGGAAATAAACGCCGAGATGCTGCCTTTTAAGGCTGATCCGAAAATTAAAAACGATCGTTACTACTTCTGGTATTACAACAATGTAATCCATTCAACACAGGGCGGCTATACCGGGCAACTGCTAAACGGGCACTATATTGCCTTTTATCCCGACAAAAACCTGAAAGAAGAGGGGTATTTTAAAAGAGGCCTGAAAGATGGCGAATGGAAAACCTGGAATCGAAAAGGAGATTTAACCAACGTTACCAACTGGAACGAAGGTGTAGCGGTGTCGGAAGGCGGACAACCGTTCTGGAAAAAGATACCGCTGTTAAATAAGAAAGAACAGCAACCCCAAAACGCCAACCCTGACGGCAATCAATAGATAAGCATTTAAGGATAAACAATATCAGGGCCCGCAAGCATTATGTTTGCGGGCTCTTGCTATTTATAAGCTCTTGTTGATGACGATGCGCTCGCGATCGTTAAACCAGCCCCACTTGTTAAAGTAGTAAATGGCACTGGCAATGTGATACAAAACCAATTTGGATACTTTGTATGATCCCCGTGCCAGTGAGTGTTTTATCACTATTTTGGGGTAATACAGTGTTATTGATTTTTCGTGCAGCCTGCGGGTAAGATCCACATCCTCTACGTACAAAAAGAATTTCTCGTCAAAGCCACCTATTTCTACTAGTACATTTGTTCTTACAAACATAAAGCAGCCCGGCAAATTGGGGATATTCATTTGTTCGGAATAGTCCTTATCCAGCAGCAGGTAATTATCTAAAAATCTTTTAAATAAAGGCTTTATAGCGTTAGGGATAAACCGGCGTAAAAATAAATCAAAAGGCGTAGGCAGTTTCCTGCAAAAATGCTGCAGCTCGCCGTCAGGCAATAAAATTTGCGGGCTCAGCATCCCAATCTGGCTGTTGGTCTCCATACATATATAGGCCTGCTCCAATATAATCGGGTTAAACTCAATATCGCTATTCATAATCAAGTGATATTTGGAAATATCCTTTGCTTTATTAATCGCAATATTGTGCCCTGCACCGTAACCCAGATTGGCGTTATTGAAGATGTACTCCACATTTTTTGTTGTGGCAAATACTTTCAAAGTGTCGTCAGCTGAATTGTCTATGAGGTAAATTTTCTTTTTCAGGGCCGATTGATTGACCAAATTCAGCACATTCCTAACTTCCTCTTCATCTGTATGAAAGAGGACTATCGATATCGTAATATCAAACATAATTTGATTCTAACAAAAGTTTAATAAATGATTTACAGTTCCTGTTTCGGCTAGCAGATTACAACGTGATGTTGTCTGTAAAAAAAGGCGAGCGTTTTCGAAGGGTGTCCGGCGGGGTATTTAATGAGTTTCATAACAGTAGAATTTTGTAAATAAGTATTACTTGCGATCGTATTCTTGTTCATAGAATCGCTACTACTATAAACTCCATATCTGGAAAATTGTTTTATTTTTAATTTATATTCTTTAAAATTAAGCTATTAAATTGATATCAAATTAATTAAAGAGAGATTTATTTGTGAATAAGGTTTGTTCAAGAGTAATTTTACACTAAAAACATAATTACTTAATCAATAATTAACGTAATGTACAACAGGATAGTGATATGGTGTAGTTTTTCCTTTTGCGAAATTATTTATTTTGAAAATAATTTTTATTTCAAATTATCGGGAAATTATTTTTCTATAAAACAAACCCGGCAAATTGCGAAGCACCAGTATGCGCTTGTTTACCTTTTGCCAAAAGCTTGTTTTTATCTTGATATCAAAGGTGTTGGAGGCGTTGGAATTGTGCCGCCGGTGGAGCCCTAAAATTTGCGGAATAAAGTAAGGCTTGTAAAACAGGTCGGCAACTACACCTATCCACAGGTCGTGGTTGGGGATATTGGGAGGGAACGGCAGGATAAGGGGCAGCATTTCTTTTTTAAAGGCCATACTATTACCCATATAGGTGTTTCTTTTAAAATTTTTTATAAATCCGGCACCCGAGTGGTGATGCTCAAAAAAGGATTCTTTTAAGGTCGATAAATCATTGTCTACAACTTTACAGTCGCAGTTAACCACATCATATTTACCCAGGTAAGATATCATCACCGCTATTTTATTATCAAACCAAACATCATCCTGGTCTGCCAGGAAAATATAATCACCACTTGCATTTTCCAAAGCGTTCTGAAAATTGCCGACCGGCCCTTTGTTCCCTTTATTGCTAAATATTTTGATGCGATCATCTTTAAAAGATTTCAGTACCGGAATTGTCCTATCGGTTGACCCATCATCGCTCACAATTAATTCGTCGCCGGCCCCAAGCTGACCAAGGATGCTTTGGGTTTGTTCATAAATATATTTCTCTCCATTGTATGTTGCCATACAAACGCTCACTACAGCCATTCGCTCAATCAAATTACAGGTTACGATACCAGGTCAACATCCAACATTTTCTCCATATTACCGATTTTAATCATACTCACCAAAGCCACAGCAATAGCCGTTATCCCCAGCGGATGGTTCACATACGGGTTTGTTGCCGAAACCAGGTATATAAACAGTATAAACATATAAAAGCCCAATGCGTTTTCGCGTTGGCATCTTTTATAGGCCAGGTAGGCAATCAATAATATTGCGGCGTAATAGGACAGGCCGATAATACCCTGTTTGTGAAACACTTCGAGGTACGAAATCTCCATGTGAATAGGCCTAACAGGCACGCCGATGCCATATCCATGCCCAATTACAAACGAAACCGGGGTTATCCTTTCCACCACCTGGTTAATCTGATCGTACCGGGTTTGGTCGCTCTCGTCCTTATCGCCGATATTTCCCTGCAGGCTGATAAACACAGCCAAAAGTAAAGCAACGCCAAAACCTATATAAACCAGCGATTTATAATTGAACTTTAAGATCAGCCATTTTAAAAAGTAGGCGCCTCCCAGGGCTATGATTAAGCCCCGGGTGCCGGTAAGCATAATAGCAACCGTCATGAGGGCAAGCATCACATACTTAAGTACCGAGTTTTTGTGATACTGATCCCAAACGATAAAACCGATGCACAAATAAATGTCGCCGGTATAATTTAAAAAGCCGCTTTCGCCTTTAAACAGGAAATTGGTATTGTCGTTTTGTGCCGAGTTGATAGCCGAGTAAAGAATGGCTATATCGTTATATTTTAAATAGATGCAATAAAGTACGATGTGGAATACCATTAATACCACCGCCGATATTTTGATCAGTTTTAAAACATAGCGGATATCCTCCGTAGTTTTTATGGTAAACGATAAATAACAAAGCAAAAAGATGTTGAGCAATGGTTTAATATCCTCAAATATATCGGCAAAGGCAGCGCCATTGGCATAGCCGTTTAGCATGGCCAGGCAATTGATGACGATAAAAAAGCCGGTGATAAATACAATTTCAGTGGGCAGCGTCCGTCCGATGAATAAATAGATCACTATGAGTACCATATATCCCAGGAACAAACACATCCGCAGCGTTAAAAATGCGCTGATCTCCAGCAGCCTGCCGGTACCGCCCAAAAAAAGCTCAAGCAATACTATGGTTAGTAAGGCGTATTTAAGCTTATGAACAGTCGTAGTGTTTTGCATTGAATTTTAAAAGGTTGCCGGCGGCAAACGTTAATCCCACTTTTTTTGTGAAAAACGGAGTTTCCGTTTAATCTTTTTCATAAATCCGGATGAACTTTTCAGTTTAATAAAATAATCGAGCTGCCTGTTTGTTTGCGCATTTAATTTGTCCCCATATTTTGATTTAAATAAAACGGCCTGGTTGATATACTCACCCATAAAATCCGACTCCTTACTAAAAGAGGCCTCAAGAAAGTTGCCCACTTTTTGGCTGAAAGTAACCTCGTTTTTGTTGGTTACGCTGCTATTATGCAAACGATACAAAACCGTCTGATCGTCCAGGTAACCGTAATTGCCAATTGAAAAAGCAATTAGGGCCATCCAATGGTCATGCATCGGGGCGTTTAGGGGCATGGCAACCAGTTCATCGCGCATTTTTTTATTGATAACCATGGTACACCCGGTTGCTATGTTACCGAATAAAATGGTGTAAAAATTATTTTTAGCCGGGTCGATATCATACCACTTCCAAAACGAACCATTCAGCGGATTGCCCTCCTCGTCCATCATCTCCAGGTCTGTAAAAACCATCGAGGGTTTATTATCGATATCTACCTGTTTTAAACAACTCAGTGAGCGCGCCAGTTTGTTTTCCTTCCAGATGTCATCCTGGTCAGCAAAGGCGAGGTAATCCGAAGTGCATAATGCCGCCCCTTTTTTGAATGAGCCAATTGGTCCCAGGTTAACCTCATTACCTACTATTTTAACCTGAGGATATGTTTGCTGATATGCATTGACGATATCCATCGAACCATCCGTGGACTTATCATCGACCACAATTAACTCTTTAATGGTTACTCCTTTTTGCGCAAAAAGCGACTCCAACAGCTTGGCAAGATACTTTTCGCCATTATAAACGGCTAAAACAACCGATATTTCGTTGCTGCTCATGCCCGGATCAACCAGTGAATTTTCCATACCTGCCTTTTGATGAGTCCCTGATTGCTTTGGCCACATAACTGAAATACGATTTCTTATCCGGGAAATAGAGCATTATTTTAACCAGCAAGGTGGCTATATTCTTCGTCCGGTTGGCCACAAAGGCAAAATCCGAAAAAGCAAATTTACGCCAGATATAAAGATTATTCCGCACGGTGTAATAAACCCGTAGTGGCGAATGCCTGGTCAGTACAATTTCCTTCCGGGTTAAAAAATGGCGCGCGCTTAACCCCTCGCCCAATTTATGATGCAGATATACCTGGTTAGTAACCAGTATTTTGAATCCCATGTTCCTGGCCCTGATACAAAATTCGTTATCAACTTCGTCGATAAACATTTTATCGATAAATCCGCCTGTTATCCGCCACGCGGTAATATTTAAAATATTGCCCGATGTTATTACAAAGGCTACCTCCGTTAAACCGGGATAAACCGATGGTTTGGGCCGGGAATGAACACTGGTATAACTTGCCGCAATGATGGCAACATCCGCATAATTAACATCCAAAACGCTGTTAAAAAAATCCCCATTTTCAAAATGCGAATCATGGTCCATCGTGAGAATCCATTTGTAGCCATCGTTGCCCGCTGATATTACACCCGCGTTGAGCGCCATGGCAATGCCTCTATTTTCGCTGAATGGGTGATAGCTGATATGATCGCCGAGCTGAAGCAATGCAGCTATCAGTTCCCCATCAGGATTTTCAGAATTATCGACAATGTACAAATGCGATACCTCATTTACATAAGTGGCAATATTAGCAATAGTGCTGCTATCGGGGTTGTAAAGTACAACTACGGCAGCCAAATTATCTTTTTGTAACCGGTCCTCTGTCATGCTAAATACCCGCCTATCACTTTAACAAAATCCGAAACTCTTAAATTCAATTCTTTAATAACCACCAAAGGCCATTTCCAGCCCTGGTAGCAAAGGTCGACAATGCCGGGGGCCAGCGCCATCCCAATCAATCCCAAATGGGTGAAATTAAAAAACACCAGTAATAACAGTACTGTGCCGATGCCCGAAAGCAGCGAAGGTTTTACAAACGGGATATGGTTTTTGGTAGATATAATAGCGCCCGCAATGCCCGAATTGAGTCCAATCAACGACGACATGGCTACAATGGCTAATACCTGCTGGTTTAAAGTGGTGTTACTTTTGATGAGGTGCAGCAGGCCCGGCCCGAACAAAATTACGGTTAAGGCGACCAGCGTAAATATGGTGTTCGCAATCATGATGCCTTTAACACAAATTACCTTAATACGCTCGAAATTACCCCCCACCCGCAGGTTAGCTATCTGCGGTAAAAACGTCGCTATTGAAATATTGGCCACACCCACCGATATATCCATAATTTGCTTGGTAACACCAAACGAAGCAATGGCCGGCAAGGCCAGGTATAAGGACCCGATAAAAATGGACGATTTTTGAATCATGAAACCGCCCAATGACGTGACGCCATATTTCAGTGCATTGGGGTAAATGGCTTTCAGTATGTCTTTCCTGTCCGCTCCCTCGGCGGCCTTCAGGCTGGAAACTATTTCGGGCGTGAAGAACTGCCGCTGCGAAATGGTCCGGATGAGGATGATAGATACCAGTTGCGCCAAAACCAGCGCTATTAAACCGCAGCCCAGGAAAATGGCAATGACGGATACCAGCAGGTAAACCACATGGCCCAAAATGGTTATTTTTTTCGACACGCGTATCAGGCCACGGCCTTCCAGCAAGGCATCATAATACAGCGTATACAGGTTATAAGTATTTATGCTGATGAATAAAAACCAGGCGATATAAATATTTAATTTATTGCCATGATAATCATTTAATAGCCGGTGCATATAAAGCGTGCCGCCGGTGGCCAACAGAAACAGTAAAGCAGTGGACACCCTCGAATAAAACCAGCGCATGGAACTCAAAAGGCCTTTTAACAAGCCATAATTTATTTGGCCGGTGTTGCCCTCCAGCGTTTCGTGTCCATCCTTTTGAAGTGTGTTTACGCCGCTGAAAATATAGGTAACATTACGACTGAAGGAAGAGTTAAAGCCAAAATCGATCAGGAAAACCAGTGCGGCAATAGATGTAAAAATCGTCCATATACCAACATCTTCGCTGGGTAGTTTGTGCAGAATTAGGGGCAGCAACAAAAGTGACGACGATATTTTAAAGAAAGTGGCGATATAATTCCATAATACATCAATCTTCGTTATTTTCATGCTTATCTATACTTGTTCACCGCTCACCGGATCGTTAAAACGCCCTCAGGCCATTACATTGCTAAATGCCTTTTTTAGCGACAGGTAAAATACCGCAATAAAAACGCCTAAAGCAAAACCAAAAATTAAATTCTTCGCTTTGCTTGCCTTATCAACTGTCAGCGGTAAAATTGGGCTGTCAATCACCTGTATCAGCGGCGTTTCCTGCCGGAGTGATATTTTGGACAGCTCCAAATTTTTAACTATTTCCGCATAGATAGCACTGCTGGCCTGCACATCAACCTGCTTGCGTTGCGAGGGTACCTTTAAGCTCTGCAGCAAAGGATTAGCGTTAGGCGCGGCATCCAAAGCAGAGGCAACGCCGCCTATCGAACTATTCAATACCGCTTTAACACTGTCGGCCTGCCTTTGCAGTACCTGCACATTAAGGGCTGTTTTTTTTGTTTTTGTTTTGATGTAGAAGTCGTTAACGGTAGCCACCAGGCTATCGTTAAAAGCCTTGGCAAAGGCCTCATCGCCAAATTTTACATCAACGTTTATAACGCTCAGTTTTTTATCTGGCCGGCCGACAGCCAAAACCTTTTTGTCGATATCGGTCGCAATAGCTATCAGCAGGCTATCCTGCTTACGGTTAAATTTCTCGATGGGGTTTTCAAAGCTGATGCTGTCGATACCATCACTTTTTCGCCACCTGTCGCGCAGATTTAAAAAGTTGATATACCGGTCTATCAGCAATTGTGGTTTGCCGTTAACCTGTGTTTTGCTCAACAATGTCCTTGCTATCATGGTACGCGATGTATATAGCTCCACGATATTATCGCCTGCAAAAACACTCCCGCCATTATTGCCCAGGTCAATCCCCGCCATGGATGCTAAACCTGCATACTGCGACAAGGCCGATGTTTTGGTTTCGTCCAGCACGAAGCTGCAGGTGGCTATGTACGAAGGCTTTTTAAAGATGGCGTAGGCCAGGCCTATCGCTCCCCCTAAAATACCGCATACCAGGATAACGACCCACCTGCTTTTCAAAAACCTGAAAAACGAGTTAAATTTTAGTACAATATCCTTTAACGTAATATCCTTTGAGTCGCTCTTAATAACTTTTTCCATGATTGGTGTTGCCTAAATAATTGGGCCGTAGACTGCTTTATTTATGTAAGCTTAATATACCTAAAACAATTGCGCCCAACGACGCGAGGCCCGTGGTTAGCCCCAAAATTTGCGCCGTTGTATTAGGATTTCGTGGCGGATGTTTTGGCACATATATTTCGCTGCCGGGTTTCACGTCCGGGTGGCTGTTGAAAAACAGAAATTTCCCGGTGCCTTTTACCGAACCATTCGGATAAACAATATACGCGCCGCGTTTTAATGCATCCGGCGCGTAGCCACCGGCACTAAGCACATAGTCGTTAAATGACTTGCCCGAACTATAGATCACCGCGCTAGGATATAATACCTCGCCATTTATCCTGACCACCTGCTGCTGTTTAGGCACACGTATTACGTCGCCGTCTTCCATCAGCAGATCAATTGCCGAACCCGGCGTTTTTAATATGGCAGCCAGATCGATACCGATATAATTATTGCGAAACTGCGGATCTGTTGTGTTTAAGGAGTCCTTGTAAACTTTGCTAAGATGATTTAGCCTTTCTGTCCTTTCGGCGTCGACAGCAGAAACATCCGTTTTATTTTTATCGATGCCCAAAATGGCAATATTATCCCGTTTAAGCGTGGCTCCGTTCACATCCGCCAAAGCGGTAGGACCGCCTGCACGGGCTATAACGTCCGATATTTTTTCGTCCTTTTTTTGAATGGTGTAAATACCGGGGTAAAGCACCTCGCCTTCAATCTTTATCGTCCTTTGCTTTTCGTAACCCGGCAGGCTGTACACCGAAACAATATCAAAAGGCTTCAGTACAAAATCAGCATCGCCCGGTTTTAAGTTTTTATCAACGTTTACTGTAAATACATTGGCAATAATGCTGCTTTTCGAATTTGGGTCGGCATCGTAAATTCTTCTGGCCACTTCAATCCGTTTGGTACTGGCGCCACCGGTAAATCCACCTGCTTTTAACACCAGGTCCTGTACTTTCATGCTATCGGCATAAGCAAATGTTCCCGCTTTTCTTACTTCACCATTAATAGTTACCTGGTATGCATCATGCAGATCGAATATAGAAGCTATATTAACCACGTCTTCCCGCTGCAGCAAAATAGTGGTGGTTTGGTTGGCAACATCCTTTACATTAAAGGATATAATTTCGGTGGTATTATCCGGCTGCAGGCGCGTAATGGTGCCCCGTTCGGTAAAGGCATCCTCTTTTAAACCGGCGGCGTTTTTTATCAGTTGCGCAAGCGTCATCCCTTTTTGCAGTTCGTACTGGCCCGGCCTGAAAACCGCTCCCCTTATGGTTACCCGGTTCTCGAAGCGGTCGAGGATCGATTCCACCATAAATTTATCGCCGCGCAATGGCACATAATTACCGTAATCGCTTTCAACAACATCCGTTAAGCGGCGTTGCTGATCGCTTATTTGCGATACTTTTATCCGTGCGGTATAGGCGCTATCCGTAAAGCCACCTGCAAAAGCAATTACATCTTTCAATGTTTCGCCGGCCAATACCTCAAATTGAGCAGGGGTTTTTACCTGTCCGGCCAGTTCAACCCGGTTACGGTAGGTGGGTACGCGGACAATGTCCTGGTCCTGCAGGGTTATGTTGTTTTTCTGATCGCCTTTCACCAAAAAGTCATAAATATCCAGCCGCCTGATGACGCTGTTATTCCTGATGATCTCTATCTGCCTGAAACTACCGTTATTATTAGGTCCGCCGGCTGCATATAAAGCGTTAAACACAGTGGCAAGCGACGGCAGGGTATAGGTTCCCGGTTTTACCAGCTGCCCAACCATGATCACTTTTATACTCCGGATGTTGCCCAGCGTTACCTGCACGGTAGTGCCGTGGCCCACCGCATAATTATTGGCCGCAAGCTTTCCTTTTATTACCGAGGTGGCCTGCTCAATTGTTTTACCTGAAACATTTACAATGCCCACCCCGGGGATATTAATATTACCCTCGGGCGAGACATCCAGTTTCCAGTTAACAATGGAATTGCCGTAAACATTTATGTTTAACTGGTCATCGGGCCCTACAATATAATTAACAGGGGTTGCCAGTTTTAAATTGGGCTCAAAACGGATATTGTTATTGCGGAATAGATCGGCGCCAAAAACGGGGAGTTGCTTATTTTTGTCGTTACTCTTTTTCGCCGTGATCGTATCATTTTTATCCGGCGTATAATTTAATCGCCTGTTGGTTTGCACAGCAGCGGTATCCATCGAGGTAGTGTCTGTTTTGCGTAGCTGGGTGATGCGGGCCTGTAGTTTAGCCGCCTGAGTTGCCGGCATACCCCGGCTTTGTGCCTGTTGTATCACCTGGTCATCCGTTAAACCAGCCGCTTTTGCCTGCTGTAATAGCTGGCTGATCTGCTGATCGGTAAGGTCATCAACATTAATGGTAGTAATATTGGGAGTACTTTGTGCTGCTGCGGGTAAAACTGCTATGCAACAAATAAAGGCAATGATAAATGTAAGTTTGAATATAATTTGATTCATGACGATCGGGGTAGCACGACAGGAGTCGCTTCAAAATAGTAGGTTGGTTGTTTTAAATAACTTAATATTCATAACGCGGTTTCCGCCTTTCTCGATTTTTTTCCTGGTATTTTCTAAATAGCAAATGCGATAAACCCGTTTTTGTTTTACCGATTTTAAAAAAAGGGCTTTAGGTAATTTTTATAGCGTCCTGTTTTCTGCCAAAATGGTTACGCAGCGCGGTCATTTTTACTTCGAAGTATCTGTATTGCAGGGTCGAAAGTATGATGGTTATTATCCAGATGGCAGCAAACAATAGCACATTTGCATATTTAACACCGGCCAAATGTTTAAATACCCGCGAAAGCGCCAGGATAACAAACAAATGGTTCAGGTAGATGGAGTAGGATATCTCGCTAATTAAAGTTACCGATCGTTTTACAATTCCTTCGCGCATTTTAAGGGTGTTTAACCAGGGTATCAGAGCGGCAATTGAAAAGCTTAACAAAGTAAAAAATACCGTTTCGAGGAATATTCCCGGGTTTGAAGTATGGTCCCAGGTAATGGGGTTGAAATACTGCACATAATCTATCGAAAAATAAATGGTGAGCCCCACTAGCACACATGCGCCCAATAGCGCCAGCTTTTTGATATTAGCCTCCCAGAAAGCCGGCTTGTTAAATTTTATATAAGCTGCCAATACGCCTATGGCGATGCTATCCAGGCGCAGCGGCATCATTTTGCGAAACCCTTCGTCCCAATAATGGTGATACACCAAAGCCACATAAAACCGCACGCACAACTCAACAACGATGATTGTGATAATGGTTATCAAAAAAGGGAACGACCTGTTTTTGCTGAAGATTTTGGTAAACACAAACAGCAGCAGCGGGAAGGTCAAGTAAAACCATTCCTCGATACTCAAACTCCAGGCTACCTGGAAAAAATCATTGGGCTGATAGGTTACAGAGTTTTGCAGGAATACCAGGTAAGCCAAATATTTAAGCTGCGCAAACACGTTAATATGGTGCGCAAAATATGCCAGCAGCGCATAAACTGCAAACATCAGGTAAAAGTTGGGCAGCGTGCGGAACCATCGCCTTATCCAGAATATTTTGATGCTTTTAAAATCGATCTGTCTTTCCTGGTGTTGTATTTTTAAAAGAATAGTGCCTATTAAAAATCCGCTTAAAACAAAAAAGAACTCCACGCCAAAGTAGCCGGTGTAAACGGGTATTTTAAAATAATGATTCTGCGGATCGAGAAATGATATGGTGTGCGTAAGCAAAACCAGCACTATCGCCACGCTCCGCAACAGATCGAGCCCGAAAATTCGGTTGGTATCGTGCGCGCTGGTGTATTTGGTTGAAATACTGCTGTGTCGGGGGCTATCGGCCTGCGTCATTATCGTTATGGTTAACGCTAATGAAATTAAAATAACGATGTTTTGTTTTGATTTTCCTGTTTTGGCACAAATTACTCCTCCTTTCCCAGAGGTGATAGAGCAGCAGGATCTTCACCCTAAGCAGAAATCCGGGTAAACTTCATTTTACTAAAAGGGTTAACAGGGTTAACACAATTCAATGTTAACCCTGTTTAATATATTGATTATCAACTATTTAAAAGTTTACCTATGTTAACCCGGGTTAACATAGGTTAAAACAATGCGATGTCAATCCGCTATACAACGCATTGCGCGGCTTTCTTCCGTTAACCCTTTAATTTTAAGCCGGAATACCGGTTGAAAGCCAAAGCACCGTTCCGCCCTTATTGTCATTTTGGGTGGTATCGGGGTCATAGTCAAGACCATTCAGTGTTTTTTGGAGTGCTTGTACCAGTTGATACCCGCGTACCGCCACGCCGCCGCCATTGTATGCCTGCCAGTAATGCTGGAAAGAAAGATTCTGGTATAACTGCTGCGCGTTGAGACCGGCATCCCAGCCAACATAAACACCCGGCACATATCCTGCAGCTTTTACCGCATGATACCAGGCCTGGCAATAGTCAATCACATCCTGCGTAGGGGTGCCATTGGCAACGCCTTCCAGGTCGAGCCAAAGGTTCATGCCTGCCGGTAATCCTACGGTATCGCTGGCGTAGCTGGCGCCGAAAGTTCCGTAAGCCGTGCCTAAGTCGGCGGTTGGCGACCAGCCCTCATCTGCCACATGCTGCACCGCCATGAGCGCAAGGCCGGCATTTAAAATATCAATAGCTTCCGCATTGGTAATATTGGTATCGCTGTTATCAAGCGCTTGCTGTGTGCGCGGCACATAGCGGATACAAAAATCATAGCCTGCATTTTTAAAATCCTGCGCCTGGTCGGCAGACAAAATTGAATTAACGTCGAAGCCAGACAGGCCCGCGGCGGCGGCTTGCACAGTTCCGGGAAGTGGGATGATTGCCATAATGATAAGTTTAGATGTTTAAAAATTGCTTTCGCTTAAATTTGCCTAACCCTTTTTCAAGGTATTAAGCAGCACCAGGGAATTAGCATAATAAAGTTATCCTATTTATTACACTTCTGAAATTTTATTGTTGTTTGTTTCTGCCGCTGCATTTTCTTCTTTAAAGGCCCGGTTTGCATTACGGACCCGTATAAAAAAATAAACTGAAACCAGGAGATATACGCAGGCTGTGAGTAACGCGCCGCTACCCTGACCAACATGATTTGAATGGATAAGTTCGATGCCCCTGTATATTTCATAAAAAACACAGCAAAGCATGAATAGGCTTCCAAACAATAATATTTTTCGATTCCTGATAAAAAATACTTCCATAAAATGCACTGTAATAAAAAAAGAAAGCTTTTTATTCCTCAAGTCGGAACATGATATCTGTTCGTAAAACGTATTTAATACCACTTTTTACGGGAGTACCCTCATGTTCCAAATTATGTAAAAAAACAAGCGCCGTACCCTGTTTGGGTTGAATACTGAGGTCACCAAAGGTAGTCTCTCCACCTTCATAGTCTTGATTCAGGTAAATCATAAACGTGTAATAGCTTGCTTCACCGTTGCTCCTGATGTAACTTTGATCCCGGTGCCGTTTAAATTCTTGTCCCGGTTGGTATTTATAAAATCTAAAAAGCTCATTTAGTCCAACAGCGTTACTATTGCCAATCCGTTGCGGCGCAACAGGCTTTAACTGGAGCCAAAGCGTTTCAGCGAGCTCATGATTTTTATAGAGGACTCTATTATTATTGCGAACGGCTTCAACCACTTTTTGACCTCTATCTGTTTCGATAGTTGCCGGCTCGTAACCGATAACTTCACTTTCTGCAATAAACTTATCACACTCTTCTGATGTCCAAAAGTCCTCTACGATAAAAATATTATTTGTGAGGATTCGTTTTTGCATATCGTGAATTTCTAAATGGTGACTTAATTTCGGGCTTGTGGTATTTTGATCAATTTACTTCAAATTTAAGACAAAAAAAGCAAGCCACCCCTGACCTGCTCTTTCAAAAACCTTTTACCTTTCAGCTTTCGCCTTTCAGCCTCCACCAACCAACTGGTAAGTAATTATAATCCCCCCTGTCCACGATATAATTTTACTGGTTTATCTAATTTTAATTTGATAACTGTCATATAAGGATCTTTATATTTTTCGGGCACATCTATAAAAACCAGGCCCGGAACAGCGCTCCATGATATTTTTCCAACAACTTTTGGTTTTAAATGCAGTTCCGTCCCCACTACCTGTATATCTTTAATGGTGTTGACCAACCCCTTCAGCATGATATTTCCGGCAGTTTGTCCCGGTAAAAAAAGATAAATAGTTGTGGAATCTTTAGATAAAGTAGTAGGGCCATAAAAATGTCCCTGCGGCAAACCCGGTAATGTACCAAAAATCGCTTCTCCATTTTTTTTATTCCATTTTCCAAGTTCTTTTAAAATATGTATCTGTTCGGCAGGTATGGTTCCGTCCTCTTTAGGCCCTATGTCCAATAAAAGATTCCCTCCGTTACTGACCGCATCAACAAAAATGCTGATTATTTCAAACGGTGTTTTATAATTGGTATCGTCGGGATGGTAACCCCAATTGTTATTGGTTGTCATACACAATTCCCACCAATTAAATTTCGGGCGGCTGACAGGGAAATTTTGTTCCGGTGTATCGTAGTCTCCATACCCCTGCAATCGCCCATTAATAATAGCCAAGGGATTTACCCTTAAAATTTCATTTCTTACCTTTTCTGCCTGCCATTCCTCAGCGCTGTGTTCCCAATCGCCATCAAACCACCATAGGTCGGGTTTGTATGCCTTGTTTACCTCATCAATTTGTGATTGAAAAAAATATTGAAACCGCTGCCATTGCTGAGGACTGTCCGCAATTTTATACCGGCTGCTGTCTTTTAAAAACCCGGGATAATCAGGATGGCTCCAATCTATCAAAGAAAAATAAGCGCCACGTTTGATGCCCTCTTTATCTAAAGCATTATAAAATGGTTTTAATAAATCTCTTTTTGCAGGCGTATTGTCTGCCATATTAAAGTGATGTTGCTTAGTGGGCCACAATGCCACGCCATCATGATGTTTGGTAGTGATTATTGCATACCGCGCGCCGCTTTCTTTAATCAAAGCGGCCCATTCCTTTGGATTATACCTTGAAGCCGTGAAACCGTTCAATTGCTTCATATAGTTTTCATAGCTGATTTTTTTGTTATGAAAACTCCAGCTTTCATCGATGCCATTTACCGAGTAAATACCCCAATGAATGAAGATTCCAAGTTTTGCATCAGCAAACCATTGCATCTTTTTCCGGATGGAATCGGGGCTGGTTTTTTGCTGTGCGAAAACAGTTGCGGAATAAAAAAGAATGGTGCTAAATATTAAAATGCGCACCGAAAAGTACTTTTTATGCATAAACTTTGGTTTTAAAATCCAGGTTGTCCCTGCTGTAATTGGCCACAAATAAAGACTTTGTTAAAATTTGAAGTTCTGTTTTTTTATCCTATTATCAAACTCAGATTATGGTATTATTTAAAGGCCAGAGAAAAATTAGCGCGTAAACAAAAAAACAGACCATCACCTGACCTGCTTTTTTAAAAACCTTTTACCTTTCGCCTTTCAGCTTTTACCTTTTCCCCTGTGATCTCATCAGGATTCGAACCTGGGAATGAAAGATTAGAAACCTATTGCTCCATCCGGTCTAAAAATGCCTTTCACGACGCCTGTTAAAAAAGGTGATGATGCAATATTTATTTATCAAAATTTGGTAAATGATCTCTTTTACCTATTTTTGGTAAATTAAACAAAAATGAGGGTTGTCATAGAAGACGAGTACCTAGCTAATCTTTATAAAAATGGGAAATCATCTGGTAAGCCTAAATTTAATTTTGACATCGAAAATGGGTTTATTAAGCGGGTTACTCAAATCGAACAGCTACCAAATACCAATGCTGTTCGTGCTTTAAAATCGTTACATTTTGAAAAATTGTCCGGAAAACTTGAGGGGAAGTACTCCATACGCGTTAATGCAGCATTTAGAATTATTTTCAGAATTGAAAAAGAACATAACAATATCAGGATAGAGATTATTTGCATCGAAGAACTGAATAATCATTATTCGTAATTTATCATAGAAAAAAACGATGGGAAATGTTTTTGACAAAGAAGGCAACGAGTTAAGAACTCCGGTTGCCTTTCATCCGGGAGAATTACTTTTAGAAGAGATTGAAGAACGCGGATTAAAAAAAACAGATTTTGCAAAAAGCATAGATATTTTACCCGGCAATTTAAGTGAATTGTTCAAGGGCAAACGGCACATTAATGCCCGGTTAGCTGTTAAACTTGAAAAGGCATTAGGAGTTAGCGCCGAATACTGGATGGGGTTGCAATCTGCTTACGACTTAACTATTGAAAGGCAGTTAGCGCACGTTTAGCGAGGGCGTTTGTGCGTCTCTGGTTACTCCCTGTCCGTAAACTGTGTCTAGCTACATTGCATGCTTGTTGTCGTCCACTATCCATTAAACTAAAAAGCAAGCCATCCCCGACCTGCTTTTTTAAAACCTTTTACCTTTCACCTTTCGCCTTTTACCTTCCCCCGGGTGATCTCATCAGGATTCGAACCTGGGAATGACCGACAAATTAGAAGCCTGTCGCCATCAGTATGCTGCCGGTAATAATAAATAATTGGGGATTAACTGAAGAGGGCATGTCTTCTTCTTACTGCCGTGGCCTCACTTTTACTAAGTGTTTTAATAACCGCCCTCGGAATGTCCAGGTTTTGCTTGTCCAGGCGCTCAATGCGTATTGTCCCGTCAGGGTACTCATAATAAGCCTCTTCTTCGGGTAAATTTTCGTCAAACACCATAAAACAATAGCCCCGTTTAAGGTCGTCTTCCCGCAATTTTTTAATCACAGATTCAAGCGCGCTAATTTTGCTCAGGTAGGTTTGTGACAGCGGTGTTGTGGACAGGTGCTCCGCGTTAATAATCCCGGCATCATTACTAAAAAGTGCGGTTTGACTATGGCGGACTTTTTTCAGCATATTACAAATTTAACATTTTGGAAATAATTCGGGTTTCTTTTAGAAAAAAATCGTCCCGGATAGTATGCCTGGTCTCCAACTACCCACCAAACAAAAAAAGCAGACCATCCCTGACCTGCTTTTTTAAAACCTTTTACCTTTCGCCTTTTCCCTTTCACCTTCCCCTGTGATCTCATCAGGATTCGAACCTGAGACCGACAGATTAGAAATCTGTTGCTCTATCCAGCTGAGCTATGAGACCTTTTTTTGAGTCTGGAGTCCTGAGTCGGAAGTCCCGGGTCAAAAACTGACTTAAGACTAATGACGTTAGACTTAGAACAGCTGCAAAGATGCAAAAAACCATTAAAATTATCAACCCAATCTTTCTGACACGTGTTAAAAACAGTTCAACGGGGTGTATCTACAGTATAAACGGTATGCTTAGTTAATTTTTCAATCGTAACGGTTGTAATCCCTTATACGCTTATGCCTCACGATTATGGCGTACCGGAAGCCAACAGCATAGTAATTGTAAAAATTGAAAGACTTGGAGTAAGTATCATAGTATCCATCAAGCCCTTTACCTATGGTATAATTAAAGGTGTACCAAAAGTCAACTTTTAAAGCGGGTTCTTCGTTAACTTTTAGCAAATTAAGCTCGTACCCTATTTTTGTGGGGATTACACCAATGGTGTTTTTAACATAATCGGTAACAGTTAGTTTAAGCAGGTTTTTGTTGGTTATTTCGTTATTCAAGAAACCGTAGCCGGTACCTATATAAATACCGCTCGCCGCTTTCAGCAGTCCGCTTTGCTGCCCGCCCAAAAACTGACCGGCCTGCAATTCGACGTTTACCATCAGCGCACGATAATTATTGTTAAAGTTTTTGAAATTCTTTTTATGGGGGCCACCTGCCAGCGTACCCTTTTGGCCTTCGATGTTGATGTTGATAAAAGGCGTGGCGTAAAAACCCGCATCGGCATACCATGCCGACGTATTTTTCTGCACCGGGGCACCGGTATAAGCCGTAGCTGCCCCTGCCCCACCACCAAATGAAATCGCCTGAAAAGTGTCCTGCGCCTTTAATCTACCCGAAATAACTATCAACACGATAATTAAACAAATCCTCTTCAATATGCTTAGCTAATTTAGGTTGCGAAAATACCGGGTCCGTCGTTTGATATTATCGCGTTATATAATTTATCAAATACCTTTTCAGGTTAACTAAATACGCATAGCAAATGTTTTTATTATTTCCCCGCGCATCGCGACCGGCAATTTATACAGAAATTAATACCAAACCAAACCAGCAAGCCCAATAACCAGCATTGCACCGGCCGCTTTCAGGATCACCGGGATGTGTTTTTGGCGTCCTAAACATTTGCCTGTTGCTATGCTGCCAGGAATGCTTTTTTCCTAAATCTTTTTAAAGGCCTTTTTTTTCGCAGTTAAAATCAGTTTAAACAGCAAAAAAAATTATTGATATGCAAACAAACCGCGGCAGATAAATATTTGCTAAATAATACATATAATTGCAGTCAATTATAAACCTGCTGCTTTATAGCAAGTAATTTTATATTTAAATTGTACAATTAATTAATATTGGTTAACCTGTAATTCATGGAAATATGCGCCGCGCAAGCATCGTTTTTCCCTGAAAAAGGCTCATTATTTTGCTAAAAAGAAGATTTTTACTTTTTAAAGCTATAAAGTGTTTTTTTTACAATAAGTTAATCATACTTTTATCCGATTTTTTTTAAATAAACTTATTTTATGATCATAATTGCTGACGGTGGCTCGACTAAAACCAATTGGTGCCTGGTTACCGAAGAAGGTAAAAAAGTGTACTTTAACACCGAAGGTTATAACCCTTATTTTGCGCCAAAAGACTACATCATCAAATCACTTGATGAGCAGCTCCCGACTGACCTTGTGCGCGACGATATCACCGAAGTAAATTACTATGGCGCAGGCTGCTCGACAGACGAGATGCGCAAAATTGTTGAAGAAGCTATGCAGGCCGTATTCACCAAAGCAAAAGTATTTATCGGCCACGATTTGCTGGCTGCTGCAAGAGCTTTGCTGGGCAATAACGAAGGCTTCGCCGCCATTTTGGGCACCGGTACCAATACCTGCTTATATGATGGTAAAAAAGTAACCCACAATATTGATTCGGGCGCTTACATCCTGGGCGACGAAGGAAGCGGTTGCTATATCGGCAAAAAGCTTTTGGTTGATTACTTAAGGGGGTATATGCCCGAGGCTGTCCGCAAAAACTTTTGGGACACCTTTAAACTAACACCCGACGATATTAACGAAATAGTTTATACCCAACCCCGCGCCAACCGTTTTTGTGCAAGTTTCAGCAAGTTTGTATACGACAGCCCGGTAAATATCGAATACTCACGCAACATCGTGCGTACTTCGTTCGAAGATTTTTTCCGCAACCTGGTAACACACTACCCCGATTATCAAAAATACACCTTTAACTGCATCGGCTCGGTAGGCTATAATTTCCGCAATGTGCTGGAAGAAGTAGTTGCCGAAAACGGAATGGTATTAGGCAACATCATCCGCTCGCCTATAGATAACCTGGTGAAGTTCCATTTGGAGATGGCGCAAGTTGGATAGATTCAAGAACCAAGAGCCAGGAATCAAGATAAAAAATAAAAAGCCGGATCAAATGCTGACCCGGCTTTTTACTTTATAGAAGTTTTTCCAACTCTTGGTTCCTGACTCTTGGTTCTTGGCTCTTGACTCTATTTCTCTCCTCCCATTTCGCTGTGAAATATCTTGGCATACTTACGCCGGTCGAATTTATAGAGTTTGGCGGCGCGGTATGATACGCCTTTTTGTTTTTCGTCCAGTTCCTTTAAAAAGCCGTAGCTCAGCATTTTTTTTCGGAAATTCCGTTTATCCAACTTCCTGTTTTCAACCGCTTCATAAAGCGACTGCAGTTGGGTAAGCGTAAATTTCTCGGGCAGCAGCTCAAATGCTATAGGCTGATAATTTAAACGCCTGCGTATTTTATTGAAAGCGGTTTTAAAAATCTCGCTGTGGTCAAAAGCCAGTTTGGGTAATTCATTTACAGGGTGCCAGAAGGCTTTACGCGCATATTGGGTAATAGGGCGCAATTCTTTTTGCCCGTTTATCCTGATCAGCGCATAATAGGCAACAGTAATCACCCGGCCCTGCGGGTGCCGGTTTACTTCGCCAAATGTATGGAACTGCTGCATATGCAAATCGCGCAGGCCGGTTAGCTCATACAGGATCCGTTCGGCAGCATCGTCAATGCTCTCGTCCTGTTCAACTATATAACCCGGCAATGCCAGCCAGTCCTTAAACGGCTCTTCGTTTCGCTCAATCAGCAAAATCTTCAGTTCCCCTGCCTCGAAACCGAATATCACGCAGTCGATCGAAAAAACCGAATCAAACGTAGGTAGTTTTACTTCCAAAACCCGATAAATTTTAGGTTAACAATTAAATTTTTTATGGTCAACCGCTAATGTAAAAAAAAATAAATTAAATTTAATGGTGTAATTTTCACACACTATATTCGTGGCTGTAAAATAGCTGTGTAAAGATGCGTAAAATTTCAAAACTTGCGGTACTAACATCAGGCGGTGATGCACCGGGAATGAACCCCTGTATCCGCTCTGTAGTGCGTACAGCGATATATAATGGGCTAAGTGTGGTGGGAATCAGGAAAGGTTACCAGGGCATGATTGAGAATGACATGTATGAAATGGGGACGCGCTCTGTTAGTAACATTTTAAATTTAGGCGGTACAGTTTTAAAAACTGCGCGTTGCTTGCCCTTCCGTACCGACGAAGGCATGGAAACGGCCTACCAAAATCTAAAAAAACATGGTATCGATGCCTTAGTAGTGATAGGCGGCGACGGTACCTTTACCGGCGCACTGCGTTTCTCGCAAAAATATCCGGATATAGCGGTAATGGGCGTACCCGGCACCATTGATAACGACCTGTACGGATCAACCTATACATTGGGTTTTGATACCGCCACCAATACCGTAATACAAGCCATTGATAAGATCCGTGATACAGCCGATGCACACGACCGTTTGTTTTTTATTGAAGTAATGGGCCGCGACTCTGGCGCTATCGCTTTACGTGCCGGGATATCGTGCGGTGCCGAAGCGATTTTACTGCCCGAAAAGGAAACCGCTATTGAGGATCTTATCGAAAACCTTAAAACCGGCCAGGATAAGAAGAAATCATCGAGCATTGTAATCGTGGCCGAAGGCGACAAGCATGGCGGCGCTTATGATATTGCCAAAATAGTTGAAAAAGAAGTTAAAAACTACGATATAAAGGTTACCATACTGGGTCACCTGCAGCGCGGCGGCAGTCCTTCGGCGTTTGACAGGGTATTGGGCAGCAGGCTTGGCTTTGCTGCAGTTAATGCATTGATAGCCGGTAAATCGCAGATGATGGTTGGCCTTGAGGCTAACCACATTAAAATAACCAGCCTTGAAGAAGCGCTGACACAACATCAATTTAAACTGGAAGAAGACTTGATGCAGATGGTTGAAATACTTTCTATCTAAATAAATGATAGCAGTTGTATATAGCGGATCGAACTACGCTGACTGGCGCCTTGCCGATAAAGACAGCGTAGTGGCAACCTTTAAAACCGGCGGCATCAATCCCTATTTAAACGACGAAAAAAGCATCGTTCAACTGCTCAGCAAAAACATCAACCTGATACACCACGCCGAAGAAATAAAACGAATTTACTTTTTTGGCGCCGGTGCATCCTCTCCCGAATTAAAAGCCATTGTCCAGAAAGCGCTCGAGTCCTTTTTTAAATTCGGAAAGGTTTCTGTTGAGCACGATATTTCGGCGGCAGCCATTGCCTGCTGCAAAAACACGCCTGGCATTATTACCATTGTGGATAGCGGCTCAAATTCCGCCTGGTATGATGGTCGCAAGGTAAAGCCCAATAATTATGGTCTGGGCTATATACTGGCCGACGAAGGATCGGGAAACTGGCTGGGCAGGCAATTAATAAAGGCTTATATGAACGAAACGCTGCCCGAAAATGTCAGGAAAAAGTTTGTTCAGCGGTATGATCTTGATCGTAAAACCCTGCTCGAAAAAGTTTACCGGCAGAAGCAGCCCGCCCTGTTCTTAAATTCGTTTACGGAGTTTTATATCGACAATAAAGAGGATAACTACCTGAAAGGCATCATCAAAGCCGGCTTCGACAAGCTGATGAAAACGTATTTATTACCATTGCATGATGAACATCCCAATGCTTTTTTGTATTTTGCGGGCTCTGTAGCAGCTGACTTCCAAAACCATTTGCATGAGGCGGCTGCCGATGCAAAACTTAAAATTGCAAACATCATTAAAGAACCAATAAACAATTTACTAACGTACTATTCAAGTAAAAATTAAATAAAAATCATGAAAATAGGAATTAACGGCTTTGGCCGTATTGGCCGCCTGGCGTTCAGGGCCGCAATTGAAAGACCCGACATTGAAGTTGTTGGTATTAACGACCTTGTTGAGCCTGATTACATGGCTTACATGTTAAAATACGACTCAACCCACGGTCCTTTCAAAGGCACTATTGCTGTTGAAGGCGGTCATTTGGTGGTTAACGGTAAAACTATCCGTGTTACTGCCGAAAAGGACCCGGCTAACCTTAAATGGGGTGAAGTTGGCGCCGAAGTTGTTATTGAATCAACAGGCTTGTTCCTTACCCAGGAAACAGCTCAAAAACATATTGACGCAGGCGCTAAAAAAGTAGTAATGAGCGCACCCGCAAAAGACGATACCCCAACATTTGTAATGGGTGTTAACCACACCCAACTGAAAGCTGAGCAAACTATAGTTTCAAACGCTTCATGTACTACCAACTGTCTGGCTCCTATCGCAAAAGTACTGAACGATAGTTTCGGTATCGAAGAAGGCTTAATGAGCACCATCCACGCGGTTACTGCTACCCAAAAAACAGTTGACGGCCCATCGGCTAAAGACTGGAGAGGCGGCCGTGGCGCTTACCAAAATATCATCCCTTCATCAACCGGCGCTGCTAAAGCGGTTGGTTTGGTATTGCCTGAATTGAAAGGTAAATTAACAGGTATGTCGTTCCGTGTGCCTGTTGCCGACGTTTCTGTAGTTGATCTTACCGTTCGTTTAAAAACTCCTGCTACTTATGAAGCAGTTAAAGCGGCCATGAAGGCAGCATCAGAAGGCCCGATGAAAGGCATCCTGGGTTATACCGAAGACGAAGTAGTATCTGAAGATTTTAAAGGCGATGCGCGCACATCAATATTTGATGCAAAAGCAGGTATTGCTTTAAATGACAACTTTGTAAAGGTAGTATCATGGTATGATAACGAATGGGGCTACTCAAACAAACTGATTGACCTGGTACAGGAATTAGGAAAATTATAATTTTAAATCCTTAAATATGGAAAGCCTGCGGTGTACATCGCAGGCTTTTTTATTGATATAGATTTTTTATATTTAAAGATGCTGCTCAGCCTGCCTGATATACTTATACTGCTGCTCATTTTCCAGCTGACATTTGTCGGCATTTATCTTTTTTCGAAGAAGAAGGGAAAATCTGTCAGCAATAAACTTCTTGGCTGTTTTTTTATATGCATCGGCCTGGCCATGGCCGATAATCTTTTATTGTCGGCCGGCGTGTGGTTCAAATATCCCGCCGGGGCAACGCTAACCAATACATTCCCTTTTTTATATGGCCCATTGCTTTTCCTTTATACGCAATCGCTCATCTATAAAAACTTCAGCATCTCCCTAAAAAAACTTATTCACCTGCTGCCGTTTGCAATTTTCTTTTTCATTTCGACGATAGGATATGAAATGCAGCCAAAAGCGTTCAAGCTAAACCTGTTGCACCAAATTGGCGAGCATCATGTGACTATAGGGCTGTATGTAGTCGCACTGATCATGACTGTTCATTTTGCAGTATATGCCCTATATGCGCTGTCAGCAATAAAAAAGTACAATATCCTCGCACTAAACCGCTATTCGGAGGCGCAAAAAACCAGCCTTAAATGGTTATCTGCTACCATTATATTTTTCCTTTTCCTGTTCATTTTGTCGCTGCTTAACAACCTGCTCGAAATTGCAGCCATCCCGGCGTATCATACGCCGTTCTTAATCGCCATCATACTGCTTTTGTTCTTTTTTGTGAACCGCTTAAATTTTAAAGCGCTCAATAATCCGGAAATATTTTCCTGGGTTAATGAAGATGATGTTGTCGTCGACATAAAAACAGCTTCTCCCCCTACCCTTCCTGATAAAACTGAAGAGCTAAACGCACTGGCGGCCCACATGCAAAACAATAAACCCTATTTAAACCCGGAACTGACGGTAGAAATGCTGGCAAAACAATTGCGTATGCATCCAAAAGAACTTTCAAAGCTAATTAACGAGCATCTGCAGCAAAACTTTTTTGATTTTGTAAATCGATACCGCATCCGCGATGCGCAGGACCTGCTGCTTAACAGCCCCGATAAAAAGATTACCGTACTGGAAATTTTATACAAAACCGGGTTTAATTCCAAATCATCATTCAATACGCTTTTTAAAAAGTACACGGGAGTAACACCTACGGAGTTTAAAAACGCACGCCCCCCGGCCCCCTGAAGGGGGAGTAAAAAACGATTTTCAATAAATATATGCGTCTGCTAATCATTCCCCCTTTAGGGGGTTAGGGGGCTGTGTTTAATGGTTCGACTTTTAAAAGTCGGTCGATTATTAGTGTAAAAACATGGTGTTTTGGGTCATAAATCAAAAAACATCATGAAACAGTTGAACAAAACACAAAGCATCCTTTATCATTTTTACCCGGGCATTTTAATAACCGGTGGATTTATTTTTTTAGCGCCGATGAGTATCCGGTACGGCTATCCTCCGCAATTTGGTATGCTGATGGCCATTTTGATGGTGGCCATACCGGTATTAACATTGCATTTGTTTGCCGCAAAGAAACGGGAACAATTGAACAATATTTTTGCATTAAACGGTTACAGCAACCGTTTACCCGCGGGTAAATTAGTCCTGTATTCAATCGGGCTGGTAGCTGCCGCATTTATTATTTGGGGCATTACACAACCGGTGGATATTTACATCAGCAAAACCCTTTTTAAATGGCTGCCCAAATGGTACACCGTCCAGGATTTTGCCGGTTATAGCGCCGGCAAAGTAAAAATTACCCTGCTGCTTAATTTGGTATTGAATGGTTTGCTGGCACCCGTTGCCGAAGAACTTTACTTTAGGGGGTACCTGCTCCCGCGGATGAAAACCTGGAGTAAATATGCATTTGTGGTTAATGCCGTTTGCTTTTCGCTGTACCATTTGTGGCAGCCTTACGTTTATTTAACATTGATACTGGCTTTAATGCCCATGGTTTACCTGGTTAACAAAACCCGCGACCTGCGGTTGGGCTTATTAACACATAGCCTGCTAAATATTATTGGGGCGATTTTATCGTTACTGATGCTAAACAGGTAGTTTATGGATTTGCGAAATGGTAAAATCAATGAATGAATAGCATAGCAATTGTTAAAACAATATTAACCCTGCACAGGTGTGTTTTATATTTTTATGCATGAAATTTAATATGGTGAACAAAAGGATATTTGTTTTATGGATAAGCCTGCTTGCAGCACTTACGGGCTTTGCGCAACCGGGCTTTGTTAAAGTTAAGGGAACTCATTTTAGCATTGATGGTCGGCCGTACAGGTATATCGGCACTAATTACTGGTACGGCGGCTTGCTGGCCACCAACGGCGATGCCGGCAAAAAAAGATTAAAAACGGAGCTGGATTTTATGAAGGCACACGGCGTAACCAACCTGCGGGTTATGGTAGGCGCCGAAGGCCTGAGCGATTACAAATTCCGCACGCCGAATGAAAAAGTGCTGCAGCCCGAAGCGGGCAAATTTGACGAACATATTATGGCCGGTCTTGATTACCTGCTGAACGAAATGGGCAAACGTAATATGAAAGCGGTGCTGCATTTCACCAATACCTGGGAGTGGAGCGGCGGCATAGCTACGTATTTAAAATGGAACGGCTATGGCGAGCAGCCTTATCCAAAAGGGTCTGGTTATTACGCGTGGGACAAACTGCAGCAGTATATCAGCCAGTTTTACACTTGTAAGCCATGTATGGGTGAACTGGACACCTACATAAAGTATGTACTGCACCGCACCAACAGCCTGAACGGTAAAAAATATACCGACGATAATGCCATTATGGCCTGGGAAATTATTAATGAGCCCCGCCCCATGACCAAAGCCGCAACGCCGGCATTTGAGCAATGGATGAGCCATGTTTCGGCGCTGGTAAAATCAATCGACAAAAATCATTTATTAACAACCGGCAGCGAAGGCGATATTGCTACAGACTTTGATATGGATGCCTACAAAGCCATCCACGCTGATAAGAATATTGATTACCTGACTATCCACATCTGGCCCAAAAACTGGAGCTGGTTTAAGGATACCGCTATTAACGCAAGTTATAAAAACATTATCACCATGGCCGGCGCTTACGAAAGCCGGCACCTTGCAGTGGCGCAACAGCTTAACAAACCCCTGGTTATTGAGGAATTTGGCCTCCCGCGCGATCTGCATGTTTACACCCTAAGCGCTACCACTGTTAACCGCGATCACTTTTACGATTTCATATTCAACAAAGTATTAACCAACCCGGATATAGCGGGCTGTAACTTTTGGGCGCTGGGCGGCATAGCAAGGCCCATTGCCGGGCAAACTTTTTGGAAAGATGGCGACGAATTTATGGGCGACCCGGGCGGCGAAGAACAGGGATTAAATTCGGTATTTGATTCCGACGCCAGCACCTGGGCGGTCATCAGTAAATACGCCAGGGCGATAAAATAGCTCTTGCTAAGCTAAAAGCAGAAAGACCAAAGCAGAAAGCTGATCATCGGATGTATAGTAATACCGAGCTGCTAAAAGCTTTTTACTG